>Ga0209168_10000148_pt1 | contig 77897 bp, 59 predicted proteins | sample Coa_R1_FD_187156 | JGI IMG/M metagenome (GOLD analysis project Ga0209168, IMG submission 187156) | Surface soil microbial communities from Centralia Pennsylvania, which are recovering from an underground coalmine fire - Coalmine... | ecosystem: Environmental > Terrestrial > Soil > Unclassified ...
GCAGGTTGCCAAGGGGGTAGGTCGGCACCACACGCGTTTTTCGGACCGTCTGTGTTGATAAAAAAGTGCTTACCTACAATTGGGTAACACAATTTTCGGGAAAATCTGCGCTATTGCGAAAGTAAGGCTAAGGCCGTCCGCGGGCTGAATGCCGATTGCTAAGTGCTGACTGCCTCCTTACTCAAACCGAATTGCCATTCCCTGGATCACCGAGTGCTTCTTGAATTTCTTATCATCATGTTCCGGCCAATCCGTCCGGTAATGTGCGCCCCGGCTTTCCAGGCGAGCCAGCGCGGAACGGGCGATCAACAAGGCTGCTGTATGAATGTTGCATGCTTCGCCGGCGCGCCGTGATGCTTGCAGTGGCAGACAAGCAGTCAATGCCTGAAGTTGTTCCACTGCTTCGCCCAGCCCTTTCCGCGTACGCACAATCCCCACGTTGCTCCACATGAGCTGCTGGATCTGCTGAATTACATTCTCCGGATCCGATGGCTTAGCAGATCGCGTGATCGGAGTAGATGGCAAGGGAGGCTCTCGATTCTCTTGATCAGCTCCGTAACTCGATGCCTCCGTGGTAGATCTTCGGTTTTCCCGCATCTCCCGTCCAGCCCTGGCCCCGAAGACCAGCCCTTCCAGCAGGGAATTGCTGGCCAGCCGGTTTGCTCCATGGACTCCGGTGCATGCGGCTTCGCCCGCCGCATAGAGCCCGGGAACGGTGCTGCTTCCGTGAAGATTCGTGTGGATGCCGCCCATCAGATAGTGGGCTGCGGGGCGGATCGGCACCAGGTCCACCGTGATGTCTACATTGTGTTTCAGGCACGTTTGGTAGATCCTGGGGAAGCGCGCCATGGTGTGCTCAGCCTTGATGTGGGTCATGTCCAGATAGACCACGGGCTCTTTCAGGCGGCAGACCTCCAATTCGTGGGCGATGGCGCGCGCCACCACGTCTCGCGGCGCCAGTTCGCCCATCTCGTGATATTTGTGCATGAACCGATGCAGCTCAGCATTGCGCAGAATCGCGCCTTCACCACGTAGCGCTTCGGAGAGCAGGAACCGGGGCGCATTCTTCACGTAGAGCGCCGTCGGATGGAACTGAACAAACTCCATGTCGTTGATCTCTGCTCCAGCGCGGTAAGCCATGGCCACGCCATCCGCAGTGGCCACCGCAGGATTGGTGGTATTGGCGTAGATCTGTCCTGCGCCTCCCGTGGCCAGCAGGACTGCCGCGCTTTGCACCAGGTGGCGCTCGCCTTTGGGCGAGATCAAGTCCACGCCGCAAACCCGGCCATTTTTCAGGTAGAGTCCCGCGGTAAATTCAAATTCTGAGAAGGAAATGTTCTTCAGGCTGGAGGCCTTGGCATGGAGGGCGCGTCCAATCTCGCGTCCCGTGGAATCGCCATGCGCGTGCAGGACGCGGCTGCGGCTGTGCGCCGCCTCGCGTGTAAATGTCAGCTTAGTTCCATGGCGGTCAAACTCTGTTCCCCATTCAATCAGCTCCTGGATGCGCTCCGGGCCCTCTTCCACCAGCACGCGCGCTGCATCCGGATTCACGATCCCGTCGCCCGCGGCAATGGTGTCCTGCAGGTGCAAGCCGATTTCATCTTCATCACTCAGGGCCACGGCAATGCCTCCCTGAGCATACTGGGTTGCCGACTCCGTCAACTCCAGCTTGGTAAGAACAAGGACTTGTCCCGCCTCCGCCAGGGCGATAGCGGCCCGTAATCCGGCCACACCTGCGCCTACCACAATGAAATCGGTCTCTGTTGGAAGCTTTTTCACTTTCCGATCCTGGTTTCGCGGTATGGTCTGGCGCTACCTGCGTCTTTCACTACTTTGTCGTGGAACTGAAATTTTACCAAAGCGTTGTGGCGGGATCAGGGCCTAATTGACGAACGCTTTTGCCCTTGATTTTTCAATCACCAACTTACCCAATTACCAGATTTTCGGATTGAAGTCATGGTGCCTCATCACAAGAGAGCTTGCGGTAGCTTGGGAGTCAGCGGCAGCTCGGCGCCAATGCGAGTATAATTTTCTCCATCACTTTAGATTCAGATTGGTTCCTTCAAGGGCGGAACTGCGTTGGTTCGCAAATACTAGAAAGAGGTGTAACCCATGAAGGCTAAAGGCCAAGAGCCGCCTTTCTTTGGTTTATCATCCTCTGAGTGAAGAAAATCCCCGTAAATCTCAAGCGTAACGGCTATAACGTGCTCATCGGCACAGGTTTGCTAAAGCGTGCCGGTCGTGAACTGCGCCGGAATCTGCCGTCTCCGGGCTCACAGGTCTTTGTTGTTACCTCCCCTACTGTCCGGAAACATTGGGGCGAAACCCTTGAGCAGTCCCTGACACGCGAAAAACTCTCCTACCGTATGCTGGAGATGAACGATGGCGAACCCGCCAAGCGGCTGGGCACGGTGGAGAAACTGGCCGAGCAGATGGTCCGGTCCGGCGCCGACCGCAAGACTTTGCTGGTGGCCTTCGGCGGCGGCGTGGTGGGAGATTGCGTCGGATTTCTCGCCTCCATCTTTATGCGGGGCGTTCCCGTTGTCCAGGTTCCAACCACCGTGTTGGCCCAGGTGGATGCAAGCATTGGCGGCAAGACCGGCGTGAACTTGAGCGCGGGAAAGAACCTGATCGGAACATTTCATCAACCCCGGGCCGTGCTGGTCGATCCCACGGTCCTGGAAACGCTGAATGAACGTGAGTTCCACGCCGGACTGTTTGAGTCGCTCAAATGCGGAGTGATCCGCGACCCCAAGCTGTTCGAATTCATGGCGCAACAGCCCGGGAGAATTCTGGCCCAGGATCGCGAAGCTCTGGAGCGGGTCATCGTTGGCTCTGTGCAGGTTAAGGCCAGCGTGGTTGCGGTGGACGAGCGCGAATCCGGCCTGCGGCGCATCTTGAACTTTGGCCACACCATAGGCCACGCCCTGGAAGCGGCCACCGGCTACACCCAGTTGCTGCACGGAGAGGCCGTAGCCTGGGGAATGCTTGCGGCAGTGGAGATTGCTCGTCACGCTGGAGTATGCCGGGAAGAGACGGCGCGGCGGATTCAAACCGCTGTCTGCGCCTATGGACCGCTGCCTCCCGTGAGCGCGCCGGGCGACCAGATACTGGGACTTCTTGCGGCCGACAAAAAGAGCGTGGCTGGGAAAGTACATTGGGTCCTGCCGAAAAAAATCGGCAGCGTCGTGATAACCAGTGAAGTGCCGCCGGAAACAGTACGTGGCGCAATCGAAAGAATCCTCAACGCTGATTGGCTCGGACGGAACTGATGCCAATCTCCGGCAAACCCGAATCATTTTCAGCACACACGAAAGACGGCGCCCAGAAAATCGAAAATCAGAAATCACAAATCGGAAATCATAGAATAGCCCCTGGCGTGGTTGGTTCCACGCCGGCGGGGGCCGCGGATGAAGAATCTGCCGGCAGGGCCGTGCGCCGGATGTTTGATGAAATTGCGCCTCGCTACGATTTCCTGAATCACACGCTATCCATGAACGTGGATCGCCTCTGGTGGCGCCGGACGGCCCGCGCCTTTCTCCACATTCTCGCCCGTGAAAATGCATGCGTCCTCGATCTATGTGCCGGGACCGGGGACATGTCTGTCGCTTTGCGAACTGCAAGCGAGCGGTTGCCGGCGGCCCAAGCTGCGGGCCTGCCGCGCATCCTCGCCCTGGATTTTTCCCACGCGATGCTGCAGCATGGCCTAGAAAAATTTCAGGCTCGCAGAATCCACCCCGTAGAGGCGAACGCCCTGCACCTGCCCTTGCCGGACGCCAGCATGGACCTGGTAGTGTCTGCGTTCGGTTTTCGCAATCTGGCCAACTACGATGCCGGCTTGCGCGAGATCGGGCGCGTGCTGAAGCCGGGAGGTGAGTTCGGCATCCTGGATTTCAGCGAGCCTGGCGGCCTGCTGGGAAAGCTTTACAGCATATACTTCCGCAAAGTCCTTCCACGAATCGGTACTTGGATTTCCGGCGTACGGGGCCCCTATGAATACCTGCCCGCATCCGTGGGTAAATTTCCGCCGCCACCGGAAATGATCAAGCGAATGGAAGCTGCGGGTTTTCACAACGTGCGGTGGACAAAATACACTTTCGGCATAGCTGGACTCTATCGCGGAACAAAACTATAAGCGCCATTCTCCCCGAACCATGGCCGCGGCGCACCCCGCTTTTGCGGGCGATGGGGTGGCGTTACATCGTCCGCATCAGTCTTTCTTTGCGGGCTTCCCACTCTTCACTGGAAAAGATTCTGGGGCCTACCTCGATGAGTCGCGGCAGCATGTTGAAGACTGAGACCGGAGTCCACGCCGATCCGTTGCGGGTCCGGAATCCGCGCTCGTTCAACTCGCTGGCCACTTGGGAGAAAGGATCGTCGCGGACGATCAACTCCATCATCATCACTAGTGCGCTCTTCTCGTCCGGATCTTCAACCAGGTGCAGGCAATCGTGGGCGACACGCAGTCCGTAAGGAACCTCCTGTATCAGAGTTTCGGACTCACCATCTTCGCCCTGAGTCTCGCGCTGCCACTCCAGGGCTACCAGTCTCCACCCCGCTTCCGCCTTCTGCCGCATGTGTTCAGCATCGACCGGACCGGTCACCGATTCGCGAATTCGCTCCACCCTGGGCATTGTCTCCTCCTCTGGAAAATCCCTGTATCGTTCAGTGCAGTGGGTCGAGCAACTCCACAGCCAAATCACTGCCTGAAGCTAAGTGGCTGCCGTGCAGATGGATACGAATTGATCGGTGGGCGGATTGGACGCGGAGAATGCTCGTTTGTGGGACTCCGGCGTTCGGAATCGAACATTTCTAGTCCTCAAGAAAAGCCGAAGTTTCCTTGAGAAACACCTCTAACTGATCGTGGTGAAGCCAATGGCCGGCCTTGGCAACAGGTACCAGGCGGCAATTGCGCATGGCCGTGAATCGAGGATCGGTCTCCGGTACCGGTGCAAAACTTTCCAGCCCCCAGAACAGCAGTGTAGGGCAGGTGATTCGCCCGTATATCTCCGCGGCGTCCGCGATATTGTGGCCGTAGGGATTAAAAGCGCGGACGTAATTATCGAACTTCCACACCATGGCCCCGGTGGCGTCCCAGTTGGTGCCGTGGAGGGTGAGATGGCGCGCAACGTCGTCGGAAAGATGAGGATTTGCCTCTTTCATGCGCGCTACCGCGGCCTCCAGGGTGGGATAGCTTTTCTGGTGGCGTTTCTCCACCTCGCGCACTCTTTCAACCCAATTCCGCAGCCGTTCCGATGCCGGACCATGGATCCGGTGGCCCTGCGGAAAGCCCATACCCTCAACCGAGACCGCCTTGCGAACGCGATCTGGATATATCCCCGCATAGTGCAGCACAACGATGCCGCCCAATGAATGGCCAACCAACCGAACCGGGAAGTCGCCGATGATGTCCAGCAACACCGACAAATCAAGGACGTGTTCGGCTACGCTGTACATCGCGCCGGGAGCCCATGCGCTGTTGCCATGGCCGCGCAGGTCCAGTGCATAGACGTGGTAATCCTCGCGTAACGACCGCGCCACCCAGTCCCAGCTTCGCGCGTGGTCCAGGCCGCCATGCACCAGTACCAGCGCCGGTTTCCCGTCCTGTCCAAAATCCCAGAACTGCAGTTTTAATCTGTCGGAGTAAAAAAAGTGCGAGATGGGTTCCATGAATTTTCTTGCGTTGGCGACTAGCGCCGGTCGCGCAGCTTTGCCAGAAGCCTCAGGATTTCAAGATACAGCCACACCAGCGTGATCAGCAGCGCAAGCCGCCATACCACTCCATATACTTGGGCGCGCCCTCGTCAACGCCCCTTTCGATGAGATCAAAATCCAGTACCAGGTTCAGCGCCGCGATGATCACCACAAAAATGCTGAAGCCGATGCCGATCCACCCCGAACCATAGATCGAAGTGAAGCGAATCCCGAAGAAGCCAAGAATAAAGGTAAGGAAATAGAAAAACGCGATGCCGCCCGTGGCCGCCACCACTCCCATCTGGAATTTCTCGGTGACGCGGATGATTCCCATGCGATACACCAGCAGCAGAGCGAACAATGTCCCGAAGGTCAGGCCGACGGCGGTGATGGCAATTCCCGGATAACGCGCATCAAACAGCGCCGAAATGCTGCCCAGAACCAACCCCTCCAGCAGCGCGTAGAGCGGGGCCGTAACCGGGGCCCACGACTTCTTGAAGATCGTGACGAAGGCCACCACCAATCCCCCAAGTGCCCCGACCAGCGTAAGACCCATGGCGCGCTCTGGCGCCTGCATGGCCTGGTTCCAGGTCCAGGCCGCGCTGGCCATCGCGCAAACCAGCAGGATTCCCGTCTTATTGACGGTGCCGTTCAGCGTCATGGCCTGGCCCAGGGCAACGCCTTCCCCACGAAACGCCTTATCGCTCAAAGCCGGATTGGAAGTTCGCATCAGCTCTGCCATCATCTGTCTCCTGGAGATTATTGTAGCAAGCTGCTAAAACTGCGCCGGACTGCTGACTGCTTCAATGCTGTTGCGCGATCACGCCAATCTTCTCCAACGCCTTTAAGTACTCAATAACGAGCTCCAGCGGGATTGGCCCGTATTCCGCGCTGACCGCGTTGCGAACCTGCTGTGCGTTGAGCTTGCCGTCCAGAAAGTTTAGTGTCTCGTAAGCGTACTCTTCACTGCCACCCCAAAGACCGCGATAGCTCAGCAGCTTGGGCGTTGCAATGCCGGCCGCTTTGGCATGGTCTTCCAAATAGTCATAACCAAAGACAGCTAAAGGGCCTTTGGGCTGGGGATTGCGTTTGAAAACCAGACGGCCATCGCCTGTAGCGGCCGGCTCCGGGGGCAGCGTCTTCAGAATGGACTCGAGCAAACCAGGAGGCATACCAGAAATGCTCAATAGCGCCCTGTTGAGAAACGCATCCTCTGAATCCCCCACTTTCACCCAATAGGACGATTCAGATCGCAGCAGATTGTAGCCTTCTTCCTGAGAGACGGTCTCCATTCGTTGGAAACTAACTGTAAAGCGTCTGAGCACGGAGATCATGTGTCTCCCCTCAAATGCGGACGAGTTCTGGGACGTCATCTGCGCCAGAAAGTATCCACTGGCTGTCCCAATAAATGCTGCTCGCTTGAGCTTCGTCGGATCGATATTGGCCGAAGAATCCATGTTGGTGTGGATGTAGCGGTCCGGCCAGTCATTCAGGTAGATGGTCGGAATCCTGAATGAGCTGTCCTGGTAGACATCGTGGTCGCTGCCCATGGAGTATGGAGCAAATTCCGCGCGCAGGGGCTCTTTGCCGCCCTCGGGCGCAACCAGCGGATACTCTGCCTCTCCCGTCTTGGCGAACCTTTCCGTCTGCTGGTTGACAAAGTCCGCGAACGCTTCGGCCACATCATGAATGAAGGATGGCACACTCATGGGACCGCGCGTCACGTGGAAGATAGCTTTGGTCGCCGGACCTCCGCCTACCATGTCCATGTGGACCACGGCTTTGATGCGGCGTGCAAATTCCGGTCGTGCATTCAGCAAGGTGGTTGTTCCTTCAATTTCCGGCGGCCAGATAAACCGAATCGTCCGCAGCGGAGGCGGTATCTTGTTTTCACGGATCAGCTTCTGCAAGGTCCGCGCCACCTCCAGGATGGTCACGCACCCGCTGGCATTGTCATTGGCCCCGGGCCGCTGGTGATCGAGATGGCAACTGAAAGCAATCTCCCGGTCTTTGAGTTTTGGATCGGAGCCGGGAATGGTGGCTGTAACAATCTCATAATTGCCTGGATGCTGGCCTGCCTTGACCGCCGCATGAAGGCGAATCTGCTCACCGTGTGCCAACCGCTCGCGGAGCGCGCGGCTGGTTTTGAGCGAGACCATGAAAGCAAAAGTTTTGGTCTTGGGAAAAGATTCAAGATGTCCCCAGCGAATCAGGTTCTCATCTTCGCCGCGCCAGGCCTGCGGCTGGTTGAGGGCATAGCTGATGATTCCCGCTGCCCCGAATTTCTCCACTGCCAACTCCTGAACCGCGCCGGGCTGCGCCGCCGCCAGCACAATCTTTCCCCGCACATCTTTGCCGGCATAATCACTTTCTTGAGCTCCATTGCCAACGTCCACCAGATCGGCGGTCAGGTCCGCGCTCTCGCTGTCCTCTGCCAGGCTTACCGGGATAGCTTCGTAACTGGCTACCAGCTGTGCCGGTTTCCACGTCCCGCCATCCTTGCGCAGCTCCCATAGCTCCGCAAAGTCGGCGTCCCACGGCGGGCGCGAGCGCTGTGGGCCATAGAAAGTTCTTCCATCGGCAGGGAACTGCAGGATCTCCACGTCGCTCAGTCCATAAGCCCGGGCGCGTTCCGCCACCAGTTCGGCGGCAGCGTGGAATCCCTTAGAGCCGCGTTGCCGGTGGTATTGCACAATGCCTTCCAGGTTGCGCTTGGCTGTCTCGCCGGAGAGCTCCTGGGCCAGCGCCGAAACCTGTTCTTCGGGAAGCAGCGGCGGCTTCTGGGCGTTTGCCGTAAAGGGAACTGCTAGGACCACAGCGAGCAGAGCGATAGCTGTACGCATGAAATTCTCCGCGCAAAGTTATAGCATGACGGGCGTACCCCACGACCCCCTCGATTCGGGTTACGTCTACGAAACAGATTGAATCGAGGCGTTAGCCGCTTGTAAACTGCCAGAGGCACTGGAATGCGGCCAATCCAAGTCAGGGCTTAGGGTGCTGCGATTGTGAGTCCCGAAAAACAGCATTTCACGGTCCGTGCGTCTACCAGCCGCCTGAACAGCGGCTTACTCGCCATACCGCAAAGGTTCAGCGACTGGTTCCCTCGTGATCGAGGGCAAATCGAGGTGGTCTTTGACGACGAGGAGAAGACGAAACTCCTGACGTTTCGTCCTTACGATGCTACCGTCAAAGAGAGTCGGATATTCGGACTTAGCGGTTGGTTCTCCAAGAGGGGCGTGCGCGAGGGAGACGTCATCTCAATCACGTGTGAGGACCCGTACAGACGTCTGTACAGAATCGCCTTGGGACGGTACGTTAAAGAGCGGGAAGAACAAAAAGCCCGTCAGAAGCTTCGGGCCGCCGAGACGGATTCAGAGGCGGAACAAGAACTCAGTACCCTTTCGCGATTGACAAGGACGCGACCGCGAGCGCTGGCGCAGGAGGAGCTTTTACGAATCTTCCAGTCATCCGCTCGCCAACCACGTCCGACCGTATTTGTGAATGCGGTCGAGCGCCATGAGGGTGTGCCCTCAGGAATTCGGGTTCTGCTTCGAGAAGTACATGATGGCAAGTGCCAGCTTTGTTCTTTTACTTTCGAAAAGCGAAACGGGGAGCCGTACTTTGAAATACATCACCTTGATCCAAAGATCGGCCATGACCCAAACAACCTCCTCGTCGTGTGTGGGAACTGCCACGCTCAACTGGAACATGCGAGAGTAACAGATTTCAAATGGGCTGGAGGTTGGCTTGTCGGCGTGGCGATCAATGGCAAACGCCTGTCAGTCCGGCAGCCGTTCGCCCATGATGCGATAAGGAGAGCGCTGCTAGGACTGACTATCGTTTTTGCGGCCATCCGCGCTGGACGTTTCTGGTCAAGGCGCTGATTGGACATTTCAAATGGTTCTTATCAAGGAGTTAAGATGATACGAGTTTATTTCGTGTTCGAAGATTCGCTCGACGACTCAGGAGTCAATCTTTCTTTTATTGACGTGTCAACGCAGGATCCAGGTAAGGCGCTCCAGAGTGTTAAGGATGCTGCCGTGTCGGGAGAGCTGTGGAAAAGGCTCTACCCAGATGGTCCTGACTTGGACAATCCGTACTTACTCCTCGAAACAAAGATGATGTATCTGGACGTCTCAGCGCTGCCCCAGGAGCACGCTGGAGCAATAGTGCTGACGACATGAAATGTCTCGGCACAATTTGTTTTTGTCACTGGCGGAACCAAAGACAACGGCAAACCAGCTCCTCTTCGTCCGTCTTCCATTTGCTGTTTTTGAGCGCACACAAACGATATAATCTCGTAGCTCATGAAATCAATCAGCCACCTTCATCTCCTGATTCTGTTTGTGTGCCTGCTTGGCGCTCTAGTGTGCGTCGACTTCTCCGTCGCCCAGACCTCCACCTTACCCAGCGAAATGCCGGAAAAGCTCGAACCTGTCATGGACAATTGGGACTACGTCCGCCGGGAAGTCATGATTCCCATGCGGGACGGAGTGAAACTGCACACCGTCATCCTGGTGCCTAAAGGAGCAAAAGGTGCGCCCATCCTTCTTACCCGCACGCCTTATAACGCGAATGAACTCACGGGCCGCGCTCACAGTTCTCACCTCGGACCGATCCTGAACGGCTACGATAATGCCGTCGAGGTGGTTGTTGAGGGCGGTTACATCCGTGTGGTCCAGGATGTGCGCGGCAAGTACGGCTCTGAGGGCGATTATGTAATGAATCGGCCGCTTCATGGGCCGCAGAATCCCACGCCGGTGGATCATGCCACGGATACCTACGACACCATCGACTGGCTGGTGAAAAACATTCCGGAAAGCAATGGCAAGGTCGGCATCCTCGGCATCTCCTATGATGGCTTTTTGCCCTTGATGGCGCTGGTTAATCCGCATCCCGCGCTCAAGGTGTCCGTTCCCATGAACCCCATGGTGGATGGATGGATCGGCGATGACTGGTTCCACAATGGCGCTTTCCGGCAGCAGAATTTGCCCTATATCTACGAACAGGATGGCACCCGCGCCAACGAGGCCAAATGGTGGACCAGCAATCTTGATGACTACGATCTGTACATGCAGGCCGGATCGGCTGGTGAACTTGGACGTCGCCACGGCCTGGAGCAGGTGGGTTTTTGGCGGAAGCTTCTGGCCCATCCCAGCTATGACGCTTTCTGGCGTGATCAGGCAGTGGACAAAGTTCTGGCCACGCAGCCGTTAAAAGTGCCGGTTATGCTCGTGGATAGCCTTTGGGACCAGGAAGATATCTATGGCGCGATCGCCGTCTATAAGGCCATTAAGCCCAAAGACACCAACAACGACATGGTGTTTCTGGTCATCGGCCCCTGGCATCACGGACAGGAAATCGAAGATGGCAGCACCCTTGGCGCTATCAGATTTGATAGCGATACCGGGCTCTATTTTCGGCGGGAGATTCTGCGCCCGTTCCTGGACCACTATCTAAAAGACGATGCGCCCAAAGCCAACGTCGCGCCAGTCACCGCCTTCGAAACCGGTACGAACAAATGGCGCCGTCTGCCCGCGTGGCCGGCGGGTTGTCCCAGCGGCTGCACCGTCAAAGCCAGTCCACTGTATTTGAAGGCCGGTTTGCAGTTGGATTTTTCGGCGCCCAAAACCGGGGACGCGGCATTTGACGAATACGTCTCCGATCCTGCCAAGCCGGTGCCGTTCCGCGCGCGTCCCATTCAACCCGTCGGCTATGACAACGGCATGACTTGGCCCTTGTGGCTGGCAGACGACCAGCGCGAGGCTTCCGGCCGCCCGGATGTAGTGGTGTTCGTCTCCGATGTCCTCCGCGAGCCAGTGAAGATCAGCGGCCAGCCGGTTGCCAACCTGGTCGCCTCCACCAGTGGCACGGATTCAGACTGGGTAGTCAAACTGATTGATGTCTATCCCGACGAAGTAGCTCCGCAGAAAGCCATGGGTGGATACCAGCTGATGATTTCTGCGGACATCTTCCGTGGCCGTTATCGTGAAAGTCTGGAGACTCCCAAGCCCATCGCATCGGACCAGCCTCTTCTCTATCGCTTTGCCCTGCCCACGGCGAACCACGTCTTTCTGCCGGGCCATCGCGTCATGGTGCAGATTCAGTCAAGCTGGTTTCCACTCTATGACCGTAATCCCCAGTCGTTCGTTCCCAACATTTTCTGGGCCAAGCCAGGGGACTACCACAAAGCGACCCAGCGCATCTACCACGCACCCGGAAAAGAAAGCTTCATCGAACTGCCGCTGGTAGAGAACTCCAGGTAAGCTGACTCAGGTATTTGAAGTCTCAGTGAGATTTTCAGATGCCGTGCTAGGATTTTTCTATGAGAGAACCGCCGGTCACGCGACGCCAGTTCCAGAGACTCGCAGACCTACGGGCACAAGATGCAGCGTCTCTTGCGAAGAGCCGGAGGTTGCAAGGCGCTTACTACCTTGCTGGTTATGCGGTGGAATGCGCCTTAAAAGCGTGGATTGCCAAAGAAACCAAGCGTCATGAGTTTCCACCAAAGTGGCGATATGTCCAAAGTTTGTATACACATGAGTTAGAAGGCCTGCTGAAGTTGGCCGGACTCGAGAAGCTCCTTGAGGACGAATCGAGGACCAATGCAACACTTGCGGCCAATTGGGGTGTCGTAAAGCAATGGCGCGAGGAGAGCAGGTATATCCTTTCGGGACTCAAGGGAAAGGATATTTGCACAGCCCTTACTGGACCTGATGGAGTATTAACGTGGATAAAGCAACGCTGGTAAGAAGTGATCAAGACATTGAGGGGCGCGTGATGCTCGCGCTGAGCCGGGCAAGAATCCCCGTCACGTTGGTTGACTGGACTCATGCCCCACAACTTGACGAATGGCAACTGGTTATAGCCACGCCCTGGTATGAGACAAAGGGCCCACGCGAAGCTTATCTGAAGATTATCTCAACCTTGCAAAAAGAAGGCATTTATGAGGAAGTGCCGATCCGGCGGGTGTTTGTGAGGAGTCCGGAAGATCCAGTGGTAAAAGCGCTCGAACAGGAGATACGGCTGAAGACAGAGGGCGTGGTCTTTATAGACGATCACGGCGGAAATCGAGAAACAAGGGAATATTCCCTTGTTTTTGCTCCGTTTGCTGGACGAGGTGGCGCAGTTCCAGCACTGCGCTGCCGAGGTAAAGAGGAGTTGCGTGCGTTCTTGGAGAATCGTCTTTATGTCTCACGCAGCCGCGTGGAGGAAGCCCTGTCGGAACTTGATCGCAAAGGCCATACTTTTATCCCTCATATCGAACTAACCTCCCGGCAAGCCAGAAGCCTGGGGTTTGCTTGAATCTTTGAGTCCGGCAACCTCGCCATCTCGAAAGTTCGGGTTAGCTCGATCATCTAAGATGTTGACGGCAATCAGATATTGCGTCAGATCTGATCTTCGAACTCGGGCCAGGTCGTCGCCGTCTGATACTCCAGAACGTCAGCCGCTTCCAGGTTAAGCCGCTCTGCGGAGCGGTTGATTCGCTCCAAATCATGTGCCTGGGCCTCGGCTCGGGCCTTGTCGCGCAGGAATCGGCGCAGCACGCGTTCAATGAAAGCCGAGCGTGAATGCCTCGAGCCGGCCAACCGATCAATCCCTGCCAGAACTTCGCAGGAAAGCATGATGGAAATCTTCTCTTTCATACTACGTTCATCGCGGTTAAGCGTGCTCAGGGTTTGGACAGCAAATCCGCCTTGCCGGAAAAGATATCCACCGGCACAGAGACGTGCTCCTGGACAATGAGCCACTTGCCACGGATCTTCCGCAGCACGTCCGTTACCCGCACAGCCAGGTCAATTCTGGCGCCGTCTTTGCTGGTAAAGTATCCCGTTTGAATGTTGTGCGCGTAGGCAAAAGGTCCAACTACCGTGATGCTGAGGTCGGACATGCTGTAGTCGAGCGGCCCCGGCAATGCCGCGAACAGTCCTTCCCAATCTTTCTTGTACGCGTCCCAGCCCGCATACTCCCGTGGCGGCACCACGTCAAAGACAAACAACCCATCCCCGGGAGCGTAGTTGGCCATAATGGCATCTACGTTCTTGGCTTTAAATGCCTTGATATACGTTTGATAGAGCGCCTCAATTTTCGCTTTATCGTTGCTGCCTGCAGGCTTGGACGCCTTAGTTTGTGCCAGACTTGCAGGAACACAGGCAAAAATCACGAAGCAGGCAAAAGATACACAGAACTTACGCATAGCTTCCTCCTCCAGCAAAATGATTGTGGGTAAGACGCTAGCGCCCGGTGGCTGCCGTTGTCAATTAGATGACAGGGATTGGGGCTAGCCGGGAAGCGGAGCACTTATTAGATCGGCTAATTCAGGCGCCAACTGCTGAAAATGTCGCACGTTGAACGTATATATCCGGGTGCAGCCGGATTTCTGAGCGCAGCGCAGATGGAGTGCATCATAAATTCGGCCTCCAGTCCATCCTTGCCTCGCGCAGCTCTTGATTGTCTCCGTATACTCCTTCTCAGAGAGGGTCAGTATTTCAAAATGAGGAAGAATATTATTTGCCAACAACTGCCAGGCTTCACTGGGATAAATCGGTGGGGTGAATGGAGTTCTTGTAAGGACTGAGTAAAATTCTGCCAACCCGTGCGCACTGGTGTGCCCTTCCAGTTTTTCAGCATGAATCGCATGAAGTGCTGCTGTAGCTTGGGCGTAATTTGGATGATCGGCTACTGAAGCAGCCACGAGCACGGACGTATCGAAATAAACCTTCACAGGCCCGCAATGTCCTTGACTCGATCGTCGCGGTCATCGTCCAGAATTCGGTCCCAATCCAGGCCCGTCGGTAGTTTCCCAAGATGGACCCAAACGCCGTCTTTTTGGATTATGGATGGCCGCTGTCCGACGGGCCTGAGCACAAGCCCCTCTGGGCGTTCCTCAAGTTCTAAGTTTGTTCCGGCACGTAGTTGCAGGCGATTGCGAACCTGCTTAGGAAGAACGATACGGCCCGCTTTATCAATCTTCACGTTCATGCCATCAATTATGGCACGTGCCATTATAAATGGCAATAAAGTTAAAGCAAGGGATGCTGCCGAAAAACGGCCGAGCTAATCGTCGCTTACCACTTCAACGGATTAATGTTCAGGTTTTGAGGGCGTCGGAGGGAAGTTGATCGGCGCCAGTCGATACTCATCGCGCTCTTATCTGAGATGCTTGCGTCCGATTGAGTTAAAAGCAAAACAGGCGGAGAAATTTCTCCGCCTGTTCAAAAAGATCTGATTTTAGAGAGCGCGAACGTTCTCGGCCTGCCAGCCCTTTTTTCCTTTGGTCACAGTGAATTCAACTGCCTGACCTTCTTGCAAGCTGCGGTATCCATCCGTCTGGATCGCAGAGAAATGCACGAATACATCTTCCCCGGTCTGACGTGAGATAAAACCAAAGCCTTTGGCGGCATTGAACCACTTTACTGTTCCTTGTTCCATTTTTTTGCTTTTCCTTGTTGTGTATTTTTTGACGCCGGAATGAGATATCGAGTGTTCTGCAGGTGCGAGAATCTGCCGCGTGCGGAATCTTCAACAAATCAACTTCTAACGCACCTTCAGGATACCACACTTACCTCTAAATCCAGGGAACTATCGGCAATTGCTGGAGCAGGAACGTCCATTGTGGGCGCATCCGCGCGCAATACGGCTATTTGTTCCAGGGCCTGATTGATGCTGCTGGCAAAATGTCCGTTGCTGCCGGTCATGCGCTTGGCGGCCATGGATGTCATTCGGCACAACATAAACCGGTTAGAAAGGCGTTTATTCGCAGAGTGCACTAGTTGGGAGCGCATTGTTCCTCGTTTTTCCGGGAGAAAAGAGAGCCTTGAACGGGTAAGCTGCTTTGGCCAGGATACCGATTCCTTGATCGGATGGGTCGAGCGGGCTGGCCTCGCTCCCAACTCTGACTCTATGCTTGTTCCCGCCCTCCGTCAAGTAACTTCAGGGAACAAACGTGACCGCTGGCAATGCATGCTCAGAATTTTTCTTTTTGGTGCAGACGAGGGAGGCTGAGTGCTGGATGTTGATGACGAGCGCTTTCAAATCAAAAATCAAAACTCATAAGTCATAAACTCTTCATCAGTCTTTTACCAGCCACTCCAGGGCTTCCGCGCGGGAAGGGAATAGCGGGATGCGGCGGCTCGAAAAAGCCTGCACGGCTTCATAAATCAGGGCTTGCAGTCCGCTGATTCCGACTACTGCCGCCCGCTTTACATAGGGAGCATTGGCCGCAACCCTGGATTTGAGCACCGCAACCGCTTCAGCGTCAAAACTGGCGCCGCTAACATCATTCAGGGTGAGTACGGAATTGGGTGATTCGCGGGAGATGATGCGGTGGCCTTCTTCCACCACCAGTCGCATCATCTTGGCATCGCATTTGCTGTAATCGATCAACAGCACCTTCTGGCCCATATGCTGGATAAAGCACACCCTCTCAGCCGCAGCCGCGTGTCTGGGCGAGATCTGTGCGGCCGTTCCCATCAGAGAGTTCATAGCCCATGCTACCGTGAAGCCCGGAGATACAGATAGATAACTGAAGTAAGCGTAGCGGTAATTTTGACGGAAGAAACAAGTACAGGGCACAAGTTCACCGGGCTCTGCCATGCTCCGGTGTGTTGTGTGATGGGATGGGACACTTTGTTATTTAACTTGGCTCACCTGCGCCGGCCCGGTGTGCGGCGTGCCGTGGGCCACACTGAAGACGGCCACATTGAAATGGTCGTGCAGGAATTTAGCCGCCTCCTCGCGTTCATGGGACGAGTCGTCTGCGGTGGCATTTAGATAAAGGATGTACTCCTCGGCTGCTCCATCCACATCGCCTTGCCCTGCGCGGCCACGGGCCTCTTGCAGAATCCTTCCCGGCAGGACCATGACTTTTTCTCGGACTGATTTCACCAGCGCATCCCTTGCTTGAATTTCCAGGTCGGTAAGAAACTGCGCTTGGTCCGGCTCTGTGCCCTGGTTCTTGATCCCCTCAGTATCTTCCGGCTTTACGTTTTCCAGGATCGCCAGCTCCTTGTGGCTGTCTTTCCGGATCGGAACAGCAGGTTCGATCGCATTTCCTTCCTGATTAGTAATGCGGAACTCCAGTTCGATCACCGCCGTCAGGTCGACTTTTTTCCGCGTGTAGTTGTAGGGCTCCAGGATGCTTTGGATGCTGTTCTGGTCCGTCGTCTCAAGCTTGTGGTGTGCCTCTTCAACCTCCTGGTGCGCTGCCGCTACGGCATCGCTGGCTGCCGTGACAATCTCCTTCTTCTTGTGCTGCGCCTGCGCATCTGCCAGTGAATGCTGCGCGGCGCTCAATTGTTGCTGCGCCGTCTCGTAGTCGCGGTTCGCCTGCAGCCACGCTTCATTCTTCACCTCGTGTGTGCCGGCGCGGTACTTTGACTGCAGCGTCTCCAGGTTGGTGTCCTTCACAATCCGGTGCTCGAGAATTCCGCCTACTAACACAAAACTGGGTGGCACCGTGCCCGCGCCTTCCTTCGGCTGTCGCACCGCCTGGATGGAAACCCCGGAAGACTCAAGTCCCGTAGCAATTGCGTCTGCGAGCTGGTCCGCAAAGCCCAGGCTCTCGCGTCGTGAAGTCTGGTCCCGCAGCACCACCCCTACTGAGAGCTTGGCTCGCAATTGGTACGCGGGCGCATACCGCGCCATCGCATCTTTCACCGCATCAACGTTGGGCTTGTACCGTTCCGCTTCGCCCAGATAGAGCCAGCCAATGCCCACCCCGGACCCCAGCGGTTTTTCCAGATATCGTTTGGCCTGGTCAATGTAATAAGCGCTGATCTTGTCGGACAGCAAGTCGAGCCTGACCTTGATTGCCGGGTCGCCGCTCAGGGCGCCCGCCCGGTTCAGCAATTCGTAAGCCTCTCGTACAGCGTCCTCATCGGCTCGGCCGCGGATCGGCACGTGGATCTCTTGCAGCTTCTGGGCGCGCCGGACCGCCGCCGGAACGTAGTCCTTTTTGAGCGCTGTAAGCTGTTCCGTCACCAGTGCGCGTTGCCCCTCCGGCAGCTCCGCCAGGACGTCGTAAGCCTCAATAAACTGCTTGTTGTCCGCAAGGTCGTTGCTCTCTGCAATCGCCCGCTGAACTGCCTGGCGATTGCGTGCCGTGGCCAACTGCAACTCCGCGTCTTTCAGTTCCGCATCTGCCTGGCTGTTGTTCTTAATTTCTGCTGCGCGGCGAAACTCCGGAACCGCTCCCTCCCAGTTGTGCTCTGCCGCCAGCGCCCGCCCATGATTAAAGTGCGATGCGTACGCCGCCGTCACAATGGAGTCAATGCGCGGTGCCTCGGAGGCAAAGGCGCGATAGGGCCCAAGGGCCTGCAACGCCTCGTCGTAATTTTTCGTCACCGTTAAAGCATCGGCATTTGCGATGGCAGAGTCCATCTTGCGGACTTCACCGGCAATCTCAGAATGAAGGTTGAGAACCGGGGCATAGTCTGGATCGACCGCCAGTACGTTTTCATTGTGCTGCTTGGCTGCGGCCAGTTGCGCATAGCCTGCCGTCTGCTCTGCCAGGGCTTTTCGGAAGCCTTGGAGCTTGGCGCGGTCTGCTTCCAGCAATGCGTCCAGCTCTTTGTTGATCTGGGCTGTTAGCTTGTGTGCCGCAGGATACCCCGCCACCACCGTGTTTGCCTGCATTGCCTGCTGTTGCGCTTGCTTGAGCGGTCCGAGGTCCCCATTCGCAGATTTCTGGTATTTGGCAAACGCGGCTTCGGCAGATTCCTCATAGATCGCAGCCAAAGAACTCTTTGCGTCCACTGCCTTCGCGGAAGATCCGTGGTGAAGCAGGAAGTCCTGCCACGCGGCAATCGAGTTTGTACGTTGGGCGAGCAGATATTGTGCCAGCTCTTCGTCGGGAGCAGCCACAAAGACCAGGCGCACGCCCCGCTTGAACGGAGGCAGATCACTCCCCTGGGTTGAAGCACCGGGGCCGGAAGCCGAAACGGCAGTTCCTTGCAGAGTGGCTTGATCGGCAGCTTCCGCTGGAGTGAACTCGGCGTTTCTGTCAAATTTCAAATTACTGGGTACAACACAGACTGGCTTGGAATTGGTGGTTAGCAGCAACGTGCCGTCGGCGGCGCGCTCCAGGGAAGTTGCCCCTGCGAGCTGCGTCCGCGCCATGCTGTCATATGCTCTCTTGTCAAACTTCGGTACGCCGTCGCAGATTCGCAGTTCACTCTTTCCGTTCAGCGTGACCCCCGCGATCTGGGTATAAGCGGGCCCGGTGGGACCATTAAACAACGCAATGGCTGTTACCGGAGTTTCTTTGGCGTGAGCGGACGTCGCCGCTAAAGACATCACCACAGGAGCGAGAAGCAAATTTAGCAAAATGCTCTTTCGCCCAGGTGATCGGGGCTTAGTGACTTCTGACAAATTCATTGTGGATGGCGTGCGCTTTCCCGTGGAATGGCTAAACCTGATAGCTCCTCATCATATGCCAGGTTGAGCTGGTTTAGTTGGTTGCCATCACATCAGGGGTACTAAACACTAAGGTAACGAATCATCCGCGCCAGGGCTGGGTATGATGAAGCGAGAAGTCGGGCCACGCTTAATAGAAGATAAGTGTGCGCAACACCAACGGGCTCAGGCTGTTGCTGCGCTCACGCTCATCCATTATGGAATCCTTGCAACCCATTCCAGGTTCCACTCAGGACCGTGAATCCGCTCGTGAAAGCCGCCAGCAAGGCGCAACGGCGGCGCTGCGCATGCGGCTGTGGGCCTATGGCGGCCCTCAGGCCAGGTTGAGTGACCTGGTTTGGAGTGAGGATAAGCCGGTTGCCGAGCTGATTCGCAATATTATTCGCGAAGGCCAGGGATCGGTCGCTGAAGAACAGCCGAACATGGTAGTCGCCCACTTCGGCGATCCTCTCCACGCCTTGTCCGCTGCCAAGTCGCTGCAATTAAGGCTTCTTACCTTTCATCGTGAACCGCCGGCCTGCCAGGTGGTCGCAGCTATCATCGTGGACGACCAATGCGTGGACAAAGCATCACCGTCCGCTCTCGCGAATCCTTCAACCGAGGCCATCTCGCCCGCGCAGGCGATGTTGGAAGAGGCAAACTCCGCTCAGATCCTTGTCAGCGAGCGCATCTACGATGCAGCCAGGAGCGTTCCCGGTTTTGACTTCAGCTCCAAACCTGTGCGCGAGCCCGCCGAAGGCGGGACCCTGGAGGCGATTTACGAACTGCGCTGGACGGACGAGTCTACTTACGGTCACCTGCGTAAGACGAGCCAAACCCCTGCGCCTGATGTTGCGCCAGAGCGCCGATATAAGATTCAAGCTGAACTTGGACGCGGCTGCATGGGCGTGGTCTACAAAGCCCACGATCAGGTAATCGGCCGTTCTGTGGCTTTGAAGACTATCTCTGTCAACAAAAACTTTCCCAACCGTGATGAGTTGGTGGAGCGGCTCAAGCAGGAAGCCAAGGCTGCAGGCAGCCTGGACCACCCTAACATCATTACCATCTATGATGTTGGCCAGGAAGAAGACCTCGTCTACCTGAGCATGCAGTTGCTGGAAGGTCAAACCCTCATGGCCCTGCTGGCCGATGGCCAGGTCCCTCCATTGGCTACATTGCTTTCTTACGCTGACCAGATCTGCAGCGCAGTCGGCTATGCTCACCAGCGGGGCGTGATTCACCGCGATCTTAAGCCGGCAAACTTCATGCTGACCAGTCAGGGAATCGTCAAGATTCTTGACTTCGGTATCGCCAAATTTGAAGATGCCACGCTGACCCAGGCAGGTATGATCGTGGGAACACCCACGTACATGGCGCCCGAGCAGGCGCGCGCAAAAAAGATAGACCAGCGGTCAGATATCTTTTCTCTGGGCTCGGTTTTCTACGAGCTGTTTAGCCGTGAAAAACCGTTCAAGGGCGATGTGACCACCGTCCTTTACAAGCTGATTCACGAGGATCCCGTTCCACCCTCTGTGATCAATCCCGCCCTGCCCGGAGGCATAGACGCCATTATTCGCAAAGCGCTTGCCAAGGATCCGGCGGAGCGCTTCCAAAGCTGTGAAGAGATGCAGGAAGCATTCCGCGAGCAGGCGGCGTTGCTGAAGGCCCCACCGGTGGCAGCCCCTCCCGTAGTGAAAACACCGGCCCCTGCCAAAGCAGAGCGGCGGGTTACCGTGGAAGATTTGCTGGAGGAAGTCCGCCCGCGTCCCAGGTCCTATCGTTGGCTTTGGATTGGACTTGCGGCCTGCATCGTGCTTCTAAGCGCGGGTGTGGGTGCGTGGGCCTATCGCGTGAAATCGAAGACCGGCTCTTTCCCGCCGGTGATAGAAAAAATTCGGGCCGCTGTTCGTGGCGGACAGACTCAGCCCGTTGCCGGCAATACCAACAATGCTAACGGTGCGGGACAACAATCTGGTCAGCAGGTGTCCACGGCGGAGGTCAACACTTCCAGCGCGGCGCCGCCGGCATCGGGAGACCAGGCAGCTACGCCGCCATCCACCACGTCGGCGAACCCTGGAAGCGTCCCGCCCACTGCAGACAATTCCCGGAATCCATCATCAGCCGCCGCGCAGCCCGCCATCGCATCTGACAATGCAAAGTCCCAATCTGGTCCTGGTCCCTCTCCTGACCAGACCGCCAGCCAACCGGCCACGCAGGATACCAGCGGAGAAACTCAGCCAACGGAAGTGAATCCGTTCGAGCCCCGCAAACGCAACCAAAGGACTGCAGCGCCCGCGGCAACTGAAAGTGACGTGAAAGTGGAAGGCTTCAGCCGCCACGACGTCCCCGCCCTGCTGGGCAAAGCAGACACAGCCGCCGGACGCGGTGACTACTCGCTCGCCCGTTATGAATACAACATCATCTTGAAGCTGGACAGCCGCAACCCAGCCGCCCGCGCAGGCCTCCGCCGCGTGATGGCAGCCGAACAAGACCAGGCGCAGCACTAAAGAAGCTCTGGATCGTAGCTCAGTTGCGAACACATGTGAGACTATTTTTTGGGGAGAAGGATAGTCCTACAGCTTACCGGCTCGGAGTCTTTAGCAGGCACAAGGTGGTATGCTATGATGCCGTAACTGCCTTTGCCTTGGCGCCCTGCAACCCTTCCAATAACCTCTGCAGGGACTTCTGGTAGGTGTCGCGATCCCTCCAGTTGCTGAAATCGGGGATGAAGTATTCTCGGATCTCTCGGGCCGAGTCTTTACCGGTGTCCGGATCGAAGCATCGCCATTCCCGAATCACGTCAAAGTCCACAAGCCGCACCGGGAACAGCACCCGCCTTTTTTCGTCGACTTCACGTTTGCGCGCTTCTGCAATCTCGGTCTTTACCCATTCACTATTCATGCTGTGCGAGGACAAAATCAGCAGAAGGCGTTCGTAATCTCTGATCGCTTGATAGATCTGCTGGTCAAGCTTCCGCCCGCCTTGAACATCCTGAGGCGCAAACCAGCACCCTACTCCTCCAGCCCTCAGGTCGGCATGGAGGCGGCGCGCAAATTCCTCGTCTTTGGTGGAATAGCTGATAAAGCAGCTGACTCTATTCTGGAGATGCTTTTTTTTTAACACAGATTTGCGTGAACCAATACCGCGCCGGACCAAACGAACGAAGTCTTCCACCTTGAAATCACCTTTACGTACGAAACCGAGTATCCGTCCACGATCACGCACAGCGATCTCATGCTCTGCGTAATTGCTGATGATGATCACCTTGGTTGCCTGGTTCGTTCGATCAATTTCAGCGAGCAGCTTCAGACCGTCCGTGTTATCTGCTCCCAGCCTTACATCCATGATAGCGAGCTTGAAATCCGTACCAGCTAGAGCATCGGCGGCTTCGTGATAGTTTCTAGTTACTTCGCACGAGCATTTTAGCGAATGCTGAATCGTATCGATCAGCGTCTCGCGCCATGCTGGCGAGTCCTCCACAACCAGAATATCTCTTTGTGGTTTGCTACTGGCTACGGGACGGGGCTGCCTTCCCATGTCAGCTTGTAAGTCGACCACGAAGCTCGTGCCTTTGCCCAGCTCTGTCCATTCTAGGCGGAGATCACCGTCGCTTGATTTCAGGAAATGACGGGACCACCATAGTCCGATTCCCAGATTGCCTTCCTTGGTAGTGACACACGGCGAGAACAATGTGTCCTGAATTTCTGCCGGAATGCCAGTACCATTATCCTTAATTTGGATCTGCAAACGACCGTTAGCGGCATCCGTATGGATGCTGACACCCAGACGCTTTTGTTTTACCGGTTCCATTGCCTCCATAGCGTTATTCAAAAGGTCGCGGATTACCTGTTCAAGCTGGAATCCAATGCTGCGTACGAGCGGAACCTTTTGAGGAAAATCTTTGACTACGGCGACCTTGGAGTCTTCTTTGGTAAGACGGGCGAGCTCTCGGTCAACTATGCCAACTACGTCTACTGGTTCTTCGCTTGCACTACCGGTTCGGAAAGGTGCCGTGATTCGCGTTGCCATCTTGAATAGCACCTCGGCGTCTTCTTCGATCCTTTGCAGGTAACGCCTGGCTTTGCGATCCCGGCTCGGTATGCTCCGGCGGAGAAACTGGGTTGCTACACGGCTCGTCCCGGCCAGATCGCTCATTCGGTGAGCGAAACTCGATGAGATGCTCTGCACCATCGCCAACTGGGCTTCTCTCGTCTTCTCGGTCCGTGTTTGCTCCTCGTGACGCGCGTTTAGAATCGCAACCGTAGCATAGTCTGCGAACGTCTCTAGTGCGGTTCGTTCGTCGATGTTGAAGTTATGATTGCTCCGATAATTTGCGAACATTACGCCGACAACTTCTTCGTGCGGGTTTTCTGCGGCGCTAGCTGGCAGAAGCAGGGCGGCCATGGAACAAATCTGTTCGCGCTCCCAGAAACGAAGCCGGGGCTTATCATCGGGCCGGTCAACTGCGCCCACGAGAAAATCCTGGTTGCCAACATCTGAGTAGAACCCGGACCGTCTGCTTTTGACGACCGTGTGGGGAACGTCTCCGTTATAGATGCGTCGGCGCATCGGAGCAGGGTCGCGCAAATTTCCAGCTACAGTCGGCCCTTTGCCTTCGACCAGAAACTGATCGGTTTTCTGATTGTACTGATATAGCGTTACGACATCGGCGCCTAATGAGCGAACTGCAGCCTCGGCAACCTTCAGTAGCACCTGCTCGACGCCGCCACTCTTGGGTAGCCGCATCAACTCGAGGCCAACGGCAGCAATTGCGTCTAAGATACTGATCCGCTCGGCCACGGGTCCGGCAACCGCTCGTGCGACCCGCTCAAGTTGCTGCATGTGCTCTTGTGTGAAATAGCCCTTCTCTGGAGAGTCGGCGTTGATGACTGCAATGACCTCATCTTTGTGGATGATGGGTGCAGAGAGCAGCGATGAAAAGGATCGGCCAGAGCGCCCCGGCGTGAAATTTTGATCTTTGTCGATATCCAGACAAACGTATGACTGTTTCTGCCGTACCACTAGGCTTGCGATGCTCTGACCCGAGATTCGGTACACCGGTTCGCTTCGTCGGTGTCGCGGCGGTCCAAGCCGCGCCTTCACTTGCAATATTCCTTGTTTTTGATCGACAAGCATTAGGGAACCAGCCGGCGCGTTGACCGCTATTAGACCGTGATTAAGTACCTGCTGAAGGATGATGTCCAGTGGATTCCCGGTCTCGATGATGATGCCATCCGACTCATCTATGGTGTTTATCTGGATGTCCTGAGTACCAACATCTTGCGCGTGGGCTTCGTCAGAGGTCATCCCGTCGTCTTCCATATTTTCTTCTTTAGGAACCAGCATATAGTGCAAGAGAAGGGCCAGGCGTTTCAAGGAAAAACATTCAAACCCATTTTGTTGAAACAGCCGACAGCATCTCATGTTTCGCTGCACCGATTCGGGTAAACTACAAATGCCATGGGAACCATCGGAAAGGGGATAAACGACCTCTTTTTTGAGCGTGGCTAACTTGGTTGAAAACAAATGACTTAGATTCTGAAGGCAGTCGGTTTCTTGGCTGAACTTGTACATCAGTCTCCGACTCCAAATTCTCTTGATCACAACGGGACAAATCTCAAGCGTTCTATCTTAGGATCACGGCATTTGCTAAATTTGGTAAAAAATCATTGAAAATAGAACCGTACTTTGGTGGGGGAGGCGGGGGTCGAATTCGTGTCCGACAAGAGGCACATATCTAGTCGCTTTCATGCGACGGGACTTACTCCACCACATTTCCTTCCTGCGGCCAGAATGAACAAGAAACGCAAACTGCTGGTCAAAAGCCCACTAAATCGGCTGTGGGCTGCCTCTTTCGGGCACGTGAGAACCGCAACTGACGGCCATCGGAGTCGGCGTGTAATCCACGCATAATGCTATCCTCTAGAACGCCAATGCCCACAAAGAACTACAAGGCTGACATTGCCATCGCCGGCGGCGGGTTGGCAGGCATTGTCACTGCCTATGAACTGCTCGCTTCCGGCCGCCGCGTCCTGCTCATCGATAAAGATAAGCAGGAGAACTTCGGTGGCCTGGCCAAACAATCCTTCGGCGGCGTGCACATGATCGATACGCCGCACCAGCGCCGTCTTAAGATCAAGGACTCACCCGAACTGGCCTGGAGCGACTGGCAAAGCGTGGCCAGTTACGACGCCAACGACGAATGGCCCCGCCGCTGGGCCAAATTTTACTGTGAGAATTCGCGTGAATATATCTTCGACTTTCTCAGCAGCAAGCAGGTCACATTTTTGCCGGTTGTCAACTGGGTCGAGCGCGGCACCTACAGCCCCGGCAATACCGTTCCGCGGTGGCACATCACCTGGGGCACAGGCTACGAGATTATCCACCGCTTGTTAAGTGCCCTGGAAGCCCATCCGCAGCGCAAGAACCTGGAACTGCTTTTTGACACCGAGATCTCGGCCATAGAGACGGCGAATAATCGCGCCACCGGCCTGCGCGGCCGGTCCATGAATTCCTCTGATGTAGTCCAGATCTCTGCCGAGCACATCGTGATCGCCTCCGGCGGCATCTGCGGTGGTGATCTCAGCCGTCTGCGCGCCAACTGGTACAAACCCTGGGGCGACCCGCCGCGGAAGCTGTTGAACGGCGCGCACGACTTTGGCGACGGCATGCTGCACGAGCGCGTGGCCTCGATCGGCGGCGCCCTGACCCATCTCGATCTTCACTGGCACTACGCCGCCGGCGTGCATCACCCCGCCAAGCGCCGGCCTGACGATGGTCTCAGCCTCGTCCCGCCCCGCTCAGCTCTTTGGCTCAACGCCCGCGGCGAACGCATCATGAATCCCGGGCCCATGCCGGTCAATGGTGATACGCGCCATCTGGTGGAGAGCGTGCTGCGCCAGCCTGGCCAGTATTCCTGGCAGGTCATGAACATGAAGATTGCTGCTCGTGAATTGGCCGTCTCCGGTTGTGATTACATGATTGCCTTCCGCTTCAAAGACCGTCGTGCGCTTTTAAAAAGTGCGTTCTTCGGTAACAAGGAATTGGTCGAGCGGCTTATTCGTGAATGTCCTGAAGACATCGTGTGCGCCGATACCCTGGACCAGCTCATGGAGCGCATGGACAAACAGAATCTTTACGGCCACCGCCTCGACCGCCCGCGCATGGAAGCCACCATACGCGCCTGGGATGAAATGATCACCCGCGGCCCGGCCTACCATAATGACGACCAGTTGCGCCGCATCGCCAACTCCCGCGCTTATCGCGGCGACCGCATTCGCACCTGCAACTTCCAGCCGGTCCTTGATCCCAAAGCGCGGCCGCTGATCGCCATCCGCGAATTCATTCTCGCCCGCAAAAGTCTGGGCGGCATCCAGACCGATCTGCAATGCCGCGTCCTGCGTGCCACGGACGGACAGCCCATTCCCGGCCTTTATGCTGTGGGCGAAGCCGCAGGCTTTGGCGGCGGTGGAATTCACGGCAAGGGTTCTCTTGAAGGGACGTTTCTCGGCGGTTGTATACTCACGGGACGTGCCGCTGGAAAAAGCATTTAGCCGGTGGACAGGAACATTAAATAAATGGCAAGCACAACCCCAACCCAACAGGCAAACCGGATCCGCATCGCTGGTAACCGCACCGGCGCGTGGCTGGCGCGTTATGCGTTGGAGCAGTTGCCCATCTCGCATACCTTCGGCATTCCCGGCGTTCACACCACCGAGCTCTATGACGAGCTGGCCCAGTCAGAAAAGATCACGCCGGTTCTTCCTACACATGAATGCTGCGGCGCCTTCGCCGCCGACGCCATCAGCCGCACCACCGGAAATCGGATTGGCTGCCTTGTCATTGTGCCGGCAGCCGGCGTCACCCACGCCATGAGCGGCATCGGCGAGTGCTATCTGGATGGCATTCCTCTGCTCGTGATTACCGGCGGCCCGCGTACTGATCTCAAGTTTGGCTACCAGCTTCACGGCATCGATCAGCAGCGTCTGGTGGATGGAATTGTGAAACGTTCCTGGAAGGTCCTTGAGCATCGCGACATTGTTCCGGTTATCTTTGAAGCATATCGCGCCGCCGTCAGCGGCGTGCCCGGACCGGTGCTGGTCGAAATTCCCGTAAATCTCCAGTTGTTCAGCCAGCGTGTGGACGATGTGCCCGTTTTTATCCCATATGCTCCACAGCCGGCGAGCGTTGACCGTGAGATTGATGCTGCCGTCGAACTGCTGTGCGCGGCCAAGTCGCCGGGAATTTTCACTGGATGGGGCGCAGTGGATGCTTCCGTCGTTGATTCCGTCATCCGGATCGCCGAGATATTAGGTGCTCCAGTCTCTACCACCCTTCAGGGCATCTCCGCCTTTCCCGGCAATCACGCGCTGCATGCTGGCATGGGATTCAGCCGCGCCGCCGTTCCGGCTGCGGAGAAAGCCTTTGCCGGCTGTGATTGCCTCCTGGCCATCGGCGTCAGCTTTGGCGAGATTCCCACCGGCAGCTTCGGCTGTCCTGTCCCGGAAAATCTGATCCATATTGACATCTCGCCCCAGGCCATCGGGCGCAACTTTCCTGCCAAAGTCGGTCTGGTCGGTGATTCACGCTTGATTGTGCCTCGTCTTTTGGCCCGCCTTGAAGCACGCGCAACAGAGCAGCGAACGCGGCGGCTCGAAGTGGCAGCTCGCATTGCCCGCGACAAAAATGCGTATAGTGCCGAGTGGCACGCGCATACCACTGATCGCGTAAACCCTGCTTTGTTCTTCGAAGAACTGCGCCGGCAACTGCGTGACGACGCCATCATGACCGTGGACGACGGCAACCACACCTTTCTCGCTGCCGAACTCTATGAAGTACGCGCCCCGCGCACCTTTGTCTCGCCCACAGACTTCAACTCCATGGGCTACGCCGTGCCTGCCGCCATCGGCGCAAAACTAGCCAACCCCGACCGTCAGGTGGTCAGCATCGTCGGCGATGGCGCGTTTCTCATGACCGGATTGGAAACCATCACCGCTGTCACGTTGGGGCTGGAGATTGCCTACTTTGTCTTTGACGATGGCGAACTCAGCCAGATCTCCCAGGGACAGGAGATACCTTACAATCGGAAGTCATGCACCGAGCTGGGCGATATGCGCCTGAAGGGCGTCGCCGATGCAGTAGGCGCCCGCTTCGTAACCATCGAAAACAATGCCCAGATCGCCGATGTGATTCGTGAAGCACTTACCCCAGGCCAGAAAAAGCCGGTGATTGTCGATGTGCATATCGACTACTCCAAACGCACGCGCTTTACCCAGGGCGTAGTCAAGACCGCAATGAAGACCTTTCCTTTCCGCGATAAAGCCCGTTTCATTCTGCGCGCCCTGGTAAGAAAAGTAACCGGTTGATGTAGCGCAGGTTCGAGAGGATTAGATCGCGCAACACGCACGTTCCGTGAATCATGCCTCCGGAATGTTACGCATCTCGAATTTTCCCACCCCGACTATCTCAATCAGCTTGTTGAGAAAAAAGTCCGTGTCGCCTGAATTCTTTGCCTGCTTGACCACAGGTGCAATTCGGCTGAATGGCCAGCCGTTTCCTCGGGCGTCCTGGCTTTTCGGCAAAGCGAGAGAACAGTCGGGCGTATGCCAAATCCCGCGCATTCAGGCTGGGAAAGTCCTCACCAATCTCCTGTTCAGGTACACCCTTTCGAAAGAGCGACGCCACATGCTGGAGAGGAATGCGCGTCCCACGGAAGACAGGTTGCCCTCCGAGCACATCGGGTGAAGAAACGACGCGCCGCTTGCCCCACCGGAATACCGCCAGATTCCTGTCTATCCTCTGCCGGAAAGCTTTGAACTCCACAAACAACTGCATGTTTCCTGAGCGATAAACAAGATCAGCTCCTTCCATCGACCAGTGTGATGCTCTCCTGTTTCCCTGCGCTAATATTTCCGCCAGAGACTCTTTGTCTTGCTTGCTCAACGGGAAGGGAAATTCAGTCAGCACTTTCACCAACAGCACGTCGCCGGCAGAGAACTGATGACGCACTGCCTTGCCGGTCCGCCGCTTGTTGGATGGTGCAATGGACTTCTTTTCCAAAGCAGTTCTGATCGTATCAGCCGACATTTCCGCGATTGCTGCCGCCTCGCTTACAGAGAATAGTTCAGGCATGTTGCGTTCCATAAATAAATATACCACCATAGGTGGAATATTTTAAACAGTCTGTTCATAATTGTCCCGGTTGCTAGGTGCCAATTGCCATCTTCATCACACTCGACTGTGACCCACGTCACAGCCCGGCGCGGGCGCAATAGCTACCATCGTTGTGTGCCTGAATACGAACGAACGTTCGATACATCTCTGGAAGTCCTCCAGGATCTTTCCTTTGCCTCGGTGCGCCGCTGGAAGGAACAACATCCGCAGGCAAAAGCGATTGCGTTCTTTCCCGTCTATGCGCCGGTAGAATTGGTGCACGCGGCGGGGATGCTGCCGGTTTTGTTGAGCGGAGCAGGCGACCGCCTCGATATCCAGCACGCCGACTCTCGCTTTGGCTCATTCATCTGCTCCATCGTGAAAACCACCATGGAGATGGCCATGACCAGGCACCTGGACCCGTTCGACGGCTTTCTGTTTTCTTCTATCTGTGATTCAGCCAGAAACCTCTGCTTTGTCATCAAGCGCAACCTGCCCCAGATGTACGTGGACTTTGTCCATTTGCCTCACAGCACATCGCCATCGAGCGTGGACTTTCTTACTGAAGAATACCGGCGGGTCATCGCTGAACTGGAAAGGTTGGGAGGCCTCAAGGTCAGCGATGACTCTCTCCGCCGGAGCATCTGTATTTACAACCAGCAGCGGCGTCTGGTTCGGCAGCTATACGAGCTGCGCGCACAAAGCCCCCATCTGCTGCGGGCGGAGGAGTGCTACGCCCTCATCCGTGCCGGCAATTTTCTTCCTGTGGAAGAGCACATTCCTATCCTGACCAATATGCTGGAGCTTTTTCCGCTAAGGACCGGCAAAAAGAGGGACTCGATCCGCGTTGTGGTGGAAGGCGCTTTCTGCGAACAACCGCCCTTGGAAGTCATTCGTCTCCTGGAGGCCGCCGGGTGCGACATCGTGGAAGATGACCTGGCGCTGGCCCAGCGCTGGTTTACCTGCGATGTGCCGTCCACGGGGGATCCAGTGCGCGCCCTCGCGGAGAGCTACGTGCAGCGCTCCGTCTACTCGTCCGTGCGCCACGACTTCACCCACCCGCGCTGGGATGGACTGGCGGAGAAGGTTCGCAAAACCCAGGCAGACGCCGTGATCTTTCTGATTGCCAAGTTCTGCGAGCCGGCCTACTTCGACTATGTGCTGTTCAAGAAAAAGGTGGATGAACTCGGCCTGCCGCATCTTCTGCTGGAATTTGAAGAGAAATTGTTCACTTTCGACCGCGTGCGCACAGAGGTGGAGACCTTCGTTGAATCGCTGGTCTTTGATTGAAGAGGAGTTTCTACATGGCAGAAAAACTCGCTACTGACTATCGCGGCAGCATTCATCAGCGCCAGAAAGACCTCATGCTGGAGTGGTACGGCCGGCTGGACCAGGCTGCGGACGGCGGCAATCCGCCTACGGTGTCCATGATGATCTCCGGCAACTGTGTCGAGTTGCTGGAAGGGTTTGGCGCCGCCCCAATTTATCCCGAGGTCAACGCTCTGCAACTGGCTATCAGGCACCAGTCTCTCGATCCCATCCTGGCGGCGGAAGACCTGGGTTACGCGGCCGACAATTGCGCTTATGTAAAGGCGGACATCGGCTGCATGCTCAAGGGAATCACCCCGACCGGTGGCCGCATTCCCAAACCCACGCTCGTGCTGTGTAACTTTGTCGGTTGCAATACTTACGTAAAGTGGTTTGAACATGTAGCGGAACTCACTGGTGCTCCTCTTTATGTACTGGACGTTCCATTCCTGCGCGGAGACGAGCCGAGCCAGGCGGATGTCGAATACGTTGTCCGCCAGTTGAAAGAGGTTGTCCAGCTTTTAGAGAGGCTCACTGGAAGGAAGTTCGACCCTGAGCGTTTTCGCCAGGCCGTTGCCTATTCCAGCCAGGTTGAGCAGTTGTGGTCGGATATCAAGCGCCTGTCGCAGCGCTCACCTTCGCCTTTTGATGCCTACTTTGACGCCATTACTCTCATGGGTCCGCTCTATGTCTACCGTGCTACGCGCGAGGGAGTGGAATTCTTCAGTGCCGCCCTGGATGAACTTAAGCAAAAAGTCGCCGCTGGTGAAGGTGTCTATGACGAAGAGCGCTTCCGCCTGGTGATTGAAGGCCCGCCACCATATCCATACTTCCGCACCTTCCGTGACATGTTTGCCAAATGGAAAGCCTGCACCGTGGCTTCAACTTACTCGACGGTAGGCGGCCTGTGGGAATTTGGCTTCCGCCACGATCCTGACCGGCCATTCGAATCCGTGGCCATGCATATGCTCGCGCAAAACGTCACCAACCGGAATTATCTGCAGCGCTATGACCAGATCCGGCGTTACGTGGAGGAGTGGAACGCTGACGCCATCGTCATCCATTTCGTCAAAAGCTGCAGGTTGTTCTCTGCCGGACAAGGCGACATGCGTGACTACTTCACCAAGCAACTGGGCATACCCACTTTATATATCGAGTCAGATCTGGAAGACCCGCGCTACTTTTCGGAAGCCCAGACCAGAAATCGCATCGATGCATTTTTCGAGTCCCTGGCCCATGCCAAACTCGCCCGCGGGCATGCGGTGAGTGTGTGAGGTCACTATGAGAATTGCAGCCGGAGTAGACGTTGGTTCCACCCAGACCAAAGCCGTGTTGGTGTCGGACAACGGCAATGGCGTGCAGATCCTCTCCCGCGCCTTGATTGATACTGGCGCGAATGTCGTCAAGGCCGCCCAAGCAGCTTTCGATAAGTGCTGCCAGATTGCAAATATTCCGCCGGCGGACGTGGGGTTTGTGGTCGGCACCGGATATGGCCGGTACAAGATCTCCTTCGGCAACTCGCAGATGACCGAGATCAGTTGCCACGCGCGTGGCGCGCACTTCATTTGTCCCGGCACGCACACCGTGATTGACATGGGAGGTCAGGATTCCAAGGCCATCAGTGTCGGGCCATCGGGCGAGGTGCTGGATTTTGTGATGAACGATAAATGCGCCGCCGGCACCGGACGCTTTCTGGCCAATGCGGCTGAGGTCATGGGCATCAGTCTGGATGACATCGGTCTGCTCTCACTCAAAGCTACCCGCCCCGTGAAGATCGCCACCGTCTGCACAGTTTTTGTCGAGTCAGACATTCTTTCCTACCTGGCGCAGGGCAAGCGCGCGGAAGACATCATGGGTGGAGTGCACCTCGCCATTGCCAAGCGCACCCTCTCTCTGGCTCGCCGGTTGACCATTGAGCCGGAGATCACCATGACCGGAGGCGTGGCCCGCAATATCGGAATGGTGCGGGCCTTGGAAACCGTGCTGGGAAGCAAGATGAATGTGAGTCCGGACGCGCACTTCATGGGTGCCGTGGGCGCGGCCTTGTTTGCCTTGGAAAAACTGGGTGAGAGCTTTGAGTCCACCGTGTGGAGGGATCATGCCGTTAGTAGCGGGGATTGATTGCGGAACGGGTTTCACCAAAGCGCTGCTGATTGCCCAGGACGCTCCGGGAAGTGAGCTCCGTGTCGTCGGCAAAGGGCAGGCCCGCAGCGGAATCAACGTGGATGAGGCAGCCAACGCAGCGCTCGAACAGGCGCTAGCCGGAAGGTCGAGGTCGGAAGTGGCTTACTTCGCCGCTACCGGTTTTGGTCGCTACAACTTGAGCCTCCGCGATATTGCTATTACGGAAATCACCACCGCCGCGCGAGGCGTATTCTTCCTCTTTCCCCAGCCAGGCGCGGTCCTGGATGTTGGCAGTCAGACCACTCGTGCGGTTGCCGTAAATGACCGTGGCCGGGTGCATACCTTCAAGAGCAGTGATAAATGCGCGGCAGGTTCAGGGATGTTCATTGCCCGCGCTGCCCGCTATCTGGAGGTCCCGTTGGAGCAGGTCGGTGGGCTGTCGCTGAATGCCACGCATCCGCAACCCATCAGCAGCGTGTGCGCCGTGCTCGCAGAGAGTGAAATCATCAACCATGTCAGCGCCGGCGTCAGCGTGGAAGATATCTTGCGCGGCATTCATGACTCGCTGGCCGACCGCGCGGGCGCCATGCTGAAGCGCGTCGGAATAAACGGCGAGCTCACCTTCATCGGCGGAGTTGCCCGCCAGGCAGGCATGGTGAAAGCACTCGAGCAGCGCCTCAACATCAAGGTACGAGTCCCGGAAGATTGCGAATTCGTGTGTGCGCTGGGCGCTGCCGTGCTGGGCTTGCGGCGGCTGGCCAGCAGGAACTGAGAGGCATTATGAGCATTCAAGGAGCGTATGGATACCAACTGGAGCAGGTAGGCAAGCCTGTGAACCTGGCTGAACTTCCGCACCTCGATCCCGGAGTTGATGAAGTCATCGTCAAAGTGGCCGGATGCGGCGTCTGCCATACCGATATCGGCTTTGCCTATGACGGCGTACCCACCAGGCACGCGCTTCCTCTGGTGCTGGGACATGAGATCACCGGTCGCGTTGTCGCCGCTGGAGAAAATGTTCTCCGCTGGCAGGACCAGAGTGTAATCATTCCCGCCGTAATCGCCTGTGGTGAGTGTCCGGCGTGTCGTGCCGGCAGGCCCACCATCTGTCGCAAGCAGTTCATGCCCGGCAATGACGGTCACGGCGGATTCGCCAGCCACGTCCGTGTGCCCGCGCGCGGCCTGTGCCCGGTGCCAGACAAGTTGCCGCCCGGTGTCACCCTGGAAACGCTCTCTGTCGTGGCGGATGCCGTCACCACACCCTTTGAGGCCATCCGTCGCTCCGCACTCAAGGCAGGTGATGTAGCTGTAATCGTGGGCGCAGGCGGAATCGGCGGATTCGGCGTCCAGATAGCCGCAGCCTTGGGAGCAAGGGTAATTGCCATCGATATTGATACGGAGAGGCTCGAACTCGCGCAACAGTATGGCGCTTCATTGGCGTTGAATGCCGATCAGCACGATGAAAAACAACTTAAGTCCGCCGTGCGCGGATTTAGCAGCCAATTTGCCAATCCAGGATCAACTCTGAAGATCTTTGAGATGAGTGGCACTGCCGCAGGACAGACGACGGCGTTCAACCTTCTTGATTTCGGCGCCTGGTTGGGAGTAGTCGGCTACACCCCGAAGAGGATTGAAGTCCGCCTTTCCAATCTCATGGCTTTTGATGCTACAGCCCAGGGCAATTGGGGATGTCCGGCGGAGCAATACCCGGCTGCTCTGGAGTTGGTGTTGCAGGGAAAAATAGCGATTGAACCGTTTGTGGAGCGGCATCCGCTCGAGGAAGCTCCAGAAATCATGGCAGGAGTAGCCAGGCACGCATTTGGCAGGCGCGTTGTCCTGGTGCCGAATGGCCATTCAAAGGCCCAGGGAGGGCATGATGAAAAACCATAACTTAGTCGAAAACTTTGTTCCGTGCGAAATCTCTGTGGAGCAGCGTCCGGCTCGCGACCACAACGGCAAGCCCGTCAATGGCCTGCATAACGTCTGGATCACACTGAACAACCCCGAGGAGTTGAACAGTTACACCACCTCCATGGCCAAAGAAATGATTCTCGCATTGCGTGAAGCCAGCAACGATCGTGCCGCGGTGGCGGTTGTGCTTACCGGTGCCGGTTCGCGGTCCTTCTGCAGCGGCGGCAATACCCGCGAATATGCTGAGGTCTATGCTGGCGCGCCCGCCGAGTATCGCCAATACATGCGCCTCTTCAATGACATGGTTACCACCATCCTCCAGTGCGATAAGCCGGTCATCTGCCGGGTCAACGGCATGCGCGTAGGCGGTGGGCAGGAGATCGGCATGGCTTGCGACTTCTCCATCGCCAGCGACTTGGCCATCTTCAGCCAGGCCGGACCCAAGCACGGGTCTGTGCCGGATGGTGGCAGCACGGATTTTCTTCCGCTGCTCGTAGGTATGGAGCACGCCATGTTCAGTGGAACTCTATGTGAGCCCTGGAGCGCGCACCGCTTTTACTGGTTGGGTGGGCTCACTCAGATTGTTCCTGCGCTCAGGCACGATGGCCGGTGGATCGCCAATCCCCTGGTTGTAACCGACCGCGTGCTGGATGAGTACGGGCGCGCAGTCCTCGGCGAATGGAAAACAGGCGAAGAGCGCGAGCAAGCCAAAAGGCTGATGGCCCACGCCGAGGTTGATCTCCGTCTGCTCGATGAAGCCGTGGAAGCCATGTGCACCAAGCTCCTCTACACAATGCCCGACTGCCTCACCAAGACAACCGAAAGCCTGCGGAAACACAAGCTAGAGCACTGGGACCGCAACCGTGAAAGCAACCGCGCCTGGCTGGCCCTGAATATGATGACCGAGGCCAATGCCGGCTTCCGTGCATTCCATTATGGGACCAAACAGGAACGCGAAGTTGATTTCGTGCGCTTACGCCAGAGATTGGCGCAAGGCGCGCGCTGGAGCGAAGAGCTGATCGAGGAAGTAGCCCCATGGGTAACAAACGGAGCCACCGCGAAGGTATGAAGATATTGAAGGCATGAGGATATTTAAGGGTGAACCATCGGTGGAAGCCCCGGACTTTAGTCCGGGGAGCGAGTTCTTTAGAACTCGCGAAAATGGCTCGTTCCACCCTCTCGGGCTTCAGCCCTGGTCTTCACTTCTCTATCGTTGCAAGCCACAGAGCCATTTTTGAAACACGCTCTACCAAAAGCCAAGAGCCACGAGCCAACAGCCGCTTTTGCTATAATCTCCCGCTCGTGACCCAAAAAGAACAAACTGGATCTTCGCGCAGGGCATTCATTAAGACTGCCCTGGCCGGTAGTGCAGCCGTCTGGATGGACAGGACCGGACATAGCAGAGGTTTCGGCGCTATCGAGCCGCAGGACGCCCAGAAGCCTTCCGATCTGACCAGGCTGAGCCTCAGTGCGGCTTCAGACTTGTTGCGGCGCAAGAAAGTCTCGCCCGTCGAGTTGACGCAAGCCTGTCTGGCGCGCATCGAACAGCTCAATCCCAGGCTCAACGCCTTCATCACGGTTACCGCCGAATCCGCGCTGGCCCAGGCCCGCGAAGCGGAAGCAGACATCCAGCATGGCCACTGGAGAGGCGCGCTGCATGGTGTCCCTATCGCCTTAAAAGATCTCGTGGATACCGCCGGAGTGCGCACCACCGCAGCCAGTGCGTTGTTCAAAGACCGCATTCCCACACAGGATGCCGAGATCGTCCGCCGCCTCAAAGTCGCCGGCGCTGTCTTCCTGGGCAAGCTCAACATGCATGAGTTTGCCTACGGAGGCAGCTCGGTCATCAGCTTTTTTGGTCCGGTACACAATCCCTGGGCGCTTGATACCGAGACTGGCGGATCATCGGGCGGCTCGGCCGCCGCCGTAGCCGCAGGAATGTGTTACGCGGCGATCGGTTCCGATACCGGAGGCTCCATCCGCCAGCCCTCCGCTTACTGCGGCATCGTTGGATTTAAACCCACCTATGGCCGCGTAAGCACTCGCGGTGTGATACCTCTCTCGTGGTCGTTTGACCATGTAGGCCCAATGGCGCGCACCGTAGCCGATGCAGCTTTGATGCTTCAGGTCTTGGCTGGCTACGATGCCGAGGATACAAACAGCACCGATACGCCTGTCCCGGATTACTCTGCGGCATTGGCCAGGACCAAGGTTTCGCCGCCCCGCATCGGAATACCGCGCACTTATTTTTATGAGGGACTTCACCCTGAGATTGCTGCGGCCCTGGAAGCAGCGCGGACTGTTTTAGCCAGGCTCACCTCCAGCCAGGGTGAGGTTGAAACGCCCGCCAGCAACGATACTCTAGTCCTGCGGGCTGAGGCCTATGCATACCACCAGGAGAATGCGGCTAAAACTCCGGAGCTGTATCAGCCGGAAACTTTAAAGCGAATCCGCGCCGGCGCAGACGTCACCATAGCGGCGTATCTACAGGCCCGCCGCCAGGTGGACCAGTTTCGCCGCGCAGCGCGCAAGACCTTCGAGGCGGTGGATCTCCTGATTACCCCCACCACGCCCGTGCCTCCGCTCACAATTTCCGATCTGCTGGGCGACATGGAGAATCTTCGCGCCAAAGAAATCGTAACCCTGCGCAATACCCGGCCCTTCAACATCCTGGGTCTGCCCACAATTTCCGTCCCTTGCGGTTTCACCAGATCCGGATTGCCCATAGGCATGCAGATAACCGGCTCGCCGGGAGCAGAACCAGCCGTCCTCCAACTGGCCTACGCCTATGAACGAGAGACCGGATTCGCGAATCGAGTAGTCGGATAGCTCACCATCAGTGACCTTCGGCCAATTGCGGATCATTCACGAGCACCTGAGCTCGGCTTGTGACCCCATCATGAGCATTCTGGACGCATAAGAAAACACGAATCTACTTGTACTTTCGCATGGAGCGCGAACCCAAGAAAGAGGATGCTGTCCTTGTCATAATCAAGCGCAGCATGGGAAAGCCTCGCTAGTAAGGCATCGCCCACTCTGCGGCGGTAGTTGCTGCGCCAGGGAATCCAACGGAAATGTCGGAGCCGCAAGCACAGAAGCCAAGAGCCAATGGCTGGTTTTTGGTAGTGGTGGGAGTTGTGAAGAATTCAGGTTCCTGATCACTCTCACTTTTCCCCCTTGGCCTAATCAGAGGAGACCAGTCAAATCATTGTCATCAGTGGTAAGGTTTTTGAGGTTTCGTTTCCATGCCCACGACCTTCCTGAGGGTTGGAAAGGGCATCAGGGAATCCCACGAAAACGTTGGAACCGGGAGCACAGAAGCCAAGAGCCAAAGGCCGGTTTTTGCTGCTGGCGGGAGTTGAACTTGAGGCGTTATGGCGGTGTCCAAGCCGCCAGCCGAAATCCTGAGCGTAGTCGAAGGACCCGATTCTGCTTATCCTGTTATGCTGCTCCAGGGAATTCCACGAAAACGTTGGAGCCGCTAAGGCCAAGAGCCAAAGGCCAAGAGCCAAAGGCTGCTTTTTGCTGCTGGCGGGAGTTGAACTTGAGGCGTTATGGCGGCGTCCAAGCCGCCAGCCGAAATCCTGAGCGTAGTCGAAGGACCCCGATTCTGCTTGCCCTGATGATGCTGCGCCAGGGAGTTCCACGAAAACGTTGGAGCCGCTAAGGCCAAGAGCCAAAGGCCGGTTTTTGCTGCTGGCGGGAGTTGAACTTGAGGCGTTATGGCGGCGTCCAAGCCGCCAGCCGAAATCCTGAGCGGAGTCGAAGGACCCCGATTCTGCTTGCCCTGATGATGCTGCGCCAGGGAATTCCACGAAAACGTTGGAGCCGCTAAGGCCAAGAGCCAAAGGCCAAGAGCCAATGGCTGCTTTTATGGTGGAGGTGGCGGGAGTTGAACCCGCGTCCGAAAATGTTACTGGTCAAGAGCCTACATACTTAGTCACGTTCACGCGACGGGAATTACCCCGCCACATTCGCGTGCTGCGCTCAGAACGGACAAGAAACGCAGACCGCTAGCCCGTATGTCTCATCTTCGCGCCCTGGCTTAGCGCTGAAGACCAGCCCACTGTGCGACGCCCTTCCGCAGCCCGTAGGCAAAGCTACGGAGGGCGGCTACTTATTTAATTAAGCAGCGTATGCTAGCTGATTAGTGTTAGCATTTGTTGTTTTTGCACCACTTACGGGGGAATGCGCCCCGGTATGCCTCCTGGCCGCAAGCATTTCCGTCGAAGCCGTGACACCCCCACAGAAAGCACTTTGGCCCTGCTTTGATTATAACAATCCTCTGCCAGATTAGATGCGCGCCCCGCCAGTAAGACTCGCCGGGCGGAAACCCTGGGACTTCAGTCGACGGAGCCTCAAAGTCGCTTTGAGAATCCCAAGTCCCGCTGACCCATCCAGGTAAGACTCAATTGAGCATACGTACTTGCCAGGTCTGCTTCGATCATTGAAATAGCAATTCTTAAAGCCTGGAGTGAATCTACCCCAGCGCCGTAAAACAGACGCCGATTTCCGCTAGTTTCGATGCTGTAAGGGCAGTACCAACAACCCTCGTTTTCCTCATCACGAAAAGGTTTACCGATTCGAACTATTAACCGGCGAACGTTGCCGTCTTCCAGACCTTCGAGCTGGCGTTCGGCGATGATGGTTCCTATATCCGCTAGTTTCAGTTTCATCTTTCTCCAATTCCGCTTCCAGCTTTGCCAGAGAATTCAGCTATTTCGTGTTCAAGGGTTGTTGTGGTTTCACCAGCCTGCTGAAATCCAAAGGGATCAACAGAATTAGCAGGATCATTAGTGACGTGGCTGTATCGGTTGATCCCACCCAGCAAGGTACAGAGCAGTAAACGACGTCCGGTTCGAATCCGCGTCGTAGCCATAAGAGTTGCTGAACGTAGTTCCCGGCAGCAATGAATACTGCGTCGTGCCGAAGGTGGGTTCATGAGGCCGGACGGTGCGTAACCGGGCCGGATTCGCAAAGGAGAAGTCGTGATGGAGGACAACATTGAAAACACACTCTTTCGCGCATTGTTGCCTCAATTGTAGCCACCCGGCCAGCACGTCAGCATTAACACGGCTGCCAAGGCAGTCGCAATCCTCGTCTCACCTTTAAGTGCAATGGCAAGCAATACCGCCGCCACATCAACTGTGTGCGCGAGATGGAAGGCGACCCACTGAACGCCCGCGAACGCCCCAGCTTCATAGTGCGTAAAGACCGATAGATTCAAGAATGCCGCTACTGCCCAGCTCATAGAGAGAGTTACTAGCGCCGCCAATCCGAACCCGTTTCGCCATGCGGGTAAAGCTGGCCGAAAGTTCTTGATCCATCCCTTCCAAGCGATGAACAGCCCCAAGGGCACAATAACCATGGTAGCTGCCTCCTTGCATATCTCTATCCAGTTCACCTGCTCCTCCTGTTTCTCCTGCTGCCCCGATCACGGCGCTGAGAATAGCACCCCGTAGCGCTTTTCGGATGCCCAGCGCGCGATTCTAAGAAGTTTGTCCAGGCCCCTTAGTGCTTTGCTTGAGTAAGCAACCTTATCTAGCGTCGCGCATTCTTGCAGGAGGAGCGCGGCCTCGCGCGGACTCAAGTACGCATCCTCATAGTAATCAGAGACCTTCCAGAAAATTGGAAACGCCTTCTCAATCTTCTCTGCTTCCGAATCACTTAGAGCGCGGCCATGGCCCAGTGCCAAATCGACACCAAGCACGTCGCTGAAAATCGCGGTGATTTCATCATCGAATGGTTCGAAATGCAACATGACGTCAGTCTTCGTCGGTTCGAACACCGCCAGGGTGCCGGGGTCAACAATCAAGTAGACTATGCGCTGCCCACCGTCTTCAAAGTCCTCGAACTGTCCGCGTGACCTGCGCAGGCCCTCTTTGCTGAGTAGATCCTGCGAGAAGGGCTTCGGTTTCTCGGTTTTCAGATGAAGCCGATCTTCGATCTGACTGGCCAATCTCAGAAGATCATTCGAGACCTGCTCTTGGCTGAGTTGGCGATGTGGTGGAGACGGCAACGATGCCGTCTCGGATGTGATTTGGGATGGGGTTGTTGGAAGCGCCAAGAACGTCCTGCCGAAGCCGGTCACAAGACAGTTGTCAACCAGGTGCCATTCCGTGTGTCCTTTGAAGCTGCTGATGACGCGCCACAATTCACCAAGCTGTTGCGGACTTGGACGAAAAAAGCGCCAGCAGACTCTCGGGCCAAACTGCGACCACTCGGCGTTCCATTGCTCTAGCGGAGCGATCTTCGAAAGAGTGACCCGCAGCGATTCGGCATTCATGCTCTGTGCCTCCGACTGTTGAACGGATTGGTCTTGGCGTCCGGCTTCCAGCACCGTCATAAGTATAAGTCGCGCCATCTACCGTGGTTGGCGTTTTGGTGCAGCACGCTCAATAGGCTCGACAGGGAGTCATAACCGTAGCTGGTGCTCACGCCATCGGGGCGGCCCAGGCTGGTCCTGCGGCTCAAGGCATCTTACGCGAGATGAAGGCGGTGACGATAAGACCTGCTGTTCCCATAAAAATGGGACCACCAACGAAGATGATCCAACCGTCAAGATGGGGTGGCGGGACAGCTTGAAGTACAAACCAGAAGAAGAGCGAAGTGGTAAGCGACAACCACACTATGATCGCCAAAGCAACTTTGAGAATTCGATCCCTCGGATTCTGCCGCACGGCTCTGGCAGACAAAAGCCATGGCGTGATCGCCAACTGCAAGCTGCATCCTAGTGTGCAAAACTCAACAATTTTCTTTATCGTTGCCCCCCAAAAAAAATGAAAGACTAGAAGTCCCCAAAACAGGAAGATCGCTAACCAGGTTAGCACGACGCCCATATACCAATGTAACGGTCGATTACTATCGAAATGCAGCCGTTTGTCTACTCTAGAGGCCCACGGCTCAACTAGTGAAGCAACCTTGTTAGCGAACGCTACGACATCCATAACCTGCACCTTTACACACTAAAAAAAGAATACACCCCAACAATTACTTAAAAGGATTATAGAAATTCTGATTAAGTCCATAATATGCTCCCTCTCCTGCCAGACCAGCCCCCCCAAGTGCGGTAACACCTAACACTGCACCAGTAACCAAACACCCTACTCCAAAGGAGGCAGCACAAACCGTTATGATCCCGACATACGTATAGCTCTCCGTGGTCGTTGTCCCTTGGGTCACCTGCTGCAGCTGGTAAATCGCATCATACGCATACTGTTCGGCAACACTGTTGAGCTGATTGGTCTTGGCCGTCCGGTTTCCGGCATTGTCGTACGTGTATGTCGCGCCATCCACCGTGGTCGTGCCGTTTTGGTGCAACACGCTCAACAGGCGCGAGAGCGAATCGTAACTGTAATTGGTTGCCACGCCATTGGACCTGTTCAAACTGGTCCTGCGGCTGAGGACGTCGTAGCTGAACGTGAACTGCCCCGTCAGGGAACTGGTCAGCTTGTTCATGCGGTTCAGGGTGTCATACTGGTAGGCGTTCGTGCTCCCATCAGGAGCAGTGAATGACGTCCGGTTCGAATTTGCATCGTAGCCGTAAGAATTACTGAACGTGGTTCCCGGCAGGAACGCATACTGCGTCGTCGTCCCGATCAGCCGGCCCATATTGTCATACGCCATCCCGTATGTCCCGGTGGGATCGGTGACTTGCTTGATCTTGCCCGCCAGGTCGTACACATAATCCACCGCCGTCGAGTCCGGATATTCCTTGTACGTCAGCCGGTTTAGGGCGTCATACACGTACAGGATGCTCTGGCCCTTGCGGTCGTCTTTGCTGGTGAGATTGCCTGCCGCATCGTAGGTGTAGGTTTCGTTGAAGGTAGATGGGAAGGTGGTCTGCGTCACCCGGCCGAAGGCGTCGTAGGTGAACGAGGTCACGTTCGTGGCGGCATCGGTGATGTTGAGCAGATTGTTTTCTGTGTCATAGCCGTACTGGGTGACATTGTTCGCTGCGTCGGTGACCGAGATCAGGCGGTCGGCATCGTCATAAGCATAAGTCGTGACCTTGCCGTTCTGGTCTGTGACTGTGGTCCGGCGGCCGCGGGAATCGTAGCCAAAGCTGGCCGTGGTGGTGTCCGGATACGTGATGGTGGTCAGCCGGTCCATGGCGTCATAAGCAAAGCTGGTGGTCTTCGATAAAGCATCAATCACCGCCGTGCGGTTGCCGTGCGAATCATATTGGTAGGTGGTTACATTCTGCTGCGCATCCGTGATGGTGCTGATCAGCCCCGTCGGCGTGTAGGCCAGCTTGCTCACATTGCTCAGCGGATCGGTAACCTGCGTCAGCTCGCCCAGGGAATTGTAGGCAAACTGGGTGACGCTGGCTGCGGTGTTGCCATTGGGCGCCGGCGAGGTGACGGAAAGCAGGTTCCCGTTGGCATCGTACGTATTAGTGGTGACGTTACCCAGCGGGTCGGTCATCGTCAGCACCTCGCCAAAGCTGTTGTACGTGTAGGAAGTGGTGACCGTGGTGGTGGTATTGAGCTGGGTTGACGCCGATATCACGTTGTTGGCGGCATCATACGTGTAAGTCGTAACATGCCCCAGTTCGTCCGTATGGGTCAGCACGTTGCCGCTGCTGTCGTAGCTGTCCTGGACGTTGCCCCGCACCGTGCAGCTCGAACATCCTGAGCCGGTGGCGGCAATGGGGCACACTTTGCTAACGCCGACATGCTACTTGGTTAAAACAGCTAGTGCGAGAATTGCCATCTTCATTTTCATAGTCGAATACTCAGTTCGGCTTTGGCGGTTGCGGCCATCGAGAAAACTTTAACGGCGGAGTTGCGCTGGTAGATGAACGTCGCTTGCCGGAGCGCTTTGACAATCTTGAGCCCGTTTGGGTTGGCGCATCCATCGCAGGGCTTCAGTTCCTTGATGACGTGGTTGATGTGCCGATTTACAGCTTCTCATTCGGACAGCCGTCGACTGAACTCTTGAAATAGCTGCACCATCGTGCTTTCATATCCTCAATCAGCTCTTTGGCGATCTTGTCCGCTGTCTTCCGATCAACCACGACAACTTTGTGATACCACTTCGTAGCAACTGGAAAGCTATACGGAAGTCCCATATCTTCGATGACGATAGACACTGCGGAACTTTTGCCACGTTGTTGGTCATTATCAGCCAAGTCAACAGTTGCGAGTTCCGACATAGAATCTTATTCCTTTGTCGCTTCGGCCATCAGGCATAGGCTTAAACTGCATCGTGTGTGAGAGTTCGCGGTTGAGGGCGGCAACGAAAAGCGATCCAATTTGGTCTTGACCAGTGCGCGAGACGGACACCGGGGTGACTTCATATTTCTGAGCCATGCCCAGGCAGGTAATCAGCACCGCAAAAAGTGCCAAGTTGTATGGTTGTCGACACCACAATAACAAGACGAACTCCCTGCTGTCACTTATGCTGGGGCAGTAAAATCCAGCCGCCCGACCATTCAGCTACACGCAGATCCGCGGGGCTCCTATATGCCCAGAACAACAGAATGTCCGATTTCTTCAAAGCAGTTTGCAATCCGGCGAAACGCTTATAAAGGTCAATATCTCCACTTAAAGATTTGCCGGGCTCAATTATCACTTGTTCTGGAGAAGGGTCGTCGATACCAACCGTCCTTTCAAGATGCCGTCCGTCGGATGCAACGGCAATGAGAATGATACTGTTTCTGTTGCCCCATGGGAGCAGATATTTGTAAAGAGCGACGGACTTATCGACATTGGATCGCAACGTGATATGCAATGAGAGAGCCTTTTGGCTATTGAGTTCGGCGTGAACGTCGGGTGACATGGTCTGTCCTCCGCAGGCGATAGCTAAAAGCGAAAACCAAACCACGGAAGCTGCAACCCTTAAATATTTCCTGACGATCCACTGAAGAGGTGGATTTCCAATGCTGTCCTTGCGAGCGTATTCGTACTTCACCGAGTTTCTCGCACCTGCCAACAGTTGTAATTCGTATAATACATACCTTTTACTTTGTCTTGAATCTGTCACGGTATCCCTTCATTTGTTTGATCCGCTGCTTGATGATTTCCTTGCACGCCGGACAGGCCTTCTCTTGCTTCTTTTCGAGACAATCGATTTCCGCAGTTGACGCAGCAATCTCTGTGGCATTTAAGTCGGATTGCGAGTAGGGGCCAACTACAACACCTGCTTTCTTACCCTTACAGACGTTTGGGGCAGCCGCTAATGCATCCGCAACATGGCGCTGTTCGTGAACGCGCATACAATCTTCCAAGCACAAAGCTTCCTGGGGGCTACCCGCGTTGCCAATTTGTACCCCAATGCCTCCATGTCCGTTGCAGACGGTCGTGTTGATGCTTGGATCCGGCGGTCCAGTACCCCAGCCGTGGCTCTTGAAACCTGTCGGATCGATGTAAATGATTGGATTGTTGTGGACATATCGATAGAATCCCGAACCATCGGCAAATCCGATCGGATCTTCGCTCAAAAAGCGCCCTGTAGAGGAGTCATAGTATCTGGCGCGGTAGTACCTCAATCCAGTTTCTGGGTCATAATCCCGCCCGGTGTATTGGAACGGATTAACAACGCTCCCGGTCGAGGCTGCGGTATTTCCGAAAGAATCATAAACGTATGTGTTTGTGATGGAACCTGTTGAGTTGCTCAGTGAAGTAACCGAGCCCAGCCCATCCTGGTCGTAATAGCTGGTCGTTCCCGAGCGCACTTGGGCGATTGGTTCGTCGATTCCAGCGCCCTGAGTGTTTCGAGCCAGCACGGCAGCATTCTGATCGACCTCCTCAACACTGTTCGCTCCGTCATAAACGTAGTTCGTGGTCGAGGTGGTCGAACCCTGCGTAAATGCTTTCTGAATCCGGCGCCCAAACGGATCGTATTTGAACGCCACAGTTCCGCCTGTTCCCGGCAGCACGACGGAACTCAACCGGTTCTCAAAATCCCAGGCGTACTGTGTGGTCCCGCCTGAAAGAACCTTGGTCAGCATGTTGCCATTCTTGTCATACGTGTAAGACGCCACCGAGGTCGAGGTCAGCTCATTCGACGAATTGTAACTGTACGCAGGCACACTCACAGAGGACAGCCTATTCCCCACCGGGTCATACGTATAGCTCTCCGTGGTCGTTGTCCCTTGGGTCACCTGCTGCAGCTGGTAAATCGCATCATACGCATACTGTTCGGCAACACTGTTGAGCTGATTGGTCTTGGCCGTCCGGTTTCCGGCATTGTCGTACGTGTATGTCGCGCCATCCACCGTGGTCGTGCCGTTTTGGTGCAACACGCTCAACAGGCGCGAGAGCGAATCGTAACTGTAATTGGTTGCCACGCCATTGGACCTGTTCAAACTGGTCCTGCGGCTGAGGACGTCGTAGCTGAACGTGAACTGCCCCGTCAGGGAACTGGTCAGCTTGTTCATGCGGTTCAGGGTGTCATACTGGTAGGCGTTCGTGCTCCCATCAGGAGCAGTGAATGACGTCCGGTTCGAATTTGCATCGTAGCCGTAAGAATTACTGAACGTGGTTCCCGGCAGGAACGCATACTGCGTCGTCGTCCCGATCAGCCGGCCCATATTGTCATACGCCATCCCGTATGTCCCGGTGGGATCGGTGACTTGCTTGATCTTGCCCGCCAGGTCGTACACATAATCCACCGCCGTCGAGTCCGGATATTCCTTGTACGTCAGCCGGTTTAGGGCGTCATACACGTACAGGATGCTCTGGCCCTTGCGGTCGTCTTTGCTGGTGAGATTGCCTGCCGCATCGTAGGTGTAGGTTTCGTTGAAGGTAGATGGGAAGGTGGTCTGCGTCACCCGGCCGAAGGCGTCGTAGGTGAACGAGGTCACGTTCGTGGCGGCATCGGTGATGTTGAGCAGATTGTTTTCTGTGTCATAGCCGTACTGGGTGACATTGTTCGCTGCGTCGGTGACCGAGATCAGGCGGTCGGCATCGTCATAAGCATAAGTCGTGACCTTGCCGTTCTGGTCTGTGACTGTGGTCCGGCGGCCGCGGGAATCGTAGCCAAAGCTGGCCGTGGTGGTGTCCGGATACGTGATGGTGGTCAGCCGGTCCATGGCGTCATAAGCAAAGCTGGTGGTCTTCGATAAAGCATCAATCACCGCCGTGCGGTTGCCGTGCGAATCATATTGGTAGGTGGTTACATTCTGCTGCGCATCCGTGATGGTGCTGATCAGCCCCGTCGGCGTGTAGGCCAGCTTGCTCACATTGCTCAGCGGATCGGTAACCTGCGTCAGCTCGCCCAGGGAATTGTAGGCAAACTGGGTGACGCTGGCTGCGGTGTTGCCATTGGGCGCCGGCGAGGTGACGGAAAGCAGGTTCCCGTTGGCATCGTACGTATTAGTGGTGACGTTACCCAGCGGGTCGGTCATCGTCAGCACCTCGCCAAAGCTGTTGTACGTGTAGGAAGTGGTGACCGTGGTGGTGGTATTGAGCTGGGTTGACGCCGATATCACGTTGTTGGCGGCATCATACGTGTAAGTCGTAACATGCCCCAGTTCGTCCGTATGGGTCAGCACGTTGCCGCTGCTGTCGTAGCTGTCCTGGACGTTGCCCCGCACCGTGCAGCTCGAACATCCTGAGCCGGTGGCGGCAATGTTCTGCCACGCTCCGCCCAGCATGGCTGAAGTATAAGAAGAGTTGTTGCCCAGCGAGTCGGTCACCTGCACGCTGGTACTTAACACGAACGGGACCGCGCTCCAGGCCATGGAGCCACCGCCCAGGGTTACCGTCACCGGCCCGGTCGAGGTGCCCGAAGGCACGGTGGCAACGATCTCATCTTCGCTCCAACTGGTGATCGTGGCCGTGGTTCCATTAAAAGCCAGAGCGCTGCTGCCCTGGGTGCTGCCAAATCCTCCGCCAAAAATGGTTACCGTGCTTCCCACCGGGCCATTGGCTGGTGACAACAGGGTGATGAGAAAATTATCGGTCACCGTGAAAGCTGTGCCGTTGCTGGTCGCCCCATTGGGGGCCGTCACCACAACATTGCCCGTACCGGCGCCGTTGGGGACATAAGCAGTAATGCTGCCCGCGCTCCACGACGCAACGCTGGCGGTCAATCCATTGAAGGTTACTTGGCCGGTGCCCTGCGCAGAGTCAAAATTGGCGCCCTGGATCACCACCGCCGTCCCCGGATCACCGGAAGCTGGATTCAAGTTGTTGATGGTCGGCCGCAGCACGGTAAAGCTCACGCCGTTGGTCTGCACACCCCCGGCTGTAACCACCACCGGACCAGTGGTGCTGGTGACCGGTACAACGGCGGTAATGCTGTTGTTCGACCAGTTCGTTACCGTGGCCCCCACTCCGTTGAAGCTCACCGTTCCCGCTGTGCCGCTAAATCCATTTCCCAAAATGGTAATGGCAGCTCCCGGCTCGCCGCTGAAAGGACTGAGAGATGAAATCGAAGGCCCATTCTCCAGGCCGGTTAAAGCGAAGGTCGAAGGCGAGTTCTGATTATTGTATTCGGTAGCTATCCAGTCGGCTGAGCGCGCTGAATTCGAAATGCGTACCTCGTCCAGTGTACCGGTCATCGCAAAGCAATTTTGACAGGACGCGCCCAGCAACAAGGGGTCTGTAGTGGTCATGAGTAGCGGAGCCGAGTTGCTCAAAGAAGCGTTCGCCACGCCGTCCGTGTAAAGCACAACGTTGCCTGTGGTAGGCGCGGTGACTGCAATGTGATGCCAGTTGTTGTCGTTGATCGTGCTCGTTCCCGCGATCGTCACCACCGTGCTATTGCTCGAATTCAGCAGGGCCTCGGCGCTGGTGTTGGTGTTTCCGCTGCTGAACAGCATCTCGTAAGACAGGGTCGCATTGTTTCCCTTGCCAAACATTTGCACCTGCCCCGTGGCCGAATTCTGCGTCGTCTGGATCCATGCCTCCATGGTTATGGCGGCGTTCGGGTTGGGACTCTGCGACTGGGAGAAGGCAATATACTGCCCCACGCCACCGTTGTATGACTGTCCCTGCCCGATCTTGCCCTGGCCTTGCGCCGGGTAGCTCGTGCCCCCACCCGTACTGGCGTAAGCATTGCTCGTGGAATCGTGATACGGGGCGGCTGCCTCGTCCAGGTGCAGCACCATTTGATAACTACTGTCCCAGACTCCGGTCCTGTTCTCCTGGCTCGTAATTACCGCCGGACTCCCATATTGGAGATAGATCACTGTATCCGTGTTGTGCGAGAGCACGGGAATCCTTACCCAGAAGTTGATCCTCCCCGTGAGGGGGTCATAACTCTCGATCTCGTGGTCGAGTTTACTTGTCCCTGCAACGTCGGACGTAAAGATGATGTCGTAACCACTCCCGTTCTGCACCTTCCCGCCATGCGCCACCGTTGCTAGATAGCCGAACTGGCCTGAGATGAGTACCGGGAAGTTCATCTGGTCAGTGTTGGGAATCTTGGTATGGTCGAAGGTGATGGATCGTTCAAAGCTGTATACCACCGGGCCCACGGTAAATGGAACCGCGTTGCTCTGTACTCCACCGTTGCTTACCACCACATTCCCGCTGCTTGCCCCATTGGGCACCACCACAGCAATACTGTTGTTGGACCAACTTGAAATCGTGGCCGATTGCCCATGGAAGGTCACAACACCCGTGGTCGATCCGAAATCGCTTCCCGATATGGTAATCCACGTTCCGGGCACGCCCGTGCTGGCGCTCAGACTGGTGATAAGCATGGGCATCGTAAACAGGGATCCGTTGCTGGCGCTGCCGGCAACAGTCACCACCACGTTGCCGGTGGAAGCCGCAAAGGGAACGGCCACCGTAATGGATCCCGGATACCAGGTGATTGGTACCGCCGGCGCGCCGTTGAAGGTGACCGTGCTGCTGCCCTGGGTGGGGCCAAAGCCGCTTCCAGTAATGGTCACCACCGTCCCCACGGTTCCGGTGGATGGATTGAGTCCGGTGATGGCTGGAGCGGCATTGCCAACCGTAATGCTGCTCGAGCCGCAAATTGAGCCCGCACATGCAGTCACCGTTGCGGAACCGGCCTGCAGGCCAAATGCCTGACCGTAATTACCGGCATCATTGGAAACCGTCACCACGGAATTGTTGGAAGAGCTCCAGTCGCTGGAAGCCAGGGTTTGCGTGCTATGGTCGCTAAACGTACCGGTAGCCACCAGAGTTTGTGATGTCATGGCTGGGAAAGACGCAGTCGAGGGGCTGATGGCGATCGAAACCAGCCCCGCAGGCGCCGTGTTCGTTGCCTGGTAGATCTCGGCCGAAGCCAGCGTGTTGCTGCCGCTGTCAATGCCTCCAGCGATCAGCACCGACCCATTGGCCAGTTTGGTGGCGGTATGCGCCTCGCGCGTGCTGTTCATGCCGCCGAGAGAGGTAAATGTTCTGGCCACAGGATCATAGAACTCTGCATCATTGGTAAGGCTGCTGCCGGCAGAGCCGCCGGTGAGCAGCACCGTGCCATTGTTCAAAAGAGTGAGAGCGCCCTCGCCCCCGGAAGATCCGGAGCGCACCAGCCCCGAGCTGTACAGCGCGGCATTCGTGCCGTCCACAATCAACACATCGCCGTTGTTGAGCAACGCCGAGCTGGTTCCCGTTCCCAGCAGTGAAGAGCTTGCGGTAACGGTAAAGGCTCCGGTTGTGTAATCGTATACTTCAAAATTACCCGGAAAGCTGTTGTTGGCTCCAAATCCAGCGGAGATGAGCACAAGACCCGAGTCAAGCAGGGTGGCCGTGTGTCCTTCTCGGGCAGCATTCAGGCTGCCGGTTGCGGTAAAGGTTCCGGTCGCTGGATTGTACAGTTCGGCGCTCGCGAAGATGCTTCCGGATTGGTTCTGGCCTCCCGCAATCAGCACTTGTCCATTGGGCAGCAGAGTCGCCGTGTGGTTGTAGCGGGCCGTGTTCATGCTGGCGCCCGGAATCAGATTCCCTGAGCTTGGATCAAAGAGTTCGGAAGTGTTCAGCGCATTCCTGTTCTGGTCCGCACCGCCAGTGAGCAGCACCAGTCCGTTGTTGAGAAGGGTGGCCGTATGGTTGTAACGAGGATTATGGAGGGCGGCGCCTGTGCTGAAAATCCCCGTACTGGGATCGTATAACTCTGTATTCGTCGGAAACAGCGGACCGAATCCTCCTGCTATCAGCACCTTGCCGCTGTCCAGCAAAGTTGCGGTGTGGGAATACCGCGCCGTATTCAGGCTGCCGGTCATACTGAGAATGGATGTGACGTTCAAAGTGGCCGTTCCAGACACTGACCCAAGCGATGCCTGAATTGTGGACTGCCCAGCATAGACTCCGCTCACCAAACCAGCGCTTCCCACAGTGGCTATGGTTGGGGCCGATGAACTCCAGCCCGCAAAGGCAGTCAGGTTGAGAGTGCTGCCCTCAGAATATGTGCCTATAGCCGCCAACTGCAAGGTGCTGCCAAACGAAACGGAAGGATTCGAAGGACTGATGGCGAGCGATGACAGCGTTCCGACGATAAAGTTCACCGGATTGCTGGCTGAGCTGACCGTCACAACCACGTTTCCGGTAGTCGCCCCGGCGGGTACTGGCGCCACGATGCTGGTTGGGCTCCAACTGCTGGGGGTCGCCACTATCCCGTTGAAGGTGACGTTACTTGTTTGCTGTGTAGCCCCGAAGTTCGCCCCGAAAATTTCGACAGACGTGCCTGGCGTGCCTGCGCCCGGGGCCAGGACCCTGAGTATGGGAGGCGCGCTCTGCACGGTGAGTGTGGTGGACCCACAGATTGAACCCGAGCAAGCACTCACCGTCGTTGTGCCTGCGGCCACACCGAAGGCCTGTCCACTGTTGCTGGCATCGTTAGTGATGCTGGCGATCGCATTGTTGGAAGAAGCCCATCGAACAGAACCTAACAATTGCGTGCTGTTATTGCTAAACGTGCCGGTGGCCGTGAACTGTTGGGTTGTTCCCTCAGGAACCGTGGATGCTGCCGGGCTGATTGCAACAGAAACAAGCCCAGCCGGAGCTGAGCTGGCCGCAGGGTAGAGCTCAGCGCTGGCGAAGGAATTGTTCGTCTGGATGCCGCCCGTTGCCAAAACCGTCCCATTGTTCAGCAGCGTGGCGGTGTGCGCATAACGGGAATTATTGAATTGATTCGTGTAGCTAAAGGTCCCGGCAACCGGGTCAAACAATTCTGCGCTGGACAGGGTGCCAACATTTGCGTTGAATCCCCCTGCAACCAGAACCGCCCCGCTGTTCAGCAGCGTGGCCGTATGCTGGCTGCGAGTATCATTCATGCTTCCGGTCACGGTAAACGTCCCGGCTGCGGGGTCGTAGAGCTCCGCACTTGCCAAAGTACCGCTGGAGGAACTCGTAGACGTTCCCCCTGCGATAAGCACCTTACCGCCATTCAGCAAGGCAGCAGTATGGTTTTTCCGCAGACTGGTTAAATTTCCCGTTGAACTAAAGGTCCCGGAGCTCGGATCATACACTTCCGCTCGCGACACAACCTTATAGCCCACGCTCGGATCCCAAGTCTCGCCTCCGGCGATCAGAACCTTGCCATTGTTCATCAAGGTTGCGCTATGCCCATCAGAAGCCGTCTTCAGGCTGCCGGTGGTGGTGAAGGTCTGCTTGTTGGGGTCATAGAGTTCTGCGCTTGCCATTGGGATGCTGTTGCCGTCTTGACCCCCAACGATCAACACGAATCCATTCGGCAGCAGGGTGGCAGTGTGAAGGAATCGGGCATTGTCTAGGTTGCCGACAAGGGTAAATGTCCCGGTCGCGGGATCAAAAAGCTCAGCCGTAGCAAAGGGCGGAAAGGAACTTCCAATGCCCCCTGCGACCAGCACCATTCCATTGCTCAACAGCGTCGCCGTATGTCCTCCCCGTGCGTAGTTCATGTTGCCGGTTGCAGTAAAAGTCCCCGTAGCCGGGTCGTACAGCTCCGCAGTGTTCATGCCGTTCGAGCTCTGATCGTAGCCTCCTGTAATCAAGACCTTTCCATTATTGAGTAGTGTTGCCGCAGCGCTACTGCGGGCAGCCGTCAAATTGCCCGTAGTAGTCCAGAATTGCACAACCCTAAAAGTCTTTGCGTTGCTATCCACGCCGCTGGCATGAACAACCACGTTGCCTGTGGTCGCGCCCGCGGGTACCGTCGCCGTAATGCTGCTCGCTCCCCAGGTTGCCGCTGCCTGGATACCGCTGAACTTGACTGTGCCCGCCGTCGTCCCAAAATTCGATCCGCTGATCGTCACTTGCGTTCCGATCGGCCCGGACGCAGGCGACAGGCTGCTGATGCTGGGCGCCGGCACCACTGTAAACGTCAGCCCGGTAACCGCTTTCCCGCTGGCCGTGACGGTTACACTGCCGGTCATGGCCCCCGTGGGTACCATAGGTACAAGAATCTGCGTTGGAGTCCAGTCCTGGCTCGGGATCGTCGCCCCCTTATTGCTGCTAAAGGTAACCGTTCCTGGGGTCAGGCCAAAGTTCTGGCCGGCAATGGTGACCGAAGCTTGAACCGCTCCCGTGTTGGGCGTGAGACTGCTGATCACAGCGGCCGGCGCCGGCGCTGTAACCTGTGAGTCTGTGCTGCCATTCAGTGTGCCTTCCACATCCAACTCGCCGTTGAACGGTGATGTGCTTCCCGCTGTCAGGTTCACTCCTACCCAAAGATACAATCGGTCCGTGCTGGCGATGGTAATGGCTGAACTCGTCTTGCAGCTCAAACTGATCTTTGTCACCGTGTTCGTGAGTGCCGTTGTTCCTGTAGCCGTGCAAAACTGGGTCCCGCTGGAGCTGTTCAGGAAAAGCTTGGCTCGCGGCGTCATCTTCCCAACGGTGGCCGTGTCGCGCATATAAAGTGAAAAGCTCACGGTAGAGTTTGTCGGAATGCTTCCCGACATGCTGGGGTCGCTCGCCTGCGTGTTAAAAGCTTCGATCAGATATTCCCCGTTGGCCTGGCTCTTCAGATTTGCTGACAGCAGAACGAACGTGGTGGCATCCGGGCCTGCGCTTTTCAATTGATCCAGCCCGCCAGTGCTGGAAGCCTCTTTGTGCAAATGATAAGTGAGCGTTTGGGCGAGGGCCCCACCAGCGGAGATCAGGCAAAACAGGCAAGCAACGCATGACGGCCAAAAACGTTTCATTCCTTCACGTCCTTTTTCTTCATCGGCGAACCCACGCTTGTAAAAATAATCAAGCTATCCGGATACCGGGCCACGGTTTACTGGGGGTAAGTTACGGTCACGGCATCAACGCCATTCGCGCGCGAGGACGTTAGCCCCCGGCCGCTCACGTCATAGGTGTGCGACTCTAGGATCTTCCCCTGGGAATCCTTCACCGTCGTAATCATGTTGTTGGTGTCATAGGCAAAGTTGACCGTGGTTGTGTCCGGCTTCGTCACTTGAGTGAGCCGTCCCTGGCCGTCGTAAGAGTAGGAATAGGAGACCCCAACGTCAGCGGCAGCGGTACTTACCAGATTGCTGGAACCGCTCACGTAGGTGAAATTAAGATGGCGCGCAGCCGGGTCCGTAACTGTCGTCAGGCGGTTCTGGGAATCATAGGCAAGCTGCGTCGTGTTGCCGTTTCGGTCGGCAATCGAGAGCAAGAGCCCGCTATTCAGATCGAACGACCTGCTCTCACCGCTCTTGAAAAGCATCGTGAACGATGAAGATCCCTGTGTGATCGTGGTCGTGTCATTACCTGGGGCCACCGTCTGGTAAGTATTGGGAGAGATGCTGACAAGGCCAAAGGACCAGACGCTGCCATCGCCCCGGGCGTACTTCAGCAATAAGTCGCTGCTGTTGAAAATCAGCCGCTCTTCATAAGTCGAACGCCAATGGATCCCGAACATGGTGGGGAAGCTGTTCTGCAGTGCCGGGAACATGCTGTTCCACGTCCGCGTGAGCTTCAGGCCACCCCCCAATCCCGGAATACTGATGTCCGATTCGATGATGTATGTATTGCCGCTCGAGAGGTTGATCGGATGTCCTCCCGCGAGCCGATTACAGCCGGGGCAGGTCTCGGCAGCCGTACTCGGTGAAACGCATCCTCGAGTAGGGGCTATGCAGGTCTCCCCCAAGGGAATACCACCGGGATTGCAACACACCGATCCCACGGGCAGCCCGCATATCGGCCCTGAAAATCCCTCCCAGACAAGAGTCTGGCAGGAGGCCGGAAAAGTGGGAAGTGGGCAGGAATAGGTAAAATAGTTAGTGCAACTCTGGGCGGTGGCTCGGGTGCCGAAACCCAAACCCGCCAACGCAATGAGAACAGCGATGGAATTCTTCATCAACGTAATCTCCTGAGAATCCGCTCAAGTTTCCTGAGGCATTCCTGTAAGCATGGCTTACATCCCCATTCGGGCCTTGTGGCCCCCAAACAAGGAACTTCCAGCTTCCTCATCAATTCTTGATACGGGCTGTCACAGGACACTCAGGCGAGCCAGGTCGTGGAAACTGGCAAAAACAAAGTGTGGAACCGCAAAAGTACGCCTGGATCCGTCGGGAGACGAATGTCTCCTCAAGCTAACCTGGACAACCTTAGTACTGCTTAATTTAGTCAGAGGTGAATAGAAGCTAGCGAACTTCAATTCGAATGTCAAGATGGAAAATGATGGAAAATGATGTCCTAAAAAGTAACAAATGCGATAGCTTCTTTGGTAGCGAACGTGCGGTGAGAATCAGAACAGAATCGCTCCGCTCCCTGCAAATCCCAAAAGTGTCGTGGATCAATCTGCCGAGTCTCATCACGGCTAGGCGTCTTTCAAAATGGCAACCCCCGGCAGGGGCTGAAATAGGATAGCCCACAGCGCGAGCTGTGGGGAAATGTTCGGACAAAGCGCCAAGCCCCAGCGGGGCGACATAAAACTCAGAAGGCCCTGTTCAAGAGAATCGCTGAATGCTGGTATCGCAAGTCCCCAGCACGCCCTGTTTTGTTCTTGCGTGTGATGGGGTCCCGTTTTTGGAGCGGAGCGCTTATCAAATAGATGACTATGACTTTTTCCGCAACCTGCTCACTCCTGCTGTTGGTCTTAATCACCCGGCCAGCAGCGCACATCGCCGTTCATCGGCTTGATAACCGGTTGTGGGCCAAGAACGACCTGCACTGGATAGGAGATGATCGAGTTAGCATCCTTTGTCTGATTTCTTGCCAGCTGAAGTTCACTCGCCACGCATTGCGGATTATTTTTGTTCTGGGCCTCGCACCGTCCTTTGGCCAGCGTTTGCGCGCTTTCCTCGTAGGCCTTCTTGCAGTCCGGCATCGGGACGTTTTCCAATCCGATTCTCTTCTGAATTTGTGCCCAGCACGCAATCTCATTTTGAGCAACGTTGCATCCGCCATCCAAAACTCGCGCATACTTGATGGATACCTGACCGCCTTCCGCCGCGGGAAATTCGAGAGGACCAAGCGCCGAGTCTTCGAAGATCTTTTTCCCCGTCTTGGAATCGTAGACTGCAAATCCCACTCCGCCGTTCACGCCATCGTCGGCATCGAAAAACACCAGTTCACCCTTGACGCCCTTAAAATAGCCGCTCCATTCATCTGAATTGATCACTTTTTCTGCTTTTCCATGCGAGCGCGTGCACCTGGGGATGCGACCCTGCGCCATGGGAACGATTGCCAGGCTCTCCGCGCCCTTCTCTCCCATATCGACTACCTTGACCATAAAGTGAGGGAAGAAATAACAGGTGACCTTGCCTCGCGCCCCGAAGCCCGCTGGTGCAGGCCCTAAATCCACCGTCCGCTTGGAGCGGGGTTTGTCGAACGAGGCTGCCCCGGAGTACGAGCCAAGAACCAGGACGCTAACCAACACATAAAGCCGCACAAATCACCTCTATTCCAAAGCTCGAGTTTAACTTTAAAATAAATCTTGCTCATCGGGGCAACCCAAATCGACCAGTTTCGCAGTTTGTTGGCATCGGCCGCCCCGGCGGATTAAGAAAGCAAGGAACAATTCAAATGAGCGTCATCCCGAGCCATGACCGGCTTGCCGGGCATGGGGAGGGACCTTGTGTTTGCTTTCCTGCATCTTCTTTATTGGGAGCAAGCATTCTTTGCGCGGCGAAGAGCCTGTCCTGAGGTGTCAGCCGAAGGAGCCTGGGCGAGCCGCGCGAGGGGCGCGTGCTATTGCAACCCAAGAATTGCGCATTTGGCCCGTGGCTTGTTGGATGAATTTTTGAATCAAACTCATCCGCCATGCGTCCAATCATTTTTACCCATACCGGTCTGCCCGAGCACAACCAGTGAAAGCGAACTGTCTCCCATTTTCGAGCATTCCCCACACCGCCCCTCTCTTTCTTGATTTTCTCTATCATTTCGACAAGGTCCGCGACTTCTATGCTCGTCCCCCGGCCATTGCCGACTGGTGGCAGGACGAACAGCAGCGCATTCAATGCTCCCAGGATCGCCGGCAGCAGGTGGCGGCAGTGCTCGAACGTCAGAACCGCAGCCTGGGTGCCGGAGCCAAAACGCTCGAGAACATCCAGCGTCTCAAAGAGGGTGCTCCCGTAGTTGTCACCGGACAGCAGGTGGCGCTCTTCGGTGGCCCCATGTTTGTGGTGCTGAAGGCCTTGACGGCCGTTCTCCTGGCGGATAGAACCGGAGCCGTCCCTGTATTTTGGCTGGCCACTGAGGACCATGATCTCGCCGAAGTCAACTTCGTCCATCTGCCCGCCGCCGATCATCTGGAAACCTTCACCACCACCCCTCCTCACCCGGAGGGCGCGCCGGTTGGCTCGATTGCCTTTAATGATGAAATTTCCAGCCTGCTGAAGCGCGCGGAAGAACAGTTTGGCGGCTCAGATATGCTGGGCCTTCTGCAAAAGAGCTATTCTCCCGGAGAAACATTCGGAAGCGCCTTCGGTAAATTCTATGCTCAGGCTCTCACAGACTCCGGCATCGTCTTCCTCAACCCCTCTGATCCCGAGCTGCACCGCATCGCCGCGCCCGTCTATCGCGACTCATTGCTCAAGTGGAATGAAATCAATGATGCCCTGGCGCAGCGCCAGCAGGAACTGGAGAAAGCCGGTTACAGCGCCCAGGTAAAGGTCACTCCGTCCCACACCCTGTGTTTCTATTTTCAGCGCGGTGTCAGGCTGCCGGTCCACCATGATCCTTCCGGGCACAATGAATTTGTTATAGGAGAGGAAAAAGTCCGCTGCGAAGATCTGATTGACGAGGCGGAACAGCATCCCGAGCGCTTCAGCGCCAATGTGTTGTTGCGCCCTATCATGCAGGACTACCTGTTGCCCACGCTGTGTTACGCCGGTGGTCCTTCTGAAATCGCCTACTTTGCCCAGGTGCAAGTCGTATACCGCAAATTGCTGGGCAGGGTTACGCCGGTGGTGCCGCGGATCTCCGCCACCCTGGTCGAACCGCGTCAGGCCAAATTGCTGGACCGCTATCAGATGACATTGCCGGAGCTTTTTCGCGGCCCGGAAAAACTGCGCGAGCACGTCGCCGGCAAGGCCTTGCCGGATGGCATCATGAAGAGCTTTGACGCTGCCGCTGAACATCTGGAGCAGGCCATTACCCTCATTCGCCATCCCCTGGAAAAACTCGATTCCACGCTGCTGGATGCGGCAGAGAACGCCGGCGGAAAAATGCGCTATCAACTGCAAGGCCTGCGCGACAAGGCAGCCCGCGCCGAAGCCCGCAAGAACAGCGAACTCCAGCGCCACGCCGACGAGCTTTCCACCATGCTCTATCCCAACAAGAACCTGCAGGAAAGGGAAGTCGGCTCCGCCTACTTCCTCCTGAAATACGGCCCAGCCGTGATTCGGCAACTCAAAGAAAAACTAAGCGCCGCCTGCCTCGACCACCAGCTCGTAGAAATCACGAACCAGTAGTTGAGCTTTTGTAGTTTCCCTCGGACCCTGAGCTTGCGAAGGGGAGAAGTCCCTACTCGCGAATGATTCGATTGAGGGTATTGCTCCCGAAGCCGTACGCTATTCCTGAAAAACTATCATGGCACTGATTCAGTCAGATAGATTATTGCTGACACGGAGCAGGAGAGCGACTTAAGTTTTTCTCGGTGTTCCTTCGTGCCCTCCGTGGTTAAAGGTTCTTGTCTTTGCCTTTGATTCCAGCTAACTACTAACTATGGTCGTCCTATCGCCAAGTAGATCATTGCACATCTGGAGAACGACTTTGAGTTTTCCTCAGTGTTCCTCTCTGGCCTCAGTGGTTAAAGGTTCTCGTTCTTTGCTTGGTCCTGACTAACTACTAACCACTATCTACTAAGTGCTACCTATTTCCTTATTTTCTGTCTGACCATGCCGGCGATGATGTGTCCGTTCTATCCAAGATGTTTCGCGGGCTGATTGCTGATTGCTGATTGCTAAGTGCAAGGAGATTTTGTTTCTAGATAACTACTAACCTTGACCTTAAATTACCCACTTACCAACTTACCCAATTACCAAACGGAAGTATGTACTTTACGCAAGGGTGCACCAAAATAGGTGCATCCTAGTTTCGGGTTTCGAGAATGCAAATGTAAAACCAGTAAAAATCCGTGTTCGAGTTTACGTGGAGTGTACGGGTAAGACTTGGCAGTCCCAAGAGTCCCAAGAGCGTTTATCATCTTGATTGGGGTGATAGACAAAAAATGGCTAGACCAGAATTCATACAGGGACTCGCTGGACATATAGCGACACAGCACAATGACTCGCGTCTCGCCGCGCAGGAAAACCAGCGCAAAGAACAAGTATTAAAGAACCAAGCACCAGACAAATGGGCCACTCTGAAAACGTGGATGCGAGATGCGGTTCGTGAGCTTAACCAAAATCCTCAACTCACACAGGCTGGCCAAAACCTCGTATTTGATGATAGGCAAAACCAGAATCAATTTAAGATTTCGCAAAAGACCCTGGCCTCAGAGGAGACGGTCATAACGGTTACATTTAGCCAATCGGGGTCAATAATATGCAACGGGAAAGACCTACAAAGCGCAACGTTCAAGTCAGTGGTGCGTGACGCCACTGTGATTTTTGTTGAAGAGCCAGAGCCTAATTCAAGGCAGGTTTTTGACGAACCGGAAAAATTGGGCGAGCACATTCTTAGGCTTATTTTTAAATACACTCAGCCGTAATTTATTTCGGCCAGCCCTGAGCGGGTTTATTTTTCTGGAGAGACTTCCTGATTGCGTCTTGCCAGTCGCCCTCAATCTTTAGCATGTCTGGTTTAGGGCCGGGAGTCTGCGGAGTTTGTGAATCGCGCTTTGACTTGCGCGTAACTGTGCGTTTGCGGACGTGCATTTTCGCCATGGCTATATTATGCGCTTGACACCGGAGATTTGTACATCAGCCGTTTTCCTTCCGCCGATTGTATCGCCAGTGTTGCCCGTTCGCCATCGTTCATCTTGCGGTTGTTCCACAGAAAATCCCATTGCCAGAGGTAACGGTGCAAGTACTCTCCGCTCACGTTGTGGTAAATCCCAACAAGGCCACGGCGGATTAAAGCGTGACTGGACTCGGCGGTATTTACGTTGACCTCTCCACGCGCATACTCTTTGGTTGCGTGGCAGACCGTTTGGTGACTCGCGTACTCTTTGCCAATATTCCGGTAAGCTGAGAACTCATCGGTCATCAGGTGTGCGCGTCTGTCCACTTCTTCGCGGATTGCGCTCTCTATGGTTTCCATCGTCACATTGGCGACTACACGGCGGCGAAGTTTTCCGCCACGTTCCACGGCGCAGAAAACCGGAATCTTGCTCGTACCACGTCCGCGCTTGCTCGTTCCCTTGTATCGCGGTTTGCGTGGCCCAACGTAAACTTCGTCCAGCTCCACGATGCCGTTAAGCTTCGGCGCATCAGGATCAGGGGCCATTGCAAACCGGATGCGGTTCATCAGGAACAAAGCTGACTTGTAGCTGATTTGGCAGTGGCGCTGAATCTCTAACGCAGCCACGCCCTTTTTGGATGTTGACGCTCTCCAAAACGCATAGCACCAGTGGCGAAGATCCAGGCGGGATTCCTCGTAAACCGTGCCGATACGGACGGTGTACTGCTTTTGGCAATCGCGGCAACGCCACAGAAAACGTCTGTTCCGTTGTCCCGTTTTCGCGTCCGTCATTTTGTAGACGTTCACGCTTCCGCAGTGAATACAGCAAGGGGTGTCACCCCAACGCATGTATTCAAACATTTCCACGGCTGCCAATTCGTTAGAGCAAGCAATTGGCATTGCCTCGATTACTACGGACTTTGAAAGTTGGTGCTGTTTGTCTTTCATCTCTGTAATTTTATACTTAACGCAAGGCCGTTGTCAAGCGCCAAAAATGGCCTGTTTTGCCTGTTTTTAAAGGGTTTCTTGAGGAGCAATGGCAGTTATCAATTCTGTTGTCCATGATTTTAGCGCCCACACTCGTTCTGACATTTATACTCTGGACATGCCTAAATTCGTCTATGTACTGACACGCGCTGAAAGTCCAGCGCGTGTGCGCGCTGACAAGGTGGAAAAAACAGGGAGTCCTCAAAATCTTCTCAAGTTGAAACTTGGCGATGAGGAAATAGGGGAATTTAAAAGCGACGCCGTTGTGGGCTGGTGGATTGAAGACGAGCCGGACGAGAAGAAATAAAAAGGCGACCCAGATTTTTCTCCTGAGTCGCCCAGTCGCCAGTTTTATTAAATTATGATGGCTTTACCCTTAAATGCTTCACTACTGCATAACGCCTTTCAATTTCGCCCATACGTTGAGTCTGTCTAGCTATGGCATCTTCCTGTCTTTCCGACAGTTGAAAAGACTGGCTTTCTGACTTCGGTTTTGGTTTAGATTTTTTCTTTCTAACCATGGCGGAATTGTACGCCGTTCACGGGAAAATTTTGTAGGCGAAGCAAAACTAATATGTGTGCTTTTCGAGTTAACTCTACATCTCGCCATCGGTTCCAACAAAAGTGAGACACTGAGGAGGGGTGCGCCTATGACGGAATGGTCACTAGATGCAGCGCGGAAATATATGGAACAACACACTACTGACGGAATGCTGGAAGCAAAGGCACAAAGGGAACAGAATGTGCTAAAGACTCAGGCTTTTGATCTCTGGAAATCATTGGCGGATTTGTTCGAAGCGAACTGCCGTGACTTCAATCAGGACGTGAAGCAAGTTAACTTACTGCGGTTTCAGCGCACCAGTGGCGGGTCGTTCCTAGTCAGCCGCAAGGATACAGCGCGACTCTTGGAAGCCGAATTCGATGACCAGAGGAATCTGGTAAGAATCAATGGTCATGATGGATTTGGGTTGCATGGACAATACAAGATTGGCGTAAAGCCGGGAACATCAGAACCGTATTTCTGTAGCTCTGACGGTCATCCAATTCCAGCAGAGATTATTATGCGAACCACGCTGAATGCACTTCTCGATATCGTGTAAGAAAAAGGCGACTCAGGGAAACTGAGTCGCCAAGGGGTTAGTGGTTTTACGCTCTTTGAACTACGCTCTGCACAGCTTGATATTCTTTGATGATCTTCGCTTCGCCCTGCGTCCAGTCTTCAAGAACAGGGAAGGTGAAAACGCAAGGTTCAATCGGAAAAACGAGCGCGGTTTTGTCCTCGAATCGAATCGTGATGCCGTAATAATCCGGCTCAACAATGAGTTCTACGGTGTCAACGATCTTGCCTCTGACTTCTGGGAACTGCGTTTTGTGGTTCTCTGATGTACCCTTATCGCTAGCCAAGTTTCCTCCTAGTGTGGAAATTTGGTCAGGAATCCGTCAGCAGCGCGACTGTTGGCGGGTTCCGTACCGTGATTTGCACGCTAGACGAAGAGAAGGCGAATCGAACAAATTTTTGTTTTTGTGGCGGTTTGCGTAAAGTACATACTTCCGTTACCAAATTCTCTTCCAGGGCAATCCCGCTTTCATCGCAACGGAAACAAAATCCTCGTAATCGCCTGCACACTCACTACGCCCCCGGAACCCACCACCGGATAATCCAGAAAGTCAGCGCGGCCACCAGCGCGGCCGCGGGCATAGTAAGGATCCACGCCCACACAATGCGTCCCGCCACGCCCCACCGTACGGCAGATAGCCTCGACGTCGATCCAACTCCCACGATCGCGCCCGTGATGGTGTGGGTAGTGCTTACGGGAATGCCGAAATGGATGGCCAGAAAAAGCGTGGCCGCCCCCGCGCTTTCAGCGCAGAAGCCGCCTACAGGTCTCAGCTTGGTGATCCGGCTGCCCATGGTGCGCACGATGCGCCATCCTCCAAAATAGGTTCCCATTCCCATCGCGGCATGGGCGCAGAGAATAATCGGCCACTTGTAACGGCCCCAGCCGCTGGCGAACTCCGCTGGATTCAGATAGCCCCCGGCCAGCAGAGCGCCGGCAATAATGCCCATGGTCTTTTGTGCGTCGTTCCCCCCGTGGCCCAGGCTGTAAGCGGCTGCGGAGAGTAGTTGCAGCTTCCTGAAAAGCTTATCTACGGTGCGCGGCGCGCGCTTCTCGAAAATCCAGGAAACCGCCACCATCAGCCCCAGCCCGATGATCAGGCCCATCAGCGGAGCTATCACAATGAATAGGATCGTAGACATCCATTTGGCCCCCAGGCCGGGCAACATCCCGATCAGCGGTACCTGGAGTTTTGGTTCTCGAATCAGCACATGCCATCCCGCCCGTGCGATGGCCGCGCCCGCCAGCCCGCCAATGAGCGCATGTGAGGAAGAAGTCGGGAGCCCCCACCACCAGGTGAGCAGGTCCCAGATAATCGCTCCGGCCAGGGCTGCAATGATTACATATTGCGTGACCTGGTGTGGCTCTACCAGGCCGCTGCTGATGGCCTTGGCTACCGCCGTTCCAAAAATAAAGGCCGCAAGAAAATTGAAGGTCGCCGCCCACACCACCGCCCACCGGGGTGACAGCACTCGCGTGGAAACCACCGTGGCGATGCTGTTGGCGGAATCGTGAAAGCCGTTGATGAAGTCAAACGAGAGCGCTATCAGAATAGAGACAACGACAAGCATTCCGCTCAGGTGCACCTGGCAGGCCTCACGTGAAGAATAGAAGAATAATAGTTCATTGTTTCAGATGTTCAGGCGCCCTTCAGCACCACGCCTTCTAGAACGTTGGCGGCATCCTCAGCTTTATCAGTAGCCGTTTCCAGGATTTCGTACAGCTCTTTCAGCTTGATCAGGGAAATGGGGTCGGTCTCCTGTTCAAAAAGCACGCCAATGGCCGAGCGCGCCACCTGGTCAGCATCGTTCTCCAGGCGATTGATCTCCACGCAGTGCTCCAGGACTTTATCGTGTCTCTCCAGCCCGGCTACGGCGGACGAAAGCTCGTCACATTGGCGCACAATAATCTCCGCCAGTTGCGGGGCGGCTTCCGGTGCGTGTTTGATCTTATACATAGTCAGGCGCACGCCCGCCGCGTAGATAAAATCCAGGACGTCATCCAGCGACGAGGCCAGCCGGTAGATGTCCTCACGGTCAAAAGGGGTGATAAATGTCTGGTTCAGCTTGGTGAGAATATTATGCGTCAGGTCATCGCCCCGGTGCTCGATGTCTTTAAGCTGCTGGACCCGGAGCTCGATGTCGCGAAAGTCGCTCAAAAGCTGCTTGAGCAATCGCGCGCCATCACGCAGATTGCCGGCCATCTCGGCGAACATTTGAAAAAACTTCACGTCCCGGGGGATGAGACGAACCATAGCCTTCCTAGCTTCTCCTCAAAAGAGTTTGTCCACAGCCGGCGAAGAGGAACTATCGCATGCAGGTAACAGTCAGGTCAATGAGATGCAGCCTTTGGCTCAGCTCTTGGCCCTCGGTTGTGCGGCTGAGGGTCGAAAAAAAAGCCGCCGATAAAAATCGGCGGCTTTTTTCGCGATTCCGTTCTGCTTACAGCGTGGATTCGATTTCAAATCCCCAGGCCTCCAGCAATGGCTCAGGAATATATTTTGAGTTCTTGTTGCGCCGCGCCCATTCGCGCAGCCGGGTCGAGCGAACGTACTGGTCCGGGGTCAGCTTGAACTCTTTTACAGCCTGCTCGAAGGATGTAACAATCGGGACCACTGGCCCGATGGGTTCAGGCTTGCCCCAGTTCGGATTGCCGCGTCTCTTTGCCATAATTAAGTTTGTCCTGCCTTTTCGGGATATAATTGCCCAAAATCAGCCTTACTCGAAGTTGGATTCCGTCCGGCTGCCTTTGGATTCAATGCCTTGACCGAAACAACTTGGGCCTTGACTTGCCTCGGAAGAGCCTAAATACCTTACTTGAAACTCTTAATTATACGGAAATTTGTATCCCCGTGCAACATAAAAATTGCGACAATGTTGGCCAAAGGAGACAAGAAAATGAGATAAGAACTTTAGAAACAATCAGTTAACCAGATAATGCCGCCTCACTCTTAATCCATCTCCAAAATGCCCTAAAAATAGTGCAAACTCTAAAATATCGCAACAAAATTTAGCAATTTTTTCCCGGAAAAACGGACCGCAACCAGACCCCCCACAACATAAAGCAGGTATTACACTGTAAATTAACCAGTCAAATTCGGGCCGGGATGGCGGAACTGGCAGACGCAGCGGACTTAAAATCCGCAGCCTTTAAAAGAGGCGTGGGGGTTCGAGTCCCCCTCTCGGCACCAGGAAAACACACCAAGTGGAGTCCTTCGACTTTTAGCGCCGTTGTAGTTGCGCCTCTGCGTCTTTTCGGGTAGCAGGCTGGGCGGTCTCTAGATTGCCTGTCTCCAGCGCCATTGCTTATCATCTGTGGCGACGTAACGAGGCTGATTCAGATGAAATGCTTCATCCCTGGTTTGTTCTTTTTCTTCCTGGCCGGTTCTCTTTTTGCTCAGCAATCGCCTGTGCCTGAAATCCGGTACCACTCTGTTCCTGATTTTCTCAAGCTGCCGCCCAACATGTATCTGGGCGAGGTTCCTGGTGTTGCCGTTAATTCCAAGGGACACGTCTTCGTTTTTTCGCGTGGCAATAGCACCGGTCCTGCGTATGCAGCAAGCGCCGCGCAACTTCTGGAATTCGGAGCCGATGGAAATTTTGTGCGAGAAATCGGCCATAATCTTTACGCTTGGTCGTTCGCGCACACGGTGAAGATCGACAAGCATGACAACATCTGGGTCACTGACAAGGGCTCGGATATGGTGATTGAATTCAACCCCGAGGGCCGTGTGTCAATGGTGTTCGGGCGCAAGCAGGAAGCCTCTGACGACGGAACAGGACCACTGAAGAAACCGTCGCCGCCGCTACCTCCCGTGGACGGAATGTTCAGGCAGGTTACGGATGTGGCCTGGGATGCGGCCGGCAATGCCTACATCAGCGATGGCTACGTGAATTCACGAATCGCCAAGGTTGACAAGGACGGCAACTGGCTTAAGTCATGGGGCGAACCCGGCGACAAGGCCGGGCAGTTTAACACTCCGCACAGCATTGCCGTTGACGCGCAAGGAAACGTCTACGTGGCAGACCGAGGCAACCGCCGCATCCAGGTCTTTGACGGCGATGGCAAATTCCTTCGCCAGATCACCATCGATGTGCCGGCTGATCCGGATGCTCGTCCGGCAATGGCAACAAGCCGAGGCAGACAACGGGAACCATGGCACCCGGCGCGCCTTGGGCGATTTGCATCACACCTCCGCCCAATCAAATACTGTTTAGCTCTGATGCTTTTCCGGGCCGGATCTACAAGCTCAGCCTGGACGGAAGAGTTCTGGGAATGCTCGGAAGGTCCGGCAAGCAGGTTAATCAATTCGGGTGGGTTCACGAAATAGCATGCCCATCAGAAACCCAGCTCTACGTTGCTGAAATATTGAATTGGCGCGTGCAGAAGCTGATTCTCGAAAGCAATCATTAACTCCGGCGCACTGCTTGGATACCGACACAGCCTTAGATCTTATATCGACCGCGCCTTGTGCTGGTTATTGGGCACAAGACCCAACCAAGGGCGGGGCAGCGCGCTTTTCCCTTGTCAGAACCTTAATCCTCGAAGCCAGTTATCGAAGCTCTGATTGCAATCAGGGCACGTAAATGTATTTCCGATCCTCTGGATTGTGAGGAAAGAGTGGCCCTGCGGACAAATCACCATAACGGTACTACCTCTAGCCATGATTAACCTTCTTATGGGTGCACCCTCTTAGACGCGCCACTCGATGTTTTGGTTCATGAATATTCACTCTCGATATCAACAGCAGAGAAACACCCACCCGAATGAGAATCTTCTAATGGGTTGGATGCTAAGAAGTCTAAGATATGGGTTCCGCCTATCCAGCACATCGAGAACCTGCCCGATTTCAACCACGGACCGTCTGTTCAGAGGAGTTTTGCGAGGAAGTCTTTCTGGAAATTCGAATTTCAATCCTGGTTCTTCGTACTTTTGTTGAGTGAGTTGGCGCGGTGGTTTGAGTTAAATGTCGCCTTGTAGAATCGCCCTGAGCGTGCACCAAACCCATGAAAAGCGGACTGCAGTCCGCGGTTACTTCTGTAATCTTTGCCCGCGCCTACTTATAGGCTACTTTGCCGGAAAGCAGTCTTTTTGCCCGATGGAGTCCTCAAGTTGAAGAAATTTTGCCTGGCGCTGTTATTGGTGGTTTGCTGGCTCCCTTGCGAAGCCAAGCACATAGCTGTGGTTGTCAATAAAGGCAACTCCACAGGCAATATGAGCGCAGTTGATCTCACGAAGATTTTTCAAATCAACACCCGCAAATGGCCCGATGGCAAGAACATTACTTTAGTGCTCCGTGATTCCTCTTCGCCTGAGACCCAGGAAGCCCTGCAGCGCCTCAACAAGATGACACAAGCCGACGTAAGGACTTTTCTCGAAAGCCACAAGGGCGCGTTCATCAGTGTGGATTCCGATGAAGCGGTGCTCAAAATCGTGGAATCGACTCCAGGCGCCGTAGGGCTGGTGGACGTGTATTCCATTACCAGCAGAGTGAACGTCGTGAAAGTGGACGGCAAGCTGCCTTTGGAACAAGGCTATCTGCTCCATTGAGGATTTATAAGGAGAAGTATGGCGCAAGCCAGATTCAGAGTTGCAATCCTAGCCATGTTATTCCTCTTTGCTTCGACATTACTGACCGCGCAAGATCAAGATAATAACAAAGTTGAGCACGATTCCTCCACGATACCGGCAGCCGGCTCGGGCACAGTTCCGGTTACTACCAAATCCGCGGAGGCGCGTGAGCTTTACCTGCACGCGATGGTCAAGTTAGAGAACCTCCATGGCGAGGAGGCGATGCAGGATTTTCGCAAAGCCGCCCAACTCGATCCTGACTTTGCGCTAGCCAACATTATCATTGCATTCCCCACCGTAGATCCTATCGTGGATCCTGCCGAGCAGGCGTCCGTGCGCGAGAAAGCCAACGCCGCCAAAGCCAAAGTGAGCCGCGGGGAGCAACTCATCATTGAGTGGGTGACAAACACCAGCGAAGGGCACATGGTTGCCGCTATTCAAGCGATGAATGAAGCCCTGGACGAATATCCCAACGACAAGCATCTGGCGTGGCTGGCAGGTGTCTGGGTGGAAAACCACCAGCAGTGGAAGCGGGCCATCCCCATGTTCGAACGCGCCATTAAGCTGGACCCTGATTTTGCGGCGCCGCTCAACGAAGTCGCTTATTGTTACGCCCGTTTTCGCATGTACGACAAAGCTTTTGACGCCATGCAGCGTTACATCGGGCTGCTTCCCAACGAGGCCAACCCGCAGGATTCTTATGCTGAGATTTTGCGGATGGGCGGCAAATTTGAGGACGCACTGATTCATTATCATGCCGCGCTCAAAATTGATCCGGGATTCGTTGAGTCGCAATTGGGCATCGCCGATACTTACGCGCTGATGGGAGACGAGCCACGTGCCCGAGCCGAATATGCGGTGGCCGCGCAGCACGCTCGTTCTAAGAGCCAGGCGGCAAACTGGCGACTGAATGCCGCGCTCACCTATGTCCGGGAAAAGAATTTCGGCGGCGCTAACGACGCGTTTCGTGCGGCTGCCAACCAGGCTCATCAAGACGATCTGGTTTTGCCGGAAGCAGAAGCCTATCGCATGATGGCCATGTATCAGGCGGACAGCGCTTTCGCAATGAAGCTGCTCAAGAAAGCGGAAGACGTGCTGCAGGAAAAGCACCCCATTGCGGCGGCGGCCCGCCAGGAGGAACTCGCGCTCATCCTGCGTGAGCGCGCGTCCCGAGCTGCCCGCGATGGAAAACTGCCGCTGGCAACTTCAACTTTGCAGCGGCTGCAACAAATGGCCGACAACAGCCAGGACCAGAGCATCCAGCTTGCCTACGAAGGCGCAGCCGGCGCAGTGCTGGTGGCGCAAGGCAAGTATGAAGAAGCCTTGCCTCACCTGGAGGAGGATGATCACAATCCTGTTTCAGTAAAGCTCATGGTCACCGTGCAACAGAATATGGGAGACAAGCAACTGGCGGAGCAGACAGCCAAGCGGCTGGCCACCTGGAATGAGCCCACCTTAGAACAGGCCCTCGTAGTCCCGGAATTTCGGGCCAAGGAGGCAGCGAGCGCTTCCTCTTTCCGCCGGATGTAGGCAAGAAAGCACTTCGTGCCTGGCGTTTAATCAATCCACGCTACAGTAGTAATTAAAGAAGTTCAGGGTTACTACTGTAACTTGTTCAGAGCTCCTTACCGTTCTAATCTGGCGCAAGACAAATAGCAACACTTTCACTGGTCCCAGGTTTGTTTCAGGTTTCATTTTAAAGGCTCATTTATTGGAGGGGTGCTTTGATGAAGAAATCCGGCGCGACCGGTGTTTTTCTCTTTCTAATCCTGGCGTTTGCTCCCTGCTATGCTCATCACTTGGCACTGGTAGTGGCCAAAGACAACGGAGTGGAAGCGATCACGTCCAGCAATCTGGCAAAAATCCTGAAGGCTGAGACACGGAAATGGCCTGATGGAAAAAGTGTCGTCGTGGTGCTGCGCAGGGAATCCCTGGCCCAAATGCAGACATTAGAGCGTTTGAACAAAATGTCCGAGAGTGACTTGAGAGTCTTTCTCGCGGCGCACCAAGATTCGGTCGTTCTCACTGATACTGACGTTGATCTTCTGAAGATGGTGGTGACCATTCCTGGCGCGATTGGGCTGGTGGACGTCCGCTCCATTAACGACAAGGTGAAGGTTGTCAGGGTGGACGGCAAGCTGCCTCTGGAAGATGGATATTTACCGCACCATTGAGATAGATTGCCAACTCCAAAACCGCAGAAACTGAAAAGTGAACCCCACCGTAACTCAGTCCGCAGAGGCTGTCGTTAGTTAAGCGGCAACAAAGCCAAGAGCTTCAGTCAATAATCTTCAACCGTCGCAAGGTCTCGTCGATTTCTGGGCGAACGATCACACCCTTTTCGATCTCTTGCAGGCGCTTTCCTTCCCGCTCCATCTGCGCCTTAACCAGAGTTGCGACCTCAGCAGCGTCCTCCATTGGTACCACGGTTATCCCATCGCGGTCGGCAATGATGACGTCTCCGGGCCTTACGGCCACTCCGCCGCAGGCAATGATGGTTCCCACTTCACCGGCGCCGTCTTTGTTGCAGCCGTTGGGGCAGAGGCCACGGGCATAGACCGGGAGGCGCAAGGCCTGCAGGGCCTCAGCATCGCGCACGGTCCCGTCCACAATTACGCCCCGCACTCCCACCTTGACGGCGCTGCTGGCTATCAATTCTCCAAATCCCGAATTGCCGACGTTTCCCTGGGTATTCATCACCACAATGTCGCCGGGATGAGCCAGAGAGAGGGCTTTATGAAGCATCAGGTTGTCGCCGGAGTGGCACCATACGGTGAGCGCTGCGCCAATGGTGCGCGGAGAAGGCCAGATGGGCCTGATGCCCAAGTCCATGCCGCCGAGCCTGGACATGCAATCCGCAACTTGCGCGCTGGATGCAGTTGCAAAATCCGCGAGCACAGCAGAGTCCGGTCGCGCCCATTTGGGCCGAACGCGAAAGCCAATTTTACCAGCCATTAAGATATTCCCTCCGGGAGAACAATATTTTCGAAACGCTCTGCCCTCTACGAAAATGTGTGGATTTGAATAGGACTTATCTTCCGCAGGTTTTTTTGTGTCCTTCGTGGTTAAATTCTCTGGTTGTTCTTGCCTGTCTGTCGTTCCCCTTCGATACCTTCATATCCGAAAATCGCCGTACTGGCGGAAATAGGGAACCAATCCTCCGGCTTGAAAAATATCCAGCATAATCTGAGGCAGCGCAGCAGCCGAGATAATCTTACCGGTCCGAGTATTGCGGATAGCCATGTTTTTTTGATCGCCTCCGGGACTGGCGATGACGATGCGGTCGCTCTCGCTAATATCCCGGGTGTCGCAGATGACGGGCAGCAGGCCATTATTGATGGCATTGCGATAGTATGTACGCGAAAAGCTGCGGGCCAGGACGGCGCGAATGCCCGCGCCCAGCAAAGCCGTGACCGCCACCTCCATGGCCGATCCGCAACCAAAGTTTTTACCCGCAACCACCAGATCGCCGGACGCAAGGGAAGCGGCGAAACCCGGATCGAGTTCCTCGAAAAGGTACTGGCGCAGCACCTGGGGATCAAGACTTTCACGCTTGCGACGGGAAGCGATGATGTAGTCGGTATTGATGTCGTCACCGAAGACGCGGGCCCGGCCTTCCGGGAGGAGTGCCGTCAGCGCCGTTTCCGGCATTGCCTTCATTTACTGCACCTCCCGGGGATCGGCAATCACGCCTCGCACGGCGGATGCGGCGCAACTGGCGGGTGAGGCCAGATAGATGGCGGCGTTACCGTTGCCCATGCGTCCCTTGAAGTTACGGTTTGCGGTGGAGATTACATTTACGCCATCGCCAGGAATTGCGCCACAGGTGCCACAGCACGAGCCGCATCCGGGCGTGACGATCACGGCACCCATGGCTATGAATCCGGCCAGAGTGCCATCGCGGGTGAGCGCTTCCAGCACCTCACGGGAAGCAGGGGTGACGACTAACTGCACTCCGGGCGCAGGCCCGCCACCAGCCTTGAGCACATCCAGAGCCTGATGGAAATCGCGTACGCGTCCGCCGGTGCACGTGCCCAGATAAACCATTTGCACGGGAGTACCTAAAGCGTCCTGAATGGGAACCACACGATCAACCTGATGAGGCAGCGCGATCTGCGGTGTCAGGGTATCGAGCGCAATGGTGACCTTGCGGACGTAATGAGCATCGCTGTCCGGATCAACGGGTTGGAGGGAACCCTGAGTGCGCCCCTCGAGATACGACAGTGTGTTGGAATCGGCAGGGAAGACCCCGTTCTTGGCTCCCATTTCTACCGCGAGATTGCTGAGCACCAACCGGTCTTCCAGGTCAAGGGCGGCCAGCGCGGAGCCGGAGAATTCCAGCGCCTGATAGGTTGCGCCATCCGCACCCAGTTCTTTGGCCAGCGCGAGCGCAACATCTTTAGGATAGACGCCGCGCGGCAAGCAGCCGGTGAGCCTGACCTGGATCGATTCAGGAACACGCAGCCAAATGCGGCCGCTGATCAGAATGGCCGCCAGATCGGAAGAACCGATGCCCGTGCCAAAGCTGTTGAGCGCGCCATAGGTTACTGCGTGGCTGTCTGCTCCGACCACCAGGCTACCGGGCAGGGCTCTGCCAGATTCCACAATAAGCTGATGCCCTATGCCTTCGCCAACTTCCCACAGCAGGATGCCGTGCCGCATCGCAAAGTCGCGCATACGCTGATGGAGTTGGGTGGTTGCGCGGCTGGGCGCGGGCGCGTAATGGTCGAGGGCAAAGACGATCCGCTGCGGATCGAAGATTCGCTTGCCTCCCATGGCCTCAAAATAGTCGAGCGCCATCGGGACCGATCCGTCCGTGCCCAGAGCGTGGTCCACCTGGCAAACCACCACATCGCCGGCGCGGCTGTCCTGCCCCGATTTGGTGGAGAGGATCTTCTCGCTGATGGTTTTGCCTGCCATAGCTACTGTCCTAAGTAGAATAACCCAGGATTTCTTGGGGTCATTTCACCATATTTGCCATTGCTGTGATGATGAGTGAATTGAGGAAGTCAATCAGGAATGCTCCCACCACAGGCACCACAAGAAATGAGCGCGGCGCCGGGCCAAATTTCTCCGCCAGTTCCTCCATGCAGGCCACGGCATTGGCGGTGACGCCCAGCATAAAGCCGCAGAATCCGCTGGACATTACTGCGGATTCGTAGTCGCGCCCCATCAGATAAAAACATGCAGTCACACACATCAGCCAGCACAAGACCACCTGAGCCAGCAGGATGAGGATCATCGGCAGGACCAGATGGGCCAGCTCCCACAATCGCAGTGTAAGCACCGCCATCACGATAAACAGATAAAGGGAGATGACGGCACAGGCTTCCACGCTGCTTTGCGAAACGGGAAAGAAGGAAAAACGGTCATTCAAGTTGCGAATCACTGCCGCCGCTATCATGGCGCCGATGTATGGGGGCAGCACCATACCCACCCGGTCCAGGCCAGTGCTGATCAGGTTTCCCAATCCCATAGCCACGCCGATCAGCAGCACGGCGTAGAGTAACGCGCTGGCCTGATGTTGCGCAGCCTCCGGAGGCGTAACCCCGGGCGTTGCTGCCGGTTGGGGTTGCAGCTTGTTACGCTGGATGAGGCGGCCGCCGATATATCCACCCACCAGTCCGGCAACGGCAATTCCGAAAGTTGCCGATGCGGCGCCCACCTCGGTTGCGCCGCGCACGCCCATCCTTTCAAAGGTTGGGCCAAAGGCCAGCGCAGTTCCCGGCCCGCCAGTAAGCGCCACCGATCCGGAAAGAATTCCGATCAGCGGATTCAGGCCCATGACTTTGGCCAACCCGATGCCGAGCAGGTTCTGCAGCACCGCGCCCGCTGTCGCCAGGGCCAGCATGAGCAGCACCTGAATTCCGCCCCGCCGGATCAGATTTAGCCGCGCATTCAGGCCAATGGTCGTCATAAAGGCGATCATCATCACATCACGCAAGGCGCCGTCATATTCAAAGTTGGCATAGCGATCGTGCAGGGCCAGCGCCACCAGCGCAAAAACCAGTCCACCCACGATCGATGTGGGGATGCAAAGCCTATCGAGAATGGGCAGCTTCTTCTTGAGCCACATGCCGATCACGATGCCGAGACAGCCCAGGGCCAGCACCTGCATCGCGCCCAGTTTCCAGGTGAGCATGCCAGCCATGCGGATTGTGGAAGCCGCTAGTGTCAATGAGAGGGCTCTCTTAAGAAGAGAGGTAAGGATAATATAGCGGCGAGACCGAGGACGGGCACTCCACAAAGATTCCCACAAATGCCTACATCGCCGGAATTACCAGAATTGATGGCCCTGCGATCTTCAATTCCGGCAACTTCTGTGATTCCGGCGATTTTGGCAATTTCCGGTGTTCAAGCTAAGACCCCGTTTTGTCTTTTTTAATGCGGCGGCTCATGCGATTGGCTTCGTGATTGAGCTGACGCTGGTTCTTCCTGGTCAGGTGGCCGTTGTCCTTGGACATATCCCTCTTCTCGTTATTCTGCAGCCGGGTTTCGCCCTTTTCCAGCCTGGACGCCTGCCTGGAGTTCAATTTGTCATTCTTGATGCCGTTGGCAATGCGATTCTGTTGCCGCTGCTCACGGCGGTTAATCTGGTTTACCCGTGGATGGTTGGGATCGTGGACGCCAGGGCCTGCGCCACTGGTGTTCCCGTTTCCACTGGAAGTTTGAGCGACAGCAGAGCCGATGGTCATCAACCCGGCTACTGCCAGAAGTGAGAGAGTATTTTTTAAGATCGTCATGGTCGTGTGAACACACGCGTGAAATCGAAGTTAGCAGCGCCTGAACTGCGTCCTGATTACTTTAGTAACATCAGCAACAACAGGTAATAGCAACTCTTGATGGATAGCCCATGAGCGGCTGGGACCATAAGCAGCAGTCTCCGGGGGTCACAACAACTGTGAATGGAATCGCACAATCCGGCGATACACAATCTGGCGACGCACAATTCGACGAATCTGGCCAGACGTGATCTGGATCACAGATGCTATGTACCTGTCTCCATTTAAACTGACTGTTTCGCGCCGTTTGGGAAATAATGTCAGTTTCGTGTAGGATACCCGGTTTTTGAGAGCGAGGGTGGTGAGCGAGGCCAAACGACCAGGCCAGGGCTCAAGACCCGCGCCGGCGCTTCAGAGCGCAAGCTACAGGAAGTAAATGGAAGGGGAACAATGAGAATTGCGGTCCCACAGGAAAGACAGCCAGGAGAAGCCCGGGTTGCGTTAGCGCCCGAGTCAGTAAAAAAGCTGGTCACGAGCGGCGTAGAGGTATGCATTGAGAATAACGCCGGACTCAAAGCAGGGTTTCGCGATAGCGACTACACCGCTGTTGGCGCCAAATTTATGGATCGTGACGCTCTTTTGCAGGGAGCGGACGTTCTGGCCTGCATCAATCGTCCTGAGCCGGACGATTTTGGCCGCCTCAAGGCGGGCGCCGTCATCATAGGCTTTCTCAAACCTCTGGATGAACCGGCCAAGCTGGAGCCCTTGATCAGGCGAAAGTTGACGGCATTTTCCATGGAGCTGGTTCCGCGCATTACCAGGGCGCAATCCATGGATGCGCTTTCCTCCATGGCGACCGTTGCCGGCTACAAAGCCGTCATCCTGGCGGCGGACCATTTGCCCAAACTTTTCCCGCTGCTCATGACTGCCGCGGGAACCATTCCTCCGGCGAAAGTTCTGATTCTGGGAGCGGGAGTGGCTGGATTACAGGCCGTTGCCACCGCCAGGCGACTGGGCGCGGTGGTGGAAGCCTACGATGTACGCGCTGCTGCCGGAGAGCAGGTGAAATCACTGGGAGCAAAGTTCCTTGAAGTGGACCTGGGCGGCATTGAGACGCAGGATGCCGGCGGCTATGCCAAGGAGCTCACGGAGGAAGCATTGCAACGCGGACGTGACATGGTAGCCAAACACGCCGCAACCTCCGACGTAGTGATCACCACCGCGCAAGTGCCGGGCAGGCGCGCCCCGCTCATGCTCACCGAACAGTCGGTGAGCGCCATGCGTCCCGGATCGGTGATTGTTGATCTGGCGGCCAGCACGGGCGGGAACTGCGCGGTGACCAAGGCTGGAGAGACCATCGACTACAACGGCGTAACCATTATGGGCCCTTTAAATATGCCGTCCACTGTGCCTTTGCATTCCAGCCAGCTTTATTCGCGCAACCTGACGAGTTTTCTGGCGCTGATCATTGATAAAGGCGCGCTGAAAATTGATATGGCAGACGAAATTCTGAAAGGCGCTTGCGTCGCGTTTGAAGGCGGCAACGTCCATCCGAAAGTGGCGGCAGCGCTGGGACAACCCGTGGCATGAGCACGGGAAGGAGAACCAAATGAACTATTTGTTGTTCACAGCTTTAGTGTTCGTGGTGGGCACGGATGCGGAGAACGCCGGACATATTCCTCCGGCAGTGTTAATTGCTTCGCTCTACGTGTTCGCCCTGGCTGCATTTTTGGGCTATCAGGTGATCTCGCGGGTACCGCCCCTGCTGCACACGCCCTTGATGTCCGCTACCAATGCTATCTCCGGCATCTCTCTGATCGGTTCGATCGTAATTGCCGGTGAACATGCGAACAGGTTGAGCACCATCCTGGGGACCGTGGCTGTGACTTCCGCCATGATCAACGTGACCGGCGGATTCCTGATCACCGACCGCATGCTCAAGATGTTCCGCAAGAAAGAGAACATTAAGGCGGAGGAGAAGAAGTGACCGACACCAACTACTTTCTTGAAGCAACCTATCTCATTGCTTCCATTCTCTTCGTCATGGGCTTAAAGAGCCTGAGTCATCCTGACACCGCCCGCCGGGGAATGCTGATGGCGGCGGCAGGAATGGCGGCGGCCGTGCTCGGGACCCTGTTTCATCCGGCCATCAACGGTTGGCAAGGATATGTCTGGATCATGACCGGCCTGGCGATCGGCTCGGCCATTGGCATACCTATGGCGATGGTGCCCATGACGGCCATGCCACAGCGAACTGCTCTCTCGCACGCTTTCGGCGCTCTGGCGGCTGCGCTGGTTGGTGTGGCCGAGTTTTCGCTCCGCGGGCATAGTCTGGGTCCGGTCAAAGTTGGCGCGCTGGGATTTGAAGTCATGCTGGGCTCGCTCACCTTTACGGGCAGTCTGATTGCTGCGGCCAAGTTGCAGGAGATGATGCGTGGCACTCCCATCCAGTTCAAAGGACAGCACATCGTCAACCTGGGCATCTTCCTCACCATGATCGGTTTGTTCGTTAGCTGGCAGTTGAACACCGGCGCCATCTGGATGTTTTACTCCATGATCGGCTGCGCCCTTGTCTTCGGCGTGGCGCTGGTGATCCCAATCGGTTCAGCGGACATGCCGGTGGTCATGTCCCTGCTGAACTCCTATGCCGGCCTCTCCTCGGCATCTACCGGGTTTGTGCTTTCCAATAACGTGTTGATCATTGCCGGCACGCTGGACGGTTTTTCCGGATTCATCCTCTCGATCCTTATGTGCAAAGCCATGAACCGCTCCATGAGCAATGTCCTATTTGGCGGCTTTGGCGCAATTATTGCAGAGGAAGGGGGTGCGGTTGGCGGCACCATGCGTGAGGTCACCCTGGACGATGTTGCCGTGCAGTTGGCGTATGCGAACCAGGTGGTCTTTGTGCCTGGTTACGGCATGGCCACGGCGCAGGCGCAGCACGCAGTCCGCGAGCTGGGCAATCTGCTGGAAGAACGCGGCGTTTCCGTGAAATACGGCATCCACCCGGTGGCCGGACGCATGCCCGGTCACATGAACGTCCTGCTGGCTGAAGCCAACGTGCCATACTCGTCTCTGTATGAGATGGACCAGATCAATCCCGAACTTCCTACCACAGATGTTGCGGTGGTGATTGGCGCAAATGATGTGGTCAACCCGGACGCACGCGACAATCCCAAGAGTCCGATTGCCGGGATGCCGATTATCGAGGTGGACCGCGCCCGGTCTGTGGTGGTCCTGAAGCGCGGAAAAGGGAAGGGCTTCTCCGGGCTGGAAAACCCACTGTTCTTCAAATCGGTGACGGGGATGCTCTATGGCGATGCCAAAACCTCTCTGACCAATCTCGCCCAGGCGGTGCAGAAAGTCTAAGTTTGGGAAGCTAGCCCTTGGCCGTTAGCCTTTGGCCCTTGGCCTTTAGCTCTTGGCCTTTACTTAAGAGCGCAGGGAACAGCGAACAGAGGAGCGCGGAACATCAATTTCCCGCTCCTGCCGGCTCATTGACGGTTATAGCCAACCTTGTTCGCGGCGAACGAAGTTGGAACCATCCCAAGCGAGAACGGCAATGCGCCACCATGCGTAACTCCGTTACAACCCGCGCCGTTATTGATCATGGACTGCACCCCTGAGGTGAGACAGTAGGCAATCGTTACACGTGCCGTTAGATGGAATTTACTATTCAAACAAAACCCTTTTTGTTCACAATCGTGGCGGCTGGTGAAGCGCAAGCGGGCTCTGCT
>Ga0209168_10000149_pt1 | contig 77809 bp, 67 predicted proteins | sample Coa_R1_FD_187156 | JGI IMG/M metagenome (GOLD analysis project Ga0209168, IMG submission 187156) | Surface soil microbial communities from Centralia Pennsylvania, which are recovering from an underground coalmine fire - Coalmine... | ecosystem: Environmental > Terrestrial > Soil > Unclassified ...
GATTGCCCGATTCAGAGACTCTCGGAACTGACACCCGCTGCTTGGCAAAGCCGCGCCCCTAATTCACCCGAGTGTCACTAGCAGAGATTTTGCTCGCCGAAAAGTCTGCGGTTCCTCTGACGCTTACGCTGAAATAAGCCTGAGCCAGTGGCTTGAGCATGATCAATGGCATTGCAACTCTTGTTCGCACGCTGGTTATCTGGTAAGTAAGCGGCTCGGGAATATCGCTCTGGTAGGCCGTGTTCGCAACTTCCTCGAAGGGAATTCGCCGACCAGTTTCCCGATGTTGTGCACGCGTGTGGTTTATAGCGGTATGCATACTGGAGACTGGATCGCCGCTCAAGATGTCCCAGAGCTGTTGGACGAAGCTCGGAAGCTGCAACGCAGCACGGAAGATCCGCTAATCATTCAATTCATGAATGATCTGATCGAACTCGCCGACGCGAGCATCGCCACCAGGAATCCGATAGTCTTCTGATATCTTCACACCCATCTTCCGACTCGCAGGAATCAAGGATCGGAGTAACCCAACGCACCACCTCTGCTCCGACCGCAGCGCGGCACAAGAATGGCCAAGGTTAATTAAGCTCGAATCGTGTGCTTGGCTCAAACCAGATTTTTTGTTTGTGCGGTTTTCCCAGCGTTGGCACGCTGGGCTACAGTGGGTCACGCCTCCGGCGTTCTTTGCGTCGGTGTGAGGACATTTTTTCTCAGGGTTTGAGCCTCGGCGGCATTTGGTTTGCGCGTCCGGCGTTGTGTGCATGGAGATGTTGTGAGTTGCCTTCTGCGTTGTTGGGCTCTGGGATAATAAGGTGTCACCCCTCCGGGGTTCGGAGATGTTTTGTGGGTTGGTGTTCTCTTTTCCCAGCGTTGGCACGCTGGGCTACAGTGGGTCACGCCTCCGGCGTTCTAAGAGCCAGATCCCGTCCGTGAGTATTCGGAATCGCCTTGGAGGAACGGAGGCACGTTAAAAAACAACGCATGATGTAAGATTGTGCGCTTTCTGGAGGGTAAGAATCTTGTCCCACACTTACACGCGCAACTATATCCACCTTGTTTTTAGCACCAAAGAACGCGCCCGAACCATCTCCAAGGAAGTTCAACCTAAGCTTTGGGCTTATATGGCCGGCGTCTGTCACCACCATAAGATGGCGTCAAAGGCGATTGGCGGTATCGACGACCATGTCCATCTGTTGTTTCATCTCCCACCGACGTTGTCGCTCTCGAAGGCCGTCTACCTGGTGAAAACCAACTCTTCAAGTTGGATGAAGGATTACGTCGAGGACTTTGACTGGCAGCAAGGGTATGCCGCATTCAGTGTGAGCGCGTCAAACCTGGAGCCGGTGGAGAAATACATTCGCAATCAGGGCAGCTACCACAAAAAAATCGCGTTCGAGCAGGAGTATAAGGCCCTGCTGAAGAAACACGGCATCGAGTTCGATCCGAAATACGTTCTTGGATAGGTGTCACGCCTCCGGCGTTCGGCAGTTCTCCTCTTCGACTTCGCTCAGAGCCGCGGTCACCGCGGTAACAGGAGCGAGATCCAGCAGATGGAGGATGAATTCATCCGGGGTGCTGCGCTTCAATTCCAAACGGTGCGACGGTTGCTACAGGGGAACGGCGCGTTCTGGCTCGTTCCCCCTTGGTTGATTTGGTGGACATAGTGGACGTGGTGGACGGAATGGACCGGAGGTAATGATCCTGGGTAGAGCCTCCAGTAAGAACGCTCTTGCCGCTTTTATGCCGCGGGGCGTTTCTGGCCCATCGTTTGACCGAACAGCTCGATCATGGCGCGATTGAATGCCGGGATGTCGTCTGGGTTGCGGCTGGTGACGAGGTTGCCGTCAGTTACCGCTTCATGATCTATCCACTCGGCGCCGGCATTGTGGAGGTCAGTCTTGAGAGAGGGCCAGGAGGCGATGCGCCGTCCGCGGGCTGCGCCCGCTTCGATTACCATCCAAGGCCCATGGCAGATTGCCGCTACCGGTTTCCTCGAGTCAAAGAAGGCTTTCACAAAGGCTACGGCGTGGGGTTCCATGCGCAGTTTGTCCGGATTCATGACGCCGCCGGGCAGCAGGAGCGCATCAAACTCGTCCGGGCGAACATGGTCAAGGGTACTATCCACGGGGAGTTCGTCACCCCACTCGGTATGTTTCCAGCCGCGAACCTTGCCGCTTTTCAGTGAAACAATACGAGTGTGTGCGCCTGCCTGATCGAGCGCCTTGCGCGGCTCGGTGAGTTCTACCTGCTCAAAGCCGTCTGTGACTACGATTGCAATTTGTTTTCCATTAAGATTTTTTTCAGCCATGTGATCTTCTCTCCATTCAGAATGATTTGTCTTTCCTTTCGGATGCCATGGCGGACGCAGGGGTGCCCCGTTGGAGGGGAGTTTTCGCGAGCTGACTTTTGTGCTTTCGAGGTCTGAAATAGGGAGGGGGGAGCCATTCCGCTCTCCCTGCCCCTGTAACTTCTTCCGCACCTTCTCCACTTCGCCACGCGCAAATACCCGCACGGCAAGAGACTAAAGACGAAGACGCAGCCGAGGGCGCCTCTACCCCACCACGCGCAAAAGCGGCGCGTATCGACCAGCACCCAGCCCTTACGGGCTGGGCTAACTTCTGGTCGCGCCTCCGGCGCTTTATAACTTCAACATCATGACCAACGGAATCGTCCAAAAACTCTGGAACTACTGCAACCTCCTCCGCGATGACGGCCTTTCCTAGCAGATCTCCGGCGCGAAAGTCATGCTGGTTCATGCACCAGGGGAGCATGTAAGAAAAAGAAGTAAAAGAAGTAAGAATAGGGCAAATGGCAATTGGCAATTAGCAGCAATTAGCCCAAGCAAAGGCAAAGACTTTTGTGCGGCTCCGCGCCGCCGACTGCGCCGCGCGGCATTGACGGTGTGCCACAAGATTATTCAACCGGTGGCGCGGTTGTTCCCTGGCTTGCTTTAAAGTTCACGGGCCGCCTGCCGATGAATGCTAGAAGGAGTCTCGATTTGTGTTCAGGGAAAAGCCGGTAATTGAAGAGCCGGCTGAGTCCTATGTTGCTCAGTGGCGGGAACTGAAGCGTGAGGCAGTCCGAGACCAGGTCACGCGCATGCTTCACGGCGTTTACGTCTTCCCGCTCATTCTGGGCGTGGTCGGGATGATGACTCCTTACCGGGCAGACCATCCAATCCTGTTCTGGGGGGTGGCCGGGGCCATGCTGGTGTCCATAGCAATGCGCATCGCGCTGGCAATGCTGGGGCCACGGCTGCATGAAATCCGCAAGCCATGGGTGACGGTACTGACGATGTGCAGCGCTTTCCTGGCATCCAGCAGTTTCGGTTTGTTGTATGTAACCACGCTGCGGTTTTACGGCTTTGAGAATTGGACATTCACGCTTGTCATGCTGTGTCTTGCCGGCACTGCTTCGGGTTCCACCATTTCTTATACTCCCAACTTCAAGCTGCTGTGCCTGCACCTGGGTCTTCTGCTGCTTCCGACGGTGGGACTGAGCCTGGTTTTGGGCGGGACCATGGGAAACAGTTTTGCTCTGGTCACCGCGGTCCTGTCGGCTTTTCTATTGCTACAGGGCCGCCGCCTGCATGTTGTTTACTGGAAGATGATGGAAGGCCGCGCACTGGAAGGCACCCGGGCCCGCGAACTGGAATCCGCCAGGGCGGCAGCCGAGGCCGCCAACCGGGCCAAGAGTACCTTCCTGGCCAATATGAGCCACGAGGTCCGCACGCCCATGCACGGCATTCTGGGCATGGCGCAGCTCGCCATGACTGCAGAAACGCTGAATGAGTCACGGGAGTACGTGACGACGTTGCATCATGCCGCGGGTAGCCTGCTGCAGATCCTCAACGACATCCTTGATTTCTCCAAGATCGAAGCCGGCAAGCTGGTGCTGGAGAAGATTGCTTTCTCCGTTCACCGGGTGGTAGACGACGTCAGGACGATCATGCTGCCCCAGGCCGGGAGCAAAGGACTAGCACTGCTGTGCCGGGTAGATGAGGCCGTGCCTGATCTGCTTGTGGGTGATCCTGCGCGCCTTCGCCAGATCCTGCTCAACCTGATGGGGAACGCAACCAAGTTTACCGAGTGCGGATCGGTGGAGCTGGAAGTTACGCGCGCAGAGTCCGCGGATAAGGCCGAAGGTCAAATCACTCTGCGATTTCGCTTGTGTGATACCGGAATCGGCATTTCCGAGGAGCAGCAGAAATTGATCTTTCAGGCATTTTCCCAGGCAGATGCCAGCATCAGCAGAAAGTTTGGCGGCACGGGCCTGGGACTGGCTATCTGCGTCCAGCTATTGCGCCTGATGGATGGCGACATTTCCGTGGAAAGCACTCCCGGCGCAGGCAGTGTTTTTAAATTTACCTGCACCTTTGGGACACGAAGCGAACCGGTTATGGCCGCAGTGAACGCGCCCGGCATTGCAGCAATCAAGCCCATGAGCATCCTGCTGGCTGAAGATAATTTGATCAACCAACGGCTGGCCATGAAGCTGCTGGCCAAAATGGGCCACCGGGTGGAAGGGGTGTCAAGCGGTTTGGCGGCGGTGGGGGCGTGGGAGGAGCAGGATTTTGATTTGATTCTGATGGACAACCAGATGCCGGAAATGGACGGGATTGACGCGGTGAAGATGATTCGCAGGAGCGAAGCTGCCAGCGGGAGGAAGAGGACTCCGATTATCGCGCTGACCGCCAGCGCCATGACCGGGGACCGCGAGCGTTTCCTGGAAGCAGGGATGGATGACTATCTGGGAAAGCCGTTCAACGCGGCTGAGTTAGAGACCTTGCTGCAACATTTTGCGCCGCCGCAACCGGAAGAAGAATCGGTTGATTCGCCGTATGCGCCCGGCCAGGGCAAAGAACCCGTCGTGCGGGCAGAGCAATAGATACAACTATTTTCCGGCTTTGGAAAGGTGTCACCCCTACGGGGTTCAAAGGTGTTTGTGGTTGGGTTCTCTTTCCCAGCGTTGGCACGCTGGGCAACAGTGGGTCACGCCTCCGGCGTTTGGGCCGCGGGCGTTTGAAATTAAACCAAAATAAAAACCGCCGGAACCCCGGCGGTTTTTCTCACAAATTCATTTTACAATTTCCGGCCGGGGCGCGACAAGCCGTGAATATTCCTTTCGGCTTTCAGGTTGGGCTTTCAGCCAAGTACCAAATACGAGGTACTTCAAGGCCGGGCTTCTACAACAAATGTCCAGGAAGAGTCTTGGCCACGTCGTTGAAAATCACCACCGCGGCAAACAACAAAAGGAAGACGAAGGCCGCCTGATAGACACGCTCTTTGATTTCCTGCTTGATGTCCCGGCGCATGATGGCTTCGATCAGCAGCATCAGCATCAAACCGCCATCCAGGATCGGAATCGGCAGAAGATTGAATACGGCTAGATTAAGGCTGATCAGCGCCATCACCTCCAACAGAGGCAAGAATCCCTGCTTGGCCGCGTCGCCGGAGATTTTGGTAATGCCGATGGGACCACTCATCTGCTTGATCGAAGTCTTGTTTTCGATCATTCTGCCAACCAGCCTGAAAATCAGCAGTGAATTTTCCTTGCACCGCTTATACGCGCCGGAGAGGGCCGCGGCAAAGGGTAGACGTTCGCTCGCTACCGCCATAAACCCAATCCGGTATCTCTTTCCGCTCGAGTCTCCGGCGTCGAGAAGCTCCGGCGTTATGGTGAACGGTATGTCTTTTCCATCTCGCCACACGGAGAGCTGGACGGGGGTATCTTTGGTCCGTTGAAGAATATCGAGCAGTTCTTCTGTATTGTGTACAGGGTTGCCGTTCGCGGCCAGAACGATGTCTCCTACTTTCATTCCCGCTTTCTCGGCTGGATATCCTGCCTCCAGGGTTCCTACTACCTCTGGCAGAATCAGTCCAATATCGCCGACGCGGTCAGGATCGGTTGCTTCGGGAACCACCTTCAGGTGCAGAACTTGATTTCCGCGACGTACGGCCACATCCACGGACTGGCCGGGACTGATGGCAAATTCGGTAAGAGCCTGGTCCCAGGTGGGATTTTGAACGTCGTCGATTTGGATGATCCTGTCAGCGGGGCGAATGCCGGCTTTCTCTGCGGGTGAGTTTGGCTTAAGGAAAAAAACGTCGACCGGCATCTTCTCAACGGCGTAGTAATTGTGGTGCACCATGAACACTCCGGTCGCAACCACAATGGCGAGAATAATGTTCATCGCGGGGCCGGCTACAGCGATCAGAAAACGCTGCCAGCGCGGATGACTGGTGAACTCGCCCGGATCACCGGTGCGCGCCTCCATCGGGTTTTCTCCCGCCATCTTGACGTAGCCGCCAAGTGGAAGCAGGCTGATGCGGTAATCGGTGTCACCTCGGTGGAAACCCCAAAGACGTTTGCCAAAGCCGAGGCTGAAAACCTCAACCCGAACACCACAAAGTTTGGCGACTGCGTAATGCCCAAACTCGTGGACAAAAACCAGCACCCCTAACACCAGGCCGACGGCTGCTAGATAAATCATAAGCGAATCTGCATATTGTAAATGTTGCGGGCCTAGGAGGGCTAGCGGGTCAACTGATGCGACAACTTCTGCCGGGCCAGGTTCCGCGCGCGGGCATCCACGGCAAGCACATCCTCTATAGATTCAGGAATACGCCTTTCAGTTTCATCCATTGTTTGTTCCACAACTCTCGATATATCGGCGAAACCGATTTCGCCCTTAAGAAACGCTGCTACGGCCACCTCGTCGGCGGCATTGAGGGCAATGGGCCTGGAGCCCCCTTCCCGCGCGGCCTGATAAGCCAGCCGCAAGCAGGGAAATTTCTCCGGATCCGGGGGAGAGAAATCCAGCCTCTTCAAATCCAGCACGTTAAAACGCAAATCGGAGGCAATGCGCTCGGGATAGGTGAGAGCGTACAAGATGGGCAGCCGCATGTCCGTCACCGAGAGTTGCGCCAGGATGCTGCCGTCATTGAATTCCACCATGGAATGAATCGTGGATTGCGGATGCACAATCACGCTCACCTGCTCTGCCGGCAGACTGAAGAGACGGCAGGCCTCGATTACCTCAAAGCCTTTGTTCATCAGAGTAGCGGAATCAATGGTAATGCGCTGCCCCATCTTCCACGTGGGATGATTCAGCGCCTGCTCCACGGTAATGCTCTCAAACTCCGATTTCGGCGTATGAAGAAACGGCCCGCCGCTGGCCGTCAGCCAGACACGCTCAACTTCATTCATGCGTCCGCCGCGCATGCACTGGTGCACCGCATTGTGTTCGCTGTCGATGGGAAGCAGCGGCTTGCCCTGCCTGCGCGCCTCTCGAGTAATTAGCTCCCCGGCGGCGACCAGGCATTCTTTGTTGGCCAGCCCCACTTCCTTGCCCGCACGCACCGCCTCGTAGGTTGCCTTGAGTCCGGCAACACCCACAATGGCGCTCACCACAAAATCAACTTCAGGATGCGTTGCCACCCGGACGGATCCGGCCTGGCCGTGAACTATCTCCGTTCCGCCCAATCCTTCTGTCTTGAGTTGTCTGCGGACTGCCTCAGCATCGTTTTCGGATGCGAGAGAGAGAACTTTCGGCTTCCATCGCCGCGCCTGCTCCAGAACCGCCTCAACGTTGCCCCCGGCGGCAATGGTGACAAGCTGAAAGCGCTCCGGATTGGATTCAATGACGCTGAGAGTGCTGCGGCCGATGGAACCTGTCGAGCCGAGAATGGCGATACGTTTCATTGAGATCCGGCAAAGTATGCGTGGAAGTTCGCATAGTACCACACGGTCGGAATAGCAAAGAGCAGGGCGTCTATGCGATCCAGGATTCCCCCATGCCCCGGCAACAGTGACCCTGAATCCTTTATTTGAGCTCCCCGCTTTATGGCGGATTCAAATAGATCTCCAAGCTGTGCCGCAATGTTGGCCAGGATGCCCAGGATCACCAGATGGATTGTAGAGAGGTGGTACGGAGAGCCAACGGGGGTATAGAAATAGGATTCTTTCTGCGTAAACATCCGACCGATCGGCGCGTCAAAGTGGAAGACCAGAAGTGACACTGCCACACTGGCGATGATTGAAGCGATGGCGCCCTCCCATGTCTTTTTTGGACTCACGACCGGAGCCAGCATATGCCGTCCAAAGGTTCGACCTACATAAAAGGCCGCCGAATCTCCTGCCCACGTTGATAGCAGGACGAAGAACAGGAACACTCCTTCATAAGGATCGCGCCGAAGAAGCATCAGGGTCGCGAGCGGCGCAGCGATGTAAAAGACCCCGAAAGCTGAAATCGCAGAAGCTGCCAGGGCCATCCGCATCTCGCGGTGAAACACAACAGGAATTCCAAAGATCAGTGACACGGACAAAAGAATCGCCCATGGATGGAACAGCACGCCCACCCACGGGTAGCTCTGTAAAATTCGGCCCTCTGCGTTTGCAAAGACACCTGAAATCAGCAGCAGCGCAAAGCCATACGTCTTCCAAGTGAGGGGTTCAATTGCATACGCCGCCGCAATATTCAGATATTCGGAGAGCGCCAGCACCGCTATCAAGGCAACCACCAGGGCAAAGCCCCATAACGGCGCTTTAAAGACCACCAGCAGCACCAGCGGAATGAGCACCACAGCGGTGAGAACTCGCTTCATCGAATGATTGGCCTTTGAGTTGGATTCTCAGCTCAGTACTAAATACTAAATACTAATGGCCGGTTGCGGGAGTTGCTGGTTCAGATCACCGAGGTGACTGGATCACGCGCGATGACCGGGATTCCCGATTCTCAATCAGGAATTAGAGCTTTCCTGGACCACGCCGCTGGCCCGGTCAGCGCTCAGGCCGCCGTAGCGGCGCTCGCGTTGCTGGTATTCGGCAATGGCTTCCAGCAGGTGCGCACCACGGAAGTCCGGCCAGAAGGTTTTGGTCACGTACAGTTCAGCATAAGCGGCCTGCCACAATAGGAAGTTGCTCAGGCGCAGCTCGCCGCTGGTGCGGATCACCAGGTCCAGCTCCGGCAGGTTGTGCGTGTAGAGGTGCCGGTTCACCGTTTCCTCATCAATCAGGAGATGGTCCAGTCCGCCATTGTTTCTGGCGGCGTGAATCATGGAGCGGAAGGCATCCACGATTTCCGACCGCGAACTGTAATTCAGTGCCAGGGTGAGCACCATCCCAGTATTGCGCGAGGTCTCTTCCAGCGCCCAGGCCATTCGCTCCTGGACGCTCTGCGGAAGCAGCGAGCAGCGGCCGATAAACGAGAGCCGGATGTTGTTGCGCTGCATCAGCGGCAATTCGTTCCGGAGATAGCTGTCCAGGAGTTTCATCAGAAAATTGATCTCACCCGGCGGCCGGCGCAGAAAATTCTCCGCCGAGAAGGCATACAGAGTAAGGGCCGGCAGCTTGATGAGGGCAGCGGTCTCTACTACGTTCCGCACCGCTTCCACGCCCCGTTTGTGGCCGGCAATGCGCGGCAAATGGCGGCGTTTGGCCCAGCGGCCATTGCCATCCATGATGATCGCGATGTGTCTGGGGAGTTGGTCGGGGTCCAATTGGCTGAAGATTTCAGCCTCCCTGCGACCCAGTCCAGAAGGAACAATAGTGCGCAAAAATATCCTCTCAGGACTTAAAAGCTAGCACAGCACCACCGCTTTCGCAATGACTACTTTGCGCCGTAAAGTATCCGCCGCCGCGTTGTTGGCAAACCGTATCCTTTGGAGGACTGCGCCAGAAGTACGTGAGCTGCTTTGTTACAATAATATTACCCTGTGCGGCCATGGAAGCGTGCTGCCCGGGAGCGAAGGAAATCGACGGTTGTCGTCGTGTCGCACTTAAGAGTGGCAGAGTGACGAACCAAGCTCAATTCGACGGGGTCTCCCAGCGCTGGATCACCCGGTTCTGCCTCTTGCTTTTACTGGTTGTCACATCCGTGGAGGCCGTCCACGTTCATCCCGACCAGGCCCTTTCCCGGGAATCCAGTGCTCGCTGCCTGATCTGTTTCTCGATCCATGCCAAGGCTCCAGCCGTTACTGTTCGTTCCACGCCTGCGCTAGTGGCTGTGGCAATGATTGCCATTCCGCATGAGGTTTTGGCAACCGGCATAGCGAGCCGCCTGGAACTTTTCACGCGTCCCCCTCCTGCTGCTTAAGAAAGGTCCAGGGCCCTGTCTCAGGGCCGTTCCTGATTCGCAAATCTTTCCGTGGAGGGATAATGATGCCACGTGTATCCCTGTCACTACTTTTCCTGTTCCTGGGAACAGTATTTGGACAGGTAGCACTACCGGTCAATCGTTCGGCTGTATCGTACGGTGCTGGCCAGGCGCAAAACGCCGGGTCTACGCCCCAAACTGGCTCAACCGGTCAGTCACAGAGCTTGCCTGGAAATTCGGCGGGTGCCCAGATCACTCTGGACCAGGCCATTGCTCTGGCTCTGGCCAATAGTCCCAGCCTTAAGGCCACGCGTACCCAGATCCAGCAGAATCAGGCCCAGGAGGTTACGGCGAACCTGCGGCCTAACCCGGTTTTGTCATGGGATACCCAGTTTATTCCCATCTTCAGCCCCGGCGATTTTTCCACGAATACGCTCGACAACCTGCAGCAATTTGATGTTGGCGTGGGCTATCTGTTTGAGCGTGGTCGCAAGCGCCAGAACCGGCTGAAGGCAGCTCAGGACCAGACCGCGGTCACCGCTTCACAGGTAGCCGACGCGGAGCGAACGCTCATCTTCAATGTTGCCCAGCAGTTCATCAATGCCTTGCTGGCCAATTCCAACCTGCAGTTTGCCCGCGAGGACCTGAAGAGCTTTCTGCAGACAGTCACTATCAGCGAGGAACGCTACAGAGCCGGCGACATCAGCCAGGGCGACTATCTCAAGATCAAGTTGCAATTGCTGCAGTTTCAAACGGATGTGTCATCCGCGCAAGTGGCCAGAGTGCAGGCGCTGGGGAGCCTGCGCCAGTTGCTTGGCTACGGTTCAGTTCCCAGGGATTATGACGTCGCGGGTGATTTGAACTACCAGCCCTTGACCGTCAGTGTGGATGATTTACAGGCCCTGGCCTCGCGTACCCGCCCCGATCTGCGGGCCGCCCAACAGGGGATCACTGCGGCCCAGAGTCAGATTTCACTGGCCAAGGCCAATAGCAAACAGGACCTGAACGCCTCCATGAATTACTCGCACGTTGCCGGGACCAGCTCCACATCGCTTTTTTTCAATATTCCGCTGCCGCTGTTTAATCGCAACCAGGGAGAGATTGCGCGCACGCGATTTGCGCTGACTCAGGCCGAGTTCACGGCCAAAGGAGCCGAGGAAACTGTACTCACGGACGTGAACAATGCCTATGAATCAGCCAACACCAACCAGGACGTAGTCAAGCTGTATATCTCCGGATACCTCAAGCAGGCGCAGGATTCCCGCGACATCAGCGAGTACGCCTACAGGGCCGGTGCCGCGGCGTTGCTTGATTTCCTGGATGCCGAGCGCAGCTACCGTTCGACGCAACTGGCTTACAGGCAGGCGCTGGCCGCCTACATGCTGAGCCTGGAGCAACTGCGGCAGGCGGTGGGAACGAGGAGTTTGCCATGAAATATCCATGCCATACGCCCTTGCTAGGGCTGGTTCTACCGGCTCTGCTGGGCACTATGCTGATGGGATGTTCCGGAGGCGAGTCGGGCAAAACCTATGCCAATGGGAGTTCTGCCTCTGCGTCATCCAAGCCGGACCTGTTCACTGTACCCAAGGAGCAGATGGCCCACGTTCAGGTGTTCGAGGTCCAGCCCGCGACCTGGCCGCGTGTTCTGCGGCTTAGCGGGGCGGTAGCTTACAACGGTTTTCTGACCACGCCGGTGATTACACAGGTAGGCGGGCCAGTCAGCAGGATCATCGTCTCGCCCGGACAGCATGTTCGCGGGGGCCAACCTATGCTGTATGTGAGCAGCCCGGATTACTCTCAGCTCCGGGCAAATTACCTCAAGGCCCGTGACGCGCATTCGCTGGCCCACAAGAGCTACCTGCGTTCCCAGGATCTGTACGCCCACCATGCTGTTGCCGAACGCGACCTGCAGGCTGCCGAGTCGGCGGAAATTCAGGCCCAAGCTGACCTTCAGGCAGCGGAGCAGTCGCTCAAAATCCTTGGCATTCCTAAGCCGGAGACGCTGATTGAAAACCCTACCTCGCCGGAAGTTCCCTTGCTCGCTCCCATCGCCGGAGAGACCGTGGAACGGCTCTGCGCGCCTGGACAGGTAATCCAGGCCGGCCAGACCCAGTGTTTCACCATTTCCGACATGAACACGGTCTGGATATTGGCCAACGTTTATGAAAACCAGCTTGCCTATGTTCATGTTGGTGATCCCGTTACCATCAAAACGGACGCTTACCCTGACGTCTTTCACGGCCGGATTTCCTTCATGGGCGCCGCTCTCGATCCAACTTCGCGCACCTTGCAGGCCCGCATTGATACCAGAAATCCGAACGAAAAACTCAAGAAAGACATGTACGTGACCGCCACTGTGGTCGCCGGTGAAATCAAGAATGCACTGTTGGTGCCGGATGCGGCTGTCCTGCGCGACGCCCAGAATGAGCCTTTTGTCTATCTCCGGGTCGCCGAGGATAAATTCTCCCGGCAACCGGTCAAGCTGGGCGAGAGCAGCGATGGGAAAACCCAGATTCTAAGTGGATTGCAACCCGGAGATCGCGTGGCCGGGGATGGCAGCTTGTTTTTGCAGTTCGCAAACTCGTTGCAATAGACAGGACGAGCGGCGCGCAACAGGAGCGGAACAGATTTGGGGTGGTCGAGACTGTTTAGCGGTTTTGGAGAGCGAAGCGACATAAACCAATGATTCACACCGTCGTACAAATGGCCTTGCGGCAGCGCTTCCTGGTGCTGATGCTGGTAGTGTTGCTGATCGTCGCTGGAATCAGCTCCTTCCAGCGCATGCCGGTGGATGCCTACCCTGATCTTTCCCCACCCATGGTTGAGATCATCACCCAGTGGCCGGGACATGCGGCCGAAGAAGTGGAGCGCCTGATCACTTTGCCTTTGGAAGTGACGATTTCCGGTTCTCCCAAGATGGTGGTGATGCGCTCCATCTCTCTCTATGGCCTCTCCGATGTCCGGCTTACCTTCGAAGATGAGACGGACAACTACTTTGCCCGGCAAGTCATTTTTCAGCGCTTGGGCGATGCTCAACTGCCCGCCGGAGTAACACCCAGTATGGCGCCGCTGTTTAGTCCCAGTGGCCTGGTCTACCGGTACGTGCTGGAAAGTCCGGACCGCAGCCCACAGGATCTCAAGACCATTGAAGACTGGGTGCTGGAACGCGCCTATCGCTCAGTGCCCGGCGTCGCGGACGATTCTGGTTTTGGCGGCACGGTGATGCAATACCAGGTACTGCTGGATCCTACGCGCCTCTATGGCTACCACCTGACGGTCCCCCAGATCATTCAGGCGCTGTCTGTGAATAACTCGAATGCCGGTGGCGGTTTCTACTCCCAGGGCGGCCAGTTCTACTACGTGCGCGGGATTGGTCTGGTGCAGAACACCAGTGACATCGGCAATATTGTCGTGGCCACTAACAAGGGAACCCCCATTCGCATTCGGGACGTGGGCGATGTCACGATCGAACATGCGCCCAGACTGGGGCAGTTTGGTTTCCAGACCCATGAGTCGAATCACGACGATGCCGTGGAGGGCGTGATCCTGATCCGGCGGGATGAACAAGCGCAGAATGTGCTTCGCGCGGTTGAGAAGAAGACTGAAGAACTGAACCAATCCATCCTGCCGCGCGACGTTAAAATCCACACTTTTTATGACCGCAGCGAGCTCGTGACGTTCACCACGGATACAGTCGAAACCAATCTCGTGCGCGGTATGATCCTGGTGTTGATAGTGCTGCTCTTCTTTCTGGTCAGCATTCGCGCAGCCATCATCGTGTCTCTTACCATCCCGTTGAGCCTGCTGTTTGCTTTTATCATTTTGCACGCGCGCAATGTCTCGGCCAATCTCCTGTCCATCGGCGCCATTGACTTCGGAATCATTATTGACGGCACGATCGTGATGATGGAAAACATCTACCGCGAGCTGGCCCAGCGCTACGGGCAGCAATACAAGCTTACGGATGTGATTCTCGCAGCCGCCAAGGATGTCGATCGCCCCATCTTCTATTCAGTCGCCGTCATCATTGCCGGCTATCTCCCTATCTACGCGCTGGGCGGGCCATCCGGAAAGCTCTTCCATCCTATGGCGGACACCATGTCCTTCGCCCTGCTCGGTTCCCTCGTCCTGACCCTGACGCTGGTTCCCGTGCTGGTATCGTACTGGTTCAAAAAGGGCGCCCGCGAGACGACCAACCGCGCGTTTGAGTTGATCAAAACCGCTTATGCCTGGCAGTTGGACTGGTGCCTGGACCGGCCTAAGTTGACTCTGCTGATTGCAACCGTGATCTTCGCTGCCACGTTGTTGCTGGTCCCGTTTATCGGTGGCGAATTTATGCCTCACCTCGATGAAGGCGCGCTGTGGGTACGCGCCACCATGCCCTATACCATCTCCTTCGAAGAGGCCGGCAAGATCACGCCCCAAATCCGCAATATCCTGATCTCGTATCCGCAGGTTACAGTAGTCGGCTCCGAGCTTGGCCGCCCTGACGACGGAACCGATCCCACTGGATTCTTCAATGTCGAGTTCTATGTCGGCCTTAAGCCCTACGACGATCCCTCGTGGAAAGGCGATACCGATACCAAGGCAAAATTGACTGAATCCATCAACCGCAAGCTCAGTGCCTTTCCTGGCATCATCTTCAATTACACTCAGCCTGCGGAAGATGCGGTGGATGAAGCGCTCACCGGCCTGAAAAGTTCTCTGGCGGTAAAGATCTATGGCGCCGAGCTTGAGGTATTGCAGGCCAAAGCTCTGGAAATCAAAAAGACCCTGGAGAGTGTTCCCGGCTTCACTGAACTCACGGTGGTGAGGGAACTGGGCCAACCCAGCCTGATTATCGATGTAGACCGGGAAAAAATCGCCCGCTACGGCATCAATGTGGCAGACGTGGAGGCTGTGATTCAGGCTGCCGTCGGCGGGCAGGCTGCTACCCAGGTGGTGCAACGGGAAAAACTCTTTGATCTGGTTGTCCGCATGCGTCCCGAATTCCGCAGCGGCGCCCAGCAGATCGGCAGTCTGCTGGTGGGTACGCCGGACGGCCAGCAGATTCCTATCAGCCAGTTGGCCAACATACACCAGGGCAACGGCGCATCGTTCATCTATCGCGAAAACAACTCGCGCTACATCGGGATTCAGTACAGCATTGAAGGGCGCGATCTCCAACGCGCAGTGGAAGACGGCCAGGAGGCGGTTAAAAAGAATGTCGTCATCCCCGGTGGATATTTCGTTGCTTGGGGCGGGGAGTATGACCAATTCCTGGCCGCCAAGCAGCAGCTCATCGTTATTGGTCCTCTTGCGCTTCTGCTCATCTTCTTCATTCTTTTTGCCCTCTATGGGAATTTCAAGTTTCCTCTGGGAATTGCGCTGGACGTAATCCTGACTGAGCCGGTCGGAGCTTTGATTGCGCTCAAGCTGACACACACTCCTTTTAGCGTCTCATCTGTGCTGGGATTGCTGGCGTTACTGGGCGTGTCGGTGGAAACCGGCGTGATCCTGGTCTCTTACATCAACAAAATGCGGCTGGAGGGAATGGACATACGCACCGCAACCCGGGAGTCGTCGTTGCTGCGTTTGCGTCCTATCATGATGACCGCACTGGTGGCGTGTCTCGGCCTGCTGCCCGCCGCCCTCTCCACCGGAATCGGCTCCGATACCCAGAAGCCTTTCGCCATCGTCATTGTGGCCGGACTCATATCCCGGTTGTTCCTGGGCTTTTTCGTCAATCCCTGCTTGTATACCATGGTAGCCCGCGAGGGCGACGTGCTGCAGGTGTAGGCAATCGCCAACATTTGAATGCTATGGCTATGCCATTTTCAATTTGAAACCAGCGATGAACTTGCGGCATAATGAGCGCTGCAATTTCGGGCTGTACCCGTTTCATGTAACGTCCAGAACAAGAAAGGAAAATAAGCGATGAAGAACATCATACTCGGCAAGGCCACGAAGAGGGTGGTTGTGCTCGTGGCGCTCGTTGTTTGCTTGTTGTATCTCCGCCGTCCTCCGCAAGCGTTCGCGTCGTCCTGCACCGACGCATGTGACGCCACGTGGAGGGCGTGCAATGCAAACTGCCAGAATGCGCCGGTGATAGGGTTTTGCGAGGAAATCTGCAATGACAACCTCACCCTGTGCCTCGCTCGCTGTAAGTGATGAGATTCTGCTGGCGCCGGTCTAAATCGCTGGCGGTTGTAATAGGTAAATGAAGATCCTGCCGGAGCCGGTTCACAATCCTGCAACCTGTCCCAGGCTTGTTTCCGGCCCCGCTTGACCCAGGGTATCGCACACGCGGTTGGCACAGCTGTTTTTCGGGCCTGATGCCAAACTTTTCGCTGGCGCTGACAAAAAATGCGGCAACTGTGCTTACGGATGGGGTTTTTCTTCGTCCTTAAAGCTTAAGGGCGAGACAACGCGGTATGTGGGGATGTTTTTCGAGTTGAAATTTAGAAGGCAAATGACTTCAGTCAAGCAAGCGCGTTCAGGTATCACCGCCCGAGTTGACGCCAGCGTTGGTGATGACAATTTACTCAAGGGTGACCGCTACAAATGGAGTCTGCGCTTCACCGTTATCAATTTGGCCAACAAGGTGGCGTTGTACAACTTCTTCTCCACCTTCAGTGGCACCCACTACGTTACGCCCCGCACTGAGACCGTGGAGCCGGGTTTCCACTTCTAATTGATTCGCTCCTGCTCGAGTAGAGCGCCAGACAATTTGGCGCTCTACTCTTTTTCAACGTCTTGGGAAATCGTGGTGCGGTTTAGAGATCTTCAATCACGAAAGTGTGCGGATCACCAGCCGGTAGGGTGAAGGAACCCTGCATTACGCGGTATTGGATTGAAGCTTTGGTCTTGCTAAGTACTCATTACTGCTTTTTAGCCGCAAACGCTGCAATATCCTCGGGCCGAAACAGATCCTGGAGCGTGGCTGTGGCTCGTCCATCGGCGGCAAGGAATTGGAAGCCGTAAGTGAAGCCTTGGCGGCTCGTGACCTGCGCCTTCAGCAGCCCAGGCGCGGCTGGAGTTAAGAGGGCGATCTCCAGCGAGACTACCTGGCCTATTTCCATTTCCACCGCCGGCATCATCGCGCCAATGCCGCCTTTCCCCACCATGTTGCACCGCCCGTACGCAATGAATTGCTGCCCTTGGGCGCGATAGCGGACGCAGAGTCTCTGATTGCATCTGTAGCGCTGGTGTTTGCGTTCCGGGTTTGCGATTTCCTGGTTTGCCATATTAATTAGATCAATGCGCCGCCGCCCGGTGATCCGGCGCGGCGAAATTTGGGTTAGGACGATGGCGCTGCCATTCCCAGGGTTCGAAGTCAATGCCCCAAAAGTTAGCATCGCGAGCGAACTCCAGCGCCACCATCGCCAGCCCTTCCGAACCCTGCTCACACGAAACCACTCGCGCTGCTGCGCCAATGCGTCGCTCCACACACCAGATCACCAACGAGGTTTTCGGCGGAGGCGACGCCTCGCTGATCAGCAGGCATCCATGCCGGGATAAAAGAATGGTCTGGGCGGGCTGCCGCACGGGGGTGCATCCCTGCTTCCAATACAATTCCACAATCAGGCGTTCGGGAATGCGAATGCTGCGTCGCTGATAGGATTCCTTGATTTCAATTGCCTTGCCGAGCGCATTCCAATCAGCATTTCCCATGTGGGTGAACTCGATTCCCAGCCGTGCTCCCGGGCGGCAGTGAATCACGCGCGCCAGGGCCCTGATGGGCAACCCTGTCGGCAATTGGAAGGATACGCACAATGATGCTTGTGGCGGGAGGGTGCAATCGGCATCCACGAGCATGCCGCCGGCGCTGAGGTTTCGGATTGTTGCCCGAAATGTTTCATCTCCGCACATAATCTCCACCGGAGCTGCAAAAGCGATCCGCGGAAATCTGCGCAGTAACTTGAGTTGCCAGGCGGGAACAGATCGCGCGACCAACGGCCAGTACCCCTTTCAAGCGACAAAGCGACAGACGTATCCTACAGAATTACAGGCCGCCAAAACCGTCCTTGGCGAGCACGCGAGTACAGTGTCCAGCAGCCCTAGCACGTTCGAGTCATTAATCTGCAGAGGCAACCGGTTTTATTACAATTATTACGGTGTCCAAGCTAGGCTGCAGTCCGGAAGTAATCGAGGCGTTTGCCGCCCTGGTGCGTCCTGAGATTGAGGATGAGCGCATTGATCTGCTGCGGGCGGCGCTCACCTTTGCCCGCATCGAATATCCGCAGCTCGATATCGAAGTGTATGTGGGCCGTCTTCAGCAATTGGCCTCCCGCGTTGCAGCCAGAATTCCTGAGGCCGGCGACCCTTCCCAGAGCATCGCTGCCCTGAATCAGATTCTCTTTAGTGAGGAAATGTTCCGGGGCAACACCGTGGATTACTACAATCCGCAGAATTCATTTCTGAACGACGTCCTGGACCGCCGCCTTGGTATTCCTATCACCCTGGCCCTGGTGTACATGGAAATTGCCCGTCGCGTAGGCTTCCCGCTGTTTGGAGTGGGCATGCCGGGCCATTTTTTATTGAAGCATTATGAAGTGAGCGGACGCTCGCTGCTGATTGACGCCTTCGACCACGGGTTGATTCTGACTGAAGAAGACTGCCGGCAAAAGCTGAATCAGATCTATGCCGGACAACTGGCGCTGAAACCGGAATTTCTGCTGCCCGTCACGCGGCGGCAGACGCTCACCCGAATGCTGAACAATCTGAAGTCCATCTATCTCGACCACAGAGATTTTCGCCGCGCTTTGCCGGTGGTGGACCTGGTCCTGGTCATCTATCCTCGCTCGCCGGACGACGTGAAGCACCGGGCCGTCCTGCGCTACAACCTGGATGAATACCGTGGCGCGCTGGAGGACTTTGAAGAGTATGTAAAGATGTCACCCGACGCATCTGACACCGAAGAAATTCGCCAGACCGCCCTATCGCTCCGCCGCTCGATGGCGATGATGAACTGAAATCAGACGCGGGCGCTCAGCCTCTGCCTTTTGGCTCCCGCGGTAACTCTCGAGTATCACGACGAAGCGTTAGCGGCGAAGAGCCAATGCAGCGAGCGCAAGCAGGCCCAACGTTATCGCCGCGTTCCAGAGCAGCAGGGTCAAAACCCACTTGCGCAGTTTCTCCTCACGCGCCGTGAGCCCATTGTTGAGCGTGTCGAGACCAGCGCTGAGCACATCAAAATTCGAGTCTACCTGCTCAGCATGTGCCTTGAGTTGCTCAATATCGGCTGTGAGTTGCTGGAACTGGTCCGTTTTCGACCTGGGCTGGGCCACTCGCCCCTTCCACCAGTCGCGGAGCATCGGCGCTCCGTGCTCCAACATGATCGGAGCCAGGGCCCGTCCCAACCAGGCTAGGAATCCCATCTGTCCTCTTTCCGCAAAAGCCGCCACTGTTCTTCGCAACCAGGCGGAGTACTGGCATACAACTCTGCCCGGGTACCTCGCGTCAAAATTGTAGTGCTTATTCTATTAATCATCTTGATCATTCTGCTTCTGGGCGCACAGCCACGCTGGCCCTACAGCCGCGACTGGGGATACTATCCGTCGGGCGGGATTGGCCTGATTCTTTTGGTCGTGATCATTCTGCTCGTGCTGGGCTATTAGGAAAAGGAGATAGCGATTCGCAACGAGCAATTTGGGTTTTCCGATCTCCCTATTACCCGATCCCCTGATCACCCGATGAATCCAGCGGCTCGTAGTATCGCTCTCCCGCGCAGGCCCGGCACAAAACTTTTTCTTCACGCTGGACCTCACGGTGGTAGCTGATGCCCTCGCCACATTCTGAGCAGACAATCCTCTCGCCCTTGTAGCCGGGGAACTCCTCCGGTGGCAGCTCAACCTTGACCCATTGGGTGAAAAACAAATCGGCGTCATCCATTTCCCGGTAGGCGCACATCTGCTGCTGGTTCTTGCTTTGCAGTTCCGGGTGCATGGTTTTCGCCAACGCCTTCGAGGATTCTGTTGCCGCTATGCGAATAGCTTTTCCGCTTTCCAGGTCGATAAAAGTCGCCGCCATCTTGCCCCAATCGCGAAACTTCAGAGCTCTCTTCCCCAGCCGGCATCCGGTGACCACCATAATGGCGTCAGTGGCGCAGCGGTCAATCTCCACAAAAGTCACGATGCGCTTGCGGTCTTTGCCTTGCGGTTCCAGGATGCCCAGCTTCTTGAGGCCAAGCATTGCCATGCGCACGCCCAACACTTGTCCGGCGCAAAGATGCCCATGGGCGACGGCGGCATCCTCGAGATACTCCGATAAACTCTTCAACGTTCTTCCTTGTCCTGTTCACATCTCGACTTCACCTGGACTGCAACTCCGCGCTCCCATCATGGATGGCGAAGCTGACCTTACTCCCTCCAGCGGGTTCGAATGTGACCCGTGTAGGATCTCTTTCCCAGGCGGGAGCCGGGCAGGAATGGCCGTGCAGTTCTTTTCTAAGGACTGGGGTGCGGCGTCCAAGCTGGAAGATCACCATGTGGCGCAGGTTTCCATCTTCTGTTGCCCCGCAGTATGCGGCATAGTCCTGGAACCAGCTCGCCTCAGAACTATGGGATTCAAACTCGGGCAGTTTCAGTTCGGAAATGTGGCCCGTCCCGCTGTTGATGCTGATCCATCCATCCAGTTGCCAAACCCACTCTGGGTGCTTGGCCGGCTCATTCGGCAAGGCGTTATTAAGGCGGATCACCCGGCGGGCCACGGACAGGGTCTCTGTGATCTGGTGGGGCTCCCCAATGGCATATTCCTTGACCCGGCCATCAATCACAAGCGGCCGGATCTTAGTCTGCTGTCCTGAAGCCAGCGCCACCTGTTTCCAGGCTCCCCATGCAACCACATGGCCCTGGCTGACCACGGCAGCGCCCAACAAAAGTAGTACGATTGCGGGATTAGGGAGAATGAGCATGGGGAAAGCCTAAACTCCTGTCCAAAAGAATTGCAAATGCTGTAATACCGGAGCTGCTCGATGCAACCCGGCCTGCGGCCTCTCCCTTCTCACCATGCAAATGGTCCCACTGTCGCAAAGAACCCTGGAAGAATACACCCGCCTCAGGCAGCGTTTGCCACGGATTCTGGTGGTGGACGACAAGCTGGATACCCTGCTCCTGCTGCGCGAATTGCTTTCTTCGCGCGGCTATGAGGTCTTGAGCACCATCGAACCGGAAGAAGCAAGAGAGCTGGTGCACTCCGAAAAGCCTGATCTGGTGCTCATGGACGTAGTCATGCCCGGCATCTCCGGCTACGACCTCTGCCGTGAACTCAAGAACGATCCCCGGACCCGGCTCATTCCCATTGTCATGATCACCGGCCTGAGCGATCGCGATGACCGGGTGCGCGGCATCGAAGCCGGCGCGGATGATTTTCTGAGCAAGCCGCTTTATCCCGAAGAGCTTTTTGCCCGAGTCAAGTCTCTGCTCAAACTGAAGGAGTTTACCGACGAACTGGAGAATGCTGAAGCTGTCCTGGTGGCGCTGGCCCTCGGCATTGAGGCCCGCGATCCCTACACCGGAAACCACTGTGAGCGGCTGGCCCGTTATGCTGTCGATCTCGGGCGGCATATCGGCCTGGAGGATGAAAACCTCGTCGCGCTGAAACGCGGAGGCTACTTGCATGATTTAGGAAAAGTCTCCATTCCTGATGAAATCTTGAAGAAGGGCACTCATCTGACTCCCGCAGAGTGGGAGATCATGAAGCAACACCCGATCATCGGTGAATCCATTTGCCGGCCTTTGCGGTCCTTCCGCAACGTCCTGCCCGTCATCCGCTACCACCATGAACACTGGGACGGCAGTGGATATCCCGACCGTCTCCAAGGCAAGGACATTCCATTACTGGCCCGCGTGCTCCAGATCGTCGATGTTTATGACGCGTTGCGGACCGCGCGGCCCTACAAGCCCGCGATTGACCACGACGAAGCGGAGCGCACCATGCTCCGCGAAGCGGTTGTCGGGTTGTGGGACCCGGAGCTGACGCCGGAATTTTTTGATTTGTTGCGAAAACAGGAGAAAGCTGCATGAGTGTGGTAATCGGAGAGTTGCCTTGGTATTCTTCCAGCCTGAAACCGGCGCTGCCAAAATTCAGTATCGTCATTCCCGCTTATAACGAACATAGGCGCATTGGCGAGACCCTGCGCCGCATCCTTGATTACCTGCATGAGCAACAATGGGATGCTGAAGTCGTGGTTGTGGATGACGGCTCCCGCGACGATACCGCGCAGATTATCAGCGGGTTTGCCGCGCAAAATCCTGCGATCCGCCTGGTAAGCAACCCGGGCAATCAGGGAAAAGGCTATTCCGTGCGCAACGGCATGCTGAACGCCAGAGGCCAATACCTGCTGTTTACGGATGCTGATCTTTCATCACCGATCTCTGAAGCCCCCAAGCTGTTTGCCGCGCTCGATGCCGGAGCGGACGTGGCCATTGGCTCGCGCTGGCTCGATCCCTCGTTGCAGTTTCAGCGCCAGCCGTTAAAGCGCAGGATCTATTCGCGGGCCTTCAACTTGTATTTGCGTATCTTCCTGGGATTGCCCTACCGCGATACGCAATGCGGCTTCAAAGCATTTACCCGGCGCGCGGCCGAAGCTATCTTTCCCCGGCAGCATATCACACGCTGGGGATTCGATCCGGAGATCCTGTATATCGCCCGCAAGTTGAAATTAAAGGTAGCCGAAGTGCCTGTGATCTGGGGACACGACGAACGTTCCACCATCCATCCGGTGAAAGACGGGCTGCGCATGGGCACGGAAGTGCTTAAGGTGCTCGCAAATATAGTGAAAGGAAAATACTGAAGAACCCGCTGATCGCGTGAACGGAATCGCCCCGTGATTCTTAGTTTCTATGCCGACGATAACTTACAGGGATTGCCGACACCGTTCGTGGGCTGAATGCTATGTGCTGACTGCTTCTTTACGACGCAGCCGCCCTGTGCATCCGTTCCTTGGAGACGACTCGGATGCCGTTTTCGCGGTCGGAGATGATGGTCATCTCGACCGAGCACGGGCCGCAGAGCCAGAAGTGCTCGACCCGATTGGCGGGCTTAACCAGCACTGGTCCGCCCGGACGGACTTTCGGCCTGGAGCTTTCCTCCACCATGAAGATCTTGCCTTCACGCAAATAAATTAAAGGAGTCGAACAGGTCGGGTTAGCGCACTTGGAAAGCATAATTCCTCCTACATGGGGTCTGCTCCTCAGGAACCATCTTTCTCTTTGTGTCCAGAGAGTCTTATCTGTCTTAAAAGGATGCAGTACATTCGCAATTGGTTTCTTGAACTCAAGACCTTCTGGATCCGCATCGGGCACGTGCGGTCAGGCTCGCAAGGTTATTCTTACTCTAGCGTAAATCGTTCCGCAAGCAAACATAATTCCAGCTCTGGTACACCTTGGCGTGACTGGTCCCGCGACCTGAGAATTCTTTAATGAGTTTCAGGTCCCTCCACCGTCGGTATAACCACGGTGCCTGGTCGTGATACTGTTCTGGGCTATGAACAGATGCCTTGGACCGCTCGTTGTCTTGGTCATCACCAGTACGATTGCAACCGGGCGCCAAAGCGCCTCATCAGATCCGGGGCCACAGGCCGCCGTAGAGATGCAGTATTGCGGCATGCGACCGGGAAAGCCGCCATTGAAATTCCTGTCGTTCAATGTCACGGTTCGTAACCTGGCAGATAAACCGCAGTGGTTCCTTTTCCCCCGAGCCCTCTATGAGAAAGCCGCTGCGCCGCCGGAACGGTCTGGCGTGGAGGGTGTGGAGATATTTTCCAAGCTGCCGGAGCACAGCGTGAGCGTGGCTCAATTCATGGGTAGCATCCGGCTACAGCCGGAGAGCGCGGGCGGATTCCAGGCGTTGTTCCTGCCCCCAGGCGCGGTCATCTCCATCCGCGATTTCAGCATTCGTTTCTGGGGAGACAATTTTGCACCACTGCCCCTGCATATCGTGATTGCCACCCAGGTGAGCCTCGGAAAGACCCCGGCCGACCGCTGGGCCGGACCTGGAGTCAAGCTGCTGAGCCAGAAGACGGCCGAAGTCAGCACCCGGCAAATCACCATGGTCCGCTCCAAATTTGCCCGGCGGAGAACCGAGCTTCCAGTAGCCATCGAGAAAGCCGGAGAAGTTACAATCCCGGACGCGCTGGCCAGGACCTGTTCCGAAACCAGCCGTTAGCAGATTGCTTGAAGGGGTGCATGGTATGAACCGTCCGCGTCTCCCGTGTCTGTGTTATAGGTGTTCTGGGGCTTCTTATACTTTGGGCAATCGTCCCTGTCTCCATCCTCCTGTAAGATTGTGGAGACTATAGGTATCCAATAGGCTCATTACTTTCATGGGCAGTCATACTCATCATCGAAATCAAATGTAACTTTTGGAAATCTTCTCTTCAGGTCTCTCATTTTTGCGTGGTTCTGAGTAATCTTGCAGTTGTCTCCAAGGGTTATACGGCTAAGTTTTGGAAGCTTGTTCAGAAAATCCGGCAGGTCATTCAAATCGTTGGCATCCAGCTTCAGTGTTGTGAGCTCTCGCAGATTAGTAAGGAACTCAGGGATAGCTTTAAGCTTCATGTTCCATGCAAATCCAAGCTCCTTGAGCTTTGGCAGGTCCTGCACAAATGGCGGAATTTCGTCGAGTTCGTTTCGTCCTAAGTCGAGGTAAACAAGGTTTTTGAGCTGAGACATACTCCGGGGAAATTGGTGGCGCTTCCCCGGCTGAGGGCCCGGATGGCTACCTGTTCCACGCGGATCTTGCGCGCCATAAAGAACAAGTTTTTCCAGCACGCGTAGATTTCCAAGGGCTTCCGGTAGCAGCGGATTCATCGCACAACCATTGCCATTGTCAATGATCAGTTCCTTCAATTTAGTCAGCTTGCCGATTGAATCGGGGAGAGAGCGAAGATTTTCAAGGCAGCTGATCGAAAGGACTTCCAGATCGGGGTAGATCCCAAGGTTTTCTAATAACTTTGCGTTTCGCGGGCCAATCTTCAGCGCCTTCCCGGGTTCCGCGCTGTTGCCTGGCAGAGTGCAAAGGAAGAGGCTTACTACAACGGCCACAAAACTGGTTCTGATCACAAACGAATGTTAGCAGAACGCCTTTCGTCCGCAGAGCGTTCCAGGCTGCCTTACACGCACCTCCCTCATCCACGCAGCCCGGCGAAACAAATTCGATATACTCGCGTCATCATCGTGAATCTCTCCAAATCCATCGCTACCATTTTTTTGCTTGGCTTTGCGCTTTGCGGTGGTGTCGGCCCTCCAGGGCTCGATCCCGCTGCCCTTTCTCAGGGTTTTTCCCAAGGGTTACCGCTGGCGCCCAGCAACAGTACAAGTCGCGCGGCCAAGTTGGTTGAGGTAGCGCTGGATGCGCATGCGTGGGACACCACCGCGTCCCTGCAAACTGAAATCAACCGGCTCATGACCAGTAGAGCCGGCGCAGCGGTGGTGCTCGACGTCGCATCCGGAAAAATTCTGGCTCAGTGGCATTTGAACGTCGCGGCGCAGAGGCTGGAGCAGCCTGGTTCAACGGTGAAACCTTTTGTGCTGATGGAACTGCTGGAGAAGGAGAAGATCAATCCGGACCAGCATGTCATTTGCCACAGGCCCCTCTATATCGGTGGCAAGCGCATGGATTGCTCTCATCCTGCCAGCGTTACCAGCCTGGATGCACGCGACGCCATCGCTTACTCCTGTAACGCCTACTTCGCTACCGTTGCTACGCGCCTCAGTCTTGGTGAACTGGCGGAGATGTATAAGCACGTTGGTTTTACCTCGCCTAGCGGGCTGACGGACAACGAAGCTGTAGGCAGCATCAGCGCGCCTGCTGACCAGGGACAGCTCCAATTACAGGCGCTTGGAGAGTGGGGAATTGAGGTCACTCCGCTGGAGCTGCTGGCTGCATACCACTATCTGGCGCGCCAAAAACTCAAAAGTGAAGACCTGCGCACGGCTCCGGTATTCGATGGCCTTGAACGTGCCGTGAAGTACGGCGTCGCCCACGGCGCACAACCCATCGGGACCACCGCGGCCGGCAAGACCGGTACGGCAGCGGGATTAAAGACACCGGCCACGCACGGGTTTTTTGTAGGCTATGCCCCGGCGGACAAGCCGGAGATCGTCGTGCTGGTATATCTGGAGCACGGGCGGGGTATGGATGCCGCAGCAATCGCCGGGCCGGTTATGACTGCGTGGTGGAAGAGCAGATGAGAAACCTGTTTTGCCGCAGATTTGCGCATGTGGGCGCAGATGAACTGAAATCGATGGTCCCGATCACCCGATCACTCCTATCTGTGGGACTTCTGTTGGTTGTCATTCCCGCTGTTGCTCAGACCGCGAACGTCAAAGTTCGCCTCTATACTTTGCATTCCGAGCAGAAGATCAAACTTACGGCCAAGACCGGGGATCTGGCGTGGAAGACCTGTCAACAGTGCGAAGCGAGCCACGTAGCCTCGTTGACGATTGTGCCATCCGCGCAGGGAGTGAAGATTGAAGGCCAGGAGCAGCAACAGAAACAAGTCTTGATTGAAGGCGATTACCGTTTGGAGCCGAGCGAAGGTCTTGCACTCGCAATGGCCTTTCCCCTGGAGATCACTGGCGGCCCGCGGTCGTTGAGAGTCTTCCTGACCTTGCCACTAGAAGACTACGTTACAGCGGCTCTGGCCGGGGAGAGTGGCAGCTTCCAGCATGAGGAGAGCCTGAAAGCAATGGCCGTGGCCGTGCGCACCTATGCCGCGCGTTTTCGCCAACGGCATGCCAGTGAGGGATTTGACTTCTGTGACAGCACGCATTGCCAGGCCCTCAATTTCAAAGGAATCAGCGCGCGGGTTCGCGCTGCGGTGGCAGCCACCAGAGGGGAGATGCTCTGGTATCAGGGATCGCCGGCCGCCACTTTCTATCATCAGAACTGCGGAGGAACGCTGGCTGCCGGCCAGGAATCCTGGCCTGATCTGTATGCGCCTTATCTCAAGCAGCAGGCCGACCCATATTGTATCCGCGGCACACCACTGCCATGGAAAGCGCAACTTGGCCGCCAGCAACTCGAAACCGCGTTGCGTACCCAGGGGCTAACAGTTCCGGCTGGATGGGGAGCAGGATCGGGCACGCTGGAAATTGCTTCGCGCACGCCCAGCGGCCGTGCGTTGAAGCTGGCTTTCCGGGAGAAGCCGCGAGGCGAACCGCAACTGATTTCCGCATCAACTTTGCGTTTTGCCATTGGGCGGGCGTTTGGCTGGAACCAGGTTCGCAGTGACCTCTATGAGGTAGAAACAACTCGCGAATCGGTCATCTTCACCGGGCGTGGCTCTGGGCACGGTGTCGGGCTGTGCCAGGCGGGAGCGGAAGAGATGGCCAGGGAAGCTCAGAGCTACCAGCAAATCCTCGCGTTTTATTATCCCGGCACGTCGTTGGGGACCAGCGCCAAGGGCTTGGCGTGGCAAAAACGCGAAGGCGGGCGCCTTGAGATGCTGAGCTCGCAGCCCGATCAGGATGCAGAAGTGCTTCGATCTGCCGCTGCGATTTTGCCCGCCTTGGAATCAGAGCTGGGATGGAAGCTGGATTTCAAGCCCCAGCTCAAGGTCTATCCCACCCTCGATGCCTACCGCGACTCCACCGGCCAGGCGGGCTGGATTGCGGCATTCACGCGTGGACGCACCATCAGTCTGCAGCCGCTGGCTGTCCTGGCAAAGAAATCAATCCTGGACTCCACCCTGCGGCACGAGTTTACCCACCTGCTGATCGAAGCCCGCGCTCATGCCGGTACGCCGCTGTGGTTTCGTGAAGGGCTGGTGCTCTATTTTGCCGATGCCGAACATAGTTTCGAGCCGGTCCAGATGACTGAAGCAGAAATCGAAAGGGCATTCGCCCATCCTGAAGACCGCCATGGCCTGGAGCGGGCATACGCAGCAGCACGGACCAAAGTGGCCCAGATGGTCCAGCAGAACGGGAGAGAGACGGTCTTGTTGTGGCTGGCTAACGGGCTTCCTGAAAAAGCTTACCACTGAGCTGGATTAGATAAGTGTGTATGTTGTCGATGAGGGCCTGCGGCCCGCGAAAGTTCATGAAAATCACAAAGCTCTTTATTTTCATTGAGAACGGAGCGATGTGTTTTTCGACCCTGGTAACTGGCAAACCGAGACAAATCTATCACTGATCCCACAGTGCCGGATGGATAAGACTGATTCCCAGTAATTAGACCGGTTTATCAGTGAAGATCAGGCAAAATCATGAGAATCACCGGTAAGGTTTGTCTCTACGCCGCGGCTTTCTGTGATGCCGCCGGCGGATCAGGCCGGAAGCGGGCGCAGGCCAGCGTTGAGCAAACCCACAGCCAGCTAAACAACGCCAGCAGGTACGCAACCACCATGCGGAAGCCGAGCCAGGTTCCTTCTCTCCCTACGGCCGGCGCTTCCGGGTGCAGGGTCCACTCCATGAGCTTACCCGTGCAATAGACGCCGATCACTGCGGCCAGAATGAGCACAATCCAATAAGCCAGGTTGCGGAGAGCGCGCCACCACGCCCCGAACTTCAAGAAGCCGCCAAAGCCGATGTTGGCGCACAGCAGTCCCAGGGGGAGCAGCAATCCCGGTACAAGGACCCAGCGCAGGAACGCCACGAACCCTATATAGAGATTGTCCATGGCGTTTTCCGTAACGTGACGGCGTAGCCACGCGGGAAATTCCGAGCGCAGATAGCCGGGGATTTCGTATTGGTAGTTGTCCAGCTTGGATACAAAGTGAAGCACGAAGTAGAGGATGGCTGTCCAGAGGGCAAACGCCGGAAGGTGCTTCAGGGCTTTCTTGAAAGCCGGCGCCAATCCTGCTGTCTTATTCTCCCAAACGTCGGAATGGTAGCTCATCGTCCCCCCATGAAGCACCAGCGCTGCAACAATAAACACCAGGGCGACAAAGAAATTGAGAAACACGTCCCATCCGGTATCTGGGTCGATACGCAGCCACCACACAAAAATAAGCGCGATCACGGCGTTCCCAAAGAACTGCAAGAGCCACAGGAGGCGATGGTGCAGAGCCGAAACAAAAGTTGAGCGCAGAGAATTCCAAAAGGTCACGGTTGTACCTCCATGGTGGCAGCGTCTGTGGTTGAGATGATGGACGGCTGGTACATCGGTTGTACCGACGCGGGACTGATGCGGAACTTGCCCGGATTCACAATCTTCAGCAGGTAAACGTATTGCTGATGTCCGTTGAAGTACGTTTGGAAGAAGGCTGCGTGATCATCGTGGAATTCGCGGCGGGTAAACCAGAATCCCCACCAGTCGACCTTGGTGTTCAGCTCGTAGAGATCATCGCGTTGAACAAATTCAGCCCCTGCTGGAATGGGGTCCTCGATCAGCAGGTAACGCCAGTCGCTTCCGTTTACGCTCAGGCGGACGGCAATCACGTCACCGGATTTGAGGGCATTGCCATTCCAGGGGACGAGGTCGTAGACGATCTTTTCACCCTTCTGCTGCGGAGCGAGCTGGTAGTAGTCGCGGGTGATGTTCAGGGAGAGCTTGTTATTTTGAAAAACTCTTTTGTCGCTGGAGTAGTATTCTCCGCGCGCCGACCAGTAGAGTTTTCCAGCGCCCGACTTCTCGATGCGAATACTATTGTTGCCTGACTTCAGCTGGTCTGTGGTGAGAGAGATGCGCGGCAGGTTGCTGTTCATGGCATCGGCGCGCGTGAAGTGGCGGTTCATGACCTGCTTATCATTCACATACACCGTGGCGGAGAAGTCAGGATCGAGTTCATGGCTGATTTTCACGTATTCCAGCAGCCCAAAAACCACCATGGCAGTCTGCTTGGTGCTCAGCCAGAAGTATCCGCCATCACGATGATTCACCAGCCACAGAGCAGCCTTGGGCAACAGCGGGCTGTCCGGATGGGTAAGGCTCAAGAGACGGACGGCATGGGCCGTGGCCTCGGCAGAGTCATCGTCGTAAAACTCCAGGAAGGAATCGTACTCTGAAGGCCAGTGAGCATCGGCTTCCGTGACCACGGCTTGCTTCTCCAGTTGGGCTCCAACTTCTTTACTGCGGCCGTCGCCGGCGGAGTAAAGCGCCAGGCCAAGCATGGCCAGGCCCTGGGAGGTCATGTCGCTCCGCGCCCGGTATGCATCGTCCAGCATTTTGCCGTCTGATGCTTTATTCAGCGCCAGCCCATACACCACATACGCCCGCAGGTCAGACCGCATGCGCTCATGCTGGGTAACCTGGCCTTTGAGCCATTTCTCAGCATTTTGCATGGCGTCTTCCTTCACCTCGTAGCCTGCGGCTTTGGCCTGTGCCAGGCCGCTGACCACATACGCCGTCATAAAGACCTGGCTTTCATCCTCTTTCCACCATCCCCAGCCGCCATCTTCATGCTGGAAGTCGTAGAGACGGTCCAGCCCGGCGCGGATCTTCTTCTCCAGATCGGGCGTGTCGATGGTGGACTGCAGGTTCAGGTCTTTCATGGCTTTGGCAACCACTACGTCCGGCAGGAACCCGGACATAGTTTGCTCCGTGCAGCCATATGGGTAAGAAGTTAGGTAGTCGAGCGCGCCAAAGATGCTTCCGCCGATGGAAGGGCTCACGCTGATGTTCAAAGTCTGCGCGGCCGTAACGGGATCGCCGGGCAGATTGACCGCAGTCTGGTCTTTGCCGTTGGGTGCATTGATAGCGCCTGACTTGCTGTCAGAGAGTTTCACGCCGAACGGGATTACCGGCAGCGTCAACTCCATGGCGTCTGACTCTTCATTGGTCAGCGCTTTTGCCAGCAGGTCGGATTCGTGGACGTTCTGGGCGTGGACGTGCCAATCCTGCCGCTGGTCGCCCTTGGTCGGGACCGTCACCTGGCGGGCGCCGCCATCCTGCAAATCCAGTCCTTTGGTATCCAGTGAGACCTGGGTATTTTTATCGCTGGTCAAATAATTGTGGACGATGGTGGAGACAGTCACATCGTCACCCTGGCGGAAGAAGCGGGGCACCGCCAGCCTCACCATCAGGTTTTTGCGAACAATCACGCGGTTGGTAGCGCTGCCCACCTTGGTGTCCGCCGTAACTCCGCGCACAGTCGTGCGCCATGTGGTCAGGGAATCGGGGAAGGTAAGCTGCGCGGTCGCGTGGCCCGTCTGGTCGGTCTTGATATCGGCGAGCCAAAGGGCCGTATCCGGAAACACTTTGCGGACTTTGGGCTGCACCAGTGGCTCAGAAGGCTTGAGTTGCGCCAGTTTGTGCCGATCACCACCTGCACCCGCCAGGATCATCGGCTTATTTCCGGCCTCTCCCGTGAAGTAGAAGCTCAGAGAGGATTCAGTGCCCACGCGGTCGCCAACTGAGCTATAGAAGAACTGGTGAATATCCTGCATGCTGTCCGGATGGATGGCGTAGATAGCTTCGTCCACCACGCCCACGCTGAATTCGCCCACCGCCGGTTTCCCATTGGCATCCAGGGCCACAATGGTGTATTTGCCTGCGTCGCCAGGCTTGAATTGCTGCTGCGACGGCTGAATGGAGACACTCAACTTCTGCTGGTCAGCCGGTACCTTCAAGTTCTTGTTGCCGGTATAGAGGACGTCCTCGTGGATGAACGCCACGGTTACATAGACATTCGGCTGCGTCTCTGGAGTAATGGGCACGGAAACCATAGTGGATGTCCCGGTCCCTTTGATCACTTGCTTGCTTTGGATGGTCCGGCCTTCCGTGGTGACCAGCATCTGCACGTGGGCCACCTGGGTCATAAGCAGCAGGTGGGCCGTGTCCCCGACTTTGTACGATTTCTTATCAGGAATAATCTGGATTTGCTGCCCGCGCGACTCATTCCAGGTGGCATATTCCGGGCCGGCGATCCATAGCCAGGTTGTCCCTTCTACCACGCGGTTTTCCGGAGTCTTGGCCGTGATTCTTACAATGGACCCGCCTTCTTTGGCCGCAAAAGTGATTGTCGCGTTTCCATCCGGTCCGGTCTGGCCATCTTTAGATTCCAGCACGGTCTCGCCCTCTCCCTGGTTGTAGTACTTGGGATGGACCAGTTCGGCGTGAAAGGCGGTCTGGATCGGATGGCTGTCATAGTCTCTGGCCATGGCCGTCAGAGTGATCGTTTCGCCCTGCTGGTAAAGGTATTTATCAGCCTGTACGCCCACCTGGAAGCTGCCGTAGGTAGCCAGCACTGAATTGTGGCCGGCAATCTCACGGCGGCTCTCATCGGTAACTCGCGCTTCAATGCGATAGACGGCATCGCGCTTATGATCGTCCAGCTTGGTGGAAACTGTAATTTTCAGCCGGCCATTGCTGTCCAGCTTGCCGGACTGTTCGGAGAGTTGGTCGCCGCCGTAGCTGTCGCCTTCATCCCCTGCGTCTCCGCCGTTGGACGCGCCACCCTCGCTTGCATCGCCGAAGTCGCTATCTTCCTCACCGAACAGGTAAGACCACGACTGGGTCCGGTGAACCACATATTTGACATTGGCGCCGGCCACCGGCTCGCCAAAGTAGTACTTGGCCTCGATGGTTGCGGTGATGGAGTCGCCTTGCAGCACGCGCGGCTTGTCTGGCGTTACCCGGACCTCGTATTCAGGCTTCTTATATTCCTCTACATTGAAGCCGCCGTTCATCCCATATTGCGGGCCATTCGCACTGTGGATTGTGATGGAGTAATAGCCGAGCGCAGCATCCGCCGCCAGCGCAAAATCACCATGGATGGTGCCGAACGAGGAAATCACCGCGATAGTCTGGAAGACCTGCTTGTTGTTGGGATCTTCCACGGCTACGCTTACCTGCTCGCCAGCCGGAACTTTGTACTTCTCGCCGGTACGGCTGCGCAGGATGCCACGGAAATGGACGGTGTGACTCGGACGGTAGACCGGGCGGTCCGTGTAGACATACCCTGTCCAATCCTGGTCCGGATCGCTGCTGATGTTGAAGTAGTACGGCGCCACCAGGGCGACGTCCCGGTCATGCACGGCTATGACTCGGGGATCTTCAAAGTTTTTCTCCGCTGGCAGCGTCAGCATCGCGATCCCTTGCGAATCAGTCTCGCCTGCCGCTTGCCGCTTTCGCGTGGCCAGCAGCTCGATCCGGGTATTGGGAATGGGATTGCCCGCCTTGCGGTCTACGGCAAAGGCCAGCAACTCGCCGGGCGCGCTCTTGGTCACCACCGCCAGTTCCGTGACAACGATCAGCGAATAAGCCCGCAGGTTGCCATCTGTGGCTTCAACCACATAGACGCCTTTTTCCAGGGATTCCACGGGAACGTCCTGGTGCTCGGTGAAAAACTTTGGCGGGACGTCCTGCCGCCAGCGCGCCACAAGCTGCTTCGAGTTCAAGATCGGCACCTGGGCAAACATGGTCGCAGGGCTTACGTTGCTCTTGCGTGCCTGTCCGGCAGATTCGCGGATCTGGGCCCGTGAGTTCCTCGAGAACTGGCCGCGGAAGAAGTCGCGAATTTCCAGCCAGATTCCGTGTTTCCAATCGTGGAAGCGCTCGATCCAGGTAGGCTCTTCAATTTGTTCTTTAGGAGTGGTGTGGCCAAAGCCGTGGACGTCGCCCAGCTTTTCAAAAAACACCATGGGATCATTTACGCGGTAGAGCCGGAACTCGAGCGCATTGACGTCACGCGTGAACAGATGGATGGTGGCCTTTTGTCCCGGGAGGAACGTGCGGTCCGTGCTTACGGAAAAATACGGCTCGGCAGCGTGGCCCAACGAGGGAAGAAGGAGCCAGAGCGCCAGGAAGAGAGCAATAGGCCGCGGGCTTAGTTTGTTTCTTTCAATATGTTCCATCTGTAAACTCCCAGGAAGTTGCTGTTACCGGGTACGGGCCTCCAGCGCGGCGAAGGGTGCTGCACCAGTTGGTTCAACTGCACGCGGCGCATCTCACCCGCCAATTTGCCAATCGGCCCCGTGTGGTAGACCAGAATGGGGTCATCCGCTCCCTCCCCTGCAATGAACTGGCTCCGGCCAATAAAAGTGATGGAGTGATAAGGTGAATTTTGCTCCAACTGGCGATAGAAGAGCAGGTCGCCGGGCAGGGCGAGGCGCACGTCACGGGAAACCAGGAATGTATTGAGCTGGATCAGGGTTTTCACGTCAGCAAACTCTGCGAATGCCTCCCGCAGGTTTTCTGTCGGAGAGGGAGGGCGAATCCTGAACAACCCTGCTCCGAGCGGGGTATGCGGGTACGTATATTTCTTGACCGAGGGCAGAAAGGCCAGCGCTGCCAGCTGGCTTTCCTCCAGCCACAGTGCGGTGTGGGCGTGCAACGCTCCGCGATAGGCATAGCGCAAAAGGGCTGCGCAATCGCTAATTTCCGGCGGAAGGTCCGTGGCAGGCCGCAGCGCCTGATATTCGGCGATGGCCGCAAACCATTGCCGGAACGCTGCCCGATCGGCTGAGGAGTCCAGGCGCAGGAAGTCGGGTGTCCCGTCTCTCGCCGTTCTCTCCTGAGCGTCTGTGAATGCGGATCTATGGTTCGCCGCCGGTGCTCCGGCCCGCTGTCCGGCAGTAATTCCGCCAGCGAGGAGGACAACGGCCATACAAATGCGCCACGCGTTGGTTTGTAGTTTACTCATCCCGATTGCCAGTTGGGTTGCACCCATCAAAGCAGTTCACAGTGTGTAAATCAAGAGTTGTTTCGGTCAGTAGATTTGCAAACAAGGGGCCATCCGCGAAACGGCGGGAATTGCAGAGGTGCTGTGTCAAGGAAGACTCGAAATTGTGTCAGGGCGAAGACAGCAATTAACTTGCGGCAATTAGCCTTGCGTATATGTACTCAGTTTTGTCAGAACCAGCATGCGCGCAGGATGTAGCTGCGGAATCGCGCTTCGGCATGAACAAAACAACGAATCAGCCGCGGGCAGGCTACCCGGTCAACTTTCACCTGCTCTTGCTCGCGATCCATCATCTTCCGGCTGGAATGATAATGTGTTAACGATCATGGTAGTAAACTCATCAGGTCCCAAAAAGGAGCTGTTTATGTCGGGTAGGTTTGCAGTTGTGGGGTTCTTCCAGGTATTTCTGGCAGTCTGTTTGTCCGCGGCGCAGAATGCTCCGGCCCCAAATCCATGGAAAGGCGTCGAGGAGGCTTTGGGCCGTCCAGGGCAGGTGCAACCGGATGGAGCTTACAAGTTCGGCTTGCCGCGCGGCGATATGAAGGTGACCGTGAGCGGTGTGGAAGTAAAACCAACGCTGGCGCTGGGTTCATGGCTTGCGTTCAGCAAACCCGGTACCGACTCCATGGTTATGGGCGATCTGGTGCTTGCCGAGGATGAAGTCGAGCCGGTGATGATGTCCCTGGAAAATTCCGGCCTGCAAATAACTGCAGTCCACAACCATGTTCTCCACGAGTCGCCAAAGGTCATGTACATGCATATTGGCGGGCATGGCGACGCCGTCAAGCTGGCCAGTGCCATCAAACAGGCAGTTGCTTTGACCAAAACCCCGCCGCCCAACCCGCCTGCGAACCAGCCAGCCGCTATTGGCATTGACACTGCCGCCATTGAGCAGGCGCTTGGACATAAAGGCAAGGTCAATGGAGGCGTGTTTCAGGTGGGTGTTCCCCGTGCGGAAAGTATTACTCAGGGAGGCATGAAGATTCCGGGTTCGATGGGGCTTGCTACGGCTTTGAATTTCCAGCCTACAGGGAATGGCAAGGCCGCCATCACAGGAGATTTCGTGCTGCTGGGCACGGAGGTGAATCCGGTGATTCAAGTCTTGCGGAGCAACGGAATTGATGTCACCGCCCTGCACACCCATATGCTCGACGAGCAGCCGCACCTCTTCTTCATGCATTTCTGGGCTAACGATGATGCGCTGAAGCTGGCCAAAGGACTGCGCGCCGCACTGGATCAAACTAATTCGCAAAAATGAGCCGGTTCGTGGTGGGCAGTGCCTGGTTCTGACTGCCTGCCACAATCCACAGGCCACGAGGTCTCCGCATGCGTTGGAATAAACAAAAACTCACGCGTTTCTTCCTGGTGATCGGTTCTCTCGTACTTGTTTTGGGAATATTTCTTTTGTCATTTTCAATCCGTGGTCCGGGAAATGCGACGGCCGACACCTCGTCTGCCGGGAACCAACTCTTGAAGCCCGCGGGCGTGATTGATTTGCCAGGGCCAAAAGGGAAGCGCTTCGATTACCTGACCATTGACTACGACCGCAATCTGCTCTTTTCCACCCACCTGGGCGCGGGTTTGCTCTATGCCATCGATTTGAAAACGAACAGGCTGGTGAAGACCTTTGAGGACCTGCCGGGGATTGAAGGAGTAGAGATCGCGCCTGACTTGAAGAAGGCGTACACCTCCAACTGGCAGGAAAACAAAATCGGGGTGATCGATCTTGAGCGGATGAAACTCATCAGGAAACTGGCGACTGAATCCAAGCCCGACGGAATCGCTTACGCCCCGCCCTTCCATAAAATTTTCGTTTCCGACGAGCGCGCTCATGCCGAAGCCGTGGTGGATGCAAGCCGGGATGAAGTCATTACCACGCTGCATTTCGCCAGCGAGACCGGGAACCCGCGCTACGATCCGGTATCGAAACATATTTATGTGAATCTCCAGGACAAGAACGTGATCGCGGAGATTGACCCGGCCACCGATAAAGAAGTTGGCGAATATTCAGTGGGCAAGTGTAACGGCAACCACGGCATGGCATTGGACAGCGAGCATCGGCTGGCCTTCCTCTCCTGCGAAGAGAATGACATGATGACCGTGTTTCGCCTGGACACCCACAAGCCCATCGCCTACTTCCCCCAAGCCAAAGGAGGCGATGTGATTGCGTTCGATCCGGGACTGAAGCGCATCTACGTGGCCTGTTACGAAGGCGCTATTTCAGTGTTCCAGGAAGATGATCCAACGCACTTCCGCAAATTAGGCGACGTGCCGGTGCAGCAGAAAGTGCACAGCCTGGCGGTGGATGTGAATACGCACCGCGTATATGCCCCGGAACAGGAAGAGAATGGAACTCCGGTGGCGCGGATTGTGATTTTTGAGGCAGTTTTCCAGCCCTGAATATGGTTGTCCCTTCCAGTGCGCCAATACATGGAGTTGGCCTCCGCTCCGCGTTTGACCTTCCAGAGTTCAACGACGTACGATTCCTTCCTCAGATCCGGAGGTCTCCATGAAGCCCTGTTCCAAAGTGAACGCCTCTTCCCCCGCGAACCAATTGATAACATCATCTCTGGCTGCGGTTAAACCTGTTGTGATTTCCATCCTGCTGCTGCTGGTGGCGGTCGCAGCCTCTGGGCAAGCCATTCCCGCGCCTGGTTTGCAGATAGGGTCGGCAAACACTGCAACCGCTGATCCGCCGGTCGCGCGTCCACGGACGACTCCTTGCGTGGTGCAGCTCTTTACCAACATTGCGTTTGCGGACTTCTCGCCGAAACTGTTTTCGTTCACCCCTCCTGCAGCCTGTCCCGGACCGTGGGCAAAAGTGGTTCTGGAAGCCGATTTCTCCATACAGGCAGGCCGCCAGTTTGACCGCACTGCCAATATCTGGATTGGCGGCGCCAACGTCTATTTCGGCACCACCTCGGAGCCTTCAGGCGCGGTAGCCCGCTCCTGGCATGTGGAGCGCGACCTCACCGACTACACCGCGCTCTTTACCAGCCCGCAAAACGGAAGCGTGGATCTGGACAACCTGGTGAACTCCACCTTTACCAGCATTCTGTTTGGGACTGCGGAACTGCAGTTCTATCCCCTGGAGCGAAGGCACGATGCGCCGCGGACGGCGGATCTCGTGCTTCCTCTTTCCTCAAGCAGCATTGGCGGCTCGGTGTTCCTGAACACCGGCGCCAACCCGCTATCCCAGATCTTCACGCTGCCACGGAACGTGGAGCGCGCCTTTCTCGATGTCATGGCGCAGAGCCAGGCCAACGATGAGTTCTGGTACACCTGCGTCCCCAACGATGTGGCCAATGAGCTGCAAAGCTGTGGATCAACCGCGTTTCGCGAGAGTGAGGTGACTATCGACGGCCAGCCTGCGGGCGTGGCGCCCGTCTACCCGTGGATCTATACCGGAGGCATCGACCCGCTGCTATGGCGGCCGATTCCTGGTGTGCAGACCCTGAACTTTATTCCCTATCGGGTGGACCTGAGTCCGTTCGCCGGATTGCTCAGTAATGGGCAACCGCATCAGGTCTCCGTCAACGTCTTCAACGCTGACATTGGTTTCTCCACCACGGCTACGCTTCTGCTGTTTCTGGATCATGAATCAAGCCAGGTGACGGGTGAAGTTACTGAGAACACAATCGGCGCTGGCCCGACTCCAAACGTGGTGGAGAACCTCACGAATGCCAACGGAAACATTACCGGAAGCGTGACGGTCACTTCTTCACGGTCCTTCCGGCTGGCAGGTTTTGCGCGGACCTCTCATGGGCGCGTGGAAACCGAGGTGCGGCAGGACATCCAGTTCTCAAACCGGTAGGATTTCAACATTACCAACACCGCTTTTGTGCAGAACATTACGCAAGGGACTAACATCTCGTCCCGTACTTCGAGCAGGCGCACAGACGACGATGATGATGAGGGTGCGGTGACCGTGCAAAAGCTGGAGTGGCCGCTCCAACTCGATTTTTCCTTCATTGTGAATCCGGACGGCTCCGGCTCGCAGACAACCACCATCCAGCAGGCCTACAACAAAAGAGAGGTCGCGCCCGGAGATGATGGCGGTTCCTTCAGTGTGGTTTCAAACTCCGTATCTCCTACGGATACGCTGTTGTTTGATTCATCCTTCAATATTACCGGCCACCAGAATCAATCCAGTACGCAGCGGTATTTCACCAAAGATTCTGCAGGAGATTGCTTCAGCCGTACCATCACGGCCGCCAATGGGCTGCTTACGACAATTGCAGACGGTGTGGGTTGCAAGGACAAGGATGACCGGCACTGAGGGGGATTGCGGAAAGAAGGTAGCGGCGGGTGGTAAGCGGCAGTACCGCCCGCGAGTAGTATAATCTGTCCGATCATGTCACGCGTGTTCCACGGCTTTACTTGACGGTAGTCCTGACAAAACTCCGGTCCGGACTTTCCCTGATTCACCGTCAAATCATCCTTAAAGCCGAAAGGAAAACGCTCCACATGCCAATCCGCAAGATTCTTGCTCTCTCATTTTTCCTGCTGTTCAGCCTGAGTTTGTTTGCCCAAAGCAAATCACGCCATTTTGTGTTCGATTATTCGTTCACCGTGCGCAACACGGACCCGGGAAAACCGCTGGCCGTCTGGTTTCCCATCCCGCAGTCCGATCATTTTCAGAAGATAGCCGTTCTGTCCAAGTCCGGAGATCTCCCGCTCGAGGAGACGCGCGAGGCGGAGTACGGCAACCGCATGTTTTATGCCCATACGGAGAAGGCAGATAAGGCTGAGTACCACTTCAGCGTGAAATATGATGTGGTGCGCTATGAGCATCTGGCAGCCCTTGCCGAGCGTAGTCAGGCGTCGCAAAAAGAGCTAAAACGATTTCTCCAGCCGGACAAGTTGGTGCCGGTTACAGGACGTCCGGCGGAAATTGCCGCCCAGCAGGTAAAGCCGGGGATGTCCCGGGTGGAAGAGGCGCGCTCGCTCTACGACTACACATTCGCCAATATGAAATATGACAAGAGCGGTACTGGCTGGGGCCACGGCGACACCCTCTGGGCCTGCGATTCCAAGCGCGGCAACTGCACCGATTTCCACTCCTTGTTTATCTCCATGGCCCGCTCGCAGCATATCCCTGCGCGGTTTGAAATCGGTTTCTCCGTCCCCGAAGGCCAGAACTCGGCAGAGATCGCTGGATACCATTGCTGGGCGGAGTTCTATAGCCCTGAGCGTGGTTGGTTCCCGGTAGACATCTCGGAAGGCTGGAAGCACCAGGAAAAGAAAGATTATTTCTTCGGCGCTCACGATGTGAACCGTATCCAGTTTACCGTTGGACGCGACGTGGAACTCAGCCCCGAACAACAGGACACGAGGTTGAATTACTTTGTCTTTCCTTACGTGGAACTGGATGGCAAGGCGTATCCGAATATAGCCAATGCCTTTTCCTTCTCGGATGTGGCGGATAGCAAGCAGGCGAGAAAAGACCTGCCATCGGCGGTTGGCCGGTAGCTCCTGGATAGAGCATTTCTGGAGTTAGCAGTATCTTCATGGGCAAGATCGATGCATGTCGTGAACCCCGGGGGCGGCGCGCCAGCCGAAGTAAAATAGAGCCTTACCGGATGCGCCGTCTTCTTCCATTTCTTGCCGCAATGGGCCTCTCATGGGTGGGATGGGCGGCCTGCAATGCTGAAACCATTCAGGCTCGCCATGCCCGCGTAGAACTGGTTTCTCAGCAGGTCAATATCGTCCCGGCGCAGCAGCTTTTGCTAGGAGTACATTTCGTGCTGGAGAAGCACTGGCATATCTACTGGACCAACCCTGGAGACTCAGGCCAGCCCCCCGTTCTGCAATGGCAGCTTCCTTCAGGATTGAGCGCTGGCGCAATTGAGTGGCCGCGTCCTGAGAAACTGCAACGTTCCTCGCTGGCAGACTACGGCTACCAGGATGATATCGTGCTGCTGGTTCCAGTCCGCGTTGCCAGTGGTTTGAAAGATGGAGACAAAGTGGACCTCAGGCGCCAGGCGAAGTGGCTGATCTGCGCTGATGTCTGCATTCCCGACCATGCGGAACTCCATCTGTCCTTGCCGGTAGCGTCCACGCCCGAGCACAACCAAAATCAGAAGGCCCTCTTCGCTGAAGCAGGAAAGCGTCTTCCCCAGCCATGGCCGCACTCGTGGAAAGCCTCCGTCGTTTCCGGGAAAGATGATTTTGTCCTTTCCATTTCCGCGGGAAAGCCAATCTCCGCTGCGGAATTTTTCCCTCTCATGCCGGAACAGATAGAGAATGCCGCGCCTCAGCCGTTGCAAACAACCCCGGCAGGCGCGAAGATCATCTTGAAGAAGTCCGACCAACTCCTGAAGCCGGTCCATCTTCTCAAGGGGTTGCTGGTATTGGGTGGCGCGGAATCATACATGGTTGAAGCGCCGGTGACTCCGATTCGTTCAGGAGAGCAGAACAAGTAACATCCGAATAGGGAGACGACATGAAAACCTTGACGCGCACGATGTTTCACATAACTCTTTTCTGGCTGCTGGTGGGCATGGGCACGGCTCTGGCCGCAAAAGTCGGTGATCCCGCTCCAGGCTTCACCGCCAATGACAGTAACGGAAAAACCCACCGCCTTTCCGAATACAAAGGTAAATATGTGGTGCTAGAGTGGCATAATCAGGGCTGCCCTTACACGCGCAAACACTATGAGAGCGGAAACATGCAACGGCTGCAAAAAGAGTGGACGGGAAAGGGCATAGTGTGGTTCACGGTGATTTCCTCTGCACCCGGAACGCAAGGCTATGTAACTGCGCCTGAAGAGAACGATTACGTGAAGAAGATGAACGCCGTTCCTACCGCGGTGCTGCTCGATCCTGACGGAAGTCTAGGCCATCTCTACGCGGCCAGGACTACACCGCATATGTACATTATTGATCCCCACGGCGTGCTGGTTTACAACGGCGCCATTGACGATCATCCAACCTCGGACGCAAGCGATATCCCCGGCTCCAAAAATTATGTCTCCGCCGCGTTGCAGGAGGCGATGTCAGGAAGAAAAGTTACGGAAGCAGCCACCCGGCCCTATGGCTGTTCGGTCAAGTATAAGGACTGAGCGGATACGGAGATCTGGTGATCGGCAAAGATCAAAAGATCAGTAATGCCCTCGAAAAACGACCCGGTTGATATCGGGCCAAAACTCCTTGCAGACGTTGAAGACTCCATCAATCGCCACCTGGGTTGCCCACTTTTGTCCGGTCTTGGTCCACGTGCGTTCCGGGCTGGGGTAGTAGAAATTGGAAATGCCTGCTCCGGCCCCGTTACCGACAATTTCAGAGAGATTGAAGCTCGTGCCGCCGGCGTCTGTTCGGGTTATTAACAGGCGGCTTATTGAATACCCTACACGGCGCAAAAATCCTCCATGTCCGAGAGTGTAGTAACGCGGGTCTTCGCGTGTAGCCGCCGGCACAATGGCCTCCGTAAGATAGTTTCCCACCGCCTGGTCCACAAACGAGTGCCAGTAGTAACGGCCAAAACCGGCGGCGCCCTGGTGGAATTCTGGAGTCGAATTCCTTAGCTGCCCTATACCGGCCACGATCCCAGCTAGAGCAAACGATGAATAATCGAAGCTGTCCTGCGTCGCGAGCCAAAACTTGCTCTTGAAGGTGAGCGGGGGCAACTTTGCATCGGCACTGACAGCACGATAATTGGGAATGATCCAAAGGATGCGCTTGGATTGCTTGCCTTCCGAATCGTCTTTGGGTGGATCGGCGCTGGTGGATGCGGAGGGAGCCCCTTTAGCTTGCGGCTTTGGCGTGGCTGCCTGGGCAAACCGCGATGATAGCCAAACAGCATCCCGGGATTGAATCTTCAAGGGCCTGCTCCATGTGAGCGCAGGCTCCTGGACATGATCCTTCAAGCAGGTATTCATGTGCATGACGCTGCATATGAGACCATTGTCTTCATCCGGAGTCTTCTGCGCTATTCCAAGACAAGTGCCAATGAGTAAGAAAACCAGGATTTGTCTGGCCACTCTTAAATACCTCCACACGCTCTTTTCTCGATTATTAGATGGTGACTCAGCGTGGCGGGGTTCAAGTTTGGGCGATCATGCCAGGTCACGACCACCCTGTGCGTGGTTCCTACGCTGACTGTGGACCAATGGATGGGGCGAATGTCGTCCCATCACTTTCCCCTTGACAATAGATGCTAATCCATTAGCATATGCTAGTGGGCTAGCAGGACACGGCGTTCATCTTTGCATTGTGTGCCACAAGGCTGTGCCAACGCGGCCCGCACCAGTGCAACAGCTATCCACGGGGTAACCAGATCGTCTAAAACAGCATTATTCCTGGATTACCGCTTTCTGCACACAGCGGGACAAAGGGGCAACATGGAGAAGGCCGGCTGGTTGGATGCTATTGCGAAAGATGTTCGCTATGGACTGCGCCAGTTTGTGCGCAATCCGGTGTTTACAACCGTAGCGGCGCTGTCGCTGGCGCTGGGCATAGGCGCAAACACGGCGATCTTCAGCATCATGAATGCGGCGCTGCTCAAAGCGCTGCCGGTGCGCGATCCGCAGCAACTCGTGGTGATAACCGATCCCAATTCCGCCGGAGTCTCTGAGGGCATGGATCGGGGAGAGCGCTCCCTTCTCAGCTTCGTGGAATATGCCCAACTGCGCGACCACACTGCAGCGCTATCCGGGATGTGCGCGTCTGAATCGGAGCTTAGCTCTCTGGCGGTGCGGATCGGCAGCAATGGACAGGAAAAGGCGCAGGGACGCCTGGTGAGTGAGAACTATTTCTCTGTATTCGGGGTCGAGCCAGCCATTGGGCGCTTCTTTAACCCGGATGCTCCTGCAGCCCCCGGCCATGATCCCGAAGCAGTGATCAGCTATGACTACTGGCAGCGCCGCTTTGGCGGCAAGCTGGATGTCCTTGGCACTCCCATCCGCCTCTTTGGGACCACGCTCACCATCATCGGCGTGGCTGCGCCCGGATTCCGGGGCGAAACCGTAGGTCAATCTCCTGATCTGTGGTTGCCGATGATGATGCAGCCGATGGTAATGCCAGGGCGGGATTGGCTGCATGAAGATCTGAGCCAGACGGTGGCAAAGGTAATGTGGCTGCATGTTTTTGGCCGGCGGAAACCGGGTGTAACCATGGCCAGGGTCCAGGCGGAGATAGATGTGTTGTTCCGCCAGATCATTGAAGCCGGATATCCGGTCACCATGTCTCCGGAAGCGCGCAAAGAGGCGCTGGACCAGCGCATCAAGGTGCGTGAGGCCAGCACTGGTTCATTTCCCGGCCGCGATGACTTGGCGCAGCAACTGCTGGTGTTGCTGATCGTTTCCGGGCTGGTGCTGATGATTTCGTGCGCCAACGTGGCCAACCTGCTGATGGCGCGCGCCACAGCGCGGCAAAAGGAAGCTGGAGTCCGGCTTTCCATTGGCGCTTCCAGGGGACGCCTGGTGAGACAATTCCTGACGGAAAGCCTTCTGCTCTCCCTGCTTGGCGGCTTGGCCGGTGTATTCGTCGCCTTCGGAGCTTCGCGTCTTATTGTCCGCTTGCTATCCCGCTCCGGCGATGCACTTCAACTCTCCACCAGCATTGATTTGCGCGTGCTGGGCTTTACCATCGTGGTGACAGTGCTGACCGGCCTGCTGTTTGGCCTTGTGCCCGCGATTCGCGCCGCGCGAGTCGACCTGAATGAGAGCTTGAAAGAGACCGGACGAGGAGTCACGCATTCGGGCCACAGGATGAGCTTTGCCAAAGCGCTGGTGGTGCTCCAGGTGGGCCTCTCGCTGCTGGTGGTGATCGGCGCCGGGCTCTTCCTGCGCACACTGTGGAATTTGCAATCTGTCAGCCTGGGTTATGCCAGGGAGAACTTATTGTTGGCCAGGGTGGACGGCACCGGCGCCGGCTTCAAGGGCACAGTACTGGGAAATTTTTATCAGAACGTGGCCGACCGGTTGCATGCTCTACCCGGCGTGCAAGGTGTAACCTTTTCTGAGAATGGATTGTTCAGCGGGACCGAGTCCGGTGATGAGATCGAGGTGGAGGGCTTCAAGCCGAAGCGCGACCAGGACCGCTCGTCGGCGTTCGACCAGGTTGGCGCGAACTATTTTTCCATCATCGGCATTCCCATCATCCTGGGCCGCGAAACCGGAGTGCAGGATACGCCCACATCACCCAGGGTATGCGTAATCAATGAAGCTTTTGTCAAGCGGTTTTTTGAGGGCCGCAACCCCATCGGACGGCATATTACCCAGATCTTTGGCGACCAGAGAAGCACTGTGGAAGTGGTGGGAGTGGCGCGGGATGCGCGCGACCACCGCTTACGCAATGATGTGCCGCCGCGCTTCTATCTCCCGGCCGGGCAGACCATGTACGGCCCGCCGGAGCAGGCAACCTATGAAGTTCGAACTGTGGGCGATCCACAGAAAATGCTGGAGGTTGTTCGCAAGGCCGTTCTGGAAGTGAATGCTGACGTTCCTGTCACGGCTCGCATTCTGACCGACAATTTGGAAGCGATCAACTGGCAGCCGCGCATGATTGCGCGCATGTGTACCATCTTCGGAGCTATTGCGCTGCTGCTGGCGGCCATCGGCCTTTACGGAGTGCTCTCCTACGGCGTTGCGCGCCGAACCAATGAGATCGGTATTCGCATGGCGTTGGGGGCTGGGCGTGCCCGCGTGGTGGGCATGATCTTGAAGGAGACCAGCAGGATGATTATTGTCGGCCTGGTTGCAGGAATCATTGCCGCAGTCGCTACCACTCGACTGATCGCCGCCCGGCTCTATGGACTGTCTGCACTCGATCCCTTGACCATTGCCGCCGCTGCTTGCATCCTTGCCGCCGTGGCCCTGGTGGCTGGATATATCCCCTCCGCCCGCGCTGCGCGCGTGAACCCGGTAAAGGCGCTGCGGCACGAGTGAAGAAGAATCCGGCCCTCGCGTCATCAGACTGCTCCCACGCACGCTTCAACAGGGAAAAGTAGGGTGGTATACTTCGCATCTCCCATGTATGTCTATTTTTCCGCGCTAGCCTTGGCCCTCTTTGTTTTTCTGCAGCCTGCCATTTTTCCCAACCGCAAACACCGTATCGCGCTGAGTGTGCTCACGCTCGCCGGCTCCCTGGCGATGCGGAATTTTGCGCCGTTTTCGCCGCGGGCCTATCTCCTCTATTTAGCAGTGGGAGCCGTGGCCTGGGGTTTGGTGGTGCTGATCTGGCGGAAAGAGAGTGTGCTGCGTCAGGTGTGGCCCGCGCTGGACGTGTTGGGTGTCGGGGCCTTCTTCGCAGCCTCCCTTTCAGCCATTGGCGTCGTGGTTCTTGCCGGCGATGCGAAGAGCAGACTTACTCTGCTGGCCATTTACCTCGCCACTGCGGCTAGTATTCACCTGTGGCATGAACTGCAATGCTCCCATATTCTCAATCGTCCATCAGGATTGCCTTTCGCCCAGGCGCTCATTCTCACCGGAGCGTTGGCTCTGTTTTTTGGTGGCATAAGATTCGATCTCCTGGCCGTTGCTTTACTCGCTGTGGGACTCGTCCTTCTGGGATTGAGGTTACAGACTTACTTTGGAGCCGGCAAGGAGCGCCGTGCTGCCCAGCAGCTTGCCCTTCTTGGTGACCATCTGCAGCCGGAAGCCACGCCCGCTTCCTTTGAGTGCCCTGTACCGGGGCGTTGGTCAATGTACGATTTGATGACCGCCGAAAAAGAGGTTCTGGATTTGCTCTACGCGCTCGTGCGCGCCGCTAAGCCCGGACTTACGGTAGAGACCGGCACCTACTCCGGCATTAGCACCCTTTATATTGCTCGCGCCCTCCAGGACAATGGTTCGGGCAGCCTGATCACCTGCGAGATGGACCCAGTCGTTCATCGGAACGCCTGCGATCGCTTTGCTGCCGCAGGGCTGGACTCGTTCATCGACTGCCGGCTGTCTTCCAGCTTTGACCTCAAAGTGAATGGCGTCATCGATTTCTTCTATTCCGATAGCGCCCTGAGTGTGCGCGAAGAAGAGGTACGCCGGTTCCTTCCTCGGATTAGTCCGCAGGGTCTCATCCTCATGCACGATGCAGGCTCGCATTTCGGCGTGGTCAGGGAGGGCGCGATGCGAATGGAGCAGGAAGGCTTGATCTCGGTTGTCATGGTTTCCACGCCTCGAGGCCTGGTGGTAGCGCAGAAGCGCGAAGGCCGAAGATAGCTTTTTGTAGTTTATCCCGAAGCGTAGCGAGGGAACCCTGCTTCTTCTGTCCCGCGTGCCGTGGATCAGCAGCAGTAAAGTCGGTCGTTGCTATGGCTCTTAGCTAAGTGCAATATTGTTCACTTAAGAAATCACGGTGCGCTGTCATGGACGTTGATCTCGTCGTGCCGCTCCATCCCCTGAACGTTGTGTCATTCCGACGTCCCCGTTAAGCTCGCGCGCGTTTTCTTCAGCGCGCGAGTAGGGGCGAGGAATCGGCTCCGCCCAAGCAGCGCTATAACCACGCTGCCGGCCATTCCGGAGCCACCAAGATCGTCGGGAACGCCAACCGCTTAACACCAAGACGCCCATTCCAACAACCGTTCTGTCCATCTTAACCAACAAGGTTCCATTTCTTATTGAGTGAACGGTGTTGTGGCTAAGCGCTAACCGCTGTTTTCTTAACACAAGAAGATGCCTCCAACTTTAGTGCACCTAAAGTTGCGCCGTAAACCTTGCTAAGCTACTCTGCAGAACGGGGACCGAGGTCCCCGGCGCACACCAGGGTTAGTGCTTCTGTGTGCCAGAGAGTGGGAAGACTGCTTTCCCCTGATCTTTGACAACGGACTTGACGGATAAAGCCAACCTCGTCCGCACCGGACGAAGTTGATGTGCACTGAAAACAAAGGAGATTTCAACCTTGAGAAGTAGGCATCAACTTCGTTCGCACCCGGACAAAATCGCCGCCTCCGGGGGTCTGGCCGTCGTTTTCGCGCCGGTAGCCTGCCGGGAATCCCCGCGTGCCCTGGATGACCTGCAGCCCCGGACTCAAGATTGGCGAGTTTAGGCCAATGGCTCGTTTTCACCAATAAATACGAGGGTTGTAACGCTTTACGGATGCTGGCGTAATTTCGCTTTCCGACCAGGGTGGCGCCGTGAAAATCGCGGCCCGGGCGGGATCGGGGTTGGTTTTTGGCTGAATGCTAACTGCTTAATTACTGATGGCAGATTATGAAATCGCCAATAACGACGCGGGTTGTAACACTGTTGCGGATGCTGGCGCGATTTTGGTTTCCGGACCAGATTGGCGCAGTGAAAACTGTGACCCCTGGCGGAGATCGGGGGTGGTTTTGGGCTCTCCACTTGACTGCTCAATAAGTCATTTGGAATCAGCAGGGCAACCACGTAGAGACACTGGGTGTTTCTTCAGATGACCCTATGCACCGATGCACCGATTGCCTCCACGATCATTTCCAGCCAAAGTCACAAACTGATTCAGATCCGGTCAAACCGGCAGCGGAACCTGTGAAGCTATTCGTGGTGCAGAGCTTCCCTGGGTTGCAGCCGGGAGGCGCGGCTGGCTGGGAGGTAGCCAAAGAGGATGCCAGTGGTGCAGGAGACTAAGAGCGCCACGACGATGGAAGCCATCGAAATCGGAATGTGCATGTTGTATTCAACCGGAACCAGGGGCTGAGCCACAACTTTGATGCTCACTGCGATGAGGATGCCAAGCAGCGCGCCCAGCCCGCTGATCAACAGGGCCTCGATAAGAAACTGAAGTAGAATCTCCCTTCGCGTAGCTCCGACGGCCTTGCGCAGACCGATCTCACGGGTACGCTCGGTCACCGTTACCAGCATGATGTTCATGATGCCGATGCCGCTGATAAGCAAGACGATGCAACTCACCAGCAATAGCATGGCAGTAAGCGCCAGGGCTATCTGATGAGCTGCCTCCAGGATTCCGGCAAGGTTCTCCACCGTATAAGCGGGCCCCTGGCGGTGGCGGGTCTGCAGCATCACCCTCAGCTCCGCCGTCACCAGAGAGACATTTTCGTGCGAATCAGCCTGAACATAAAGAGTCCTGACGTAGTCAATGCCTTGGTAATACTTCAGCAGTGAAAACGGTACCAGCACCGACTCCCGCGTGATCTCCGATTGCCCAAACGTGGCCACCCGCTCGCGAAAGATTCCGATGACGGTAAAACGCAAATCCCCCACACGAAGGACCTGCCCTACCATGTCCTGGTTGAGCGCCTTGGCAAATTCCTGGGTAATCAGGCACGCTTTGGATCTGGACTCCATGTCCAGTTCGTCGAAGAACCGGCCCTGCGTGATGACAAGATTGCGTATCTTCTGGAACCCTTCCGTGACCCCCACCAGCGTAACTGACTTTTCCACGCCGTTAAGAAAGATGCTGGTGTTTCCAATATCGTGGACTCCGGCCACCTCCACCACATGAGGCAGAGCTCGCGCCGCCGCTAGGTCTGCCAGAGAAATCTCGTCGGCCACGGAGCGGCTGATGTGGTTGCCTGGGAGATACGCGTAGATCAGGTCGGTTCCCACCGCCTCAATTTGCGCCATCACGTAGTTCTTGCTGATCATCGAGACAGTCACCACCAGCACAATGCAGGTGGTGCCGATGGTGACACCCAGCATCGTCAGGGCAGCTTTGACCTTGTTGGCCAGCAGCGCGTCCAGGGCGACTTGCCAAGTCTCATTTTTGATCATCATGATGGGCCGCTCATTGAATATTCTATTATGGAGGTTACGCTTGGACCTGCTCGGAGGATATGAAAGAACTGCGCACTTTACATTTCAAAACATACGTTCTAATCCTGGTCATCGTAATATTTAGCCCCTTGGGCAGCATGTTGCTCAGTAAGGGAATGAAGGGCCTCGGGGCGCCCGTGGCTTGGACACCGGGCGAGATTGCGCGCTTTGTGGCCTTCGTCCTGAGTTCAGAGACCGTATGGCTGGGCATAGGGTCGCTGATCGTCTTTTTCGTAGCTTACACATTGGTGCTCTCCTGGGCCGACTATAGCTATGTGCAGCCGGCTTCCGCCTTCGCCTATGGCACGGCCGCCCTACTGGGCCATTTTGTGCTTGGTGATAAGGTCAGTGCGCTGCAATGGGCCGGGATCATGGTTATCTGTATGGGCGTTTTCATTGTCGGACGCACCCCTATGCGTACAACGGAGCAGAACTAAATGTTGATTGAGGTGTTGTTTTTTCTGCTGGTAATGATCGCCGGAACTGCGGGGGAGCTCTGCATGGCCCGCGCCATGAAAACGGTTGGTGAGGTGACTGATTTCCGCCCGTGGGCGCTGGTCGGGGTTGCCAGGAGGGCATTAAGTGTGCCCTGGACCTGGATCGGCCTGGGGCTGATGACGCTGGCCTTTTTTGCTTTGCTGGCAGTACTCGCGATCGAAAACGTTAGCTTCGTGGTTCCCGTCACCGCCCTGAGCTACGCGGTCGGTGCCCTGGGTGGTCGGGTGTTTCTACACGAGCGAGTCAACGCGGCACGCTGGGCGGGAGTGCTGCTGGTTTGCATCGGGGTCACTCTGGTATTGTTGGGGAAGCGGTAAAATCAGGGTATTGACGTGCCACCTCAACCCTGACCCTCGTTGCGATGCGGTATGGTAGTCTTAGCAAGTTAAGACTACCGGCTTTGACCGCTCCACCTGGATCAAGATAGATAAATTCATGGGGTATCGATAAAGGAGCGCACCGACTTTGTGCGGGATCGCTGGTTTTACACATACCAACTGGGTGACCGGGCCGGACCGTATTCGCAGAGCTGCGTCCACGCTGCAGCACCGGGGGCCGGACCAGCAGGGCGTCTTTCAATCGAAGACGGTGGCGCTTGCGGCAACCCGCTTGAAGATTATCGACCTGGACGGCGGTGACCAGCCAATCCGCAGCGATGATGGAGATGCGGTCATCGTTTTTAACGGTGAAATCTATAACCATCAGGAGTTGCGGCAAGAGCTGGAGGGTCTGGGCCATCGGTTTCGCTCCCGCTGTGATACTGAAGTCGTGCTCCGGGCCTTTCTTGAATGGGACTTGGAGTGTTTTTCGCGGCTGCGCGGCATGTTTGCACTAGCCATCTGGAGCGAATCCCGGAAACGCCTGGTGCTGGGCCGCGACCGGCTGGGAATTAAGCCGCTCTACATTGCTCATCGCGGCGGCGACATTTTTTTTGGCTCCGAGCTGAAAGCCATTTTCGTCCACCCTGAGATCCCCCGGCAGTTGAGTCTGAATGGGCTCGATTGCTACCTGTCAATGAACTACGTTCCTTCTCCCTGGACTCTGGTGGAGGGCATCGAGAAGCTCGCTCCCGGTCACTGGCTGGAATGGAAAAACGGAACAACCCGTTCAGAATGCTACTGGCAACTGCCATTGGGGATACGCGAGCAGTCCCTGGAGTCCGCTGCGGAGCATCTCGATTTCCTCTTGCGGTCATCGATCCGCGAACACCTTATTTCGGACGTGCCCTTGGGCGTCTGGCTGAGCGGTGGCCTCGATTCCTCGGCGATCCTCCATTACGCGGCTGCGCAGGCTAGCTCCCGCCTCAAGACTTTTTCCATCTCCTTTCGCGGACGCAGCTTCGATGAGACGGCCTACATTCGCAAGATCGTTGAGCAATATCAGACCGAGCACGAAGAAGTGGATCTGAATCCCAGCTTGAATCTGCAGGATGCGATCGCGGAGTTTGCCTATTACTCTGACGAGCCGAGCGCAGATGCCGGAGCGCTTCCGGTCTGGTTCCTCTCCAAGCTCTGCAAGACCCGGACCACCGTCGCGCTGAGCGGAGAAGGGGCGGACGAGCTCTTTGGCGGCTATCTGACCCATCGCGCCAGCTTGCTGGCAAACTACGCGCGGAAATTGCCGCGCCCTGCCCTTCGCTTTGCCCTGGATCAGCTTCGGCGGCTGCCCGTTTCCGATGAAAAGATCGGCCTGGAATACAAGTTGAAGCGCTTCCTGGAAGGCTGCGCCTTGCCCGGCGCCGACGCCCACGTGTACTGGAATGGAGCGTTCTCCGGCGAGCAAAAGCAGGATCTGCTCGTGGAACCGCTGCCGCCGGCGCTGGATCAGGTTCTGAACGAACTCAGGGCCTTTTTGCAGGATGGCGACCGGCTCGGTGCGTACCTTTGGTTTGATCAGAAGTATTACCTGCCCGACGACATTTTGTACAAGGTGGACCGGATCAGCATGGCTCACGCGGTGGAGGTCCGTCCCCCATTCCTGGATCATAGGATTGCTGAGTTTGCGGCCTCTTTGCCTTCGTCTTTGAAGATTCGCGGGTCGCGTCAGAAGGTGGTTCTCAAGGAACTGATGAAGGACAAACTGCCTGTCTCGACCCTGCGCAGGAAAAAGCTCGGACTCGATATTCCAGCCCACGACTGGTTCCGTGGCCACCTGCGTTCCTTGCTCGAAGACACGCTGGCTGAGGGGACGTTTGAATACGGCGAGGTTTTCCGCGCCGGCGCCGTGCGAAACCTCTTGAACTCTCACATGGAAAGGCGAGCCAATCTGGGGTATCAACTCTGGGGCTTGATGATTTTGTTTCTTTGGATGAAAAAATGGCGAATCCAGCTACCAGCCCGGCAAGAGAAATCGGCGCTGGAGAAAACTGGCGTGTTTATCTAACGGTCCTGGCGGTTGCGGGCGCGATTTATTTTGGATGTATTGTCTCGCCACCCAGCCTCATGGATGACGTGGATGCCGTGCAAGCCCAGATCGCGCGCAATATGCTCACCTCCGGTGATTGGGTCACGCCTCGCCTGGATGGGGTTGTATACCTGGAGAAGCCCCCCCTGATTTACTGGTTGATTGCAGGGTCGTACAAAATCTTCGGCATCCATGATTGGGCGGCGCGCGTTCCCATGGCGCTGGCCTCCCTCGCGGTCTGCTGGGTCACCACCGCTTTTGGCATCTGGGCTTTTGGCAGGCGGGCCGGATTCTATGCCGGCCTCTGCGCGGCCACCTGTGTGGGGTTGTTTCTGTTCACCAGGGTTTTGATTCCCGATGTCATGCTCACGTTCACGACAGGGTTGGCCATGTGGGCCTTCCTCCGCGCACTGAATGAAGACGAAGAGGAGCGTCATTCGCGCCTCTGGGCGTTCCTGTTTGCCGCCAGCCTCGGCGTCGGTCTCCTGCTCAAGAGCTTGATTGCCGTGCTTTTTCCAGTTGCGGCAGGCATCATCTATTTGGCTCTGACCCGGCAATTCTTTTCAGTATCGGCCTGGAAGCGGCTCCGGCCCGTCAGCGGAGTGGTCGTCATACTGCTGATCGCAGCTCCGTGGCATATCCTGGCGACGTTAAATAATCCGCCTTATTTTTCCCTTAGTTTGCACAGTGGCCCGGGCCAGTACCACGGTTTCCTGTGGTTCTTTTTCATGAACGAGCAGGTGTTGCGCTTTTTGAATCTGCGCTATCCCCGCGACTACAACACAGTCCCGCGCCTGTATTTCTGGCTGTTTCATCTGTTGTGGTTGTTTCCGTGGAGTGTTTACCTTCCCGCAGTGGCGAAGCTTTCGTATAAGCCGGTAGACCGCGCAGGACGCGCTCGACTGCTGATGCTGTGCTGGATCGGCTTCCTGCTGGTTTTCTTCACCTTCTCCACCACCCAGGAGTATTACTCCATGCCCTGCTATCCGGCGCTTTGCCTGCTTCTGGGCTCGGCGATGGCGACCGGGGGCGCCTGGATCCAACGTGGAACGCGGGTTCTTTGCGGGCTGGCTGTGGGCGCGGTCGCCACTGTTCTGGTGATTCTCTTTTTGGTCCGCCATATCCCCACTCCCGGAGACATCTCATGGGCGCTCACGCGACGGTTACAGTTCTATACTCTGTCCCTAAGCCACGCGGAAGATTTGAACTTGCGATCGTTCGCCTATTTGCGCATCCCTCTGGCGCTGGCTGGGCTTAGCTTTCTGATCGCAGCGCTCGGCACGCTCAGAGCTCCGGCGCAGCGCGCTTTCCGTATAGCCGCGGTCATGATGGTGATTTTTTTTCATGCCGCGCGTCTGGCCATGGTGACCTTTGATCCCTATATGTCTTCGCGGCCGCTGGCGGAAGCGTTAATGCGGGCTCCAGGTGGTACGTTGATTGTCGACCACCACTATTACACGTTTTCATCCGTTTTCTTTTACGCCAACCGGGAGGCACTGCTGCTCAACGGCCGTTTCAACAACATGGAGTATGGGGCTTACGCGCCCGGCGCGCCTGCGGTCTTTGTGGATGATGCGCAATTCAAGGATTTGTGGAACAAGCCGGAACGCTTCTATCTGGTTGCCAAAGAGTCGGTTTTGCCACGTCTTGAAAAGCTGGTCAGCGACCAGCAACTTAACCTGCTTGCCGAAAGCGGAGGTAAGTTTGTAGTGACAAATCATCCATTGGGAAGCTCATCCAGCGGATTTTGAGGTAGGATCAGAAAGATTCAATGCGGTCAAGGAGAGATCACATGAGGATCATCGTATTAGGGGGAGATGGGTACTGCGGATGGGCCACGGCCCTGTATCTGTCCCGCAAAGGTCATTCGATCGCCATTGTGGATAACTTTGCGCGTCGTCAGTGGGACCATGAGCTCGGAGCGCAGACTTTGACCCCGATTCGCCCGCTCTCGGAAAGAGTCAAAGCCTGGCATGAACTCACTGGAAATACCATCGACTGTTTTATTGGCGATGTGACTGATTACGACTTTCTTTCTTCCATCGTGGAAGAGTTCAGGCCTGAGGCGGTGATCCATTTTGCCGAACAGCGCTCGGCGCCCTATTCCATGATTGACCGGAAACATGCGGTTTTTACCCAGGTCAACAACGTGGTGGGCACGCTGAACCTCCTGTTTGCCTTGCGTGAATTCCAGCCGGATTGCCATTTAATCAAGCTGGGAACCATGGGCGAATATGGCACGCCCAATATCGATATTGAAGAGGGCTACATCAATATTGAGCACAACGGCCGCAAGGACCTCCTCCCATTTCCCAAGCAGCCTGGGTCGTTTTATCACCTTTCCAAAGTGCATGACAGCCACAACATGATGTTTACCTGCAAGGCATGGGGACTCCGGGCCACCGATTTGAACCAAGGCGTGGTTTATGGCACCCTGACCGAAGAAGTTGCTCTGGATGAAGCGCTGATTAACCGCTTCGACTATGACGAGGTCTTCGGCACGGTCCTGAACCGCTTCTGCGCCCAGGCTGCCATTGGCCACCCCCTCACGGTTTACGGCAAAGGCGGACAGACCCGGGGTTTCCTGGATATCCGCGACACCGTTCGTTGCGTCGAGATTGCTTGCCTGAATCCTTCGGCCCGGGGCGAGTGCCGGGTGTTCAACCAGTTCACCGAGCAGTTCTCCGTTCTGCAGTTGGCACAACTTACAGAGTCTGCGGCCAAGCACTTCGGGCTGCAGGTGGAAATCGACCATCTCCCCGACCCCAGGGTGGAAGCGGAAGAGCACTATTACAATGCAAAACACTCCAAGCTGATCGACCTGGGCCTGAAACCGCATCTTCTTTCCAATGCTCTGCTGGACTCGCTCTTGAGCATCGCTTTGAAGTATAGGGAAAGAATCGATGCGTCTTTGATGCTGCCGCGAGTCAACTGGCGGTATACGCGCAACGATCGTCGCGTTGCCATGGGTGCGCTGACCGGCACACCCACGGTTTAAAGCACCTGCTTAACAAATCGGCGTGTCGCATCGCAGGCTTCATCTCCGAAAACATGTGTCGGCAATTCGGATTTGAATCCGGCATCGGCGCCTTACTTTGAACCAGCACATCGCAGGAGATGAATCATGGAATATCGGCAATTGGGACGCTCGGGGTTCAGTGTTCCGGTTCTAACCCTGGGAACTGGCACTTTCGGCGGGAAAGGCCGTCTAGCAGGCTGGGGCGCTACCGATGTAGCCGAAGCAACGCGGCTCATCGATATCTGCCTTGATCATGGCCTGAGCATGTTTGATAGTGCCGACATTTACTCCCAGGGCGCCGCAGAGGAAGTGCTGGGCAGCGCGATCAAAGGCCGCCGTGACAAGGTCCTGATCTCCACCAAAGCCACCTTCCGCTCGGGCGAAGGTGCGAACGAAGTAGGTTCCTCTCGTTTCCACCTGACGCGCGCGGTCGAGGGTTGTCTGCGCCGCCTCGGCACTGACCATATTGATCTCTTCCAACTACACGCTTACGATGCGAAGACGCCGCCGGAAGAGGTTCTTTCCACATTGGACGCGCTCATCCGCGGCGGCAAGATCGGCTACATCGGTGTCTCCAATTTTTCCGGCTGGCACCTGATGAAGGCGCTGGCGGTGGCGGACCGCTACGGCCTGCCGCGCTATGTCGCTAACCAGACGTATTACTCGCTGGTGGGGCGCGATTATGAATGGGAACTAATGCCTCTGGGCCTTGATCAGGGCGTCGGAGCTGTTGTGTGGTCGCCGCTCGGTTGGGGCCGCCTGACGGGAAAAATCCGCAGAGGCCAGCCCCCGCCGCCGGAAAGCCGGCGCAACGTGAAGGCGTCCAATGACATCGGCCCACCTGCGGATGAGGAGTATCTCTATAAAGTGGTTGACGCGCTGGATGCCGTGGCGGAAGAGACAGGCAGGACAGTGCCGCAGGTGGCCCTGAACTGGCTGCTGCAGCGGCCGACCGTTTCTACCGTCATCATCGGGGCTCGCAATGAGCAGCAGTTGAAGGACAATCTGGGCGCTGTCGGCTGGAATCTCACGCCGGAGCAAGTGAAGAAGCTGGATCAGGCGAGCGCGGTGACCATGCCCTATCCCTATTGGCACCAGCGCCAGTTCAAGGAACGCAATCCTTTTCCCACCCGGGTGTGACGCCGGTGTGCTCTCAACGAGTGGCGTGGAAAGAACAACGGACAACGGACTCAAAGCAGTTCTGAGGGTCGCCAGAGGCGGCTATTCCTGCGCTGGAGGCGCCAGCGGAACCAGCATTCCATCGCGGATGCAGTAGTCATTGTCGCGCCAGCGTACGCTCTTGCGTCCGAAGCTGATAAGCCAGATCACAAAGGCCATCGCGTCCCAGACGGGGATGAGCGCCAGTTTTTTCCAGGGAACGGACTGCTTCAATCCGCGAACTCCGATCATCCATGCAATGGCTGAGCGAAAAAGAAAATATGTGCCGAGATATCCTGCAGCAACCGGCAGCGATGGCTGGATGGCAATCGCCGCCAGGCACCATGGCAGTCCATGAGTGAAGATCAACCCCAGATGGCCCCAGGGCCGCATGTGCCGCATGACCACGATCCAGCGCAGCCGTTTGTGAAACAGATCGCGAAAGGTCTGATAATCGGCAACTGTGAATACGGAGTAGGGCAGGAGCTCTACCCTGAAGCCCTGGTCTGAAATCAGACGACCTACCAGCAGATCATCCGCAGGACGGTTCTCGATCGCCTCGTAGCCGCCGAATCCGTTCAAACGCGTGCGCGATGTGGTAATCGAGGGGCCCAGTGCAAATTTCACCCCATCGAGTTGCCAGGCCACCAGGATTCCCGCATAAAAGTCGGCCAGCATGCCTACCGACTGGAGATTCTGGACGAGCGTCGTTTCATGGGTGGGGATATAGAAGCAGGTAACGGCGCCCACCTGCGGATCGGCAAGTGGAGCCACCACAGTGCGGAGATAGTCGGGCCGGACCCTGACATCACTATCGCTGATCACTACAATTTCATGCTGTGCTTCGCTTACCAGTCGAGCCAGCTTTGCAACCTTATCGTTGGTCGCGTTCCGTCCGGAGCCGAAGAGCACGCGGATCCGGCGCTCGGGAAAATCAGCCATCAACTTCTCGATCACCGGAAGCGCTGGATCCTCGGCGTCACCAATACAAAACAGGACTTCATATTCTGGATAATCCTGACGGCAGAAACTGGCGAGGTTGTTGTAAGCGTCGGGATCAAGCCCGCGAATCGGCTTCAGGTTGCTGACCGGAGGAACAAAATCTCGGGTGGATGATGTGGTTAGGACAGGCGCTCGTTGAAAAAAACGAAAAGAACTATAAAGCGCTATCCCGTAGTAGATGAATGGAATCGCAGCTAGAGCGAGGAAGATGTAAGTCCAGGGAGTCTGCATCATGGGCATCTCTCGCGCGGCAGAACCGGCGGCCCGTGGTGATTTCGTGCAGCGCTGTCAGGAATTGTCATACGTCGACCCAAACGAGAGAGGCCCGTTAAAACACCCAGGTGATACGCTCCTTTGCCCTATGGTGCAGAATCAATAGTTTACGTTGTTTCCAGGAAACGAGCCAAATATCAAGAGTTTGGCCACAAGACCTGACTGAGACCAAGGTCAACACCGAATGCGATCCAGCCATCTTGATAAGTTACATCGTCAACAGGACTACACCTACACAAACCAGCAGTGCTGACATCCATCGTCGGTGATCAACTCTTTCCTTGAGAAAGACCTTGGCCAAGACCGCGCTGAGCATGAAGGTCAGAGAAGCTGAAGCCGGACCTACCAGGCTGGCATCACCCCAGGAAAGCGCCGTGAGCAGGCTGAAGAACCCCACGGACATGCAGGCAATCGCCAGGAGGAACTGTTTCTCGCTGAAGATGGCCGCAATCACGGCCAGAATCCCACGGCGCAAGCGCAACTCATCCAGGTCGCCAATGCGCTTCATGGCGCTGGAGAGCAGCACGTCACCAATGCTGGAGGCCACAACAATCATGGCGATGGCAATCCACAGCTCAAGCGATTTCATGCTGCTCCTTGGGCGCGTGAAGGTGCCTTTCGCTCGGCTGGGCGGTCAAGGCCGGGCCCCGTGTCACCCAGCCTACGCCGCAACCGATCAACAGGATTCCCAGCCAACGCAAGGACGAGACGTGTTCATGCAGAAAATATTTTGAAAGCAGCGCCACCACCACGTAGCCCAGAGCGGTCGCTGGCAGCACATAGCTCAAGTCGGCCCAAGAGAGTGCTGTCAGGTAGGATGCGAAGAAGCAAGTCAGGCAAAGGATGCCAATCAGGATCCATGGAGTCGCCACTGCGCCCAGAAGCCTCTGCAGGTGATGAAGATCAATGGCTCCCACGTCCTGCATGCCGCGCTTCAGCAGCACATCGCCTGTGCCGCCGAAGCCCATCACTGCCAGGAGAACCAGATACTTCCGAACGTTCACCCGTTAATCCCCGGAAGATGCTTGGATTGGTCTTGTTTCCGATTCTTGCGTAGCGCCCGGCCCCTGCTTTGTGCTGTCAGCGCGCATTTCCTTGGCCACGCGGTTTCTTTGCGCTCGCAGCTTCAGGAAAGACTTGGCCTCGCGATAGAGGCGCTTGCGATCGGTCGAATTGAACATCGCTTTCTTCACGATGCGGAACACAGCTTTGGGACGAAAATAATATTCGTCGTAGAACTTGTGCACCATCTCCAGCACGTATTCGCGTGGCAGGCCGGGATATTGGATCTGCGCCAACTGGTGACCGCCATCATCCACCATGCGTTCCGTGCCCACGATGAAACCGTTCTTTTTGGCGAAGTCATACAGTTCAGTGCCGGGGTAGGCGTGCGCAAGGGATACCTGTATGGTCTCAACATCAAGTTCCTTGGCAAAATCAATGGTCGTGCGGATGCTCTCACGGCTCTCACCGGGAAGTCCCAGGATGAAGTCGCCATGCACCACCAGGCCCAGCTTCTTGGTGTCTTTGGTGAACTGGCGGGCACGCTCAACCGTTGCGCCCTTTTTGATGTTTTTGAGAATTTGCTGATCGCCGGACTCGTAACCGACAATCAGCAAGCGGCATCCAGCTTCTTTCTGCGCCTTCAGCGTTTCATAATCAGTGGTCACACGTGAGGTGCACGACCACGTCATGTTCAGCGGCTTCAGCTTGGAGCAGAGCTCGACCGTGCGCGCCTTCTGGATATTGAAAGTGTCGTCATCAAAGAAATATTCCCGCACCCAGGGCCAGTATTCCTTTGCCTGCGCCATCTCGCGGGCCACAGCGTCCGTGGACCGTTTGCGCCAGGGATGTCCGCTTAGCGTCTGAGGCCAGAGGCAGAAAGTGCACTGCGCCGGACAGCCGCGCGTGGTATACAGCGAGACGAATGGGTACAGCAGGAAAGGCACGTTGTAACGGCGGACGTCGAGATCGCGGTGGTAAACGTCCGTCACGTTGGGCAGCGCGTCCAGATCCTGTGCATCGGGCCGGTCAGAATTGTGGACGATCTTGCCGTTGCTGTCGCGATACGAAATTCCGATAATCTCCGATAGCGGCTTGCCGTTGGCAAACTCCACCACCGAGTAGTCAAATTCGCGACGGCAGACGAAATCAATGGCAGGGCACTCCTTCAAGGAGCGCTCCGGCAGCGTGGTCACATGCGGGCCAACAAAGGCGATCTTCAGCCTGGGGTTGGCCTCCTTCATCTTGGTGGCCAACCGGACGTCGCCGGGAAAACCCGGCGTGCTGGTGAAAAGCACCAGGAATTCATATTGCCTGGTAAGTTCGATGGTATCTTCCGCCGACACATGATGGGGCGGAGCATCCAGCAGGCGCGAGCCTTCCAGCATTCCCGCCGGATAGGCGAGCCACACCGGGTACCAGTAGGACTCGATCTCACGGGTGGCGGGCCAACGCGAACTGGCCCCTCCATCAAAATTCTCAAATGAGGGCGGATTCAGGAATAACGTTTTTAATGGCATTAGACAAAATTCTATACTATCGCCGCGACGTTTGGGATAAATACCAACCAATCCAATGAGTTACGGAAGGGCTGAACGGTCGGGTTATCAGCATATCCAGGCATCGTGCATCGGTTCTTCAGGGTCAGAGCACCCCGAGCTAGAGTTTCCTGGGTCCCAGCGCCCAACTTTCCAGTTGGCCAATCTGGCGCAATAGCTGGACCTGGGCTTTGTCCAAATCAAAGCTGGAATTCAAATAGGCGGCATAGCGTTCATGCTCAGCAATTCGGGCGCCTTGCTCATCCTTCAAAGTAGCGCCTCCGGCCTGGATCTTCTCGTGCGTGGTCTCTGAGTCCGCTTCGGCAAGCTGGTACTCGAGTTTGAAGACATCACGCGCGGCGGCCAACTGGTCCACTGAGCGTTGCAGTCGCAAAGTTTCAGTGCTGACCTGTTCTCTTAAGTTCTGGGCTTCTTTTTGCGCCTTCAGCGCGTCAGCTTCCGCAGACTTCGCCGTCTCTCGCTGCGACGAATTGAAGAACGGGAAACGAATGGCCACGCCCAGCACCACATTGTTGCGCTGGAATTTATTGAAGAACTGGTCATAGTTGTTGTAGCGGGCCAGCACCGCGTAATGCGCGACCAGATCTACGGCAGGATAAAGCTGCCTGTCCTCGCCTTTCGCCCTGAACGCCTTGGTCTTGGCTACTTCCTCCGCAACCTTGACCGAGGAATTGTTTTTCATGGCTTGCACACCCAGATCCTGGTCCTGGGCGACGGCGGGCAATTCCGGAATGCTTTCCGTGGCTGTTTGAATTCCGCTTTGAGGCAGCCCAGTAAGCTGCGACAAGCGGAGCCGCAACTGGTCAATGGCCGCCTGTGTTTCCGCCATTTGCATGCGCGTTCTGGCCGTCTTCAGTTTGGCCCGCGTGACTTCAACTGGCGCGTCCACCCCGGCCTGCACTCGCTGGCTGACCACGTCTTCCAGTTTTCCTGCCAGTTGCCGTTGCTCACTTTGTACGCCGAGCGAGGAAGTAAGAAGGTCAAGCTGGATGTAATCCAGCGCGGTCTCCATGATCACATCGTTGCGGCGATCGGCGTTCTGAGCCTGGGTTGTAGAGATGTCACCCTTCGCCGCCTTCATGAATTGCCGCTGGGCGGTGTTGAAGAGGAATTGCTGCGTATTCAGATCGAAGATGGAAGGAGCCGAGCCTTCGATGCTGAGCGGAAATCCGTACGAAAAAGCCAGCCCCGAACCGAGCGTGACCTGGGGCAGAAACAGGTCGCGCGCCTGGAGGTAATTGGCCTGTGCGCGCTGCACATCAGCGTGGCCGATTCCGGTTGCGGCGCTGTTTCTGAGCGCCAGTTCAATGGCAGTGCGGAAGGGAAGGGGCGCCTCCTGGGCGCGGCTCTCCAATGAAAGCGCAACAAAAAAACAACACAGAAAAGCAATCACGCTGCTGAATTTCATCGATTCACCTGTATACGAACTGGTTGTAGAAACAAGATTCTAAAGCGACATGGGGTTACCGCGTATGCGGGACGGACCCAGGCGTGCCGAGGGTCCACAGGCGCCGAACGCAAGCAACTCTTAAGAGTATAAGAAAACGTTAAGCGGCTGCGAAGGCAGCGAGGCACATAACAAGGCAAGACCTGGCCTTGTTGTTTCGCTGCGGACCGGGCGGTCAGCGCCGTTTTTTTGTTGCGTTCTGCGCGACCCGCGCTTTCACCAACTTTTTAATCAGTGCAATCGGCATTGGCTTGTCCGTGGGGAAGTGGATGGTCCCCTTGGATGTGGAGAAGCCCTCAAGTTCATCCTTGAACGCCTCGATCACCGACGCGGTCGGGAACAAACTGCAATGGCTGGAAAACGCGGCGTACCACACTAGAATTCTGTTGTCCTTGAATGCCGGTATCCTGTAGCTGATGACCTCGGTAGCCTCCGGTGGCACAGTGGATCGAATCGCGGCGCGAATCTTGTTCAACGCACCGCGGGCAGGTTCCGAAATCCCTGCCATGTATTCGTCTACGCTTTTCGGAGCGGAGCCTTTGGCCGCAGAACCGCGCTTGCCAGATTTCATTTTTTTCATGGGGGCCATGCAAGAACCTCCAAATTCCATTGCTAACGACTTACCCTGGCCAGCGCCTCCTGGGCCGGCCGGTATTCGGACGCCAGCGCCAAAGCTGCACGATACTCGCCTGCCGCAGCTTTCTGGTCGCCTTGCTTTTCCAGCAATAATCCCAGCAGGTAGTGTGCCTGAAAGGCCGAGCCATCCTCAGCCGTAGCATCCAGTGAGAGATATTCGTGGAGCGTGTGGACCGCGCCGGGAAAGTTGCGGCCCGAAGCCAGCAGGAGGGATGCGCTGTCAAATAAGGGAATACCATCTTTTCGCGGCGCACTGAGGGATTTTGTGATCGCCGCCTCCATGTCCTCCAGCCGCCCGGTCCGGTGGTAGAACGCGGCCAGAGTTACCCAATACTGCGCAAGGTTGCCGCTGGCCTGGAGCGCGGCCTTGTATTCCTGCTCGGCGCGCGTCTTGTCATTCTGTTTTTCCTCGATCCGGCCGCGAATGTCATGGGCCAGTGCCGGGTCCTGATTCATAATGAAGTCCGCCAGGCGCCTTGCCTTCGTCTTGTCTCCACCCATGATGTAGGGCGCCTCGATGTAGAACTCTGCGAGATCGGCGCGCGCGGAGAGATTCTTTCCTGCCTGGTCCAGAGCAACCGCCTTCTCGAATTCACCTTTTACTCTGCGGACCAGGGTCAATCCAGTGACTGCCCCTGACGCCTCAATTTTCTTTCCGTAGGCCCGAGCCAGCCACTGATGGTATTCGCTTTCCTGGGGGACGAGGGCCACGGATTTCTCGGCGGCGCGGAGCGAATCATCCCAGCGCTCGAGCTGAAAGTAAACGCGGCTCATCAGGTTATAGGCCCGCGCGTCATTCGGGTTGTCCCGGACTTGCGAATTGAGGACTTGCAGCGCTTCATTCGCCCTGCCGTTCTGCAGCAGCAAGGTCGCATCCGGCAGCGCCGGCGCCACAACCGCGAGGAAGAGAAGAGCGAACAAGAGAGTCACGGGCCGGACTGCGTTCAACGCTCAACCACCTTGACTTCCATGCCGTTGCGCAGCGGCTGCGCGTTGATGGCCCCGAGCGCAATCCGCGTTCCTTCGGAGACGCCGCTCAGGATTTCCACGCGGGTAAGGCTGGAAGTGCCCGTCTGCACCTCCCGCGTCCTGATCTTGCCATCTTCGATTTCGTAAATTACGTGCCGTCCGTCAATATCGTGCACGGCTTCGCGCGGCACCGTGAGAGCGCCCTCGTGTCTGGCAGTCACAATGTTTACATTCACATTTACGTTGGGCAGGAGCTTGTGGTCAGGATTGGGAATCTCGCACGTAATTTCGCCCACGGAGCGCGTTCCAACCGTGGTTACGGCGGTTGGGATTCTGGTGAGGGTCCCTTCCCAAGTGCGGCCCGGAATCGCTTCCCACGTGACTTCCACCTTCTGATCTTTGGCCAGCTTGCCGATATCCGGCTCATCCACAAATGCTCGAACCTGGATCCTGTTGAGATCCGCCATCTGCAACAGCAAATCGCCGGCATTCACGAACGAACCCGCCTTGACTCGCACCTGATATACGGTTCCGGCAAAGGGCGCGGTAATGTGTGAATTCCTCAGCGCTTCCTGGGCAGCGGCATAGGCAGCGCGCGCTTCATCGGCGGAAGCTTGAACTTTGGCGATCTCGGCCGTGGAGAAGCGTCTGGTCTGCTTGGATTTCAGGAGCTGCAAATCAGCCTCAGCTTTTTGCAGGCGATTGCGAGCTGCTTCCACCTCTCCTGGGGATGCCGCTCCGTTCTGCTGCAGGCGTAGCGTGGCCTCCAAGTTGCGCTGGGCCGCATTGCGCTCCGCCTCGGCCTTGGATAGATCGCTCCGCACGGTCAATATCTCTTCCTGGGTACCGCCGGATTGCACTGCGTGAAGGTCGGCTTCCGCGGCGCGAAGCTCGGCGAGTGCCTTGGCTGCCTGTGCTCGCGCCTCGGCATCATCCAGCTGAATCAGAAGCTGGCCGGCTTTTACGTGGTCGCCTTCATGCACCGAGACGCTTTTCACTGGCAGTTGGGCAGTCGCATGCGGCTCAAAGTCCTGCACCGGCTCAACTCTACCGTTTGTGGAGATGAAGCTGGCAATCTGCTGGCGGGTGACTTGCTCCGCGCGCACCGGTGGTGCTCCCCTGCGCATCATCCAGCCGGAAAATAGAAACAGCGCCACCACGGCTGCCGCGATCAGCAGGTGAGTGCGTTCCGGGAAGCTGCGTTTCACTTTCGCCATTCTCAATCTTAAGACTTTAAGTATAAACAACCGGATTCAAGCGGGCGCACAAAATCTCCCCAAAAACTTCTCCGGGAGCGCATCAACTGATAAGAAATGTAAACGATGAAATTCTCCTTCCGTTAGATGCTCTCACCACGGGCCCAGTTTCTGGATATTGACGATTGGCTACAATAGTACGCAAATGACGAACCGCACAGGCTATACGGAAAGCCATGCCAAAGCCGGATTGGACCACAAATTTCCTGAAATCGATACCTGGCCAAACCAGTTTCCCGCGTATGAAGTTCTGGTTGACGCTCCGGAATTCACCTCGGTTTGCCCCAAGACCGGGTTGCCGGACTTTGGCGTCCTGGAAATCCGCTACATGCCGGACAAGCTTTGCCTGGAGCTTAAGTCACTGAAAGAGTACTTGCTTCATTATCGCAACCTGGGAATTTTCCAGGAGAACATTGTGAACCGCGTCCTGAATGATGTAGTGCGCGTCGCACATCCCAAGTGGGCGGTTGTGAAGGGAGTGTTTCGTCCACGCGGCGGCATAGGAACCACGGTGGAAGCGCGCTGGCCGAGGCAGAAGAAAGCTTTGTAGCCTGTCTCTCACCAAGTGAGAGGCCCCTATCGCCAGAAGAAGAGTGTCTGAGATCCTCCACCCGACGCTGCCCGGAAAAGGGGTAGCGACCCTTCACTGCGTTTCGGATAAACTACAGGCTGCTCGAATGCAGCCCAAACTCTACCCCCGCCTGACGCTCGCGCTGCTCACCGGACTCAATATTCTTAATTACATTGACCGTTCGGTTCTCTGGGCCGTCCAGCCGCTGGTCAAAGAAGAGTTCAAAGTCACGGACGCCCAGATTGGGTTGCTTACCACTACCTTTTTCTGGTTTTACATGTGCGCGGCGCCCTTTATCGGATATCTGGGCGATCGCTACAGCCGAAAACGCATCATTTCGGTGGGCATCATCATCTGGAGCGGGTTCACCTTCCTGACTGCGATCACGCACAGCTTCAACGGCCTGATGTGGCGGCACATTCTGGTGGGAATTGGCGAGGCCAGCTACGCCTCTATCGCCCCGACGCTGGTTGCCGATTTGTTTCCCTTAGAGCGCCGCGGCCGCATGCTGGCCATTTTTTCCGCCGGGTTGCCCTTTGGAACCGCAGTCGGCTATCTACTGGGGGGCGCCATGGGGCAGCATTTTCACGATTGGCGTCCACCATTCCTGGTGGCCGGCATTCCTGGTTTCCTGCTGGCGATGGGGCTCTGGTTCCTGCCGGAGCCGCCTCGTGGACGGACTGACATCGTCGATGTGTCCGCGGTGGGCGCCACGCTTCCCGGTCTCTTTCGAAACCGTGCCTTTATGAGCGCCACGCTGGGACTTGCCATGTATACCTTCGCCATGGGAGGCCTGCAGGCCTGGATACCCACCTTCCTCACCAGGGTTCGTGACATGACGCTGCAGAGCGCGACCACGATCTTTGGAGGGATCACCGTTTTTAACGGCATTGTGGCAACGTTAATCGGCGGCTGGATCGGCGATCGCCTGATCAAGAAATATGCCGGCGCTTACTACACGTTTTCCGGCTGGGCCATGCTGGTTTCCGTCCCTTTGTTGATCTCGGCCATCTATCTCACGGGACAAGTCATGTTTCCAGCCATGTTTGTGGCCGAGTTCTTTCTGCTGATCAACACGGGGCCGGTCAATGCCGCCTTAGTCAATTCAGTCGGCCCGAATATCCGCGCGACCGCCATGGCGGTCAACATTTTCGTAATCCACCTGCTCGGCGATGCGTCTTCGCCCTATGTGATCGGCAAGATTTCCGATTTGACATCACTGCAAACCGGGTTCTGGGCAACATTTGTCGCAGCAGCGCTCTCCGGAATCATTCTCGTGTATGGGGCCAGGTTCGCACCACGATTGGCCGCGCCCCAGCCAGACTAGGCAACTGGCTAGCCCGCGTTATTTTGTCGGTTCCATCAGGACGGCATCATTGAAGCGGTTGAAGTAGTTGAACAATCCAATGGCGGCCAGCAACTCGACCATTTCGCCGTCGTCAAAATGCTGGCGCAGGCTGGCCCAAAGAGCATTGTCTATGTTATGCGCATCGGCGGTCATGCGCTCAGCCAGGCGAAGCGCGGCCTTTTCCTTTTCCGTGAAGTCGGTGCGGCTTTCGAATTCAGGCAGGCCCTTGATCTGCTCGTCACTCCAGCCAAGCCGTCTTGCCAAGACGGTATGCGATGCCAGTCAATACTCGCAACGGTTGATCTGGCTGGTACGGACGATGACCAACTCTTTCAGCTTGACCGGCACTGTGCCAGTCTCCATGACCGCGCGAAAGTGAGCGATCATGGTCTTCATGATCTCCGGACGGTGGGCCACCGTCCGGAACATGTTGGGAATGTTCCCACGAACCTTCATGAAGTGGTCGTAGATGGCGGCCACTTCGGGATCGACCTGTGAACGATCAAGACGCGAAATTCTGGGCATGGCTAGTCCGGCATCCGCAGGCGAGCGTTACTGTGCGAAGGACTGGACGGCCTGTGTCTCGTCGTCCTTGATATCGAAGACCGTGTACAGCTTGGTAATCTGAAGCAGGTCGTGGACCTTCTTGGTCAACTTGAGCAGTTTCAACTCGCCGCCCTGATTGCGCACACTGGTAAAGGCGCTGACCAGCTCTCCTATGCCGGAGCTGTCAATGTAAGTGACGTCACCGAGGTTGAGCAGGATCTTGTTGCGGCCTTTGCTCATCAGATCGCGGACCGTGTCACGCAACTTTACACTGCCTTCCCCAAGGGTTATACGGCCGTTAAGGTCAACAATCGTGATGCCATCCACCTGCCGGGTGTTTGATTTCAAAGTCACTTTCACTCCTCCTTGGATTTCGCGGCCTCACGGCCTACATGTTTCACTAATGTAATCTCGGTCCCCGGGTGCAAATTCTTGATCGTCACCTCATCCATAAACGAGCGGATGAGAAAGATACCCCGGCCGGATGCTTTCATCAGATTCTCCGGCGCCAGCGCATCCGGAATGGAGCGTGGATCCAGCCCCTTGCCCTGATCGGTCACGGTAATCACCAGCGCGTCCGGCGTCATCTGGTAAGCGATAAAAAACTTTTTGTTCGGGTCATAGGCATTGCCGTGCAGCACCGCATTCACCGCAGCCTCCCGCACCGCCATAGCAATATGATGCTGGGCGTCCTCGCCGAATCCCCATCGGGAAGCTATTTCAAAGGCCTTCTGCTCGGCCATATTGACGCTCTCCAATGTCGAATCCAGCGTGTACGAAACCGGTTTTTTCGCGCGGCTATCCACAGCGTGTGCCCAGACTGGCTCTAAAATTGAATTATCAGCGAAAGTCGCGGCAAATGCGAATCGGTAGTTTGCCTAGGCGAACGGGGAATTGTCAAACGGCCCGGACGGACGTGTGAGCGATGCACGTGCCTGAGCTGCAGGAACGGCATATCGCAGGCCTGAAGACTGAAGTCCTCTAAATTTGAGCGGGACGTCACCGCGCCTCAAGGTACACATCCATCGGACGCAATGCTCTCAAGGAGATGACAACCCGCTCTCTTTGCAGGGTCTTTGCTTGCCAAAAACGCTCTTTTGAACCGCGGCTACTCCTGATCGTGCCGGTCTGTGCGCAATCCGGGCTGGAACGGATTGCCCGCTTGCCCGGCCATCACGAACCATGATGTCGCCCCGATGTGGCGGTTGGGGTTGTAGGAAAAACCGAATCCAGTATTCAGCACGCTGGATGCGGCCACAACGCCCTCGCCGTCCGGTATCGCCTTGCCGCCCACAGTCTGACCTTTAGCCAGGGTTTCCTGGGCTGTACTAATGTTATCGAGCAGCACGCGCGCGGTATCTACATCTCCGTGGAAGCCGGGAAGGTCGCGCCGGGCGGGCAATCTACGAGCCAGCAGCGCTGCCGCCAGATGACCGGTCCCTTCCATCCACACCGCATTAGGGTCGGGCACAGCAGAGAACTGGTCTGATGGAGCGAGGGCGCGCAGACTCTGGCTTGCAAACGTAACTCCGGAAAGCCGGCTATCGCCGGTCAAGCGGCTATTGATGGTCTGAGGCGTGTCTGTGGTCGCCAGATTCGTCTTGGCCCAGTCAATGGACCGGGCATGGGTTTCATCCAGGGTGGCCAGGAATGACCATGTCTGCACGTCTTCCGGAATATTGGCCTGCTGCAAGTCTGTAATTACGGTAACGCCGTCCGGTGTTGTCCCGGTAAAGAAAAACTCTCCATCCGCAGAATCGAACATCGCGTTCACTAATGTCCGGGCATGTTCCGCCTGGACCAGCCAGCTGCCATCTCCGGTAAACTGCGCGAGCATGGTAAACAGAGCAACGCAATCGATATTGTGTTCCGTGGACTTGAACAACAACTTAGTGTTGTTGTTATCGACGCCAAAGTTGAAGCCGCCCGCTCCCCGCGTATCGAACGTATTGTTCACGATCCAGCGACCGAGCTTCACAGCGCCATCCAGGAATTGTGGGTCGCCGGTGCGGTGAAAGAGCTGGGCCAGCCCAATTCCAGTCCAAGCCATGTCTCCGACTGCGGAGCCCAGGAAAAAGAAGGGGAATAATGCCGGCTTAACAAATGCGCCCTGGGCATCCGGCTGGTCCACAAAATAGGCCTGCCGGACCCGCCCATCCCCGATTGAATCAACCTGCTGGGCATGCAGCAAGGCTTTACCGAGCACAATGGCCCGGGCAATATCGTCGGGACGGCCGCGCAGAAGATGGGCGTTAATAGCCAGCGAGTTGTCATAGACAAATCCCGTGGTTTGGAGCCCTTGCTGATCGGTGTAACTCTGCGAGAGACGCACCACCGTGCCCTGCGCATAGGCGTCCATCATTGTGTTGAGGAAGGAATAGGCTTTGTTAAGGGAGTCCGTGAAAGAAGATTCATCGCTGAACGGCGACTCCGCTCCCGATAACTCCCGGGCGCGCGCCGCCGGAACAAGGTGAAGTGCGGGCACAGATGTGAAGCCGGCCGCGGCCGCCAGGCCGAGACCGTATTTGGCGAGTTGCCGTCGTGAGATTTCATGGTTGGTCATGCTGATGCTCCTTTCATACAACAAAGGCAGGCTGAGATTTGGCCAGGCAGGGAATGCCGAAACTGAACCAGCATATTACATTACTCAATCGTTTTAGTAAATGCACGGGCCAGAAAATCATGCACCATTATGGGATGGCGGGCCGTTTCTTGTCCGCCATCCGGTGAGGGGTAAACGAGCAGGGGGTTACGATTTCAGCGTCACGGACTCACCGGCTGATTTGCGCCGCCGGGAGGAAGTTTGGACCAGATCCTTGGCAGCGCAGGTAGACTCACGAACCACAAATTCTGGTTTTACGATAACTTCCTCGGGGTCCTTACCGCCATTGAGGCGTTCCAGCAGGATGCGGGCGGCGGTCGTGCCCATCATCCGCAACGGCTGGCGCACCGTGGTAAGGCTGGGATTCTGGAAGGCCGCACTGGCGATATCGTCAAAGCCCACCACCGAGATATCTTCCGGCACGCGCAGCCCGCGTTCGCGAATCGCTCGAATCGCCCCAATGGCGGAGAGATCGTTATAGGCCAGCAGAGCGGTGAAATCCGTGCTACGGGAGAGGAGCTGATGAGTGAGCGGATATCCAACCACAGGCGAGAATGTATTCTCCTGCAGCTGGACCGTGAGCTCGGGCCGCACAGGAATGGCAAACCTGCCGGCCATCTTCTGGATGGCCTGCCATCGAACCTCAGCATCGGAACTGAACGGCTGGCCCTTAATGAACGCGATCCGCCGGTGGCCGAGGTCCACCAGGTGCTGCAGCGCAAGTCTGGCCGCCAGGTCATGATCCAGGATCACATTCGTCACGCCCGGCAGCCTGGTATGCCCGGAAATATTCACTGCCGGCAGAGGCAAGCTCTGGCGCAACTCCGTATCAATCACGATAAAACCTTCTACGGACCGCTCCATCAGCATTCTGGGGTACTCATCGAGAAGGTCTGCCCGCCGCCGGTGGCTGGCGACAAAGTAGAAATAGCCTTCCTGCAGCAGGTAATCATCCAGAGCATTTAAAAGGAGCGCGCCATACCCCTCACTGATCTCATGAACAAGGATTCCTATGGTGAAGCTGCGCTTCCTGCGCAAGCTGCGCGCCCAGACGTTGGGACGATAATTGAACTTGCTCACCGCGGCCAGGACGCGGTCCTTGGTTGGCTGCGGGATCTCCCGCGCCGTGGGTGAATCGTTTAAAACGACGGAAATTGTGGCCGGAGATAAATCCAGGTAGTCTGCCAGAAACTTCAGGCTGACAGGCCCCTCCGGCTTTTTGTGCACTTTGCGCTGACTGGGCATGCGTTTGTGTGCATCTTACACCAGCCGATTCTCCCCAGGGCCATTCCAGGCCCTTGAATGTTTTACTAAAACGTTTTAGTATGGACAACGCATTTGGCAACGACGGTTATCACCTCGTGACTTTGCTCAGGACCGAGGTTAGCCACGGCCTGGAAAGGAACAACCCCCATGCACTCCGCCTATGTGCAACCATCCAGCAGAATTCAATCCTCAGTTTTCAAAGCGCTGTGTCTCATCCCGGTGCTTGCTTTGTCACTTCAGGCCCAAACCGTCAACGTAGGCGCGGGCAGCTACACAACCACGCTTCCCGCCGGAGCCGCCGCCCCATCGAGCCAGATTTTCAACACCGTGGGAGGTCCTAAGCCCACGCACAGGTTCTGGGCGGCGAAGAACTGGTACGCCGATAACATCGTCAACGGCGCCGTGACTTTCGGGGGCGGTGGGGGCGGGCCTTTCAACATGTTTCCCCAGCCCCTGGGAATGCAGACTACAGGCAGCGGCCTGTTGATGGGCTTTGACGCCACGCTGAACAACGGCGGCACATTTTTTAACCAGCCATTTGAGGGCGATCTCACCATTGGAGTAGCCGGCCTGAATGCGGCCAGCGTGCCGGTGAGCGGCTATACCGACTGGACGGTGGATTTCAATTTCGGCCCGATGACCGCGCGAGTAGGGCGCGGCATGCCATTCGTCTATGTGACCACCAACGGCAGTAATCCGACGGTCACTTTTGCGGGCCAGCCCACGGTGTTTGCCAACAACGGCAACATCTTGGGCGTCAGCATCGCGAACAACAACTATGGCCTGTTTTGTCCCAGCGGCGGGAGCTGGAGCGGGATTGGCACAACGGTCCTGACTTGCAATCTCCCCGGCGGACGCCACTACTTCTCGCTGGCGCTCCTGCCTAACCAGGCCGCGCTCAGCACGTATTCACAGTTTGCCTTCTCGTTTCCCACCAACACCCAGGTCACATGGAACTACAACCCGAGCACCAGCCAGGTCACCACCACGTATACAGTCACAACCCAGGCGCAGGAGGGAACGCAGACCGGGTTTCTCATGGCGCTGTATCCTCACCAGTACACTGCCTTGCAAAGCGGCTCCATCAACACCAATTTCACCTATCCCTCAAGCCGGGGCACACTGGAGGTTCTGGAGGGTGTTTCTTTCACCACGGTAAATACCTTCCAGGGAGTGCTGCCGTTTTTACCCAGCACCGGCAATTTCAACAATACGACCCTGACATCATTCATCAATACCGTTGCCAATGAGGCCAACCACTTTGCCGTGAGCCAGAGCGGCGGCGGAACGAACACATACGACATCGGCAAAGACCTGGCGCGGGTTGCGCACCTTCTCCCGATCGCCAAAGTCGCGGGAGACACGACGGCGTTGAATAGCCTGCAAGCCAGCCTGCAAAACGAGTTGCAGAACTGGTTCAACGGCGCAGCCAACAACCAGAGCACCAACGTCTTCTACTACAACAGCAACTGGGGCACGCTGATCGGGTATCCTGCGGCTTTTGGCAGTGACATTGCGCTGAACGATCACCACTTCCATTATGGGTACTGGATTCATTCCTCCGCCATCCTTGGCCTTTTCAACCCAAGCTGGATCCAGTCGAACAACTGGGGAGGAATGGTCGACCTGCTGGCGCGCGATATTGCCGCGCCGGTGCGCAACGACGCTCTTTTTCCATTCCTGCGCTACTTCGATGTCTACGGCGGCCACTCCTGGGCGTCCGGCCAGGCGCCTTTTGGAGATGGAGAGAATCAGGAATCCAGCTCCGAGGCGGTGAATGCCTGGACCGGCCTGATTCTCTTCGCGGTTGAAACCGGCAATACGCAGCTTCGCGATGCAGCCATCTGGATGTACACGCAGGAAACCAACTCCATATTCGACTACTGGTTTAACGATGGCCGGGTGGCCACTTTTCCTGCCGGTTTCAGCCGGGTGGAAATAGCCAACGTCTTTGATGGAAAAGGAGACACCGGCACATTTTTCAGCGGGCAGATTGAACTGGAGCACGGCATCGAGTTTCTGCCGTTTCACGGCGGATCGCTGTATCTGGGACGCGACCCTGCCTACGTTCAGAGAAATCTTGCGGAAGTGACCAGCATCGATCCAAACGCCTTTGCCGCTGGAAGCACAAACTGGCCCGACATCATGGAGGAGTTCGAAGCGCTCGAGGACCCAGCCACGGCCCTGAACCAGTTCAACAATACATCGTTCGTCTTCGATGGCGAGAGCAAGGCAAACGAATACTATTGGATCACCAACCTGCAGGCCCTGGGACGAGTTGATGAGACCGTAACTGCCAACACCCCTCTGTATCGAGTCTTCAAAACTGCCGGCGGCGTGCGAACGCACGTAGCGTTCAACGCGGGAACGGCGAGCATCACCGTCAACTTTTCCGATGGCGCGAACTTCACGGCGCCGGCGGGAAGCATGGTGAGTGAATTTGGCACGGTGAGCCTAGGCAATGGCGGGTCGCAATCGCCATCGGCGAGTCTAAGCGCAAACAGCCTGACGTTCGGGAGCCAGAATGTGGGCACTACCAGCGCCTCGCAGACGCTCACGCTGACCAATCATGGGCCGGGCGGGTTGACCATCAGCAGCGTGGCCGTGACCGGTGATTTCTCGCAGACCAATAATTGCGGCACATCGCTGGCGGCGAATGCCAGTTGCAGCATCAGTGTGAGCTTTAAACCCACAGCCACGGGCGCCCGGACCGGCACATTGACGGTGACTGACAACGCCTCCAACAGCCCTCAAACCGCTGCCCTGAGCGGAACGGGCACAAGCGGGGCTCCGTCCGCTCCCAGCAATTTAAGCGCGACGGCCGTATCCAGCAGCCAGATCAATCTGACCTGGACCGCGAGCAGCACCTCCGGCGTCACGTATAACGTCTACCGCAGCACCAGTTCCGGTTTTGCCATATCGCCGGGAACCCGCATTGCGACCGGGATCAGCGGCACTTCGTTCTCAAATACCGGCCTCAGCGCCTCGACCACCTTCTTTTACCTGGTAACCGCCACCAACTCGAATGGTGAATCGGCCGCCTCCAACCAGGCAAGCGCCACTACGCAATCGGGGGGTGGAACCGTGAACGGTCCGGTCTCGATCAATGCCGGTGGTGGCGCCAGCGGCACATTCGTCGCCGACGCCGGATTTTCGGGGGGAAGCGCAGTTTCAACCACAGCCGCGATTGACGTAGGGTTGATTCCCGCTCCTGTGCCGCCACAGGCGGTATACCAGACCGGACGCTCCGGCGTTTCTACCTACACAATTGGCGGCTTAACCGCCGGCAGTTCCCACCAGGTCCAACTGCACTTTGCCGAGATCGTGTTTACCGCGGCCCGGCAGAGAGCGTTTAACATCGTCATCAACGGGACAACGGTGCTCAGCAACTTCGACATCGTCGCGAACGCCGGAGTGCCCAATAAGGCCATTGAGGAGAATTTCGCCGCAACTGCCAACAGCAGCGGCCAGATTGTGATTCAATTCACTACGGGTTCGACGGGTACGCCGCTGATCAATGGGATTGTTGTCCAGTAAGCGAAAGCACGCACCCAGACCAAAAGGCGGAACACTGGCAACGTTCACCTGTTGGATCAAGAGCTCGTGGAGTTCCAAGAGGCCAAGAAGAAATCCTGACCCTCTCATGAGCGCGCGAACTTGATCAATGGCTGGATGTCGCCCTGATCCGCTGCCCGGACCGCGTCCAGATATCTGGCTCGTGCTTCACCCGGTTTGACCAGGTCGGTGGCTCCCCAGGTGAACGCAGCGCGGCCAAGCTTCATGACGAACAAATCCGCGATGAGGCGGGCATGTCTCCCATTGCCGTTCGGGAACGGGTGAATCACTACCAGGTGGTGGTGGAAGCGAACGGCGATTTCATCGGGTGGAAACGTAGAGTGCTGAAGCCAGTAGCGGACGTCACCGAGCAAGGCCACGAGATGCTCTCGAATTTGATGAAAGGGAATCCCGATGTTTTTCTCGGTTCGCCGGTACTGGCCCGCCCACTTCCATGTCTGGTCGAACATTTTCAAATGCAGCTTCCGAACGTACGCGTCGGAGGCCATATCCAAGGGGCTGGTGCGGTCTCTGATGGCCCACTCCCTCGCCCGCAGTATGTTCTCCCTTTCCCACTCATTCAACTCTTCTTTGGTCGCGAGACTCGGGATCAGATCCGCAAGTTCTTCTGGTGAGAGGGGAGTATTGCTGTCAGCGGGCGTCATTCGTGGTGTCGCTGGTTCGCGGTTCTTTCCAAAAGGCGTCTTGTTTCTTCCTCGATCTTGTCTTCCACTCCTCCTACGGCCTGGTCCTCGAGAGCCATGCTATGTTCAACGGCCCGGACGTTCTCGCTGGCCTTAGCTCGTGCGCGCTGCTCTGACAGATCCTGGACGCTGCCATTCTTTGGAACAAGGGCATACACCAGCTGGCACCCAAGAGCATCGGCTGCTTCGCGCAAATTCCCCAGAGTGATACGGTATTCCGCTTCGGACTTTTCCAGGTAAAACGCCAACGACGGAGCCTTGCCAAGCCGCTTCGCCATTTCGCGCAGAGTGATACCAGTTGCTTCCCTGATGGCGCGAATCCATCCTTTTTGCGGGCGTGGCGAATCCTTTACGGCGAGGAACGGCTTCAACGCTCGTTCGAGTTGGGCAATTCGCAACTTTCTGAATTCAGGCTCCATAGAGAGTCCTGTTCAATTATACATGGATAGCATATGAATATTATACTATTAATATTGAAATTATATAGTATTAAATTCTATAAATACTTGAACAACGACGAGAGGGGCTAAAATTCGCATGAGTGAATCGAAGTTTTGTATGTTCATTGCTATTCTGGCGGCTGGTATAACAGGAGCTTCCTGGACGCAACCAAAGGCAATCCCTGCTACTCAGGCCACTCCACAGCGCTCTCCCACACCCACAGATCCGAAGAAAGAAATTCTACGGCAGGCATCACCCGGCGTTAGCCCGTCACCTGCGGTCACTCCAGTCTCTAGCTCCCAAGGAGAGGAAGAGCACAATCCCGATTTCTTAGTTCGCGTCCAGCAACAACCAGGGCACGATGACAAAAGTTGGCTTAGAGTGATTTGGGACTCGCTCTTCCCTTGGCCAATTTTAATTATTGCGATTATCGTCTATTTGTTATTTTCCGGTGCAGCCCCGGATCGTATTGAAAGCCTCCTACGACCATTCCAGTCCGTAAAACTGTTCGGGCAGGAGTTCATCTTAAATCAATGGGGAGGGCGCAATGCCGAGACAGCGATTCGGTTTTACAGACAAGAAGTTCAAACCAAATTCGACCGGAAGGCCAAGAAACTCAAGATCGCAAGTATGCACAAGGCTGTTATTGACCAACTTCCGACCAATATCATTCCTGAATTAATGAACAAGCAAGTTCGCTCCACAATTCATGTTCCTGATATGTTATTTGATGAGGCTTTATATCAGTTGATCGAATATTATCCCGAGTACCCTCAATCCTCTCATGGGCGTAGTTTTCCCGTTCGGTATGGCATTATCGGAAAGGCATGGAGGCTTGAGGAATCTCAATACGCAGAGGCTGTTCCAACCGTTAAAGAACAGTTAATTTTTGAATGGGGCATGACAAAGGAAGAAGCAGAGCGGGCAGGTAAAGGCCGCCAGTCTTTTGCCTGCATTGTCCTAAAGAAGGAACAAAGAGCGCTCGGCATATTTTATCTTGATGCACCGGCACGCGCCGCTTTTGGCGACACCGATACATGGAAAAAGTTGGAAAGCGCAATCCAGGAAGGAGCTAAAACGACCAGACTGATTGACGCATTAGAAGCAATCCACAAAGACCTTCTGGACTCCAGTCCACGTGTTCATATTTTTGACAAAGCAGGCAAATCGAGTTGAGCACTTATAACGTGGTTGCTGAAGAATATTACATCCGATCCCGGCATCCAACTTGCGACAATTTTCGGGCAGCAAGCAAGATGATTATCGCTACTTGGTTAAACAAAATACCTAAAGGGGTAAGCATCTGCGAGGTCGGCGCTGGAAGGTCAGTTGTTGCAGAGCACCTGATCGAAATCGGAGTTCCCTTGCATAATTTGCTGATTACTGATCAGTCAGCACGTATGCTCAAGTATTCGGCTCAATTGTTACAATTTGGTGCCTTTGTAAAAGAGGCGGATGCTGCGCATCTTCCAATTCCAGTTGAAAGTGTGGATTATTTGATTTCATCACTCGGAGACCCTTATAACCTTCCGGTGTTCTGGACTGAGGTGGCCAGGGTCCTCACTTCTACGGGAAAAGCCATTTTCACCACACCGGCATATAAATGGGCAAGACATTTCCGGGCAAATACAGAGCAGACATTCAAAAACGCGGAATTTGAGTTGATTGATGGTTCAAGGGTGCTGCTCCCGTCATTCATCTACTCGGACTGTGAGCAGCAGAATATGATCCGAGCGGCAGGTCTCAAGGTCATTGCGACACGTCACATCTTAATTCGAGACTTGGAAGGAGAAAGTCTGTCGCCTAAGCTTGGGTTAGATCGCGGTCAAGACGGTGAGGTCGTCTCAGGATACCTCATTGGAAAGTCCTGATCATAAGAATCAATGAATCAATTGGAAGCAGTGTGCACGAAAGACTCAATTAATGGTTCGCTAGTCGGCTTATTTTTCGCAAAAACTCTCAAGCAACATTCGCCGTCATAAAGCCGATGCCCCATGTAACGCGCGTCAATAAATGGCGCAAGCAGGAGGCTTCGCCCCATGAAACGGAGCCACTCGTCTCCTGATAGCAGTGAAATCCCTATAAAGTGATATGAATCGTAAGCGTCAGAGGAACCGCAGACTGTTCAGGCGATGGGAACTATGGTGAAGTGGCAGCATGAATCCGGAACAGAAGGTGGTGCGAAGACGGCGGACGCGAGCAGAGATCAAGCAGTTAGTAGCAGA
>Ga0209168_10000151_pt1 | contig 77433 bp, 66 predicted proteins | sample Coa_R1_FD_187156 | JGI IMG/M metagenome (GOLD analysis project Ga0209168, IMG submission 187156) | Surface soil microbial communities from Centralia Pennsylvania, which are recovering from an underground coalmine fire - Coalmine... | ecosystem: Environmental > Terrestrial > Soil > Unclassified ...
GTTTTCTAACATCTTTTCCGCATCGGGTTTCGCTGGGGGAATTCGTCAGGCGTCTAGCAAACCAAATTCTCGAAAAGAAGGGCCAGAGGCTCATCGATGCGGAAGCGGCATTCATCGTCGGTGACGAGCAGCCCCGACCTGAATCGATGAACTAGGCATTGGTGGCGGGACGAGAGATCAGGATTTAGGTCACACCGAGCTATGCGCGCTTAATCCTCATTCCTGAGTCCGACCCCGGTTTCGTAGCCTCCAATCATTAATCTTCTTTCCCGAACTGCTTGATGTCATCGGCCACTTCGCCGACAGCCACCGGTTCTTTCCCCTGCACCAACTCTCGCACCTTTTCGACCACGTCCGGGTTGGCCAGCGTCGTGATGTCCCCGGTAGCGCCCCGGTTCGAGATGGAGGCCAGGATGCGGCGCATCAGCTTGCCCGAACGCGTCTTCGGCATGTCGGGGACAATATGGATTCGCCTCGGCCGTGCAATCTTGCCGATGATGGTTTCGATCGCCTTGTTCACTTTCTCCACGATCTCCGGGCTGGGCTGGAGTCCGGGCTTCAGCGCGACATAAACTTCCGGCACACGCCCCTTGATGTCATCGACCACTGGCACAACCGCAGCTTCTGCGATCTCCTCCACCGTCAGGCACGCGGACTCGATTTCCTTGGTGCCCAAGCGGTGGCCAGCCACATTGATCACATCATCCACGCGTCCCAGAATTCGGAAATATCCGTCCACGGCAAGCACGGCTCCATCCGCCGCAAAGTACGGCCAGTCGCGCCAGTTCTTGCTGTTGGGATCTTTGCAGTATTTTCGGTAATACTGGTTGACGAAGCGCTCCTTGTCGCCCCAGATCGTCTGCATGATGCCCGGCCAAGGATTACGAATGACGATGTTCCCTGCTTTTCCCGAGCCCGCGAGCACGACCTCTCCCATTTCGTCCAGGATCTCCGGGAAGATTCCCGGCATGCCAGGTCCCGCGCTGCCCGGCTTCATCGGATCTAGCCCAGGCTTGGTGCTGCACAGGAAGCCTCCGTTTTCCGTTTGCCACCAGGTATCCACAATGACCGCTTCGCGCTTTCCGACTGTCTCGTAGTACCAGCGCCAGACTTCCGGCTCGATCGGTTCTCCCACTGTAGTCATGTGTTTGAAGTGGTAGTTGTACTTTGGGGGTTCGTCATGACCAGCTTTCCGCAACATGCGAATCGCGGTTGGCGAAGTATGAAAGATGTTTACGTCCAGGCGCTCGGCAATCCGCCACACTCTTCCCGCGTCCGGATAAGTTGGAACGCCTTCGTAGATCACGCTGGTAGCTGCCAATGCCAGTGGGCCATACACAATATAAGAATGACCGGTGATCCAGCCGATGTCGGCCATGCACCAATAAACATCCTCTGGATGAATATCTTGAATGTACTTTGAGGTCGCGGTCACATAGGAAAGGTAGCCGCCCGTGCGATGTTGGCATCCCTTTGGTTTCCCGGTGCTGCCGCTCGTATACATCAGAAATAGTGGGTGTTCCGCATCCACCGGGAGGGGCGCCACGATTTCGCCCGAGTAGTTCGGCAAGAGTTCGTCAACCCAGAAGTCGCGGCCTTTCACAAATGGCGAAGCGGAAGCGTTCTGCCCGGCATGTCTTCTCCACACCAGGACCTTATCCAGTTTGTGTCCTTCCTTGGCCGAAACCTCGAGTGCAATGTCGGCCGATGCTTTGTGATCGAGCATCTTGCCATTCCGGTAATATCCGTCCATCGTGATCAGGACATGGCTGCCGGAATCTGCGGCGCGCATGCCGCAAGCTTCTCCACTAAAGCCGCCAAATACGACCGAATGAATCACCCCCAGCCGGGCGCACGCCAGCATGGTGATGGGCAATTCGGGAACCATCGGCATGTGAATGGTGACGCGATCCCCCGCTTTCAGGCCGCAGTGGTCACGCAGCAGCGCCGCAAATTCATTCACCCGCACATAGAGTTCGCGGTACGTCACCGGCACCGGCGCCTCGTTTTCCGGCTCCGGCACAAAGATCAAGGCCGCTTTGTTTTTGTACTTGGCCAAATGCCGGTCCACGCAGTTGTACGACGCATTCAGCTTGCCCCCTACGAACCACTTCCAGAACGGCGGATCGCTGGTGTCCAGCGTGGTGTGCCAATACTGGTCCCAGCTCAGCATCTCGGCGTATTCCCGGAAGCAGTCTGGAAACTTTTCTTCGCTGAATCGGTTGAGAATATCGGGATCGGTCAAGTTCGCCTGGCCGATGAACTTTGAAGAAGGATAGTAATATTCTTCCTCGCGCCAATGCACTGCGATCTGCGCTTCGCTGGTCTCAATCACTTGCGGTTTCTGACGAATCTCAGCCATATCAGTTACTCCTCGCATACGTTGAATTTGTCCTGCCTCTGGCAGTTGTCCGCTGGCACTCCATCACGCACCGGAGTCAATCAGAATTTGGGCGGTCGGACGAAGGACGCTTACGGAAAAGAGCGCCTTCCGACGTCCGCGACTATCACGACGAGGCGTCCGCTGACTCAGCGCAACGCCTCGCCGAAAAGCTAAGCCGCCACGGTCGCGCCGCTGGCAGCCGCGCTACGGACTGGTACTGCTGGACGCTTGGCCGCCAACTCGCAGAGCAGGGCAACCACAGCCAGCACCGCTGCGGAATAAAACGCCATCTGATAGTTCCTGTACTTGTCGAACAAAACACCGGCGATTCTGGGTCCAATGATTCCTGCCACACCCCACGCAGTGAATAACATCCCGTAGTTGATCCCGGCATTCTTGGTTCCCCAGAAGTCGGATGTGGTCGATGCATTCACCGAGAGCTGGGTGCCATAACACCAGTACACGACGAACACTGCCACGTACAGCGGCCCCACGCTCCCTCCCACCTGATAGAGAATGGGCATGGCAATCATCGAGATGGCAATCATCAGCCGTAATACGTTCAAACGGCCCAGCGCGTCCGATATCCAGCCCGACAAGATTCTCCCGGAAGCGTTGCCCACGGCGCCGACGACAAGTCCCATCGTAGCAATCGCCGCACTCGCAATCCCAACGCTCTTGGCGAAAGGCACCAGTTGGCTGATCACCATAAGCCCGGCCGAGCAGCCTAGTGCGTAGGCAATCCACATGAAGTAGAAACTCGGGGTGCGCAGCACTTCGCTCGGGCTGAACTCGTAGGTGGTCGCCGCGGTTTTGGAGGTCGCCGGAGCCCACCCTGAAGGCCTGTATCCCGCCGGCGGATTCTGCAACAGAAAAGCGCCGAATACTGTCATGACCAGGAAAATCGCGCCTAGGATCATGAATGTTGTGTGAACCCCATAAGTGGGAATGAGCTTTAGGTTGGCCAGCGGACCGAAGATGGCCGAGCCTCCGCCGTACCCTCCAACCGCCAATCCCACTGCCAACCCGCGCTTGTCAGGAAACCATTTCGCCATCACAGGGATCGGAGTCGCATATCCGAAACCATTGCCCAGTCCGCCGATCACTCCGAAGCACACATATAGATAGTTCAAACTATGAGTGAAGGCGCACAGAAAGAAGCCCAGGCTCACCAGGATGCCGCCGGCCAAAGAAACCTTGAACGGCCCAAACTTATCCTGCAGCCGTCCAGCCAGAATGAAGGAAAGCGCAAACACAACCACCGCGATCGTGAATACGTTCGAAGTCTGCGCGCGCTTCCATCCGAACTCCTTTTCCAAGGGAGCAACGAATATGCTCCAGGCATACAGCGTGCCCAACGCTAAATTCATCGACATTCCGCCGACCACACGCCACCATCGACTGATTCCAGGATTTGCTGAATCCGTAGTAGCCACAGTTTTTCTCCTTTACAACTTTTTGTCTAAGAACACCGACGCGATCCTCGTATAAGCGGCCATGCGCAGATCGCATCCTACTCCGCTCTTCAACCCGCGCTATTGCCCTTTCTGCAAAACCGCATTCACTGCCGGCTCCGAACCTGCCGAAACCATGAGTTCCCGATTCCACGGCGCAAACCCTGGCAGCGAAATTTCCACGGAATGATTCCCGACACTCAGGCTCACCACCGAAGGAGTGCTGCCCACATACCGTCCGTCGACATTGATATCTGCTCCCGGCGGAGTCGAACCGAAACTGCATTTCACCGATTCAGCTGCCGTCGCCGGCGCTGCAGTTTGACGACTTTCCCTGGTCACCGGGCTGGCAGCAAGGGAAGCCGTCGCTGCAGCCACACTCTTTGCTTCATCGCCAGCCTCCGGCCCAACCATCGTGTACAGCTGTTTCCTCATCTTTCCGTTATCGTCGACGTAATAGACGAGCAATCCGCGCTTCTCCCGCTTTGCGTCAAACGATTTTCCCTTCGCCAAAGGCGCACATCTCGACCACTTCGTATCCACGCTGCACACAATCCGGTACGGAGGGTGGTCGCCTTCCTGCACGAGCAAGATGTTCGTCACTTCTGACGTCTTGCTGTTGTGGCAATACGCGTCAAAATTGACGCCGTCACAATTCTTGGGCACTCCGTTGCCGTTCAGGGTGACCGAGTGGGTTTCCGAATCCAGAACGATGACCCGAATGTTGTTGCCCTTCACCACGGCATGCGCACACACCCCAGCCAGCAACATCACGTGCAACACCGTGATCGTCCATCTATGGTTCACAGCAACTCCTGTTGTTTGAGAACTAAAAAAAACGGTTCGGACTTCTCATGACGCGCCACGGGCGGACGCACAACCGGAAAGGTGCGCATCATTGTGAACCCGGAACTCGCGACCGTAATTCCTGATTCTCCTCACTGTTTGTGGGCGGGCCCGGAGTCATCACGCTCCAGACGCGGCCGCACTCCTATCCCCGGATCAATTCAAGTCAGTCTTAGAACGTGAAGATCGGCCCGAACTCTGTCCGATGATCCTGCCACTCGTTGCTCGGCTTGCCTGCGATCGTGTACGCCGGGATGCCGTCTTTGATACGAGTGGCATAAATCGATTGCTCGAAGCCAAACGTCACGAAGGGGTTGAACTTGTAGTACACCGTGGCGGCAGCCAATTTGCCCATCGAAAGCGGCAATGGTGCCAGAGTATTGGCGTTCGCCGTGTACCCGGTGTAGTCCAGGTCATGATGCACCATCTGGTCTTTCCCCATGTGCAGGAAGAGTTGCCAGCCGGCATTGTGACCTCTCGGATCGGCGTTGAACCAACGCGAAAGCGGCAATCCCAGATTCACAAATCCGCCAAAAGCCCGCAGAGCTCTCTGTGGCGCGACCACAACCTGGCCAGCTGCGTTCGTCCCGAGAACGGCTCCTCCGGCAGCTGCCAGCGGACCACCATCCAGAGTCTGGAAGCCCGGCGCTCCCTGAATATTTGTCAGACCGCTCGTATCCGTGGCGTAAGTATTGACTTGACCACCGAAGAAGAAGCGCAGATCGCCGCCGCGATAAATGCTCGCTACTAGCGTGAACCATCGCGTTGGCAGTTGCACTGCCCCCTGCAACCCATAAATATTGCTGGAAGCGGTGAAGCCATTCGGAAAAGCAGCCAGATAATTCGCCGGCATCGCGCTATATCCCGGCGCTGAGTTGGGAACGACAGAGGTGCGGCGCCCCTCAACTCCCGAGAAGATGATCTGGGCCGGAGCCACCGCCGGAGCCTTATCGAGTTGGAACTGCAAAGCCAGTCGGCCCTCCATCTCTGGACGCCCGGAATCAGCGCCCTGGCGCTCGGCCTGAGCAAGCTGTCCCGCCACTCCCAGCGAACCCAGTTTCAGGATCTGTCCGGTGCTCGGCATCATGATCGCGAATGTCGGAGCAAGTTTGAAATTGCGCGTACCACCCAGATTCTGCACCAATCCGAACTGGAATTGCGGCGAACGCTCGTACACGTCGCCATACCAGTAGCCCAACGCTGTCGTCTCCAGCAGATTCGGCAGCGCACTCGATCCAAATAGAGTCCAGTCTTGCCCGCCCTCAAAGTAAAGGTCCGTCCTCTCACTGGCCGCATAATCCAAGCGTATCCACGCTTGACGAATCGAAAACTGGCTGCTCCGGATCGACGACACGTCGCGGTTGTCGACTTCGGTGAAGTTACCCTCGAAGTCGCCTTCCAGTCGGCCGGTGATCGTCATCCTCGACGACGTTCCCGGAAATTCGAAGTTCGCTCCGATCCTCGCCGAGCGTGCCTTTAAGTGGAAATTGGGGTCTTTAGTCGGACCGGTGCTGGTCACCGACGGCGTCGCCAGAAACAAGCCGGGGAACGGCATGTCATCACCATTGGGATTGCTCGTGTCATACACCGCCGAAGCCTTAAGGAATCCATATGGGGTCATCTTCACCGGACCCAGAGTGAACGCTGCCTTCAGACCGTCTTTCACCGGCGGATCCACCGGCAATACTCGCAATGGAGTGATCGCTGCCACGACCGCCGGTCCGGGAGGTTTCGCTTCCTTCGGTACCTGGGCCACTTGCGGCACTGCCGCTGCAACGGCCGGCGTCACAGCCCCTTCGTGACCTTCCAGGGCCGCTGCATTCGATGTCGATGGACTCGCCACCGTGAAGTCCGCAGCACTCACTACGCCTTTGCGCGCCAGTGCCTCGACGAGCAACTGGAACTCCGCCTCTGGCGCCGCATTCCGGATCGCATTCGCCTCAGCCGGCGCGAGCACTCCCTTCATCACCAGGACGCCCAACAGTGCGGTCACATTCGCTCCCCCCACTGAAGTCAGACTGGGATTCGCCGCAACCGGCTGTCCCGCACCATTTCCCGCGGCATTCGCTGCTGTCTCCGCTGCTGTCTTGGCCTCAGTGACATCCTTCGACCCGGCAAAGGCCGGCCCAACCGACACGATTATGAGTACTGAAACACCGATCACGCGATTCCACTTCAACATGATTGATCTCTCCGCCTGCCCCTGGAGTTTTCGCCAACGAATCACTGCACTTTGTCTCGGAATTTCTATGAGAGCTGCGCGAGTGCCGCTTTTCGAGCTTTCGCGCTACCGGGTCACGGTTTGGGACTTCAATATCTCGTCCTGGTTGGGACGCAATGGGATGTCACACTAGAGTGGACGGACTTTAGAATATGTGCTGATACGCACTTCCGATGGTGATTTGCATCACGCAGCAGTTCCTTTCGCCAACTTCGAACGATCGTTCGCTCGCTTTTTCTGAAGGCAGATGTATCGGTTCGGCACCCGATATTTACTGGATTGCAGTACAGTGGCGGGGCCTCGAACCGGCAGCGCTGTTCTTTCCTGAATTTTCGCGGCTCACTTGCAGTACCGCGCAAGAACACTCCCTCATGTGACTGCAATCACTGTCCACAAATCTCGCGCACAGCAGAATCCTCTCCAACTTTGCGCAATCGACCGCACCGCAGGAGGTTCCGATGAGTGCGCTGCCTGTCTCCAAGCCAGAAAATATTTCCAACTTCTCAACATGGATCAGGAGTACGCTGCTCCCACCGTCGTCTCCCGCAGCGTTCTGCAGCGTGATTGGAATGGTGCGCGCGAGCGCTCGCTGAAAGATCCCGAAGGCTTCTGGGCGAAGTATGCGGGAGAGTTCGAATGGTCACAGCCCTGGACGAAGGCTCTCGAGTGGGACGGCGTCCATCACAAGTGGTTCGTCGGTGCCAAGACCAACATCACCATCAACGCACTCGACCGCCACGCGAGTTCCGGGAATGCCAATCGGGCTGCGTTATCTGGCTCGGCGAAGATGGCACCGAGCGAATCGTCACCTACCGGCAACTGCATCGCCAGGTCTGTCGCTTCGCCAACGGCCTGAAGTCTCTCGGCGTAGTCAAGGGCGATCGCGTCATCATCTACATGCCTCTGACGATCGAAGGCGCGATCGCAATGCTGGCCTGCGCCCGCATCGGCGCCATTCACTCGGTCGTCTACGCCGGACTCGGCCATGCGGCTCTTCGCGATCGCATTACCGATGCGCAAGCAAAAATCGTCATTGCTGGAGATGTCGGCTACCGTCGCGGCAAAACTGTCGCTCTCAAAGCCTTCGTCGATGAAGCCTTCGAACCGCTCGATTGCGTCGAGAAAGTCATAGTCTTCTCACGCGCCAAAACAGAAATCAACGCCCCACGTCAAATCGATTTCAACGATCTCTTCAAGTTCCCGCCGGACTGCCCCGCTGAGCCCATGGATTCCGAGGACCCGCTGTTCCTGCTCTATACCTCCGGCTCCACAGGTAAACCAAAAGGTGTCGTTCACGTTCACGGCGGATACATGGTCGGCACCACGTATCATCTTGAAAGTTTCTTCGATGTCGGCGAGCGCGACGTCTTCTGGTGTACTTCCGACATCGGATGGATCGTCGGCCACTCCTACATCGTCTACGCTCCGCTTTGCGCCGGCGTCACCACACTCTTCCGCGAAGGCGCCATTGACTATCCCAATCCCGGAGTCGCGTGGGAAGTCGTCGAACGCTACGGCGTCACGAAAATGTTCACCGCGCCTACCGCGCTGCGCATGTTCATGCGCTACGGCGAAGCGTATCCGGCCGCGCACGATCTCACCACTCTGCGCGTCATTGCCTGCGCTGGCGAACCGTTGAATCCCGAAGCCTGGCGCTGGGCGCAAACTCATCTCGCCGGCGATGGCAAGTGGGGATACGTCATCGATAACTGGTGGCAAACCGAGTTAGGTGGCCCCGCGCTCGGCACTCCGCCGTCGATGGCGATGCGTCCCGGCAAAGTCGGCATCCCCGTTCCCGGTGCAGAGGCCGACGTGGTTGACGAAGATGGTAAACCCGTTCCTCCTAACGTTGGCGGTCGCCTCGTCCTCAAGCGCCCTTTCCCATGTATGCTGCGCACCGTCTGGCGTGATCCCGCCCGCTACGAGCGTGACTGGCAATATTTCCCTGGCTGTTACGTCACTGGCGACGTTGCTATGAAAGATAAAGACGGATACATCGCCGTCCTTGGCCGTTCTGACGATGTCCTCAACGTCGCTGGACATCGCATCGGCACTGCCGAAGTCGAGAGCGCTCTGGTATCACATCCCGCCGTCGCCGAAGCCGCAGCCATCGGCGTTCCGGACGCCTTGAAAGGAGAAACGATCAAGGCGTTCGTGCAAGTCAGATTCGATCACGTGCCGTCCGACGCGTTAGCAGCAACGTTGATCGAACATGTCCGCCGCGAACTCGGCCCCATCGCCACTCCTTCATCGTTGGAATTTGTAGCTTCGCTTCCCAAGACGCGCTCCGGCAAGATTCTCCGACGATTCCTGAAAGCGAAAGAAGCAGGAGTAGACGCCGGCGACGTCAGCACCATGGAGGGCTGAAATGCTCATGAGCATACTTGTCTGATTGTCATCCTGAAGCGAAGTTTCCGTCCGCAGAATGCGGAGGAACATGCAGTCGAAGGATCCCTGGCCGCTCAACTAACTTTGAGCTCTCTCGGAATTCCTCGCGTGCCCTCGAAATCGAATTCGTCGCTGAGCAAAAGGGCGTCCCATCAAGGGACGCCCTCTAACCTTAAACCTCAAAAACGTTGTTCCTAAACCTTCGCCGCCTTCGCCAACTTCGCCCCCGCAGCTGCTAACTCAGCCAACGACGGCACCGATTCCGGCGTCGTCACCTTCCGTTCCGGCAGAGCTGCACCGGTCTTAAACGTCTCGACTAGCATCTCCATTGCCAGGTCCGTATTCGGACGAATGAAAATCGTCGCCGCCAGCGTCCCATTCCTCACCCAGGCGTGGCCCGTATTTGGCATTCCGTCGCATCCGGTGATCGGAATCTTCATCCACCGCGCCCGATCTCCCTCCGCAATCTCGCTGAACGCTTTGCGCGCGCCTATCGCCATGCTGTCATCCTGCGCTCCGACCAGATCGATCTTTGCCTCTTGCGAAGTTTGCAGACGCAGCCACGAGCTCACCGTCTTGTGCGCGCTCTCTTCCGTCCAATTCGCGCGCATCGACTTCACCTGGATATTCACCGGCTTCGTGCGATTCATTCCTGTGCTTCGCTCTTTCGCCGCCGAACTGTTCGCGGGACCCTCGATATACAGCATCGATCCGCCATTTGGCAGCATCGCCGCAAACTGTTTGCCCTGGATCATTCCGATCTCCACGTGATCGGCGCTGACGGCAAACACCGGCACCTTATACAACCGCCGCAATTCTAGAATGTAGTCCGCCTCATGATTCAGCACCACCCACCCGATACCCGCGGCCGCCGCCGCACGTGCCACTTGCGGAAAAGCTGTGCCGCCGGCCGGCTCAAACAAAATCGCATCCGGCTTTGCCACCGTCGCATCCTGCACATAGTGCAGCAACTGTTGGCTTTGCGCCAACGCGTCGTTGTTGGCATGAATCACTTTCACGTCGATGCCCAGCCGCCTCGCTGCCTTTTCCGCTGCAGCGGCCTGCTCCTGCTGGTAATCGTTGTCGTTGTTGGTCAGTGAAACCAGAAAGCTCAGCCGTTTCATAAAGGTAATATTCCTATGCTCCGGATCATAGGCCGCTTTTCTCTCGTAACCAACGTGACTAGGGTAACCATCATCCGCGCAAACTCTGCTAATCGGATGTCACTCTGGATGAAGTTCTCGTCCGAGAATGCGGACGAAAACGCAGCCGAAGAACCACTTTGAGCCAACTAATAAGTGAATGGCCCACAAAGTTCTCGTTCTCCTGACTTATGAGAATCGGGTTCAGAAGGGGAAAGAAAAAAAGCGTCCCGGCGGGACGCCCGAAACACCTGTATAGAATCCGGCCCTACGCTCCTGCCGCCGCTCCCTTAGCCTCTCCCAGAAACGACTTCAACTTCTCATCCAAAACTCCGCGGCTCGATTCTGCCAGATTCACAAACCGGAAGGGTTGCATCCATCCCTGCGTGGCCCACATGGGAAATAACATCTGCGCCTTTCCGCGAATCGTCACCTTTTGCAGGTGGAAGATCAGCTCCACTTCCAGCTTCTCATCAAGAGGTTTGTCAAAATGAATCACTCCACCTGACGTCGACAGCTGATGGATCGCCGCTCGCACCAATCGCTTGTTTGGCAAGCGCACCAATACCAGCACCGAGCCGCGCAACTTCACGCGAAACGGGCGCTCGAAAGCCTTTTTCTCCACCGCTTTGTTCTGAGCGTGCTTGCTCTCAACCGCTGGTTTAATCTCGGCCTGCTTCTCTTCCGCAGCAGGCTGCACGAACATCGCGGAGACCTTATTTTCCTCTTTGCTCTCGGCGGGTTTGCTTTCAGAAGCGGGCTTATTCTCAGCTTGCGTTTCTTTCGCAGCATGCAGCACTTGCATCGCGGAAACCTTATTCTCCCCCTGCATTTCCGCCGGCTTGCTCTCCACCGCTGGAGTACTGTCGAACTGGCTCTCGTCGGCAGCATATAGCAATTGCATCGCGGAAAAGGCACTTTCCTCTTGGCTTTCCGCTGGCTTGCTCTCCACCGCAGGAGTACTGTCTGACGGCTCCTCTTCCGGAGCAAACAGGAGTTGCATCTGGAAGACCCCACTCTCCTCTTTGCCCTGCGCCGGCTCGCAATCAGCCGCCGGCTTACTATCCGCTTGAATCTCTTTCGCCGCAGGCAGCAGGAGCATCTCGGAAACCTTACTTTCTTTGGTCTCCGAAGGCTGGCTCTCAGCTGCAGGCTTATTCTCGACCTGCTTCGCTTCCGCAGCGGGCAACAGTCGTGCCGATGATTCGAATTCGTCTTCCATAGGCTATGTCCAAAGTATGGCAGGCAAAACAGCCCCGGCGAAGTTACGGAAGAACAACACCAACCATCGTTCGACGAAGCAACAGAGGCCTCACGCGGAAGCCTGCGTCACACGATCTTCTTCCGCGTGATACGGCAAGGACTCTGCTCTTGGAATCCGTATTCTGCAGGTTGTGTTTTGGGATTTGCTTTCTGAATTGCGCTAGCGCGCAATGCAACCGGGCCTACTTCCGCCCAACATGTACTTCCGCGCCTTCTGCAAAAAGATTGTACGGCCAGGCCTTCTTCTGCACGGTCACTTGCTGAACGGGCTCCGTCGCGGGACGCGCTGCCATTGGATCATTCTTTGCCGCCACGTTCCAATCCTCCGGGGCGTTCGCGATCCCCCAGACATTCCCGTGCGTATACATTGCAGCACCGATCAGGAAATACTTCCCGTCATTTCCCAGCGGCAGGCAGTTTGCTACGCGGGCTGTCACGCTACCTCCGCCGGGCAAGCCGCTAAGCATAATCGGAGTCTCGACCTGTAACGCCTCTGAACTGCGAAACCCGCAGCCTTGCGCGCTCACCACAAGCAGCAAACACTTCTCGCCGAACGGACGCAGACGGTCCAGGCTGATTACACTCACCGGAATCTCCACTCGCAACCGTGTGCTGCGGCGGGTCGCCTTCGGAGTGTGCACGTCCATCATGATCTCGTCGCCTTCATTTTCCCTTCGGCAGCAACGCCGCGGAACCTTATCTATTCTGGCAGATTCTTCCGCAACGCAATGGTGACAAAGGTAACCATCACCAATCTTGCGGGCTTTAATAATCACCTTCTTCCCATGTGCTCGCGTTTTCTCCTGTTGTTTTCCTACAGGACTTCGATATACTCTATGTTGGCAACCAACAGATCGCAACCCATGAAACAAAAAGACATTCAACAGGGCACCTTGGCTTTGATGGTCCTGAAAACGCTCGAGGTGATGGGGTCTCTCCATGGATATGGCATCGCCCGCAGAATCGAGCAGATTAGCGGCGACCAGCTGGTTTTGAACCAGGGAACGTTGTATCCCTTGCTGCTCAGACTCGAGCAGGAAGGCACAATCGCGTCGGAATGGGGCCCGTCAGAGAACAATCGCCGGGCTCGTTTTTATCGCTTGACGCGGGCCGGGCGCAAGCAATTGCAGACTGAACTCCATGACTGGCAGCAGACGACGGACATCATTGCACGGTTCTTGGCGATCAACCCGGAGACGCGGTCATGAAATTTCTAAGACGCATCCTTACTCGGCTTCGCAACTTGCTCTCGTCGCAAAGCAACGATGATCGCCTTCTCGAAGAAATCCAGGAGCATCTCTCTCGCCAGACCGAGGAGAACATCAGATCCGGGATGCCCCTTATCGAAGCACGCCGACAGGCGATCTTGAAGTTTGGTCCGGTGGAAGCCATTCACGAACAGTACCACGCCGAAAAGAGCCTGCCCCTCATCGAGAGCATCGTCAGCGACATTCGCTATTCTCTGCGTCTTCTTCGCAAGAACTTGGGATTCACTGCGATTGCGGCCACATCGTTGGCGCTGGCGATCGGTGCCAACTCAACGATCTTTTCCGTGACCAAACGTCTGCTTCTCGACCGGCTCGACGTTCCACAACCCGAGCAACTTCGTCTGCTCCATTGGAACGGTGACAAGAACACCGCGGTTACAAACATGTGGGGCATGTCTGACGACGTCCCGGAGGGAATCAGCGCAGCCTCGTTTTCCTATCCGGCGTTCGAACAACTACGCCACGATAACCATGTGCTCGAAGATCTTTTCGCCTTCAAAGACGTGGGAAGGATGAACGCCACGATCAATGGCAATGCGCAGATCGTCCAAGGCGAACTGGTAAGCGGCAACTACTTCGATCAGCTTCGGGTTCAGCCACAACTCGGTCGGCCCATCATACCCGCCGATGACGCCGTTGGTGCAACCACAGTGGCCTTAATCAGCCCCGGCCTTTGGCAACGCGCATTCGGATCTTCGCCCCTTGTCATCGGACGGACGATCAAAGTCAACATGGTGCCTGTAACGATCATCGGGGTGACGCCGCCGGGATTCACCGGCGCGAAAAGTGTGCAGGCCGCCCCGGACTTATTCCTCCCTTTAAGTTCCCAGCCACTCGTCGCAGCGCGCGGCAAGGACGGTTCGTTGCTTGGTGACTCGAGTCTACAAATGTGGTGGCTGAACATCATGGGGCGCACAAAGGCCGGCACCTCCGATGCGACGGCCCAGGCTGCCTTGGATGTGTCCCTGTCGGCTGCGGTGCGCGCGACGTTGCATCCGGATGTCCATATGACTATTCCCCGGCTTACCTTGCTCGATGGCAGCCGCGGGCTGTTCCTCTCCAAGGGCATGTTCGCGAAGCCGGTTGGCGTGCTCACCGCAATCGCAGCTCTCGTGCTTCTGCTTGCTTGTTCCAATATCGCCAGCATGTTGCTGGCTCGATCTGCGGCCAGACAACGAGAGATAGCAGTACGCCTGGCTTTGGGCGCAGGACGGGTTCGCGTCTTACGGGGCGTTCTGACGGAAAGCCTGTTGCTCTCCGCACTGGGCGGAGTGTTCGGAGTGGCTCTGGCTTTTGTGGGCTGCCAGACATTGCCCGCACTGATGGGGAACCCCTGGGAAGTGGCTCAATTCACTATCCCCATCGACCTCATGGTGCTCACGTTCACGTGCGGCATCACAATCCTCAGTGGACTTGTGTTTGGAATGGTCCCCGCATGGATCGCAACGCGTAGTGATGCTGGGACCTTCCTGAAATCCGCGATACCCACCAGTTCGCGGCGGCGCCGCGGACTTACCGGCAAGACCATCGTGGCGTTCCAGGTCATGCTTTCAACCTTGCTGGTTGCCGGAGCACTTCTTTTTGTTGGCACGCTCTATCGGCTCGCCCACGTCAATCCCGGATTCCGCACAGATCATCTGGTCCTTTTCGCCATTCAGCAGCCTCAGTCACGATATCCGCCGCCCAAAGAACTCAAACTGCACCGTCGCATTGAAGAACGATTACGCGCTGTGCCCGGCGTAAAGGACGTGACGCTTTCTGAGGTCGCATATCTCTCCGATAGCATGGAGAACTCAAATTTCTTGCCGGAAGGTGAAAAATCTGACCCTGACAAAGATCAGTCGGCCTGGAATAACGTAGTCGGTGCAGGATTCTTTCATACGATAGGCATTCCTATCCTCGCGGGCCGGGAATTCAACGAGAACGATACGGCTACCGCCCCAAAAGTCGGCATCCTCAGCGAAACCTTGGCTCGCAAGGCCTTCCCCGGCCAGAATCCGATCGGAAAGCATTTTCTCGCGCACTATCAGCCAAAGGAAGGCGAACCCGGAGAATTGATCGAGGTCGTCGGCATCTGCGGCGACACGCGATACTGGTCGCTAAAGCAGGGCCCGATCGGCATGTTCTATGAGCCGTTCCAGCAGACGCCAAACCTCGATTTCGGAGCGACCTATGAAGTACGGACGAGCATCCCTCCCGAGTCGATTGCGCCCTCGCTTCGCGCAGCGGTGCAGTCGATCGATCCTGACTTGCCACTGCAGGATATCCGCACGCAGCAGGAACAGATCGACGCATCCATGCAACAAGAGCGCATCATCGCCGCTCTGACTGCCTCCTTCGGAATGCTTGCCCTGATCCTTGCCTGCGTAGGCGTTTACGGGATGATGGCGTATTCTGTCGCGCAACGCACCAGCGAGATTGGAATCCGCATGGCACTAGGCTCTCTGCCCGGGCAGGTTCTCACCATGGTGCTCAGCGAAGCAGGATGGATCTCATTCGCGGGAATAGCCTCTGGCGTCGCCGCTACTCTTCTCTTGGCGCGCTTGGTGAAGTCGCTCCTCTATGACATGCAGCCGACTGATCCACTCGTTATATCCGGTTCCGCGCTACTGCTCGCGGTGGTCGGACTCGCAGCAAGTTGGATTCCTGCTCGCCGCGCGTCAGCCGTAGAACCGATCCAGGCGTTACGGCACGAATAGGGAATGAATCTGTCATCCAGAGCGCAGGAACTGGTTCGCGGTAGCGAACCAGAGCCGAAGTCGAAGGACCCCTACCCTCTTAATCCCACCGAACGGCTTTAAGGAATTCTCCCTATATTTTTCGATGTCTGAAAACGGCGACGGCGCACCCACTAACCTGACACCGATCCTGTTGGTTTGGGATTTTGGTTTCGGGATCCCCAAAAACTCGGTCCGTCGAAACTACTTCTTCGCATTCCGCCGGCACTGTTCCACACCCGCGCGAATTCCCTTCGTCACCGCGCGCTTGTATCCGGCCTTGTCCATCGCCGCCATGGTCGCCGCCGCGATCCCGCCCGGAGTCGCCGCTTCGTGCAGCAGTTCATCAAGACTCAATCCACTCTCCCGCCAATACAAAATACCGTCACTCAGCGCATGTGCCGCCGCAATCAACGCAACCTTGCGGTCGAGGCCAGCCTCCCGCGCAGCCTCCGCCAGCCCAGCCAGAGCATGATAGCCATGCGTGGATGAATGCGTTGCGGTGATGGCATCAAATTGGCTTTCAGGTAAGTCCAGAACGGGCCCGACACGCTCGAACAGCTTGCGCACGCGGACTCGGTCGTTCTTCGCAACGCCGTGCTCAAACGTTACCGGCGTAAACCCGCGTCCAATGCGGCACACCGGACTCGGCATCGCGCGCCCCCACCGCACCGGAGGCCCCAGCCACTTCTGCAGATTCCTGATCGGAATCCCCGCCGCCAGGCTCACGCAAAGTCTCGGCGGCACCGCGCCACAAGCCGCGATCTCGCGCAACGCCTCCTCGACTGACGCCGGACGCACCGCCACAATCAGCATCTCGGCCCGCTCCACGGCCGACTGCAAGTCGCGCGCAATCTTTACCCGCGACTCCCGCCGCATCGCCCGCGCCTTTTCCGGATGGCGATCATAAACAACAATCTCCCGCTGATCTCCAGCCAGCCGCAGCCCCGCGCACAGCGCGCCCGTGATCCGCCCTCCACCAAGAAACACAGTAGCCTTCATTCGTTTTTGATTTGTCATGCTGAGCGCAGCGAGCGAGCCAGTCCGGCTCGTTCGCGAAGTCGAAGCATCCCTACCGTTGGCAAGAATCTATGCCCTCACCGGCTTGCCAATCCCCCTGCCGTCTCGCCGCCATCGAGCGTATACACCTGCCCCGTCGCGAACGCCGCATCATCCGACGCCAAATACGCGAACAATCCCGCAATCTCTTCCGGTGACGCATGTCTGCCCATCGGGATCTTCCCATTTACCTCGGCCAGCATCGCATCCGAATACTCCGCCCGCTGCATCGGCGTCAGCACATATCCAGGAGCCACCGCACATACTCTAACCTTCGGCGCTAACTCCAGTGCCATCGACTTAGTCAGCTCGATAACTCCTGCCTTAGTCGCGTTGTAGTCCGCATAATAGGGATATCCCATCACTCCATTCGTCGACGCAGTCTGCAGGATGACTCCGCTTCCGTTCTCCCACATATGCCGCGCCGCCGTCTGCGCGACATAGAACACACCGGTCAGGTTCACTGCGATCACGCGCTCCCACTCCTCCGGCGTGATCTCCAGAAACTTATGCCGGATGCTGATACCCGCATTGTTAATCACCACATCGACGCCATCCATCAACCGCAACGCTTCGGCGAACGCCGCCTCGACCTGCATCAGATCGGTCACGTCCGCAATGATGGCCTCCCCGAGCGCAGGCAATTCATGCTTGATCCGCTTGCACGCCGCATCGTCGCGATCCACCACGCACACGCGCGATCCCTCTTCAAGGAACCTCGTGGCGGTGGCAGCACCGATGCCAGAAGCGCCGCCAGTGATCAGCACTCTTTTATCTTTCAGCCCTCGCATGGAATCTCCTTCGCAGCTATGAGCTTCGAGCTATGAGCTCCGAGCTATGAGTCAACCGCTTTCACTCGAAGCTCATAGCTCGGCTCACGGCTCGCTAGCATCCCGCCGCTCTCACGCCGATCGTATGCGGCACACTTCGCAGCATTGCCAGCAACTCCGCATCACACGGACGATTAATGTCATAGATCGCGTATCCCAGATTGCCGCGCGTGTTCAGCGACTGGCGCTCGACGTTGATGCCTCGATCCGCCAGGATGTCATTGATCGCCCGCAGAATGCCCGGCACGTTGTGATGGATATGCATCAATCGGTACGATCCTTCTTCATACTCCAGATGACATTGCGGCAGGTTCACGCTCAGCGTTGAGTCGCCCGTGCGCACATAATCAATCAGCTTCGCCGACACAAACTGCCCGATATTCTGCTGCGCCTCTTCGGTCGATCCGCCAATGTGCGGCGTCAGAATCACATTCGGCAATCCTCGCAGCACGCTCTTGAAGTCCGCGCCAGACTCGGGTTCTGACGGGAACACATCGACGGCAGCGCCCGAAACCTTGCCTGACTTCAGGCACGCCGCCAGCGCGTCGTGATCGACCACAAACCCGCGGCTCAGGTTCAGAAAGCACGCTCCATCTTTCATCGCCGCGAACTCTTCCGTGCCAAACAGATTCTGGTTCTGCGGCTTGCCATCCACATGCAGCGTCACCACATCCGACATTCCCAACAGCTCGCGAAAACCCACCGGACGCGCATTCCCGCGCGCCAGCACGTGCGACACGTCGTAGAACACCACGCGCATGCCCATCGCCTCGGCCAGATCCGACAGCTGCGACCCGATCTTGCCGTATCCCACAATACCCAGCGTGAGCCCGCGGACTTCGTGCGCGCCTGTGGCCGACTTGTTCCACACGCCGGAATGCATCTGGGTTGAAGAAAGAAATGTCCGGCGCAGCAACAGGATAATCTCTCCCATAGTCAGCTCGGCCACCGAGCGCGAGTTCGAGTGCGGATCGTTAAACACGGCGATGCCAATCTCGCTCGCCGCCGCGCGATCAATCTTCTCCACGCCGATGCAAAACGCGCCGACCGCGACCAGGTTTTGGGCTGCCTTCAGCACATCCGGCGAGACGCGCGTCTTCGAACGCACTCCGAGAATCGACACGCCGCGGATCTTCTCGATCAGCTCACGCTCCTCGAGCGCCGGCTTCAGCGACTCGACTTCGTATCCCGCAGCGCGAAACACCTCGACCGCGGCCGCGCTGATGTTCTCCAGCAAAAGGGCTTTCAAGCACTCCTCCAATGTGAGTGGATCAACTAAGGATTATCGCAGACAAGGCTTGTCCTCTCAGGGGGCAGGATCGAGGTGAGCCGAACTGTGCTTGGAATTGCAGATGTGAATGGTTGAGGCTGGCGAGCCGCCGAGGGCGGGGGAATTTTTGGCTGGTTCTGATTTGGGAAAGTTTACTGGTTAGTACTCCCCCACCCCCCTCCCCCGGATCTTTGGAATCATGGAGTTAGGGGAAAATCGCGAAAAGATCCAAGGGCTGCAATGGGTTGCGGGCAAAATCTTACCAACAAAGGAGTTAGCCCGCGTTTCGCTAGGGATGAGAAAGAACTATACATAGGATTCCGCGGACGCGGAAGGAAGTCAATGAAAAACCGCGCGATGTGTGGAGGTGCATTCCCATTTTGGGAATGAGACTAGAAGCTGTCCTTGGGAGCGGAGCAGCTGCGCGCGAGATCCCTCGCGTCGCTGGTGAAAACGCGACGCTTCGGGATGACGCCTTTTGATGACACTCCACGCCAGATCGCCGATTCACTGACGATCTGCGGACGGCACTTATAGCTGTGAATACAACCGCAATGTTCATGCGTCACAGACATGCACAGCCGTTTCCTGATAGAAACGGTCGCGAGCAAGCCGATGAGGCCGTCAAAGCGCTTCCACGTGTACATCATGACCAATTGTCCGCGATCGCAAGTCCTGTACACAGGCATCACCGGCGACCTGCCACATCGGGTATTCCAACACAAAACAAGATGGTGCCCGGATTCACGAGCCGCGATAACCTGACCCGCTTTGTCTACTACGAATGCTTCGTCTACCCGGACGCAGCTATCCACCGCGAGAAAGAAATCAAAGGATGGCGCCCCAGCAAAAAGATTCTCCTCATCGAGTCCATGAACCCGCACTGGTACGACCTCGTCGGATCTTGGCCTGACGTATACAAACCGCCGCCCGAGGCCGTGGCGCGGCGGAAAGCGGCTTCCGAATAGTCGCCTTTGCATTCCAGACGTCATCGAGAGTCCCGCGCTTTCACCAGGTCGTCGTGCTCGTCCACGTTTCGTCCGCGGAAAACGAAGGCGTCATCCCGAAGCGTCGCGCTTTCACTAGCGACGCGAGGGATCTCGCGCGCCGCTTCTCCGCTGCTGGTGCACTCCACGCCAGATCTTTCGCTCCGCCTGTAATGCGGCTCCGCTCAAGATGACGCCCTTACGGGGATGGGCACCCTTTGCCTGCCGTTCGCCGACCGCCTATTCCGACGCCGTCATCCCGAAGATCCGGCGCAGTTCAGCCGGTCGAGGGATCTCGCGTGCAGCGCGTCGACGCCTACTCATATCACGCGGACGGCAGTTATAACTACCTCGCACGTGCCACGTGTTGACACCATCGTGCAATTTGCATTTCCCACTTACCCAGAGTACAAAGGACGCATCTGGACGGGGTCCCTCGGCGAAATGCCGAAGGACTCCTTTTTATTTTTGAAATACGAGGTGTTCCCTTGGATCCCAGTGAAGAAAGAACAAAGAAGTATGGAATGACGTTGGCGGCGATAGTCGCCGCAATCTTGATTTACGTATGCGGCCGTTATGGCAAAGACATCCTCTTCGGAGGAGTCAGGCCATGCATCACCGCGCTGTTTGACGGAGTTACACATCTCTGGACATCCATTGCCGCCACTGTAGGTGCAACGGCGGCTCCTGCCGTGCTTGTCTCCGTTGTTGTCATCCCCGTCACAACGATCTCCATTTCTTATTTCTTTCGCAAGGCAAAGGAGAAGCCCAAGGCTCTGATCATGGCTGTCGGTTTGGTTCTGAATCCCGTGTTCATCGACTATTTTCGCGACGTAATTAAGGAAGAGAACCCGATCCAGCAAATGTTGGTCACCGCGGCCGGCGTGACGACCTTTCTGGTGGCGACCATGCTGTGGAATAAGAAATCATGGCTGGCCCGGGCGGCATCAGTGATTCTTTTTCTCCTCCCGACGTTTGCCATAGTCGGCTACGTTGCCATTAATGCAAATCGCAATTGGCAAGAATTTATTTCGCAACTGACCTTTGCCAACAAGATCGGGCTAGCCGGTCTGATTCTGACCGCGACGCTGGGAATCTATCTTTCGCGCTTTTATGAAGGCATTTGAGTCGAGAAGCGCCTTACAACATTGTCATCCTGAGGGAAGTTTTTCGTCGGGGAAGCTGTTCTTGATTTGTCATCCTGAGCGGAGTTTTCGTGCGCGAAGCGGACGAAAACGTAGTCGAAGGATCCCTACAACGAGCGATGTCCTCCTGACTGCGCATGACGGCCTGCGCAGCGGAAAGCCCTGTTCTCGATTTGTCATCCTGAGTGAAATTTTCGTGCGCGAAGCGGACGAAAACGTAGTCGAAGGATCCCTACCCGCTAAACCAATCCCCGGCGCGGCAAGAGATTCTCCCAGAGGCACCAGCGCAAGATCCCATGGAGCGGCATAGTGATGCAAAGGGTAGGGATCCTTCGACTCCGGAACTGGTCCGCATTCGCGAACCAGCTTCTCCGCTCAGGATGACAGGGACCAGCTATCAGTCAACAGTGATAACTACCTCGCACGTGCCACCATCAGGCTTTGGCCGCTGAGTCACGCATTCCGATGTGGGGACAGCCGCCCTCGGCTGTCCGGCGGCCCAGACGTATCGGGTGGCGGAGTCGTACGGGTCCGTGCGCCCCCGAGCCCAACCACCTTGTCATCCTGAGTGAAATTTTCGTGCGCGAAGCGGACGAAAACGCAGTCGAAGGATCCCTACCGGCTAAACCAATCCCCGGCGCGGCAAGGCATTCTCCCCGAGGCACCAGCGCACAATCCCATGGAGCGGCACAGTCATGCGAAAGGGTAGCGATCCTTCGACTCCGGCGAAAACCCCCGTCAACTGATCGATACACCAGTTTTTCACCACTCCGTTCCCACTTTCACAACTGAGTTTCCGCCGAGTAGCGCCCTTCGCGCGCGCAACAGCGCCGCCCCAAGATGACAGGGCTTTTTTGGGTTTCAATGACTAAATGACGCAATGACGCAATGACTCAATGGCCGAATGGCTAAATGGTCTAGATTGGCCGTCCCTTGAAGAAGTAGATCAGCTCGATGATCAGGATGACCACGACCATCAATTCGAGGACGAAGGCGCGGGACTGGTTGAACTGCTCGATCATGAAGCGGTAAAGGTCTTCGGCGGTCTGCAGCTTTTCTTTGACCAGGTCTTTGTAGTCAGGGACGCCAACTTTTTGGGCGCACAGCTTGTAGAGCCGCGCGGAGAACATGTCGCTGAGGAACTTGATGGCATTGTCTGCGCGCTCGGTGAGTTCGTTGACGTCGAGCAGCACGGTATGCAGTTTGGATGCGGCGCGCGCCGTCCGCCAACGCGACCAGAGACCTGTGCCTCCGGTCTCAAGGAAGTCGTAGACGTCCTCCAGTTCGCTGGTGAGCAGTTCGTCGTAGTGCCGGAATTCGAGGAGCTGCGAGTTGGCGTATTCGAGAAGCTGGATGGCGGTTTCGGCTCCAGCCTGCGTGTCGTAAATGAAGGCCGCGTTCCATCCGATGACCGCGAGGTCGCTGGGATAATACGAGATGCGCGAGTGCAGGATCTCCTGCCGCTCGCCTTCGCTGAGCGTCGCCGTTTCTCCGCGGACGACCTGCGAAATCTGGTTGCGCTGCGTGGCGAGGAGTTCTTCGGCCGTGGGCGCGCCATCGATCTCGCGCACGTGGAAGATGAAGTAATCTTCCTGCAGCCATTTCTCTTCTTTATAGGGCTTGATCAGCGCAGGCGCGGCGCGCTCCAGGCGCTGCCGCACGACGCGGGAAGCCAGCTTCTCGAATGTAGTGTCGGAGGTCCAACGGGCGGAGAGTTCGACAAGCTTGTCCCAGTCTCCGGAAAAGGGCAGCTCAAAGACAAGGCTGACCACGCCGTAGTCGTAATACTTGATCTCTCCGACCAGGCGCTCGCCGGAATCGAGCACGAGCGGCTCGAGCCGGTCGACCGCCGGAGGTCGTTGGTAGCGGACGTATCCCGGAGCCTGGCTGCTCTTGAACGTCGCCTGCGCATGCCGCGCCTGCAGAAGCTGGCGAATGACGTCGAGGCGAATCTCTTCGCAGACGTCGTACTGAATCAGGATCAGGACAGAGCCGCGCAAAGGGCAGACGGGAGCGGCCTGCGTGGTCTGCTGGACCTTGACCGATAGGTCCCGTCCGACGTCGGTGCCGACAATGGTTGTGACCTCGCGATCCATGGAAGATTCGTTCTCAGTCCCCAGTTGTCAGTTCTTAGGCGAGTTGGCGAACCGGCGTTGCGGAAGATGGGAGCGGAGACCCTATCTGCCCTGCCTCTATTGTCCCAGATTCAGCAAGGTTTGGGATAGACGCCGTAAGTGGATGAGAATAGGGGGCTTCCGGCGACGGGCTCAGCGTTTGCGGGAGAAGGCCCAGGCTAGGAATCCGGCAGCGGCGACGGCTCCAACGCCGATTCCGGCGCGCTTCATGGAAGCATGGATCTCGGCTTCGCGTTCGCGGACCATGCGGGATTCGGGATATGGATCGTCCATGTCGAGGGCCGAGGGCTGAAGGGCCATCTGCAGGACCTCGGCGAGATGGAGGGCGTGACGTCCGGTGCCCTGGGCGATCTGCTCGCGACAGCTGAATCCGTCGGCGATGACGAGCCAGTCCGGCGGAGCTTGGCGGACCGCGGGGAGAAGCTCGAGTTCTCCGATCGCGGCCGAGATGTCGTAGTGCTCGCTGTGGAAGCCGAAGGATCCGGACATGCCGCAGCATCCGGGAGCTGGCGATTGGAAGTCGATGCCAAGACGGCGCAGGAGCGATTCTTCGGCAGTCATCTTCATGATCGACTTGTGATGGCAGTGACCGTGCAGCAGTGCTTTGCGCGGGAGTTGCGGGAGCGCCGCACCGGCGTCGAGCTTCTGCTCGAGGAATTCGCTGAGCAGAAATGTCTGCTTGCTTAGGGCCTGGGCGCGCTGATCGTGCGGAAAGAGGTTAATCAGTTCGTCGCGGAAGACGGCGACACAGCTGGGTTCGAGTCCGACGACCGGGATGCCGGCTTCGATTTCGGGCTCGAGCTGGTCGAGGATTTCGAGCAGCAGGCGTTCGGCGCGGTCGAGCATGCCGAAGTCGTAGAGGGGGCGTCCGCAGCAGAGGTTGGCCTGCGGAACGAGCACGCGAAATCCGGCGGTCTCGAGGACTTCGACGGCGGCGCGGGCGGTTGCGGGTAGAAAATAGTTGTTGAAGGTGTCGGCCCAGAGAAGGACGGGGGGAATTGAGTCATTAGGCGATTGGGTCATTGAGTCATTGGAAAGACTCGAACGATTCCCGATCTTCAAATTTTCGCCGCTCGTGCGACGAAACCATTGTTTGAATGTCTCCGGGGCGAACGCAGGGATGCGGCGCTGAGCAGGGATTCCGCCGATAATTTTTGCGATGTCGCGCAGGAACGGAAGCTGTGTTGTGAGATTGACGAGGCCCGGAGCGTTTGACGCGAGGCTTGCCCAGAGATCGATGTTGCCGAAGGCATACGCATTGAGCGGCCGAATGCGGCCTTGGTAATAGTGCGAGAGAAACTCTGCTTTGTAAGTCGCGACATCCACACCGACGGGGCAGTCGCTTTTGCATCCCTTGCAGGCGAGGCAGAGATCAAGCGAGTGCTTGACCTCTTCACTGCGCCACTGGTCGCGGATGACTGCGTCATCGCGATGGTTCTGCGTCATCTCCCAAAGAAGATGAGCGCGGCCGCGAGTCGAGTGTTCTTCCTCGTGCGTGGCGCGCCAACTGGGGCACATCACGCCGCCTTCTTCGCGGCGACACTTGCCGACTCCGACGCAACGCAAGGTGGCGTGCGAAAGGCTGCCGTGATCGAGCGGAAACTGGAAGTGCGTCGCGGGTTCCCACGGAGCGTAGTTTGGGCCGAGGCGCAGGTTCTCGTCGAGCTTGTTGGGCTGCTTTCCCGGGGGACCGATGAGCTTGCCGGGATTCATCTGCCAATCGGAATCCCAAGCAGTCTTGAATTTACGGAAGGCCTCCATCAAGTCAGTGCCGAACATTTTGGGGAGAAGCTCGGCGCGGGATTGTCCGTCACCGTGCTCGCCCGAGAGAGAGCCGCCGTAGCTGACAACAAGATCCGCGGCCTCTTCGACGAACTTGCGATACTTGGCGATTCCCTCTTTCGATTGCAGATCGAAGTTGAGGCGCGTGTGCACGCAGGCGTGGCCGAAATGTCCGTAGAGCGAACCCTTGTAGCCGAAGTCGGCCATCATTTTGCGGAGATCACGAAGATATCCGCCAAGCTTCTCGGGATTGACGGCAGCGTCTTCCCATCCTTCCCAATTCAGCGGCTCGCCTGGGACATGAGATGTCGCGCCGAGGCTCGATTCGCGGACTTCCCAGACGCGCTTGGCTTGTGCGCCCGAATAGAGCTGGATCTTTGGAGGAGTTGCGCTGTGATTGAGCGCATCGATCAGTTGCAGAGCCTGCGATTCGGCGTCCGAAAGAGTCTGGCCGCCGAACTCGATCATGAGCCATCCGCCACCGTGGGGAAGCAGTGAGAGCCCTTCGGTGTTGATCCCCTTCACTCGCTCGTAGTGGACGAGAAGATCGTCGAAGCCCTCGAGGCCGATGGGCTTGTGCGCCATGATTTCAGGGACAGCGTCGGCGCACTGATAGATATCAGGATAGGCCACCACTGCGAGAACGCGCTCCGGCGGGCTCTCGACCAGGCGGCAGGTGGCTTCGAGAACGGTCGCACAAGTCCCTTCGGAGCCGATCAGGGCGCGCGCAATATGGAAACCGTTTTCCGGAAGGAGATAGTTGAGGTTGTATCCGGAGACGCGGCGAGGGATGTTAGGGAATTTTTGGCGGATGAGATCGCCGTAGGTATCGGCTATATGCTTCAGCGATGTTTTGATCTGATCAGCGCGATCAGAGCCGCTGCGGCCCGATAAGTCCGGGCCGCCCGGACGGGCGAGGGCGCCCGTCCCCACACGAGCATCGGTGTCCCCACACGACTCGATAAGATCTCGACCTACTTTTAGACGCAGCCCATCGTAGGTGACGACCTCCAGCTCTTCTATGTTGTCGTCGGTCTTGCCGGCCATCACCGAATGAACTCCGCAGGAATTGTTGCCGATCATGCCGCCAAGAGTGCATCGGTCGTGCGTGGCAGGATCGGGGCCGAACGTCAGGTGATGTTTCTCAGCAGCGTTGCGGAGATGGTCGAGAACGACTCCTGGCTGGACGCGAGCGATACGGCGTTCGGAATCAATCTCAAGAATCTGCGCCATGTACTTCGAGAAATCTAGAACGACCGCAACGTTGCAGCATTGTCCGGCGAGAGAAGTTCCTCCGCCACGGCAAAGCAGTGGCGCCCCGAACTCTCGGCAGAGAGTAATTGCGGCAATGACGTCGTCGGCATCACGAGGAAGGACGACTCCGATCGGGACCTGCCGGTAGTTCGATCCGTCGGTGGCATAGAGAGCGCGACTCTGATTGTCGAAGCGAACATCACCCCGGACATGCTTGCGCAGGGCTTCGGCAAGACCGAGGGGATCGGCGAGGAAGGATTGGGGTGCTGGGGCGATGTCTGCGACTCTATCGTGCATTGGACCTTTAATCTGCAGGAGCCTATTTCTTGGTGACACTGCTGATCTGAAACCTTGAGCCACCGCCGTTGGGCTCGACATTTATTGTGATGACGTTGGGTGGGACGGCGTTCGAAACGATGGTGCAATGGTTCTCGTCGGAAGTACTGACGGTTGCGTTGGGGAATTTTGATTTGTAGAAGCTGCAGACTTTGTCGACGGAGTCTGAGCTCTCGAACGTCGCGTTTACGGTACGGAGATTGCCGAATGAGGCGGAGGCGGCGCCGTCTTTCTGCACCTCGGCCCCGGGATAGATATCGATCCCGAGATTCTTGGCGACCTGGTCGGGATCTTTCGAACTTTCCACTGTGCCGAAAGGCGTTTCCACCTTCACATGGTCGCCTTCGTGGCGCACCCGGGTATTTTTGGCAATGTGCAGGCCGACCACAGTGAGCACGCCGATAGCTAATGCCCCGATCACAATGACGACGCCTATGACGACGAGAACAATCTTGAGTGCATTGTTGTTCTGCGGAGCGGCAGGCGGAGGGGGTGACTGAGGCCCTGCTTGCGCGGATGCCGGAGTGGACTGAGTCTGCGAGCCAGTCGTACTGCTGGGAAATCCGGAGGCGAGAATGGGAGCACCGCATTTGCTGCAGAAGCGTGTTCCCGGGGTAATCGTGGTACCGCAGGAATTGCAGAATGCCATAAATTACCTCGCGATGAAATTCATCCCGACGCGCGAGTATAACGCAGATGGGGGCCACGGGGCCTAAAGGCCCAGTCTGTTGGCAGCCCCTTACGCGACCCTCAAAGGTCCGCTCTTCCACGGTTGCGGTTGGTTCGGCTGGACAGCCGAGGGCGGCTGTCCCCACATGAAACCCGAGGGCGGCTCCAAGTACAGCCGCTGACGTTAGCAACAGTTCAGATTAGCTGTACCAGCGAGTGCCGTAGTCGAACATCGAGAGCGCGAGCAGGAGCATGAGAAAGAAGAGGGTCGAGATGACAACCAATTTCAGCAATTTCTCCTGAGCGCCTTTCAGGTGCATAAAGAAGAGGGCGACCAGAAGCGCTTTTGTTGTTGCAATGATGAGAGCCACGGCGGAATTGAAGCGGCCGAGGTCGATCAAGGAGGCCCAGTATGTAAGTCCCGTGCCGAAGAGGAGTGCAATCCATACGGCAAAGTATGTTTTCAACGGCGAAGAGTGTGCGTGATCAGACATTCAATAACCTCGAGCGTCCAGTTGCTCCACACGCGAGATCCGATCTAGTTTGGCTATGTTGTCCAAGCTGCTCTCACGGGTGACGGTCAATCAAGTACAGCAGGGGAAACAGATAGATCCAAATAATGTCGACGAAATGCCAGTACAGACCCCCGATTTCAAGGGGGGTGTGATAGTGCGGCGTAAAGTATCCCCGCCATGCCATGATCAGCAGCCAGGTAAAGATGCCGAGGCCCACAATCATGTGCAGGGCATGCAGTCCAGTCATGATGAAGTAAAGCGCAAAGAAAATCTGGGCATGCCGCGGATTGGCGTATTGCCCGGGATGGCCGGGGATTTCTTCGTGCTCGAAGCTGAAGCTTGGGCCCGGAACGTGGTGCTCTACGAATTTGTCGTGATACTCGATGCCCTTGATGCCGAGGAAGCCCAAACCAAAGATCATGGTGAGGATCAGCATCGCGATCATCAAGGCGCGACGAGCGGTCTGCGCCGCCCAGATTGCCAGAACGACGGTCAAGCTGCTGCAGATCAGGACGGCAGTGTTGGTGGCGCCGAGGGCGGCGTTGATGGACTTGCTGGCGGCGGCAAAGTCTCCAAAGTACCAGCCGCGGTAGATCAGATAGGCGCAGAACAATCCACCGAAGAACATCACTTCGGTGCCGAGGAAGATCCACATGCCGAAATTGGAAGCATCGCGCTGCTGCTCCTCAGTGGCGAAGTGATGCAGCAGGGCCGGGTTGTGGAGACCCTCGTGTGTTTGAACCGCAGTTGGGCTATCCGACAACGTTGACCTCCTCTTTATGGCCTCTATCGATCTCGTCGTAGTTGTAAGCCTCCCAGGTCACGACGGGCTCTTCAGGAAAATTGAAAGTTGTAGGCGGAGACTGGGTCTGCCACTCGAGTCCGGCGGCCTTCCACGGATTGTCGGGCGCGGGTTTGCCATAGCGCATGGACCAGAGGAAGTAGATCATCGGCAATAGATACCCGATACCGAGAACGGTGGCTCCGGCAGTCGAGAGGACGTTGAGTACCTGGAACTCAGGTGGATACTGATAGTAGCGGCGCGGCATGCCCAGATACCCAAGAATAAACTGCGGAAAGAAGGTCAGGTTAAATCCGAGGAAGACAATGAGAGCGGAAAGCCGCGCCCATCCTTCAGGGTAGAGCTTGCCGGAGATCTTCGGCCACCAAAAGTGCAGACCACCGAGGTATCCCATAAGCGCACCGCCGACCATGATGTAGTGGAAGTGCGCGATGACGAAATAGGTATCGTGGACGTGCATGTCGATGCCGAGTGCAGAGAGGAATAGCCCGGTGAGACCGCCCATGGTGAACAGGCCCAGGAAGCCGAAGGCGTAGAGCATAGGCGCGTCGTAGTGGATCGATCCTTTATATAAGGTAGCGGTCCAGTTGAAGACCTTGACGGCCGAGGGAACGGCTACCGAGTAGCTGAGCATGGAAAAAATCAGCGCCGCATAGACCGAGATTCCCGCGACGAACATATGATGCGCCCAGACCAGGAATCCGAACACCGCGATGGCGATTGAAGAGAGAGCGACGAAGGTGTATCCGAAGATGCGCTTGCGCGAGAAACAGGCGATGATCTCGGTCACGACGCCCATGGAGGGCAGAATCATGATGTAAACGGCGGGATGCGAGTAGAACCAGAACAGGTGCTGGAAGAGGAGCGGATCGCCGCCGAGTTTGGGATCGAAGATGCCGAGGTGCAGAGCGCGTTCGGCGACGACCAGTACGAGCGTGATCGCAATGACCGGCGTGCCGAGGATCTGAATGATGCTGGTGGCGTAGTGCGCCCAGATAAAGAGAGGCAGCCGCGACCAGGTCATTCCCGGCGCGCGCATGCGGTGAATGGTGACGACGAAATTCAGTCCGGTGAGGATGGAAGAGAATCCGGCGACGAAAATTGCGAGTCCGGCTTCGATGACCTTGGTATTGCTGAACGCCGTGCTGAAGGGCGTGTAAAAAGTCCAACCGGTGTCGACTCCGCCTGTCAGCATGCAGTGCAGCATCATGATGCCGGCGATGATGTAGAGGTACCAGCTCAGCAGGTTGATCCGCGGAAAGGCCAGGTCTTTAGCGCCGACCATCATCGGCACAAGGAAATTGCCGAGTACGGCGGGGATGGATGGAATCAGGAAAAAGAAGACCATCACCTGACCGTGCATGGTGAAGAGCTTGTTGTAGGTGTCAGCCTGAACGAGATCGCCGGCGGGCGTGAGCAGTTCAAGGCGGATGAGGAGTGCGAAGAATCCGCCGATAAAGAAAAAGAAAGTGATCGAGATCAGATAGAGGAGTGCGATGCGTTTGTGGTCGGTGGTAAGCAGCCACGAACCAACGCCGTACTCCTTATTGAGATAATTCTCGCGCTCGACCGCTGGTACTGTTGCTGTAGCCATAACTATTGCACCTGACTTCCGCCGCCCGGAGCGCCCTGCGGCGCGGGCATGGATTCACTGGTTTTCACTCCGCCCGGCACGGGAATGCCTAAAGATTTCACGTAAGCAACCAGTGCGTTCACTTGTTCTTCACTTACCAATCCCTGGAAGGTCGGCATAACGGGCTTGAATCCTTTGACGACTTTCGCGCCGGGATCGAGGATCGATTCGCGGATGTAGTTTTCGTCTGCCGTCACCATGCGACCATCTTCCAGTTGCACGGGCTTGCCGAAGACACCTTGTAGATTCGGACCGCGGCCTTGCGAATCCATTCGATGACAAGTCGCGCAGCCGAGTTCAGCGAAAATTTTCTCGCCGCCCGCCGAGAGCGGGCCGTTACTGCCGCCGCTCATCCAAGCTTCATACTGCGCGGGTTCCATGACAACGATGTTGCCGATCATGCCCGAGTGCTGCGTGCCGCAGTATTGCGCGCAGAAAAGATGATAGGTGCCCGGATTGGTCGCGCGGAACCAGAGCACGGTGTAGCGGCCGGGAAGCACGTCTTGCTTCATGCGGAACGCAGGTACGAAGAAACTGTGGATGACATCTTGCGAAGTCATAATCAGCTTGACATCGCGGCCGACGGGGACGTGCAGCTCATTGATCTCGCGCTGACCTTCGGCGTGCTCGAGCTTCCACATCCATTGCTTGGCGACGACGTAGACCTCGGCGGCGTCGCGCGGTGGAGTGCGGCTCTTGAAGTAAACGACTGCGCCCCAGGCGAAGATCACCATGAAAACGCCGAGCGGAATGATGGTCCAAGTTAGTTCCAGCGGAATGGAGCCCTCGACCTGCTCGGCCAGAACACCTTTGCGATGGCGATACCGTGCAGCGAAGTAGATGATGGCGCTAAAGACCAGCAACGTCATCAATCCCGACACGATGATCAGGAAGATGAACAAGGCATCGACGTTGCCCGCCGTGCTGGAGGCCCTTTGCGGCCACAATGGGAAGTTATCGAACATATCGCGTGTGTTTCAGTCCTGAATGAGCCGATTCTGATTTGTCCCATCCCTGGTGCGGTGCGACGCGGTCCAGACGGATGAGGATAAAGAGCAAGCCGCCGATGAGAAGGATGGTCAGGCCGCCGCCAACCTTCAACATATTCTCGACGACTGCGCCATATTTTCCAACGGTGGGATCGTAGTGATAGCAGTACAAGAGCACGGCGTCGACGGCATTGCCAATTTTGCTCTTTGAAGCTTCGACCAGGCCCATGCGTAAGTCTTTCGGCGGAAAGTCGACGCCGTAGAAGTAGCGCGAAATCCGGCCTTCGGGCGTTAGCACCATGATCGCCGTCGCGTGTGCGTACTGATTTTTCGTGGCGTCGTATTGATACTGAAAGCCGACCGCCTTGGTCAGGGCGTTGATTGATTCGGGCGGCCCGGTGAGGAAGTGCCAGCCGGCAGCGGCGTTGGGACGTCCATAGCGCTTGAGGTATTCGACCTTTTTTGCAGCCGCGATTTCGGGGGTTTCCTTGGGGTTGAAGCTGACCGTAACGACGTCGAACTGGTTGCCGACGTCGAACTTGATCATCTTCATCGAGGCGCTAAGTCCGGCCAGCGCTTCGCCGCACAACATGGTGCAGTCGTAGTAGACGAGATTGAGGATGAGCGGCTTCTTGCCGAAATAGTCACCGAGTTTGACGGGACGCCCGGTGTCGTCGACGAAGGCGAGATCTGGAGGAACTTGTCCGTCAAGATGCTGCTCGATGCCGACATTCGTGAGATACGGCGGACGAACGGAGGCCGGGGGCGACATGATCCCCTTGGACATTGCCTGACCGAAAGCAGTCGAGGCCAGAAGAGCGAAGAGCAGCACAAAGATTGCGGCGGCCCCACATTCGCGGACCACAAACACTGTTCGCGAGATCCTTCGTTCCGCCTGAAAAGCGGCTCCGCTCAGGATGACGCCATCCGGAGTCATATACGGCTCTGCCGGTCGTGTGACGGCGATCGAATTGTGTTTCTTGTTTCTCACTACTTCTTTCCCTTGTTCTGCGGCGGCTGCGCGGTCGCCTGTTCGGCGGACGAAGCGCCGCTGCTTCCGGTCGAGCGCACGGGAAGTCCTCGCTGAGCGAGGAGGTCCATGGCCCGGTCGATCGGAATGCGGACGGTGCCGGCATTCTTGTCGACGTAATCGTAGGTGCTGAGGACGTTTTCCTCGCGCAAGCGGATGTCATTCAGTTCGGTGCGCTCATCGGTTTCGAGCTGCGGCGCGGGGAATCCCTCTTTCAAATACTCTTGGTAATTGTCGCCATATTGCGGAGGGATGCGGCGCGTATCTTTGGGAGCATTATTCACCAATGGGCTGACAGGAGCTTGCTCCGCCTCAAAGTGCTTCTCGAGAACGCTGTAGAAGCCCTTCACTAGAAAGAAAGCAATCAGCAGCATAGCGGCGAGGCCAATAAGAAAACCGACGACCCCACCGGCACCAATGTCTTTGCGCTCGTAATCGGCGTGTCCGTTCGACTTCGCGGGATGGGTTGGATTGCTCATGTGTTCTTTTCGATTCCCGGGGCATGGTTCGGATCCGGCAGGAAGACGTCTCGCGCGGAAACATCATAGGCCGGCAACATTGGCAGCGCGGCCAGATTGCGGCAGTAGAAAAAGATCCAGACGCAACCGATGGCAATCGGCACCACGATGTCTGCGATGGTCACGGTGAAATGCTTCGAGAAATTCGGCTCGACAATCCAGAACAAATCGACGAAACGCATGAACAGAAGCCAGACCGCCAGCCATACGAGTCTACGGATGTTGCGCTTGAACGGCCGCGAGAGCAGGATGACGAAGGGGACGCAGAAGTGAAATAAAGGCAGGAACACCGCAACATATCCCCAGCCATCATTGATTCTCTTCAAGTAGAAGCTGATCTCGTTCGGCAGGTTACCTGCCCAAATGATGAGCCACTGCGAAAAGCTGAAGTAGGCCCATAGCATGATGAAGGTAAGGGTCCACTTGCCATGGTCGTGGACGAACTCAGGCTTGAGCATCTCGGACATCGGCTTATAGTCGACAAGAATGCGCTCCACCACAATTGCGAAGCAGATTGCGGACAGCAATTCGCCAGCGAGAATGATCAGGCCGAAGATGGTCGAAATCCAGCTTGGGTCCAGCGACATGACCCAGTCGATCACCGCGAAGGTGATCGTGAATGCGTAGAGGATGAGGCCGGGTCCTGCAACGGCCTTGAATTTTTGTGTGTTGTCGGGAGCGCCTGGCTTATCGGTCTGCTTCGACCACATGGAAAGCAGGAACGAAAGCAGATTCCAGATTGCAAGATAGATGATGGCTCGAATGATAAAGCCAGTGGGATTCAAGAATGCGCCCTTGATGAAGCTGTGCTTCTCAAAGTGCTCACGGATATGGGGGTCCTGGATCGCATCGAGCGGCAGAAGCCACGGATAATTGCGATGCTGCAGCACTCCAATGATGATGGGAATGAATAAAATCGCCATCACCGGGAGCGTGCGCATGGCCGCGCCGAGGACGCGCCGGAGGACAGTGCCCCAGCCACCACCGGTCAGGTGGCGGATCATGACGATGGCCATGGAGCCGAGCGCGACGCCCAGCCAATCCATGTAGCCGAGCAGGTAGCCGCGGTAAAACTCGTCCGGACGCAAGAACGCGAGCGCCAGGGCTCCGATGCTGAAAAGCACCCCCACGATCAGTGCGCGCTGGCCGATCGTCTTGACGATTGGCGGGGCCGTGAGATCGATTTGTTTGGCGGGCACCGCGCTCATTGTTTTTCTTTCCCGTTTCCAGAGTCGGAGCCTCTTCCCGATTCCGGTTCTGATTTCGTTTCATTGACAACTTTGGGCAATGTAGCTCCCGATCCAGGTTCGGCGAACTTCGGCGGCTCGGAAGGAATCTTCTGACCCGGCGGCACGTCGGCCATCGTTGCATCCTGACTCAACTGCAGCGCACGAATATAGGCGGCAATCTTCCAACGATCTTCGGGCGATACTTGCGACGCGTAGTCAGGCATGATGCCGAAGCCATTGGTCATCACGTCGAAAAAGTATCCCAGTGGCGCCTTTTGGAGGCGCGGAATGTGATACGAAGGCGGCATCCGCGAGAAGCCGCGAGATGGGATGAAACCCTTGCCGTCGCCGACGCGCGAGTGACAAGGAGCGCAGTAAATGTTGTAGCGTTCTTGTCCACGCTCGAGAACTTCTTTGGTAACCGGAAACGGCATCACGTCGCCGGGATTCGTGCCAAGTTTACCGGTATAAAAATAGGCGTCGGCACCCAACTGGCCGCGAGCGACTGTGCCTTCGACCGGCGGACGCGCGGAACGGTGATCGGGGTAGAAATCGCTATAGGAGAGCGGATTCTGCCGTGGCTGCTCGTGCATGTCGAGGCGGCAAGCCGAGGTGAGCGCCGCGACAAGTATGGCTCCAACAGCCAGCAGCCTGTCGAGCTTCGCTCGACCGGACGGCCGAGGGCGGCGGTCCCCACACGGATGTTTCAGAGAGTGCAACATTCTAGCTGGGCACCTCCGAAACCGAACGTGGGTCAAGGTTTTCGAGGAAGCGGCGAGTTTCAGCAGCGTTGTACTTCTTATCGGACGAGAACACGATCAGGAAGAAACGGTCTTTGGACGCGAACGCGAAACGCGGCACGTTAAAGACCGGATGGTACGGCATAGGCAGGCCATTCAGAGCCAGCATGCCAAGTACGGCTGAAATTCCCGCAAACAGAATTGTCATTTCGAACGTAATGACGATAAAAGCCGGCCAGGAATGCGGCGGCTTGCCGCCGATGTTCAGCGGGTAATCGATCGCTGCCATCCAGTACTGCATCAAGTAGCCGGTGCATCCGCCGATGATGCCGCCGATCAGAACAACGAGCGGGACCTCATCGTGATGGAATCCGACTTCTTCCGCCAGGCCTTCGATCGGAAACGGGCTATAGGCATCGATCTTCTTGTAGCCGGCTTCGTGCGTCTTCTTTGCCGCATCGACCAGAGCCTGGGCCGAATCGAACTCGGCCATGATGCCGTAAATGGGATCGCGTTTCGCCATTACTCTTTCACCTCCGCCTCGGGCAGGAGGGTGCGCATTTCAAAGATCGAGATCGCCGGCAGGAAGCGCAGGAACAGGAACATTGCGGCAAGGAACATCCCGATCGTTCCGAAAAAGGTCATATAGTCCCAGCGCGTGGGGTAGTACATGCCCCAGGACGAATTCAGGAAGTCGCGGTGCAAGCTGACGACAACAATGATGAACCGCTCGAGCCACATACCGACGAGGATGACGCCAGAGATCAGGAAAAGAGCGACCGGACTGGTGCGCAGCTTGCGGATCCAGAGGACCTGCGGAATGAAAATGTTACAAGTCAGCAGCGACAAGTACCAGGGCGCATATGGCCCATGCAGCCGGTTCCAGAGAGTGAAGGCGTCGTAGCGATCGCCGCTGTACCACCCCATGAACGCCTCGATGCCATACCCGTAGGCGACGATCAGGCCGGTGGCGAGCATGACCTTGGCGGAGTTCTGCAGGTGGCGCTCCGTGATGAAATCTTCGAGGCCGTAGACCTTACGAATCGGGATGGCCAGCATGAGCACCATCGCGAAGCCGGAGTAGATTGCGCCCGCGACGAAGTAAGGCGGGAAGATGGTGGTGTGCCACCCCGGAACGATACCTACGGCAAAATCGAAGCTGACGACGGTATGGACGGACAGGACGAGTGGCGTGGCCAGTCCTGCAAGCAGCAGATACATCGTCTCGTAGCGATGCCAGTGACGAGCCGATCCGCGCCATCCGAATGAAAGCATGCCGTAGATGACTTTGATCCAGCGCTTTTCGGAACGGTCGCGCAGCGTAGCGAAGTCCGGAATCAATCCAACGAACCAGAAGAGAGCCGAAATCGTGGCGTAAGTCGAGACCGCGAAGACGTCCCACATGAGCGGACTGCGGAACTGAGGCCACACCCGCATGGTGTTTGGATACGGGAATAGCCAGTACGCCAGCCATGGCCGGCCCACGTGGATAGCGGGAAAGATTCCGGCGGCAGCGACAGCGAACAGCGTCATCGCTTCGGCAAAGCGGTTAATCGAGTTGCGCCAGGACTGACGCAATAATAAGAGGATGGCAGAAATCAGGGTGCCGGCGTGACCAATACCGATCCACCAGACGAAATTGACGATGGCAAAGCCCCAACCGATGGGGATGGTCACGCCCCAGATGCCGACGCCTTTCAGGAAGAGATATCCGATAGCGTACAGCATCATCATCGTCGCCATGAAGGCGAGGCCGAAGCCGATGAACCATCCGTTGGTCGCCGGGCGCGTGAGAACGATCGCGCTGATTTTCTCGGTGACCGTGCCAAAAGTGTGGCCGGGTTCGATGACCGGTGCTCGTTCGATCTCGGTCGACGTTTTATATTGCTCGCTCATGGGTTCATGATCCATGTCATCGTGAGGACGGCGGTAGCCGTCCGAGCGACCCTACGACTGCCGTCGGCAAACCCCGCAGTCGAATGGAAGCCACCGACTGCACGCGGCATTGGCATTCCCGTCCACTGCATCGTCAATTGTCGGCCGACGTAAGGTCCTTCGCGCCGGCTTCGCCGGCTCTCAGGATGACAAGCTGACATCATCAACCCTCCAACTCCGGGTTTGGGTTGCGAACTTCCGCCAAGTAAGTGGTGCGAGGGCGGGTGTTCAATTCGCCAAGCAGGCTGTAATTGCGGGCCTGTGCTTTCCATTTGGAAACGTTGCTGTTCGGATCATTAACGTTGCCGAAGACGATGGCATCGGCCGGGCACGATTGCTGACACGCGGTCTGCAACTCGTTTCCGATACGGATCTCTTTTCCTTCGCGGACCGACGCAGTCTCGGTGTCAATCTTCCGCTCACTGATGCGCTGCACACAGTAAGAGCACTTCTCCATGACACCGCGGCTACGCACGCTGACGTCAGGATTGCGCATCATCTTGTACTGTGGCGTATCCCAGTCCTGAAAGAGCAGGAAGTTGAAGCGGCGTACTTTATAGGGACAGTTGTTCGAGCAATAGCGCGTGCCCACGCAGCGGTTATAGACCATGTCGTTAAGGCCCTCGCTGGTGTGATTGGTAGCACCGACCGGGCAAACGACTTCGCAGGGAGCATTTTCGCACTGCATGCAGGGAACCGGCTGGAAGAATGCTCTCGGGTTATCGCGATCGCCTTCGTAGTAGGCGTCGATGCGGATCCAGTGCATATGGCGGCCGAGGCGAGTCTGCTCCTGCCCGACCACGGCGATGTTGTTTTCCGACTGGCAGGCCAAGATGCAGTTGTTGCATCCCACACATTTATTGAGATCGATCGCCATGCCCCAGGCATACGTCTCGTTCTGATACTGGTACGGCGGGTAGAGCGTCACGTCTTTTGCCGGGTCCGGCTCTTCGTCATTCGCGAAGCTCGGATTCTTCTTGTATTCGTCGAGGCTGGCTTCGCGGACCAGCGGGCGATAGCCGCCATCCGGCGTCTCCATCGACTGCATGCCCTGGGTGGAAGCCAGTTCGTAAGTCTCACCGGTCTTGTTAATTTTGACCCCAGAGGCAATCCAGGGCGCTGCACTCGTGCGGAGTTCGTAGGCGTTGAAGCCTTGTCCCGTACCGACGCGTCCGGCACGCTTGCGGCCGTAGCCGAGGGTTATTGTGATCGAGTTGTCGGGATGGCCGGCCTGAATCCAGACAGCGCCTTTGACTTTCTTGCCGTTCAGTTCGAGCTCGACGACATCTTTCGAAGCAAGCTGCAGACGCTCGGCCATCTTGGGGCCGACCTGGATGGCGTTGTCCCAGGTGAGCTTCGACATCGTCTTGGGAAGTTCCTGCAGCCAGCCGTTATTCGAGAATTGTCCGTCGTGGATGGTGGGATCGTGGCGGATGTTGAGCTCGATGGCGTTGGAGTCAGCAGCGTTTGTTTCGGAGGATGGGACCGTCGACTTCGCACTCACAGATTTGGGAGCGAATGCTGTGCCCTCAATCCAACCGTCATGGAGCGACTTACGCCAGAACTGTTCGAAATCGGCGCCGGTGTGCTGCTTCTGCCAGTAGGCGCGGACTAGATCGTATCCGGTCGCGTCAGCCTGACCAGAGAGCAGCGCGACAAATTCGATCGCACTCTTGCCGTTATAAAGAGGAGCAATTAGCGGCTGAATGATGCTGACCGTGCCGTCATAGGCGCGGGCATCGCCCCACGATTCGAGTTCGTGTGTGGCGGGAACATGCCATTGGCAAAGTTCGGCAGTTTCGTCCTGATAGAGGCCGTGATGGACGCGGACGGGAACCTTGCCGCTTTTCATCACGTCGGCAAAATTCAGATCGCTCGGGGCGTCGTAAACAGGGTTGCCGCCGAGAATGATCAGGAGGTCGACCTTGCCGGCCTGCATGTCGGCGACGAGGTCCTTGAGGGATTCTGTCTGGTTGATCGGGTTGGCGTCGACTGGGTCGGTGTAGAAAACGGTCTTGCCGACGTTGCCGAGCTTGGCATTGATCACGTGCGCTAGCGCATGAACCGCTGGCGGTTGATGGTAGCCCACAATGACAATGCTTGATCCCGATTGATCCCTCAAACGCTTTTCCAGCTCTGCTTGGAAACCACCGAAGAACTTCGTGAATCCTCGGCCACCCTCGGGCCACTCTCCGTGTTGATCAGCCGCACTTGCTCCTGAAGATCCCAGAGAAAGGGTCAGAGCGTTCGCGACGCTCGGAATATTGCTAGCACGCATCGGAAATCGGTGATCCGCCTTTGCGCCCGTTGAACTCGGCGTGCTCTCGACCACATAGAGCCGGTTCATATTGCCACTGTCGGGATTGCGGCGGGCAGCGAAGTCGCGAATGTACTTGACGTTGCCGGGGAATCCGGCGTAGAGGAAGTCTGCGTCGAGAGAGACGATAACATCGGCCTTCGAGAAGTCGTAGCGCGTCTCGACGGGCTGCCCGAAGGCCATCTTCGCGCCTTCTAGAACGTTGTCTCGATTCACCGGCTCGTAGACATGCCATTTGGCCTGCGGATAGAGCTTCTGGAAATTGCGGATCTGATCGGCAAGCGTGGGCGACGAGATCGTCGTCGTCAGAATGCGAATGCCGGAACCCTGCAAAGATTTTTGCGCGCTGAGCGGACCACGGATGGCAGAGAGAAATCCTTGCCACGAGCGAACGTCGCCCATGGAGTTGACCGTCTGCGAGCGGTCCGGATCGTACATGCCGAGGAGCGAGGCCTGCGCGAAGATATCGGTGCCGCCCATCGATGCGGGGTGCTGATCGTTGCCTTCGATCTTGGTCGGACGTCCGAGATGGCTTTCTACCAGCAGCGGGTTCGCGTAACCGCCAAGCGTCATGGCGGTGGCATAGTACTGCGGGCGTCCGGGGATGACATTTTCCGGCTGACGCACGTAAGGGACGATGGGCTCGAGCGGAAGCTTGACGCATCCCGTCATGCCCGCGAGGCCGAGCGATGCGCCCATGACTTTGAGGAATCCGCGCCGCGAAGCCTTATCGAGCCATTCGGAGGCGCCCTTAGGGAATTCGCGGTGCAAGGCTTCCTGAAATTCGGGGCTGCCGGCGAGTTCTTCGAGAGAGCGCCAGTACTGCGGGCCGGCCTTGTCTGTCTTGGGCAGAGAGGCTTCGTGCGCCGCGGCGGCGTCCATTTTTTGGCGGACGGCCGCGAGGTCCAGCTTTTTGCTGGGGCAAACGTCTTGGCGAGTCTTGATCTGGATCAATCCGCCGTTATTTTTTTCGTCGTTCGTCATGCGTTACTGACTGCGTTTCTTTCGCCCCTTCGGGGCTTGGTTATCAATTTCTGCCTGTCCCACGGCTTGCGCCGTGGGCTGCGCTCTTTCGCCGCTTCGCGGCTGAGGGCTCCAATCTAGCTTCAAACTGCGGAGCCGAACCCCACTTCTCATCTATGGCACGTGCTGCAGCTTGTGATGTCGCTCACGCTTGTCTGGCCGTCGGAGGTTTTTATTCTGCCGACGCGAACTTGATATTTGGTGATCAGGTAAGCGCCAAGCGAATCCTGATCGGTGAAAGTGCGGCCGTCCATCGCGACCGGGCTGCCGGCCGAAGGCGGCTGGTAGCGCATATTAAAGACCTGATCGCGCGGACGAAGATTCTTGCCGGGATCGCGGTGGCAGCCAAGGCACCACTCCATCTGCAGCGATGCTTGCTGATACATCAAGGGCATCTGGTCGACTGGGCCGTGACAGGTATTGCAACCGACTCCCTTGGTTACATGAATGCTGTGGTTGAAATAAACGAAGTCAGGAAGCTGGTTGACGCGTGTCCACTGCAGCGATTCGCCGGAGCGGTAGCTGGCGCGCACAGGCTCGAGCAGCTTGGCATTCGTCCAGATCTGCGAGTGGCAATTCATGCAGGTCTTGGTGGGAGGAATGCCAGCGAAACTCGAGGTCTCGACCGAAGTGTGACAGTAACGGCAATCGATGCCGAGCCCGGTGACGTGATGCTGATGGCTAAAAGGGACCGGCTGGGGTTTGCGCACGCCGGCATACGTCACATAAGGCGAGCCCTGCACCATGTAGGCGACCCCGCCTAATGCGGCAACAACGAAAACGGCACCAAAGATAGTGGCGCGGGACAACGCATTCGTGCTGCGATGAAAAATCTGCGACATTCTCTTATGAGATCTGGCTTGAAGAGACCCGACGCTCCTTAGGAGCGCCTGCTGTTAGCGCGTCAGTTCTGGTTATGAGTAGAAAACCACCCCACATGGTTTCCGGTTGTCTGCGAAACTGGAAATTATAAATATTTCTAGTGGCTTTGTCGCGCATTTTTGAAAATTCACAAAGAAAAAAGTTACGAAGTGAACGTTACTTGAAAATTGTTGAGTTTTTTAACGCCGGATGGGAGCCCTAGAGATTTCGGCCTCAGCTAAGAAAGAACCATCGGGACAAAAGCCCGATGACTGCGGGCAGGCTAACGCAGATTCATGACCAGCAATTTGGGTTCAGTCATTTCTTCAATGGCGTAGCGGAGTCCTTCGCGGCCGAGGCCAGAATCTTTGACCCCGCCATAAGGCATGTGATCGATACGAAAAGAGGGAACGTCTCCGGCGATGACGCCTCCCACTTCGAGTTCCTCGTAGGCCTGGAACAACAGTTTTGCGTCGCGCGTGAAGATGCCGGCCTGCATGCCATACGGCGTGTTATTCACATGCCGCAGGGCCTGATCAAAGTCCCGATAAGGCTCGACGGTTACGACCGGACCAAAGATCTCCTGGCAGTTCACCTTCATATCGGGCCTGGTCCCGGTCAGGACCGTGGGCTCAACAACCAGATTGTGGCGGTGTCCGCCACAGAGCAGCCGAGCTCCGGCCCGAACTGCTTCCTCAATCCATGTAATGGTGCGAACGGCATCGCTTTCGCGGATGAGCGGGCCGACATCAGTGGCAGGATCCAGCGGATCGCCGGTTTTCAACATCTTCACGCCTTCAACGAGAAGGTCGGTGAATTTTCCGTACACGGAATGATCGACCAGAATGCGCTGGACAGAGATGCAGGTCTGACCTGCGTATCCGAAACCTCCGTTGACGCAGCGCTCCGCGGCGTAGGCGAGATCGGCGTCGCTGTGGACGATGACAGCCGCATTGCCTCCGAGTTCGAGAACTACCTTCTTCTTTCCTGCGCGGCGTTTGATATCCCAACCAACAGGGACGCTGCCGGTAAAACTAATGAGCTTGATGCGATCGTCGGTAATCAGCAAACCGGCATCTTCGTTAGAGAGCGGCAGAACGTTGAGGCCGCCATCCGGCCAACCCGCCTGCTGCACGCATTCTGCTAAAAGTAGCGAGCAGAGTGGCGTTTGCGGCGCCGGTTTCAGGACCATGGGGCATCCGGCCGCAATCGCCGGAGCAACTTTGTGGGCGACGAGATTGATGGGGAAGTTGAACGGCGTGATGCCGGCGATCGGACCCAGCGGAAAGCGGCGTACGATGCCCCAGCGTCCAGCGGTGAACTCCTGCCAATCCAAAGGGAGGAATTCGCCATAAATGCGAGTGCTCTCTTCCGCGGCAACGTTGAAGGTGAAGATGGCGCGCTCGACTTCGATGCGAGCGGCCTTGATGGGCTTGCCCGCTTCCTGAGCGAGCGTGCGGGCAAACTCCTCTTTGCGCTCAGTCATGAACGCAGAGATCTGACGAAGAACGCGCTGACGTTCGAATGCAGGCAGGCGGCGCGTGGTGCCAAAAGCTTTTACTGCAGCAGCAATGGCGGCTTCGGCATGTTCCTTGCGTCCCTGGACGACGCGGGCAATGAGACTACTATCATACGGGGCACGGATGTCGACAAGATCGCCCTCCTCTTGCCACCGGCCGTCCACAAAAAAACCGTGTGTCGCAACAGGCGCGATCGTCAGTTCAGCCATGATTTGTTCTTGCCCCCAGGGAAGCCACTGCTTTCAATTATAGGACTTTTAGATGCTCGGACAGCCCGGAGGGTTTAGAAAAACGGGACCCTCGGCCTCCGGGAGAGTCTTGAGCTTGCCTGTACAATACTCGGCGGTCATGAACGACCTCTCGACAATTTCGGAACTGGGACAGCGAGTGCGACGAAAGGAAATCTCGCCCGTTGAAATCACACGCGAATCCCTGGTGAGAATTGAGAGGCAGAATCCTGCATTGAATGCGTTCATCACGGTGATGGCCGAGTCGGCGATGGCCGAAGCTCGGACCGCCGAGGGCGAGATCGCCCGTGGGGCATGGCGAGGGCCGCTGCATGGGATTCCGATTTCACTGAAGGATTTAATCGATGCCGCAGGGGTACGCACGACCTCCGCCAGCGCCTTGCACGAGAAGCGCGTGCCTGAGCAGGATGCCGAGGTCACGCGGAAGTTGCGCCAAGCCGGGGCGGTGATCGTCGGAAAGAATAACCTGCATGAGTTCGCGTACGGAGGCAGTTCACTCGTCAGCTACTTTGGAGACGTCCACAACCCGTGGGATGTCAGCCGCATTGCGGGAGGATCCTCCGGAGGGTCGGCGGCTGCGGTCATCGCAGGGATGGCTTTCGCGGCGATTGGCACGGATACGGCGGGATCGATTCGCGAGCCAGGCGCCCTTTGTGGATGCGTGGGGTTGAAGCCGACCTACGGGCGAGTGTCGAGCCGAGGCGTGATTCCGCTGTCAGCGTCCCTCGACCATGTTGGACCGATTGCCAGAAGCGTGGCTGATGCGGCGATCGTGTTGCAGGCGATTGCGGGATACGATTCCGGAGACAACACTTCCGCTGATGTACCAGTTGCAGATTACGTGTCGCCGCTAAAGGAAGATGCGAAATCACTGCGCGTGGGCGTGCACCGGTCCTATTTTTTTGAAGATCTTGACCCAGAGATCGCGTCCGCGATAGAGCATGCTCTCCAGGGGATCGAAACCCTGGTTGCACAGATAAAGGAAGTGCAGTTTGAGGTGCCCACGGACCGAACTCTCCAGGCAGCGGAATCGTATGCTTATCATGCAGAGGATGTCGCAAAGAATTCAGAGTTATACCTGCCTGAGACGCTGCGGCGCATTCGATCAGGGGAAAAAGTCACGGCGACAGACTACATCCAGCGGCGGCGCGAGTTGGATGAAGAACGGCGGGGAATTCGTCGAGTTTTCACGGAAGTGGATGTGTTGGTAACACCGACGACTCCGATTCTCGCACCGGCGATTGCGGAACTCAAACGCAATCCAGATGCGCTGCGCCCGGCTGAACTGAAGCTGCTGCGGAATACGCGGCCGTTCAACGTATGGGGACTGCCGGCGATTTCCATCCCTTGCGGATTTACACAAAGCGGATTGCCGATTGGCTTACAGATCGCGGGCCCGCACTTTCGTGAGGATCTCGTCATCCGCGTGGCGCATGCGTACGAGCAAGCAACGGCATGGCACAAGCGGCAGTGGCACCCGGCGAATCCCGGACGCGCTGAATGACCTCTTGCCGCCCCAAACGTCTAACTCAACGGCGTACACTGGTGTGTTATCCCCGATTGATCTCGAAACTGGCCATTCCGCGGAGTCTCAAATGAAACGAATTATTACGGTTTCGGAGTTTGCTGTCGCATGCCTGTTGCTCTTCGTCCTTGCCGCTGCAGCGCAGAATACGGCGATTCAGGAAGTACACGGGATCGTTGTCTCCAGTATTGATCCGTCCGTTAAACCCGGGGACGACTTTTATCATTTCGCAAACGGCGATTGGATCAAGCGCGCCAAGATTCCTCCGGATCGCGCCGCGATCGACGTGTGGACGAAGCTTGGCGACCTGAGCAATCAGCGGACGGCGGACCTGATCAAAGAACTCGCGGCATCGAATCCGACAGCCGGCTCAAACGCGCGCAAGGTTGCGGACCTCTTTAATTCGTATATGAATGAGGCTGGCATCGAAGCAAAGGGACTCGCGCCGATTCACCCGCGTCTGGACGCGATTGCTGCCATCCACGACAAGAAAGGGTTGGCGCGTGCCTTGGGCGAGACGCTTCGCGCCGACGTAGACGCGCTGAATAATACAAACTTCTACACCCCCAATCTTTTTGGACTTTGGGTTGCTCCAGGCTTCAATGATTCCGATCACTACACGCCCTACCTGATGCAGGGCGGCGTTCAGTTGCCGGACCGCGAGTATTACCTGTCGGACAGCGAAACCATGCGCAATCTGCGGGAACGCTATCAGACGCACGTTGCCGCAATGCTAAAGCTCGCCGGATTTTCCGACGCCGAAGCGCGCGCGACTCGCATCATTGAACTGGAGACAGCGATTGCAAAGGTACATCGCAGTCTTCCCGACAATGAAGACATCAAGAAAGCGAACAATACCTGGACCCAGGCCGACTTCACAGCGAAGGCACCGGGGCTCGATTGGGACGAATATTTCCGTGGGGCTGGTTTGAGCCATGTCGCCAGTTTTATCGTGTGGCAACCGGAGGCGTTCACGGGCGAGTCGGCGCTGGTGTCCTCGACTCCGCTGGAAACCTGGAAAGACTTGCTGGCCTTCCACCTTGTTGAGGCATACGCGGGGGTACTGCCAAAAGCGTTAGCGGACGAGCGTTTCGCGTTTTTCGGCAAAGAGCTGTCGGGAACCGAGCAACAACTTCCGCGCTGGCGCCGGGGTGTGTTCACAGTCGATCAATATCTGGGCGACGCAGTCGGGCAAGTTTACGCGCAAAAATACTTCCCCGCCGAAGCGAAGAAGAAAGCGCAAGAGATGGTGGCGCAGCTGATTGAGGCGTTTCGCAAACGGATCGAGGCGCTCACCTGGATGAATCCTTCTACTAAGGCGGAGGCGGAAGCAAAACTCGGTACATTGTATGTGGGCATCGGATATCCCGAGACCTGGCACGATTACTCAAATTATGAAGTGAAACCCGACGACATCTTCGGGAATGTGTGGCGAGGGCGGTTATCTGAATATCAAAGACAGGTCGCGCGACTGGGCAAGTCGGTGGATCGAAAAGAATGGTCGATGACGCCCCAGACCGTGAACGCGGTAAATCTGCCACTGCAGAATGCCTTGAATTTCCCGGCGGCTATCTTGCAGCCTCCGTTTTACGATGCCGAGGCGCCAGCCGCTGCGAACTATGGCGCGATCGGATCGGTAATTGGGCATGAGATCAGTCACACGTTTGATACGGAGGGCAGCGCGTTCGACTCAAAGGGCCGCGTGCGGGATTGGTGGACACCGGAAGATATGAAGCACTTCGAGGCAGCGACAGCGCGGCTGGCAGCGCAGTACGACGCATACAAGCCGTTCCCGGATCTCGCGATCAATGGCAAACAAACACTCGCAGAAAATATTGCTGACGTGGCTGGACTTTCAGCGGCATGGGACGGGTACAAGGCTTCGGGACAAGTTGCCCCCACGGTCGACGGGTACACGAGCGATCAGCAGTTCTTTATCGCCTTTGGACAGAACTGGGGAGAGAAGTCGCGCGAAGCAGCACTGCGCCAGCAGGTGATGACTGACGAACACTCTCCGGGGGAGTACCGCGCCGACACCGCACGTAATATCGATGCGTGGTACAGCGCCTTCGATGTGAAGCCGGGAGAAAAGCTGTATTTGGCGACGGGCGAGCGAGTCAGGATCTGGTAAGAGAAAAGCAAAGCTCCAGGTTTTTCAGAGCAATGGACTACGTGTGATTATTTTTGGTTTGTTCGTCGTGCGGCACACGTCAGTTCCGAAATATAGCCTGACACGTAGACGCCTTAACTCGCCGCTGTCAGCAGTCCATTCACATCGCTCAAAAGTTTCTCGGCGGCCTCGCCGGGATCCTGGGCAGCGAAGTTTTCGTCCAGCGTGAGTATCCGCACGTCGGGAACGATTTCCTGAAAAACCTGGCGGATCGGCTTGCCACGCACGATCTGCATTCGGGCAGAAGCTACGACTAATTTCGCTTTTGTGGCTTTGAGCAGAATCGGTGCGTCTTCAATCGTAGTCGTGGTAAGCGCATTGAACCCGGCGGCACAAAGAATCTCCCTCAAAAACGTACATACATCGAGAGACGGATAGACGCAGATCATGCGCGGGCGTGCGTCGCCGGTTTTACCGCGGGAATAACGCGATCCGAGGTAAGCGGCGGTGATCGCTTCTTCCATGCAATCGTAGATCTCGAATTGCGATAGCAGGTGTGTAAGCTCGAGGACTTTGCGAGTCTTGGGAGTAACTCCACAGAGTTTCAGGTCGCCGCCTTTATCCCTCGCAGTTTTCAGCAGCCGCATCATAGCGCCGAGGCCACTGCTGTCGATGAACTCGACTTTTTCCAGCTGGAGGACGACGTCGCCATATTTTTCGACCGCATCCTGCACCTGCGAGTGGAGGGTGAATACTTCGTTGCCGCCGATGATCCGCCCATGGCACTGTACGACGAATACTTCACCGATGGGACGACTTTCCAGGCGCAGTTGCATCGTGCCTCCGCAAATTGGCGGGAATGTTACGTGAGAGCTGTGGGCAAGTCAACGAATTCGATGGGTTAGCAATCGCGAGTTGCACGGCCCAGGTTAACTTCTGATGTACAGCAGAGACGGTATGGGAACTCTTGATATCTATCCGGTTCCCTGTGCGAAGTCTACATTCATTTCATTCCAGCCAGACCGAGCCGGCTTAGGAAATCCCACGCGATCGCTGCGTCCTGAACTGGCCAAGATCGAAGCAAGACCCAAACTTACTTCTCTCTTGAGGGCGATGTGGCATTCAAAATTGCGGCAGTGTGTCTAGTCGTTTTGTCGTTTGTTGCATGTGGGTCGAGCCCCAATTCCTCGAATTTGACCTCGATTCCAAATCCGATTTCAAATCCGAATCCAACTCCAAGTCCCAGTCCAACACCAAGTCCGAGTCCGGTCCCAACTCCAAGTCCGACTCCGACCCCAACGTTGACACCGACCACGACTCTTGCCGCGCAGACAGCGAACAATACGAGCACGTCGGACAATTTTACGAATCAAGTCAACGGAAATTTGGGCGCAAATAATGTGAGCAAGACCAACATTCATTCGCTTCTGTATGCGGGAAATACGACTAAGGTCCTCGCACAATACTTGCTCTGGTTCGGGCAGGGAGGGCATATGAACGTAGGGTACAACTCAAACGATGCGTCACAGGTACAGCGACAGATCGAAGACATGATCAGCCGCGGTATCGATGGTGTAATCGTCGACTGGTATGGACCAAACAACGTCATCGATCAAGCTACAAAGCTGGTCATGCACGAAGCAGAGAAGCATGCGGACTTCTCATTCGCAATCATGATCGACGCCGGGGCTGTTGGAGCCAATTCCTGCGACAACTGCTCAGCGCAACAGGTGCTGATCAATCTGATGCAGTATGTCGAGCAGAATTACTTTCCTTCGAGTGCATACCTGAACATCAACGGGCAGCCGGTAGTGACAAATTTCAACATTGATTACGCGTTCAATATCGACTGGCAAAGCGTAAGCAACGCACTCAAGATTGCGCCGAGATTCTTGTTCCAGGACAATGTCGGATTTAGTCACTCGATGAGCGACGGCAGTTATTCATGGGTCATGCCACGGGCGGGCGACTACGGCCTTCAATATCTCTCGAATTTTTATTACACCGGACTGAGCTTTTCCGACAAAGAGACCGTGGGCGCGACATACAAGGGATTCAACGACAAACTTGCGTCCTGGGGCTCAAACCGCGTAATCGATCAACAGTGCGGACAGACCTGGCTGAAGACGTTCTCGCAGGTCAATTCGATCTACAACCAGGGAACGCAATTACCTTACCTGCAATTGGTCACGTGGAACGATTACGAAGAAGGCACAGAGATTGAGAGCGGCATCGACGGTTGTTTCTCGTTGCAGGCCTCGGTTTCGGGGAATACGCTGCAGTGGCAGATCAATGGCGACGAGAGCACCGTCGATCATTACAGCATCTACGCCAGTACAGACGGACAGAACCTGGCGAAGCTGACTGATGTAGCAACGGGCAGTTATTCCGCAGACTTGTGCAGCCTGTCCATTCCTCCCGGCAACTATCAGCTGTTCGTGCAAGCTGTCGGCAAACCGTCGATGGCGAACCGCATGCCGGGGCCGGTAGGCTATAGCGAAAGTTGCAGCGGACTATAAGAAGGAATTCGAGAGGATCCTGGAACGCGGGATCCTCTCGGATGCTTCGTGGTCGAAGTTGCTCTGCGAGTCAATCTACGGTGCGCACATCGTCGGGCAGGGTCAAGATGAACTTGCAACCGCCACTGGCGACCGAGCAAGAGAGAGTACCGCGGCGTAGCACCTTCACTGGAGTGTCGTCAGGAAAGGTGAGGTGATAGTCCGCGGTACGAAGAGCGTCGGTATAGGACTTCAGCCTCTCGTCCCCGCTAACGAACTTCACGGCATCGACCTTCGCCACTTCGCCGGCGCCACCGCTCAGCAGGATGAAGAAATCCGCGTTGCCATTCTGGGTGGCCTTGCCCAAATCAACGGTTCTGAGGCGTTCGAGTTCTTCTTTGTAGTGGGCGACAGCCGAATCGGCTTTCGTGTCGCCACCTGCGAGGGATGCTAATCGCTCACGAGTTTCTGGAATCGGGCGCAGTCCATTCATCGAGAGAGCGTACGTGCGCAATGCGTGATCCTTTTCCCCGCGCTTCTCATAAATCTGGCCGAGATGATCGCCGACTTCGCCATGATGTCCGAGAGACCAGGCTGCGGCCACATATTTCTCGGCCTTATCCAGATTGCCCTCGCTGAACTCGACCCAGCCGAGAGTGTCCCAATAGGCGATTAGAGAGGGGACGAGAGGCAGGTCTTTCTGCGTAAGGCGATCGAGCGAGATGTTACGCAATGCCGCTGCCGTGGCTGAAACTGCAGACTCGGCATATTGCTGCGCGCGATCCAGATGAGTTTTCTTCAACGAAAGCTGGTAAGCAATGTTGTTCCAAACCAGCGGACTGGCATTGAGTTCGACGGCGTGATCGAAAGTGGCGAGCGCCTTCTGATCCTGACCAAGATTCAGATAGGCGTCGCCGAGCGTAACCTGAATTTCGGCATTATCGGGGGTCAGTGAAGCGGCCTTCTCCAACTCGGGGACCGCCAAATCATACTTGTGCCATTCGGCATACATGGCGCCCAGGTTGCTGTGAGCGAACTTGTCGAGCGGGTTATTTTCCAGTTGCTTGTTGAACGCCTTGACCGCCTCGTCGTATTTGCGCTCCTGCCAATAAACGCGGCCGAGATTGTTATAGGCAAACTCGTCGTACGGATTGACTTCGATTTGCTTCTGGAAGGCAGCAATGGCCAGATCGTCCTCGCGTGTTTGCAGGTAGATGAGTCCAAGGTTATTCCACGCGAATTTATTTTTCCGATCGACCTCCGTAGCGCGCTTCAGCAACGCTTCGGCTACTTGTAGATTACCTGCATCGGAAGCAGCACGGGCGCTCTCAAGCAGATCGTCGGCCTTCATGTCCGCGGGAGGGACAATGCCTCCGGCAGAGGCATTCTCGACCGCTAAAGTCTGCCCCAGATCGGCGCCAACGGCCCGACGAAAACTTTCATAATCCTCAGCGCGAGCTACGGGTAGTTCGTCCTGGTGAAGGGTGAGCTTGCGGCCTGCGCTGAAGACGCCGTTCGCAATCTGGTACGACGCGTCATACTCTGCGTAATCACGCTTCAGGGAAAAAGCGAGGGGGGCGCTGGCAGAATATTTTGCCGGGAGCTCCAGCTTGATCTTGTATGAGTATTCACCCTTGGGGCCAAGCTTAATCGGATCGGCGTCGGGGTCCGTCTCATCAGTATCGACATCGGGAAGGCTAAACTGCACGAGAGGAAGCGTGATCTGGGTCTTCTTCTTCGACCAGTCGAGGAAATTCGGCTTGGAAACATCATAGGAGAGCGTAAAAGGCTCTCTGGTCGCTGCGGGATCGCTGACGATCAAGTGTGAGATATCGCCGCCAAGCCCGCTATTGATGTTCTCCGCAACACGCTGCCAGTTTGCCTGCGGCACACGTCGGAACACAGAACGCAATAGAAGCTCTTCATCGCCGCGAAACTCATACGCCACATGCGCCTCGAGTTTGCCGATTTCATTGATCTTGCCCGTAATCTGGGAACCTTCATAATCAGGCATTGGCGTATCGGCGGGAGTGGTTTCGAGATGCGGCGGCGGAGCGTTGGCAAGATCCGCCGGCGGAATCACGAGCGCCTGCTTGTTGCGCAGCGTATAGGCCAGCAGGCGAAAGGGCGCAACTTCAGCGGTGGCGTCCATCCAGACTTCCTTGCCGTCCAGGGGCAGCATGGTGATGACGTGGTCAAACTGCGAGGGTGATGGAACATCCGGATCAAGTTTGCGGGATGAATTGATTAGGACGGAATACGCGTGCAGGCCCTCCGCCTGGAGCAGAGAAGCCAACAGCGTGTGCTTGTCTTTGCAGTCGCCGTATTGATCGTGCAACACATCGGAAGCCGCGTGCGGCTGGTAGCGACCGACTCCGAGCGAAAGGCTGACATATCGGAAATTCTTCGCGACAAAGTCGTAAAGCGCTTCAGTCCTCGCGATATTGCTGTTCAAGCCATGTGTGAGTTCCTGCGCTTTGGCTTGAACGTCGGGCGTGGGCGCGCGACGATCCTTTTCAAGGCTGGCATACCAGCGGCCGATCTGCTCCCAGGTTTCAAACGTGGTCAGTTGAATGTCCGGGCGATCGTCATCGGCGTGATGCTTTTTCTTTTTCTTATCCGCGTCCTTGTCATCATCTTCGCGTTCCAGGTGAGAGTGCGACCAGTGATACACACGGCGGCCATTCTCTTCCGTCACTTTCGGATCCATGCCCGGCTTGCATTTCAGTTTGAGCATGCGTCCGGCAGGAACGTCGACATCGAGAGTCTCATCAAGATTGATGTTGTTTTTGTCGAAGTCGTATTCCGCCCAGAATTGCCCGGCTGCCAGCGGAGTGTGGATCACCGTGACCATGTCGTATTCGAGAATCTCGCCCGGGCGCAGGCCGGGTACAGTAATGTGTTTCTGGCGGTAGTCGGTATAGACAGGCGCTTCGTGCTCGATGGGAGCGCTCAGGTCTTGCACTGCATCGTCGCCCGCTGTCACGACTGTACCGTCCTCCTTGCGCACGCGGACATATGGAATTTCCACGCGCTCGTTGGCGGAGTTATAGCCCTCTTGCAGCTGTCCCCACTGTTGCACGCCGGCTTCGCTCTGGACGCGGATGCGCGCCACTGTCTCTTTCCTGCCCGTGCCGTCAGCTTCGAAGCGGTAGCGGGAATGCATCTGCTCGATGACGAAAGATTCCTTTGAATAATCGTTGGCCGGCTTCGACGTTATGTCAGCAGGCACGCCGGCAGATTTATCGCCGCTCTTGGTCGATTGGGGCACGTTGCCGGACTGGCCAGGCACGGTCGGTGATTGCTGCGAAACTGCGGCGGCTACCAGCAGGCAGCAGCACATCCAGGAAAACAAAAGACGATTGCGCATAAGTGGGATTTACCTATTATCCCATGCGGGTGGTGTGCAGAAGAGCGACAGAGCCACGAGGTTTGCAGGTATACGCTGCAGGGGAGCTTATCTAGGCTCCTTGAATCGGCTCTATTAGAGGAGCCTATGATTTTCTTAGTATGCAATATGTTTTGATTATTAATCCTGTGATCATAATCACATTTTTCTATTCAGTGATTGAAAAACCGGGAGTAAAATCCCCCTCAGATAGTCCTGTCCGCCGACACTGCGGGCAGGCGTGACGCATAACGTACAGTGCGCCACGATCTTTCCGTCCGGAGGTATTGCATGGAAGATCGGGCCCAGGTCGTCTCTCCTTCTGAGCAGTCGTCCACCACAACCACTTCGATCAAAAAGCATGAAGGCCGCGGAGCGTGGGTGTTGACCGCATACGGCATTTCAGGCCTGGCGCTGTTCGGAGTTCTCGCCTACTTCTTCTCGGACTTCATCGCTCACTAGTCCCAGGGATGCAGTCACGAACGGGCGCGTGCGTCCGTGGAAGCAGGTGAAGGTGTGTATCTTCCAAGTCTTCTATAGAATTCCCTTATGATCGGCAGGAAGGGTGTCGTCCACATTCATGGGCTCCTTTATGCAATCTTTTTCGGATCAATTTTCTCAGCCCTTGCCTGCAAGTTTTTCCGCACCCCCGCCCAGCCCTGAAGTGTTTGATAATCGGTGCGTTCGTATTCTCCTTTTACTTTGTGGGAGAGTGGGTGGCGGCTCGAGAGGAACTCAACAAGAGAATTCCGACTCCCAGCCACGAACTTCGCAGGCGGAAGAAGCGGTTCTATGACTGGCTGGACTCCCAGGGACGTCGTTAGATTTCGGCTTCTTCCGCCACGCACTGCTGATCCAAAGGAATCTCGCGAACGTGCTACAATGAGCGGCCTTAGGTAGTTGCCTTCGGCGCTCAGTCGTTCATCCCACGCAAACTGCAGAATAAACGGAAAGAAGCTGTGCCCAAAAACCCCACGCCCAGTCCGACGCCGGTCACCTACGCAGATGCCGGGGTCGACATTAGCCGCGCCAATCGCACCAAGCAACGCATCAAGTACTTGGCTCACAAGACTTTCACCAAGGGCGTGCTGAGCGAAATTGGCGGCTTTGGCGGGCTATTTGCCGTCGATCGGATTAAGTACGTGGATCCCGTGCTGGTATCGAGCGTCGATGGAGTGGGTACGAAGCTGAAGATTGCCTTCGAAATGGACCTGCATTCCACTGTTGGCGCCGATCTCGTGAATCACTGCGTGAATGATATTGCGGTCCAGGGCGCGGCGCCGTTGTTCTTTATGGATTACCTGGCGACCGGCACGCTCGATCCTGCGATCGCGGAGAAGGTGGTGGAAGGGATCGCGGACGCCTGCAAGCACAACGGCTGCGCGCTGATCGGCGGGGAGACCGCCGAGATGCCCGGCTTCTATCCCGATGGCGAATACGACCTCGCCGGATTCATTGTTGGAGTCGTGGATCGCGAGAAGATTGTCACCGGCAAAGACGTGCAGATCGGCGACATCATTCTCGGGCTGCCCTCGAATGGCCTGCACACCAACGGCTACTCGCTTGCCCGGAAGCTTCTGTTTGAAGTCGCGCATTATTCTCCGGAAACTTACGTCAACGAGATCAAGAACAAGGTTGGAAACGAGTTGATGCGGACGCACAAGAGTTATTGGCCAGTGTTGCGGAAGTTGATTGACGGCCAATGCGTTGCGGCCCTGGCGCACATCACCGGTGGCGGCATTACCGAGAACTTGCCTCGCGTGCTCCCGCGCGGGACGGCAGCGGTCATCGAGTTGGGCTCATGGCCGGTTCTCCCGATATTTGAGCACTTGCAGCAACTCGGGAATGTTCCCCAGGACGAGATGTTGCGCACCTTCAACATGGGATTGGGAATGTTACTGGTCGTTCCTTCGGCCAAGTTCAAGAAAGCGCAATCGGTCTTGGAGCGTGTCGGCGAGAAAGCCTACACCATCGGACGGATCGTCAAGGGCGAGCGGAAGGTCAGTTATAGCTAGAGCCGGCTTCTACGACGTCGCACGGACACCTGTGGAGAATATGGTGGCTGAAGAACAGATAATCAAGCTCCTTGAAGAAATTAGAGATCTTCAGAAACTGCACGTTGAGAACAACAAGGACGCGCTAAAGAATCAGCAGGAATCGATCGAAGTCCAGAAACAGGCGGTCCGTCGTCAAAGGATAAGTCTTTTGGTAATCGGCCTTGTGCTTCTTGTTTCCCTGGGCTGCATAGCCTGGTCCTCCTACGCTGCGAAATAATGCATACTCTCGGAATACTCCTCTCCGGCCGCGGCTCGAACTTCGTTGCCATCGCGGACAGCATTGACTCGGGCCGCATTCCCGGCGCGAAGATTGCAGTGGTTATCTCGAACAAGGCAGACGCGCCGGGGCTTGCGACTGCCCGTCAGCGCGGATTGACTGCGGCCATGATTCCGTCGAAGGGACGGTCCCGCGAAGAGCACGACCGCGAAGTGGTCGCTGCATTGAAGCAGCACAACGTGGATCTGATCTGCCTGGCCGGGTATATGCGGCTGCTTTCGCCGTGGTTCGTGCAGCAATTTCCGCATCGGATTTTGAACATTCATCCGTCGCTGCTGCCGGCATTTCCCGGGCTTGAGGCGCAGGAGCAAGCTTTTGCCTATGGCGTGAAAGTCTCCGGGTGCACTGTGCATTTTGTCGACGAGGAGCTTGATCACGGAGCAATCATCGTGCAGAAAGCGGTGCAGGTTCTGGATACAGATGACGAGCACACCTTGGCGGCGCGCATTCTGGAGCAGGAACACATCGCCTACGCGGAAGCTGTGAAGATAGTGCTGGGAGGAAAGTTTGAAGTGGTGGGCCGCAGGCTCAAGCAAAGATAGCGCACTCAGGATCCTCCCACCTTTTTCGCCATCTTCACAATCCCTAGAACTTCACCATTTGCGAGGGGCGCATTCTGCTTTTCAATTTCAACGTAGCCCTTGGCACGATAGAAAGGAATCCCAGTCAGGGTAGCGCCCATTTCCAGGCACGTGAAGCCAGCATCGATCGCGGCGCGCTCACAGGCATCGAGGATCAAGCTGCCAATTCCCCGCCGCGCCCAATCGGGATGCACAAAGAACGCGCGAATTTTTGCTGCGTCGCGCTTGGGATCAAGCAATGAATCCTCGCGGCCGATGTACTGATCACCTCCGTAAAGAGTTTTGCGCTTACTCCACCCGCCGCAGGCGATGATCTGACCGTCGGGCGTCACCACCGCGAAGTAGGTTCCGTCGGTGATCAGTTGCGTATCCACGCCATAGACACTTCGCAGCGCACCCTCGATCTGGGCGGGTGTGTAATCGTGCGCCTGCAGACCGCGTACGGATGCCTCGATAACCTCTCGCAGACGGGGAATATCGGCGCCGATAGCTTTTCGGATATGCACGTCCATCTGGCCATTCTAGCGGGCAGATCGCGTTGAGCACTCGCCCAACACTGTCGAGCTTCACTCGACCGGACCCATTCGACTCCCCTCGCTCGGCGAGGGTTCGCTCAGGGCAGGCTTTCGGGGCGGCTGTCCCCACATGGACCTTTATAATGTCCTTTCTCATGTCCAACTTTGCTCCGGTAGACGAACAACTCACATATCTGAAGAAGGGCGCGGCGGAGATCATCCGCGAAGCCGATCTGCGCGCCAAACTCGAAAAATCACGTGCCACGGGCAAACCGCTGCGCGTGAAGCTCGGCATGGACCCGACTGCTCCCGACCTGCACCTCGGCCATACCGTCGTGCTGCGCAAGCTGAAGCACTTCCAGGACCTCGGCCACACGGCAATTTTTCTCATCGGCGATTTCACAGGGATGATCGGCGACCCCACAGGGCGCTCAGCGACGCGACCCCCGTTGAGCCGCGAGCAAGTCGAGCAGAATGCCGAGACGTACAAGGCTCAGGTGTTCAAGATTCTTGATCCGAAAAAAACGGTCATCGACTTCAATCGCCGCTGGATGGGCGCGTTTACCTCCGACGACTTTGTGCGGCTAATGGCAAAGTACACCGTGTCGCAATTGCTCGAACGCGAGGACTTCCACAAGCGTTTTCACGATGAAAAGCCGATTTCCGTGCATGAATTGCTCTACCCGCTGGTGCAGGGGTATGACTCGGTCGCGCTCGAAGCCGACGTAGAACTCGGCGGCACGGATCAGAAATTTAATTTGCTGGTTGGCCGCGAACTGCAACGCTCGTATGGACAAGAGTCGCAGGTGGTGCTGACCACGCCGATTCTCGAAGGGCTCGACGGCGTGCAGAAGATGTCGAAGTCGTTGGGGAATGCGATCGGCATCCATGAGCCTCCGCTCGAGATGTACGGCAAGATCATGAGCATCTCCGACGAGATGATGTGGCGCTATTACGAACTGCTGACGGATGTGCAGGTCGCCGAGATCGAGAAGATGAAGCGCGAGGCGCATCCAATGCAGGCAAAGAAAGATCTCGCGCGAAAGATCGTGGCCGACTTCCACTCGGCAGAAGCTGCGACGAAAGCGGGCGAGGATTGGGCAAAGCTACGTCAACGCGAGATGTCTCCCGAAAGTATTCCAGACGACATCGAGGAGACACGGGTCCCCTTCGACAAGATACGTGCGTCCGATTCCCCTCAGCCCGGTTTAGACAGCTTCATATCGGTCCGACTTGACCGACTGCTGGTTATTTGTGGACTGGCAGACTCAACAACTGATGCTGGAAGAAAGCTGAAAGCTTCTTCCGTCGAGCTGCTACGGCAAGATGGAGTTCGTGGCGAGGTCTACACTGCCCCGCATCTTCCTATCATCAATTATTCTTTCCCTATGAGGCTCGTTCTAAGAGTCGGTAAGAAGGTCAAGGCTGCCATCATCGAATCTTGATCCGATCTGCTTTTTATGTGGGGACAGCCGCCCCCGGCTGTCCAGGCGAGCAAAGCTCGCCAGTTGCCGGCAGTGTATTGATTCCCGAGTTGGGAACTGACCTCAACAAAAATTCGAGAGACTAGCCTTTCGGGCTGCGTACCAAACCTACAATCAAAACCGAGCGGAGCTTCGCTCCGCAGGACAGCCGGGGGCGTCTGTCCCCACATGCAACATTTTTTGACATGCCTCAGGCCTTTTACCGACGCCAACTCCCGCACCTTCAAGTTGATGACAAACCGCATTTTGTAACGTTCTGCACTGAGCATCGATGGTTCCTCCCTCTTGAGGCTCGTTCGCTCGTTCTTGATTGCTGCCTCCATGACAACGGCTCCAAGTTCGATCTCAAAGTTGCGTCGTCATGCCTGATCATGTTCATTTAATTTTGGTTCCGCTGATCGACTACGACGCAAGGGAGATATGGTCCCTGGCGAAGATCATGGATGCGATCAAGGGAGCTTCGGCACATCGAGTGAACAAGGCTTTGGGACGGAAGGGGCCCGTCTGGCAGCCAGAATCGTTCGATCATGCGCTGCGGGCGTCTGAGAACCTTGACGCCAAGACCCAGTACATCCTCGAGAATCCGGTTCGACACGGATGGGTGAGTCGCTGGCAGGATTATCCGTGGCTCTGGCAGAAGCCCTTTGTAAATCCTTACGCGTTGCACTAGATTGCCGGCAGTGCAGCGGAGCTTCGCTCCGCCGGACAGCCGGGGGCGGCTGTCCCCACATAAAACGCAACTGACCTTCGCAATTCTGCTACTCTCATCGGCGCACGATGCGCGCGGCGGCCATTGTCGGACTGGGATGCTCCCCGAAATCCCTCACACCTTTTCAGACTGACAAGACTGTCGAATGGCAACTGGGCATGCCTGCAGACGGGGATCAGGCTGAGATTGTTCTGATATTTGGTGGCGATGGCACGATTCATCGGCACTTGGGACAACTGGTGAAACTCGGGTTGCCTGTACTGGTGGTGCCCACGGGTAGCGGAAATGATTTCGCGCGGGCGCTCGGCTTGCGCAGTATTGGCGATTCGTTGACTGCCTGGAAACACTTTCGAGACGGGAGAGGGAACGTTCACCAGATTGACCTTGGCGTGATTTGCCCTGTGAGCAATGCGGGCGAGGCGCCCGCACCACGCGAGTCTCGATATTTTTGCTGCGTCGCAGGAGTGGGACTTGATGGTGAAGTAGCCCGTAAAGCCAATAACCTCCCGCGCTGGCTGCGCGGAAGAGGGGGCTATGTATTGGCTCTGGCGCCGACGATCTTTACGTTTGCTCCTTTCTTGATGAAGATCTTCAGTTCTGAATCCCTGAACGATGACTGGAGCGTTCGCTCGAATCAACCAACGTTGCTGGCCGCGTTCGCGAATACATCCACCTACGGTGACGGAATGAAAATCGCTCCTCAAGCAAAGATGGATGACGGCCTACTCGATATCTGTGTTGTCGGAGGAGTCGATCCCTTCAAGCTGTTTTGCCTATTCCCGACCGTGTACGTCGGGAAACATCTGAGCATCCGCGAGGTGGAATACTTCCGTTCGCCGCGGGTGCGCCTGGAAACAGAAGATCCACAGGATGTCTATGCCGACGGAGAGTACGTCTGCCGAACGCCCGTGGAAATTGCCATTCAGCCTGACGCATTGAGAGTCATCACTGCCGACTTCTGATTTCCGGGCCCGGCTTCGCTGCCAGACGGCCGAGGGCGGCCGTCCCCACACGACCTAACCCCGCACGAGCGATTCCCAAGTGCTAAACTTTCCCCATGTCTGAACGGCGTTCGCGCACATTGCTCTGGATTCTGATTGGCGGCGGAGCATTTTTCCTCTTCGTGCTGGCCGTCTTTACTCTCGTCTATCTCACACTGCACGCCGGAACCGGCGAAGCCGGGCTTACCAGTTTCGGGGACCGGATCGGTGTGGTCGATCTCGACGGAGTGATTCTGTCGCCACAACCGGTGGTCGATCAGCTCAAAAAGTTCGGCGACGATTCGTCGATCAAGGCGATCATTCTGCACGTGAACTCTCCGGGTGGCGGAGTCGCGGCATCGGAAGAAATCTATCGCGAAGTGAAACGCGTTCGAGCCGAAATGAAGAAAAAAATCGTCGTCTCCATCGAGACTGTGGGCGCCAGCGGCGCGTTCTATGTCGCCTCGGCCAGCGACAAGATCTACGCAGATAAAGGCAGCATTGTGGGCTCCATTGGCGTGATCGCAGAATGGGTGAACTACGGCGATCTGCTGAAGTGGGCCAAGCTGAAGAATGTTGTTCTCAAAACGGGTGAATTCAAGGACACAGGAAATCCCGCGCGCGATCTCACTCCCGCCGAGCAAGCCTACATGCAGTCTCTGATCGATAACATGTTCGGGCAGTTTATCCAGGCGGTTGCCGACGGCCGCGGCATGAAATTTGACGACGTAAAGGCCATAGCCAACGGCAAGGTCTGGACTGGCGAGCAGGCCCAGTCGATGAAGCTGATCGACAATATCGGAGACTTCCAAGCTGCAGTGACCGAGACCGCAAAGTCGGTTGGAATCTCCGGTGAGCCTACTTTGGTACGTCCGGAGAAAGATCGCCGCACGCTCATGGATCTTCTGCTCGGCGATGTGTCACAGTACATCCCCACTCGCGAGAAGTTGATGGAACAGGAAGTGGGCTTCTACTATCTGTGGAAATAACGCGGCGATTGCCAGTTCTGTGTCTCCAAGCTAACTCCACATGCACTCGCGATTAACAGCACTCGCCCTGATGACCTTTTTGCTCTCTGCCGATGGCTGCACAGCAGCCATCCCTCAAAGTACTCATTTCTGCTGACATGGAGGGTGTGGCCGGAGTCACGAACTGGAAAATTGATTCTCAGCCTGGAAGCCGCGACTACGCGCAGATGCGGCGCATCATGACGGCCGAGGTCAATGCGGCCATCGCAGCATCGTTTGATGCGGGAGCAACGGAGGTCACCGTCGCGGATTCACATGGCGATTACGCCAATCTTGATCCCGAAGCGCTCGACCCGCGCTCCCGCCTCATCCGCGGGTGGCCGCGCCCGCTGGGCATGATGGAGGGGCTGACGGCCGATACCGCGGCCGTGGTTTTCATCGGCTACCATGCGCCTGAGGGAACGCCGAACGCGATACTTGCCCATACTTTTACAGGCAGTATGGATCTGCGTCTCAATGGAAAGCCCATATCAGAGAGTGGGTTCAACGCCGCTGTAGCTGCCGAACTTCACGTCACCGTTGTCTTCCTTTCAGGTGACGATCAAGCCGTAGCCGATGCAAAAACGAATATCGGCCCCATTGAGACGGTCACAACCAAGAAAGCTTTGGGCTTCAATGCCGGGGTGATGACCGCACCCGCCGCGGTGACGAAGTCCATTCACGAAGGGGTATTTCGCGGCATACGCCGCCGCGCGGAGTTTCACCCGACCGGGCCCGCTGTGCCGATCACCCTCGAATGGCGTTTCAATAACGTGACGCAGGCGGAACTGGTCTCTTATCTGCCGAAATCACAGCGCTCCGACGGCTATACAGTCCGGTTCTCCGTTGACAACATGGTGGAGGCTACCCGCCTGCTGACAGTTGTTGATTTAGTCGCAGCCGCGTCGCATGAGTAGCCTGTTAAGCCGTCCCAAAAGGAGACTTGCATCCAACCCCTGAAATTTGAGAGAGTTATGAGTACTGTGGCGGCCATCCCGAACCGATGGGAAGCTTGGCAGACTAAACACTCCAAAGCGGTGGGCACGAGAGGGGCATTATGACCAAAGCCGATCTGATTGATGAAGTCTCGCGTTTGGCTGAACTTACGCGAAAAGACAGCGAAGTGATTGTGGAGACGATCTTTGACAGCGTGGTGCGCTCGCTGCGCGCCGGCGATAAGATTGAGATCCGCGGTTTTGGCAGCTTCCGCACACGCCAGCGAAAGCCCCGCGTCGGACGCAACCCGAAAACCGGAGAGCGCGTCGAGGTTCCGGCCAAAAAAATTCCTTTCTTCAAGCCCAGCAAAGAGTTGAAGGATCTCGTCAACGAGGCTACCGCGGCGACTGCCCCTGCAGCAGCGGCGCCGCCGGCAACCCCCACGGCCTAGGTGTGAGAAGATTTGCAGGAAGACCTAGTCCGATCCGAATGAACGAAACAGAAACGTGCTCCGCGCTTGCCGCAGGAGCGGCTTGCCATTAAAGGTTGCTTCTCCTTTTGGATAGCCGCCGACTACATATTTCCAGCCAAAGGTTGTTCCGCCACTCAGTCTGATCCGGTAAGTGTCACCCGGCGTAACTTCGATTCCGCCTTCAGGAAACAGGAACAGGACATGCTCGCAATCCGTCGCCTTGACGGTCTGGGTGACCGACACCAGCTCATCTCCCGCTGCGTTCTTGATGCTCAGGGTCAGATCGTCTTGAGGCTCTCCAACGTTTCCCACAACAAGCTCAACTTCAAGGGCTACCAGACGCGGCGCTGAGGGCCTAAAGCTCTGCTCAACGTCGTTGACGAGATTTGTCCATGCTTTGTCCCATCCGGCTGTGTTGACCTGGTCGGGTCTCAGCTCTCTCGAGCCCGGTACCGGCAGGCTCGAGTTCAATGCTGTGCGAAATCCGAAGGCACGACCCTCGACCGGATATGCTTTGGCTGTGGCAAATGACAGAACTACGATGAGTAGCAAACGGAAGGTTGGCAGCGCCTGCATAAGGGCTCCTTTCCAGACCTGTTAGCTGGAACGATCCGTGACCCTGACCTTGCAGTCTTCGATTGCCGACTAAAACTTACTCCCAAGATACAAATCAACGACCTTCAGAGCGAGTTGCTCCGGGTCGACATCCGTGCGGTTGGCCAGAACAATCACAGTCAAATTGTCATCCGGGAAGCGCTGAATGGTCGTGCGGAATCCGATTGTCTCGCCGTCATGCCACATGCGCCTGTGGCCTTTGTAGGGATCGAGGAACCATCCGAAGCCGTAGCTGACATTGTGCCCTTCAGAAGTAGGAATACCTCCAGACACGTGAACGGGGCTGAGTGCAGGCTGCATCTCGGCTTCACTCAGCAGCGTATGCTCGCGCAGGGCGCGATCCCATTTTGCGAGGTCATCAACGGACGAATAGATTCCTCCGTCGCCCAACACGGCAGACGTCGGGCTCTGGTCTGTCTCCTGCAGACCCTTGTCAGTCTTGCTGTGGCCGTACGCGCGGTTGGGCACTTCGTTCTTGCCTTTTTCGTAGGCCAATGTGTTGTCCATGTGCAAGGGCGAGAAGATTCTGTCGTGCAGGAATTGGCCGAAGGACTTCCCCGAGACTTTCTCCACAATCATCGCTAGCGTGGCATAGCCTGAGTTGCTGTACTCCCACTTCGACCCCGGCGGAAACTTGCCCGCGGTTTGTTGTTCGAGCAATTTCAGTACGCCCGCGTCGAGAATCTGCGGGATTTCCTCCGGCGGAGTGTTTGGATACTGCTTCATCAGGATGTCTTCGTAGTCCGGCAGTCCTGAGGTGTGATTGAGCAGATTGCGAAGGGTGATCGATTTCCCGTAGGCGGGAAACTCGGGAAAGATATCCGTGAGATGGTCGTCGTAGCGAAGTTTGCCGTCGTGTACCAGCAGCATGATGCACATCGCCGTGAACTGCTTGGTGAATGATGCCAACCGGAAGTTCGTCTTCGCGTCGATCGGATGAAGGCTGCGGAGGTCGGTGACTCCGTACCCCTGGCGGAAAACAGGTTTCCCGTTCCTCACGACGAGCACCGCAGCGCCCGGCGCGTTACTCGACTTCAGCGATGCAAAGATTGCTTCGATTTGGCTGGAGGAAACCTGAGCCCAAAGTGGAACGGACAGAACGAGGACGAAATAAAATACCCGGACCAAAGCTGAATGCTTCAAGGCATGCCTCACGAGGGTTCAAATCTAACCCAGCGTGACAGCATACCTGAAGTCGAACCTTATTTAGTCGCTATCGGGCTTCGCCCCGGGCAGGCGTTTCTTGAGGAACTTGATCTGGCCGTTGTGATTCGACTCGTGCTCGCAGACGTGAAACCACTTGCAGTAATTGTTGGTCGGACCCCATCCCCAGTCTTTGTCGACAGCCAGCAGCCAGTTGTCATCGCGCTTCCGGAATTCCGCCAGAGTCTGCTCGCGGGTCTCGCCCAATAGATTCAGGTAGTAATCGAGGTCATGGCCTTTGATCGCCTTTCGCGCCGGCTCGCCGAGTTCCATCGCCACGCCCCATTTTTCTTTGTAGGCAGCGGGCAATTCCTTGAGTGAATTTCCTTCGAAGGTATTGATCTGGTAAATCCGGTCTGTCGCGGCCAGGTGCATAAGCAGTGCGGCAATGGTGTTTGAGTTGGCGTCGAACAGATAGTCGAGATCTTTCTGCGACATTCCCTTCACCGAAGAGAGCATCGTCGAGCGCATCCACGCCATCATCGAAACCAGTGTGCCGATCTGCGGAGAATATCCTTTCTTCGGCCCAATGATGTTGAGGCCAGCGTCTTCAGAAAAAGACGGCTGGGGCACAAGCGCAAGACCGGACACGCCAGTGGTGAAGGCGGGGGCTGTTTTCAGGAAATTGCGGCGGGTGGGTGCGCATTCGGCTGGGAACATAAGCGACTCCGTTCAAAATGCGGAGGCCCTGAACTGGAAACGTGGGGATAGTATCACAAGGCCACGGAGTATTCTTACGATCCCACGGGCTCACGGCGTATCGATGCGCCAGCTCCCATCAGAATGAGGGCGCGCTCGGCAAAAGGAGCATAGAGCAGAATCGCCGTGAGCCCCAAGGCCAACCCGTAACCGATTTGCTGGACCAGCAGAAAGGGAGCCAGCGCCCAGAGTTCGTCGAGTGGAAAGATGACCGCAAACAGGCGAGGAAACTTGTCTTTCAGACCCGGCGCCCTAAAAGCCACGGTCGAAATCAGGTAGAGCCGAATCGGGATACCAACCACCGCAGTGACAATCAGCACCACGATTACCCAGACCGGATGCGCAACCATTCCCGCCACGATCTCTTCCACCACATGCAACCGGGCCAGAGAGATCAAATACAAACACAGGTACATCACTTGCAATAGAAGAAATAGCGCGCGCACTAACGAATGCGAGGCTGGCGGGATCTCATGCGGACTTGTCAGCAGAGTCGGTGGATAACTGGTTTCTTCTGATTGTTGGTGTGCAGAACTGGGAACTACTGCGGCCCGGGTCGTTTCACCTTCTGGCTCAACCGGTGCCGGCAACGACTCGCCAGCTTCAACCTGAACCGGAGCAATAAATCGATATCCGCGGCGCGCCAGGGTCTCGATAAAACGTGGGCTCGACGCTGAATCGCCCAGTACGTCCCGAATCTTGTTTACCGCGGTATTCAGGCTGTGATCGAAGTCGACAAAAGTACCATCGGGCCAAAGGCGCTCGTGAATCTGAGTACGAGAGACCACGAGCCCGGGCTGCTCGAGCAGCATGATCAGGACGTCGAACGGCTGGCCCTGCAAGGGCATACGACGACCCTGCTTGCGGAGTTCTCCGGTCTGCTGATCAGCCTCGAATACTCCGAAGCGGAAGATCTTTCTTGGTGGAGTATTCGGCATGTGGGATGTCCAGTTTACATCCTGTCGCTCCGCCACTACGCCGGAGGTGGGGCTCTAAGCATCACATTTAGCGGCAGTTACCAAATGATGTGCAATTGAGGAGCAATCGATTGCCATCGGGCGCCATGAAAGGCCATTCTGCTTGCGAGGCAATCATGTTGAGCCGGAGAAGTTCCATATTCCTGGTGATAACAATGTTGCTGGCAACCAGCGCCGGTTCGGCCGGCCAGCAGCCGAGCACGACCGAGGCATTCAATCGTTACATCGCCGAGGCGGAAGCCCGGATCGTGCGCGAACGAAATGCCAGCTTTCTCAGACTCGATGCTCTTCCTCCCCGTGAGCGCAGCGATATGGTCGCTCGCCTTCGTCGAGGCGAGGTCATGATCGAGAAACAGGGAAATACACCAGATCAGATTCCTGCCGGCCTGGTTCACGACTGGCTAGGGCTGGTCTTCATTCCCAAAACAACCGTGGCGCAGGTCATCGCTCTGGTGCGGGCCTACGACCATCTTGGCCGCTACTACTCTCCGGACGTGATGCAATCGCGTATCGTCTCGGCTCGCGGAGACGAACTGCACGTCTTTATGCGCCTCAAGAAGCAAAAAGTCGTGACCGTCGTGCTCGATACAGAGTACGACGTTCATTACGGAAACCTCGACGCAACACACCAATACAGCATCTCCCGCAGCACGCGGGTAACCGAGATTGAGAATCCAGGAGAGCCCACTGAACACCCGTTGCCTGCCGGACACGATCACGGCTACATGTGGCGTCTGAACACGTACTGGGCCTTCGAGCAGGTGGACAGCGGCGTGTTCGTGCAGTGCGAAGCAATCTCGTTGACGCGCGACATCCCCGCAGGACTTGGCTGGCTGATCGGTCCGTTCGTGAACAGCATTCCGCGAGAATCGCTGCAGTTCACGTTGGATGCTACGCGCAACGCATTCGCAAAGCAGGCACTTGTCACAGGAAAAGCAAATTGAGGAGATCGTATGGCCACCGCTACAAGCATCAGCAGTCCTTTACGTTCTCACTTCCGCAACGCCATGCGAATCCAGCTAGCAATTACCGCGCCGGCGGAGCGCAGGATTCTTGCATGGTTTGCACGACGAACTCCGGATTCGATTTCGCCGGACCATCTGACGGCGCTTGGATTCGCCGCTCAGATTCTGGCCAGCGCAGCCTACGCGCTTTCGCGCTGGAATAAGTACTTCCTGATCCTGGCTACATTCTTTATTGCGGTGAACTGGCTGGGCGACAGTCTCGATGGGACACTCGCCCGTTATCGGAACCGGCTGCGCCCCCGGTACGGATTTTATGTCGATCACATGACCGACACTTTCGGCGGAGTGTTCCTGATGTCAGGTTTGGCTCTCTCAGGATTTCTGCACTGGCAGATTGCCATCGGAATGCTCGTCGGATTTTTGGTGCTATCGGTTGAGTCTTATCTGACCACGTACACGATCGGCAAGTTCCGCATGTCATACGCTCTGTTCGGACCGACGGAGATTCGGATTCTCCTGATGATCGGCAATGTCGCTTTGATTTTTCGACCGTACGCACACGTCGCCGGTCACAAGTTTCTCCTCTTCGATCTGGGCGGCGCGATTGCGATCGTGGGCATGCTGGCAATGGCGGTCGTCGCAACCGGAATTCACACTGCTCAGCTTTATCAAGAGGAGAGACTTCGGTGAGCGAGTGCGCGGTGTGGCGATCTGTCGTGCGATGGCTGAAGTTCAACCTCGTCGGAGCCGTTGGGATCGGTGTGCAACTGGCGGCCCTGTGGTTGCTCACCAGCATCGGCGTGAGCTACTTGCTGGCGACCGCTTTGGCCGTCGAAACGGCTGTGCTGCACAACTTCGTTTGGCACCAGCGCTTCACCTGGGTCGACCGGCAAAGTCAGGGCCGATGCGGATCTACCGCTCGATTGCTGCGATTCAATCTCAGCAATGGCTTAGTTTCGATTGCCGGGAACCTTCTTTGTATGCGTTTGTTAGTCGGGGAAGTCCATCTCCGTCCGATGCTCGCGAACTTGATGAGTATCGCCGTGTGCTCCGTAGCGAATTTCCTTTTAAGTGATCGCTGGGTCTTCGCGCGACCCGCTGGGGCTGAGTAGAACTCCTCGGGATGGGAATTGCTTTGCTCTCGGATGGCGACTCAACTCCGAATTCCCACAGCCCCCATCATGCGTCCTGTCTTGCCTTTTTCTGCGCGATATGAAAACAGCAATTCCGGATTGCAGTTCGTACACAGATGAGACGACTCGATGCTTTTCTTCGGCAACCCGGCGGCGATCAGTTGTTGCCGGTTGGCTTCGACGAGATCGAGGAATATTTTCTTTGGCAGATCACTATGTCCGGGTGCGCGCGCCGTGAGGAAGAGAAGTGGATATTTCTCGCGCACGGGATCAGAGTCTTTGACTTCGTGGAACAGGCTGGTAGCGTACGCGAATTGCGATTCGAATTTCGTCCGCACTTCTTCACCGACCTCGAAGCAGCATCCTTGAATCCCCGGACCGATGGCTGCCTTCATATCCCCCGGACGGCTGCCAAAACAACGCACCATTTCGCCGATTCCCTTTTCAACGATGCGCTTCACCGTTCCACGCCATCCCGCATGAAACACGCCGACTGCGTGGCGCTTGGTATCGACGATGGTGATAGGCAGGCAGTCTGCGGTTTGGATTGCCAGCAGCAGGCCCGGTGTCGCGGTAATCAGTCCGTCGCCAACCAGCAGGTCTTTGCTTTCTGAATTAGGGACTGAATCAACACGCCAAATAACATCGGAATGAACCTGCCGCAGCGTGATCAGCGGCCACAACGACGCACCCGGTTTTCGCGAACGACGCCGCGGTTGGCATGTCGCTCCCAGTCCTTGTAGGAACGCTACACGATTACGTTCGACGGCGGCGCGGGAATCATCTTTCGTGTAGCCGAGATTCAGTTCGCCCTTACCGTAGACGCGGGAAATCCCGCCTACGCGAGTGGAAAAGCCATGCACGAGCCATGGAACATCCTTTAACTGCTTTGCGCGAAGGATGTTCAGCTTGGCCTTGCCAATTGTTTTCGAACGAGCCCCAGTTGCCACGCTTCCATGTTACAGGAATGTGCTGTGCTCAATGGACAGCGGAGACCGCATGTCTCTGAGTCGTCTTCAATACTTCCAGCTTTTCAGATCTGCTCCTTCCGGCGCGGTCTGTTCCATGTGCTTCACCATCTCGGGGAAATAGTGCTGGTTGATGCCCACAGCCGGATCGAGCTCTCCCGCATAGCAGTGCGGCTTGCGTACGCCGAAGTCGAAGCTGCCACGGTAATAGGGATCCGTCGTCGTATCCATGAAGTCCTTGAGCAGGTGCACTGCACGATCGAGATAGAAGGTGTCGGCTTCACCGACATAGAGATGTAGTTTCCCCGCGAGCTTCGGACCGAGCGTCTTCCAATCGCGCTGCATGATGGCGCTCAGATCGAAGTGCTCTTTCCAATACTTCGCGACCTCATGATCGATCTCGCCGGTACGCTTATTGAAGATGCGTTTCGGATATCCGTCCTCGCCCACGGTGCTGAAGACGGCTTCCCAGGTATCGAGTTGCTCGCCTGAGCGGCTGTGCGTTCCCTGCACCAGTTCGTAACGATTCATCCCTTCCATGGTCGAGAGCACGAGCCCGTCGGGTTGACGGACTGAGGGCCGCGGAACATTCCCGAAAGGCCCGTCGATCCAGAATGCGTTTTTGTCTTCATAGAGATTCATCGTCATGTAGGCGCGGAAATCAACCACGTCGGGGCAGAACACCCACGCTCCGTTATAGAAATCGGGGTAGAAGACCTGTGATGCCAGACTTTCCCATCCGCCTGTGGAACCGCCGTAAACGGAGCGCGCCCATCCCTGTCCAATTCCGCGATAGGTCTTTTCGATGTACGGGATCAACTCCTGCGTGATCGCATCGCCATAAGGCCCGACGTTTTCAGAGTTCACCGCGTAAGAATCGTCGAAGTAAGGGGTCGCGTGCTGAATCGTAATCACGATCGCGCGCGGAAGACGCCCAGCAGTCCAATCCTGATAGAGTTTGTATCCACTCTGCGCCACTCGGAGCTCGCCGCCTTTGAGGTCGGGGCTCGGAGGTGTAGTCCGGAAGGCAACCACACCGGGCAGATCGCGATGAAAGTGATCCTGCTCAACAATGACCGGGTAGTGTGCATCGGGATGCTCGTCCCATCCATCGGGTAGCAAGATCACGGCACCCAGATACGTCGGCCGTCCCCAGAATTTCGTCAGCAGATCGCTCTGTATGTGGATGTGCTTCACCCACTTGTTATCGGCAATCGCGTGTTCATCGTTCGCACCGCTCCAACCGGCCATCTTGTCGACGAACTTGGGATCTGCCTCGACCGTGGGATTTTTTTCAGTCAGCAAAATGCGAACCGTCTGCGGAGCCTTCGGATCGAAATGCACTTTCTGCGGCTTGCTGTAGAGGTTCCCCGGTTTCGTCTGCCAGTGCTGGCCCTCACCTTTGTCCGGCGGCAGTTTCAACGTGCGGCCGTTGGCCAGGTGAAAAGTCTCGTAGATATTCAGTACCGCCTGCACCCAATAATCTCCGGCGGGGATGACGTTCAGACGTTCCGCCGGATATCCCAAAGTCGAATCATCGACGACAGCCGCGGCGCCGGGTGCGAGGCCGTCAACGTCCACACCAAAGATCTGCTGCGAGTGGGCCGTCATGAAACTGATCTGGAAACGCGGCTCACTGTCGTTGTTGTTGGCAATGACCAGTAGCACGCGGCCATCAAGGGCCGTGGCACTCATCTCTTTGGGAAAGGAAATCTCGAAGCGCGCGGTTGACGGCTTCGGAGAAGTCTTTTTGTCTGCGGCACCAGCCACCGCAACCAGGATCAATACAGTCACCACAATTCGGGCAATTTTCTGCATGAATGACTCCTCCACACGAAGGCAGATGTATAGCAGCGCTGCGTGAGCAGGGTCAAGAACAGATCGGAAAGCAGGCTTAAACCCGGCAAGGATACGAGGTTGCACGAAGGCCTTCTCTATGGGATCTCCTTTGTGCACCTTCGCGTCCTTTGTGGTTGCTGAATTTGGAGCTCTCGCAGTTTGCCCGTAGACACGCCGCTCCGCTATAGTTTAGTCATGTTTGAGAACTTTACTGCCACCGACCGCTGGACAAAAAAGCCGGTCCATTGCGCCTATCAATGCCAGATCGTGGCCATTGCCACGCGTCACGCCGACGCCGTTGATTACAAATTTCTGGTGGGCGGCAAGAAGGTTTGGGTCGCGCTGCCGCATCCGGCATGGGTGGAATACCACAAGCGCACCGGCAAGAGGATCACCGACTCGCTGGCTGTCGAAATCGCCGGACACTATCTGAAGAAGGCTCTGGAATCAGGCGAAGGGCTCGGCCGCGAAATGTATTCACTGACCGTGGAAGAAACGCTAGCTCATTTGGACGCTGCTGTTGCCGAGATGGAAGCGCAACCGGCGTGATGGTCCCACCTAGCCTTCCCGAATTGCATCTGAATAAACCACGATTCCACCCTGCCTCTTAGCGGCATTCTCGTAACAGGCGACCATATTCGGATCATCGCTGTGAAACGGCTCGTTCAGCAACGTAGGTTTCGGAATTCCAGGTCAACCCATCCGTTGGTGTGGAGCAGGGAGCTAATGGCATTTTCCGCCTCCGACTCAAGCGCGCACACCATCGCTAAGATCGCGTGCTTCTGCCCTGCCAGATATTGCGGGTTTGATCCGTCAGCATGGCCCGTACATAACGCGGCCCAAACCGGAAGTCTTTCGGCACGCAACCAATTAGCTTTCTTCCATTCCATAAGTTGTAAATTCGACAATCCGGGCAAATTGATTCGACTCGTGATGGTAAGACATTTCAGTAATTCCGATGCGAGAGTTAAATCACCACCGCTTCCTTATATTCTCCGAACACCCGCCGCATGGCGTCCGAAATCTCTCCTACAGTCGCACTCGCCTCGACGGCCGCCAAAATTCGCGGCATCACGTTCGCGCCTGAACACGCAGCATCCTCAACTCCAGCCAGCGCTGCCTTCCACGGTCCGGCATCGCGTTTTGCCCGCAGAGCGCGTAGGCGTTCGACCTGCTTCGGTTCGAGCGCGGGATCGATCCTCTGAATCGGGATCGCCTTCTCTTCTTCCACCTCGAAGCGGTTCACACCGACCACGATCGCTTCCTCGTTATCGACTTGCTGCTGATACTCATACGCCGCGTTCTGGATCTCCTGCTGCACGTATCCTCGCTCGACGGCCTTCAGCATTCCGCCCAGAACTTCGATCTTCCCGAGATATTCTGCGGCGCGCTTTTCGATTTCGTTCGTCAGGCTCTCGATGTAATACGACCCGGCCAGCGGATCAATCGTCTGCGGCGCACCCGATTCATAGGCAATGATCTGTTGCGTACGCAATGCGATCCGTGCAGCCTGCTCGGTCGGCAAGGCCAGCGCTTCATCAAAAGAGTTCGTGTGCAAAGATTGCGTACCGCCCAGTACAGCCGCCATCGCCTGAACCGCGGTACGAACAATGTTGTTTTCCGGTTGCTGCGCCGTCAGAGTCGATCCGGCAGTCTGCGTGTGGAAACGCAGCATCCAGGAGCGCGGATTTTTCGCCTTGAAGTGCTCGCGCATGATTCGCGCCCACATGCGGCGAGCAGCACGGAATTTCGCGACTTCTTCCAGAAAATTGCTGTGCGCATTGAAGAAGAACGAAAGCCGCGGGGCGAACTTGTCGATGTCGAGCCCTGCCCTGATCGCCGCCTCAACGTAGGCCATGCCGTTGCCGAGGGTGAACGCTACTTCCTGTACCGCCGTCGATCCCGCCTCACGCATGTGATACCCGGAAATCGAGATCGTATTCCACTCCGGCGCGTTTTCATTCGCCCACGCAAACATATCGGTAATGACTCGCATCGCCTGTTGCGGTGGATAAATGTAAGTCCCACGCGCGATGTATTCCTTCAGCACATCGTTCTGCACCGTGCCCGAGAGCTTGCGAATATCGCCGCCCTGGCGCCGCGCAACGGCCACATACAGCGCTAGCAGAATCGAAGCTGTCGCGTTGATCGTCATCGACGTGGAGATCTTCGTCAGCTCAATGCCATCGAACAGCCGCTGCATATCTTCGATCGAATCGATGGCAACTCCGACTTTGCCGACCTCGCCCATCGCCAGCGGGTAATCGGAGTCCATCCCAATCTGCGTGGGCAGATCAAAAGCTACCGACAAACCCGTAGTCCCGTTCGCCAGCAGGTATTTGTAGCGCTTGTTTGATTCTTCGGCGTCGCCCATGCCCGCGTACTGGCGCATCGTCCACAAGCGGCCGCGGTACATAGTGGCCTGAACGCCGCGCGTGAAAGGATACTCGCCGGGATACCCGACTTCGCTGTCGTAATCTGCGCCTTTGAGATCGGCCGGGGTATAAAGAGGCTTTACAGGAATATGGGACGATGTCTCGATTTGCGTCGCAGCGTCCGCACCGGACTTCAGCTTTTCCATGATGGACGACAATCCTGCTGGATCGGTTGCTGATTCACTTAGAGTCCTCTAGCGCTGACGTTTCCGTCGCACCCGCCAAAACGAACTGAGCCCGAACCAAGAGAAGGCCACTGTAAACACGATTGCGAGAGTCAGACGACCGCTTCCGGCCTGACCCGCATGGTACTTCCCGTACTCTTGGAACGAGGCCCCGGCAAAGGCCAAGGCCATGACGATAAAAAGCAGGCCGGTAACTTCGAGCCAGAGTTGGTGTGCCGCGCGTCCGAAGGAGCGCGCTGTGGTGGTCACGGCGCTGATCACAGCATTGGCTGTGCGGCTACGCCCAGCTTGCTCCCGCGCTACTCGTGCGAACACGCCTAACTTCCGTAAGGCAGAAACTTTACTCACTGCTCGATTTTAACAGCCTTACGGCGATACAATGGCGCCACGGAGGCTCGGTGGTGAACCGTTCCGCCGCAGTCGGCATCTGATTGAGTAGGCGGGCGATTTTCTCGGGGAGGCTCAGTGGATCCACAACTCAAACAGCTCATGAAAGAGCTCGGCGATGCTATCAACGAATCTCTTTCCGATTCTGAGCAGATCTCTGAGGTCGTATCTCGTATTAAAGAGGGCGGATACGACATTTTCCTGGTGCTGGAAGCTACCATCGGGGTCAGCAAACAGGGCGAAAAAAACACCGATAAGACTTCCCTGGTTTCCACGATGTCGAGCAATCCTGAGCTGAAAATCAGCGATCAGGATCTTAAATTCCTCAAGTCACTCCGCATCAAAATAGACGAAGACAAGCATGACAAAGAGTAGAGAGAACGCCTCAGCTTAGCACCTGATCCAGCAACTGTCCCACTGCCCGATTCGCCTCGATAATCGAGGATTTATGATCGGGCATCCCCGAAAGATCCACGTTCGCGAAAGCAATCCTTCCAAACGGCGCCCCTCGAAGAACGTCTCCGGGTGCGGGTCTCCCATCTTTGCCGAAGTAGAATCCGGGAGCGGGGCTGGCATAGGCGTGTCCCCAGCGGTTCAGTATGATTCCCGCGATGTCTCGGGAAGCATCGAAGCCGGTTCGTACGAACATATCCGTAAACTGCTGACGAATCTGCCGCTCATACTCACGGAACGGTGTTGCGATCATCTCCGCGCGCCCCATGTGGCCCTGATCTTCCGTGGTATGCCCCGGGCGTGAGTAGACAACTTTCAATGTGATTACCACGGGCGAATCCGGGCCGATGGTTATCGCATCGGTGCCACACAGCGCCAGCTTGCGAAGCTGCAGGTAAGTTCCAAAACCCTCATACCACTGAGCGCCGGAGATCCCCATTTTGTAAAGGAATCGCCAGTTTCTTACGGCCACACTGGCAATCATGCATGGTGAACGATAGAACTGGCCATATGCTTCTTTTCGATCCGGAGGAAGGTCGCGGACGATGTGCTTTGTAGTCCAGCTTCCGCCAGCCATCACAACAGATCGAGCCTGCAACCGGTAGAGTTTGCTGCCGCGCGTATAAAAAATCGTCACAAACTGGGACTTCGCAGGATCGCCCTCATGCTTCACCCAAACCGCAGTAGAGTCCAGCCGGATGCGGGCGGCTGCGCCGGGTCGATCGAGCGCAGCAAAGTTTATCGAGTTGCGGCAAACATCTTCGAGAGAATGCTGCCCGCCAATTGCATCCGGAATCATGGTTTTGACGATCAGGCGTGCAATGCCGCTATTGCCGTCGGGGAACATCTGGTTTTCGTTGTCGAGCGTAGGACCGAACGCATCGAATGCATACGCGGTATAGCCGGAGAGCGCGTCGGGACCAAGGCCAAACGCGCTCCCTTCGTCAGGCGTAAGAAAAGTGCGGACTGTTTCGCGACTGATGCGGTACTTCTCGATCAAATGGTCCTCGAGAGTGATGGTGTCGAGCCGTCGTGAGATGGCGTCACCACGATACTCGGGCGTTTGCACAACTGACGGCGACTGCGTTCGCAGCAACTCCTCGCGTGCCTTCGCCGAGAGCGGGGCCCCTTCTAACTTCTTCCCCCACGGATCGGTCACCCACACGCCCTTAGGTTGGCCGAACCTCGCGCCGAAATACAGCCCATAAGGTGTCGAACCCAGATACGGCGTCGTAGCGAGCGGGATCTCGGGAGCGGAACTCCCCCATTTTTGATATTGGAGCCGGGGAGTCTTCAGGCCAATCGACTGATAGAAGCGCTCGATGAAACTGTGAGGATAGTTCACCTGAAATAGCGCGGAGCCTTGATGCGCGAGTAAGCGGCGCCCCTCCACCAGAAACTCATTGCGCTTGGCTTCTCCACCGAAAACAGGATGGTTCTCAAGTATCAGGCAGGTTTTGCGTTCGCCCGCCTTACGCTGAAAAATCAACGCCGCAGCGAGTCCGCTGATGCCTCCACCCACGACCACGCAGTCGTAGATCTCGCCTGTATCGACGAAGTTTGATGGCGCGGTCTCAAACTCACCGTCGCGAATCCGGTGGCCGGCTTCAAAAACTGACGTCGTGTTGCCGTTGGAATTTGCATAGTCTCCAACGCCTCCATAGCCTGTCCAGTCATCGGCGAAGGAGTTGTTGTTTTCGGCTTTTTGTGCCAACAACTGAGCTGGCGACATGCAACTTAGCAGCGCTCCCCCCGATGCCAGCAAAGTCGAATTCAGGAAGTCCCTGCGGGTGACGTCCTGCTCCAGGCCAAGCGCTTTATCATGCCGCAAAGAACTTACAGGAGTTCCTTCCTCTCTCCTGACAATTCGCTTCTCGTCGCCCAAATTTGCTCTCCCTCGCAGTTGCGCCGCTCTTGCAGCATTATACGAATCCGCTCATTCGCGTAATCCGGCAACCTTACAGCTCTGTGCTACCATCTAGTGTTTTCTTCCCGCAGCTGCCGTGCGGGAAGCGAAGATTCCGGTGGGGAAAGCAAGACAGTGGTCGGAATCTGAGGGTCAGTAATGAAAGATACTCTCGGGGTTCTCTTGGCAGGCGGGGTGGGAGAACGCCTTTATCCTCTCACTCGCGATCGCGCTAAGCCGGCAGTCACCTTCGGAGGCATTTACCGCATCATCGACATCACGCTTTCGAACTGCCTGAATTCTGACCTGCGCCGGGTATACATCCTCACGCAATACAAGGCCCTCTCGCTCAACCGTCACATTCGTGAAGGGTGGAATGTGCTGGGGCGCGAAGTGGATGAGTTTATTGAAGTGCTGCCGCCCATGAAGCGCGTGAGCGACCAGTGGTACCAGGGCACGGCCGACGCCGTTTACCAGAACATTTATTCCATCGGCTCCGAGCAGCCGAAGCACGTGCTCATCCTTTCCGGAGATCACATCTACAAGATGGATTACGGGAAGATGCTGAAACAGCACAATGACTCCGGTGCCGATATCACGCTCGCCACCATACAAGTGGATACCGATCAGACCTACCAGTTCGGTGTGGTGGATGTAGACAAGGACGGCCGGGTTAATGGATTCGAGGAAAAGCCAAAAACAACACAACTGCGCTCTCCGCAGAATCCAGAAAAAGTCGCGGCATCGATGGGTGTCTACCTGTTCAACACAGACGTGCTCATCCCGGTTCTTTTGAAGGATGCCGAGAACCCGCAGTCGAGTCATGACTTTGGCAAAGACATCTTGCCCAGAATGGTCGACGATTATCGCGTCTACGCCTACGATTTCGTCGACGAAAACAAGAAAGAGGCCTTGTATTGGCGCGATGTTGGCACCCTGGAGGCCTATTACGAGGCCAACATGGACATCGTGTCAGTGTCGCCCATCTTCAACTTGTACGATGAGGAATGGCCGATTCGCACGCATCAGCGGCAATATCCACCGGCCAAGTTCGTATTTGCCGAAACCGGGCGCATGGGCACCGCTCTGGATTCGATCGTTTCGAACGGCTGCATCGTATCTGGCGGTATGGTGAAGAACTCCATCCTCTCCCCCGATGTCCGCGTCAATTCCTACTCCGAAGTTGACAGCTGCATTCTCTTTTCACATGTGAGCGTAGGCCGCCGTTGCCGTATACGAAAAGCAATTCTCGACCGCGACGTCCACATCCCGGAGGGAACGACGATCGGTTACGACGCAGAGGCCGACCGCCAGCGCTATTTTGTCACCGAAAGCGGCATCACAGTCGTAACCCGCGATTATTCACTATTCGAAAATCCAGTGACGGTGGATTACTTCACCACTGAGTAATTCCAAACCTACGCCACATATTTCCAGATTAACCTGAAGCGGGCGGACTGCCCTAATCCCCGATCCTTCAGTTGCGAGCGCGCAGAATCCACGATACGATTTTGCACCTGTCCGCTGGAGAGTGCCGTATGTCCATCCGGGCCCTGCGGTTTGCTTCTCTTCTCCTGTTCGTCACCGCTTCCTGTTTTTCGCAAGACGCACCCAAGGTTGCGCCCTTGCCCGACGATCCTTTGGAACTGGCAACTGGTCCCGCGCTTGTCCCCAATACTCCGGAAAAGCGCGTCGCAGTTCTGGACCTGCTGGAACGCGCCCGCCAGAACAGCGCGATGCATGCGCCCGGCATGACACCCTTCAATCTCAAGGTGTCTTTCAATTCCATCGGCAAAGGTTCGCGCAATAACGGTTACGGGGAAGTGGAAGAAACCTGGCTCAATGGCCAGACTTGGCGCTGGACCGCGCGTTTGGGAGACTACTCGCAAGTCAGGATTTTTTACCAGGGCGCCGCGTACGACGAGAAGCCGAAGGGGCACATCCCGTTGCGCATTCAGATGGTGCGCAATGCTGTCTTCTGGCCCATTGTGGGGAGCTTCGCTGGTTCTGTTCTGCGCATGGCAACAGCCAAGTGGGAAGGCACTGATCTGGCTTGCATCCTGATCTCACGCGGCATGAGCGATGCAGCCGATGCGCCCGGACGCCGATGGGAAGAAAACGAATATTGCATCGATCCGAAGACGGGGCTGCTGCGTACGATGTCCGAAGCTCCCGGAATTTACTTTGTCTACGACTACGACGACGTCATTCGATTTCATGGACGGTTGCTGCCGCGTCGAACCACCATCGTCGAAGGTGGAACCGCCGTCTTGCAGATTACTCTCGACAGCCTGCAAGATCCGAATTCCGATCCCAATCAGTTCATCCCGACGAAGAAGATGATCTCGCATGGACCGGGAGCGATTATGATCGGCCCGTTTCGTTTCCCTGAGATAGCTCGCGCGCCTGCGGGTTACAGCGGGATGATCCAGGCTGTGATCGTCCATGCCATCCTGGATCAGAAGGGCAAAGTACTTGACGCAGAAGTCGTGCAAGCCTCCGATCCAAGTCTCGCTCCGATCGCGCTCGACATCGTCTGGCATTCTTCGTATCTTCCGGCGCCAGATCGCGACCGCCCCTTACAGCGCGAGGCATTTATCAACATTAATTCACTCCTCCGT
>Ga0209168_10000152_pt1 | contig 77409 bp, 108 predicted proteins | sample Coa_R1_FD_187156 | JGI IMG/M metagenome (GOLD analysis project Ga0209168, IMG submission 187156) | Surface soil microbial communities from Centralia Pennsylvania, which are recovering from an underground coalmine fire - Coalmine... | ecosystem: Environmental > Terrestrial > Soil > Unclassified...
GTTCGCGCCGCCGAGGTTCGCGCCGCCGAGGTCCGCGCCGCCGAGGTCCGCGCCGCGAAGGTCCGCGCCGAGGAGGTACGCGCCGCCGAGGTACGCGTCGCCGAGGTTCGCGCCGAGGAGGTACGCGTCGCGGAGGTACGCGTCGCCGAGGTTCGCGCCGCCGAGGTCCGCGCCGCCGAGGTCCGCGCCGCCGAGGTCCGCGTCGCCGAGGTACGCGCCGCGAAGGTACGCGCCGCCGAGGTCCGCGCCGCGAAGGTACGCGCCCGCCTTGATCGCCGCCAAGACAGCGGCTTTTAGGTTCTCAGCTTCGCCCTCCCATAGGGTCGTACCGTTTCGATGCTCGATCTTCATGGTCCCTTTCCTTTCGTCGCGATCGGCCCCTCGATAACTGCGCATCACGCCAAGTCCTTACCGAGAGGCCGATCGCGACGGGCCGAGGAGACTCATTCCCCGGCCGTCGCTCCCTTGTCCGTTATCTAGGTCGCCACCTCCTGCGTTTCCGCTTCGTCTTCCTCGGGAAGATCGTCAAGCTCGGCCTGGACTTGGCTCTCAAGGTCGCGCCGCACGGCGCAGTAGGCCAATTGCGCCATGGTCGGATTCTCGAGACCCATGTCTCGCGCTTCGTCGGTCGGGTCTCCGTCACACGCAAGGAGTGCTTGGTAGTTCGCGTGTGTGTAGATGACGTAGTGCGAGCCGTCCGCATCCTCGTGGACTGCGTCGCTGACCTCGTCACGCTCGACGTCGCCCGACTTGACGCGCTCGACGATGTCCTTTGCCATCGCGCGGATGGTCGTCCAGTAGTCCGCTCGCAGGATGCGAAGCGCTACGTCTACTTGCTCGTCGGTCGGGCCCTTGTCCGAGTCCCATTCGGTAGAGATCGTTTTCATGGTCGTTTCCCCTTTCAAGAGTGAGACGCGCTAGGCGCCTCTTTATTCACGCGTAGATCCGTCCGTCGTCGCCGATGTAGAGCTCACACTCGCCGAACGCTTTCGAAGCTTCCGTAAGCGCCGTTGCGTGCGGCTCGGGCCAATCGCCGTCCCAGAAACCCGCGCCATGGCCTCCGCGCGTAAGCCAGAAGTCGTGCCCCGCGCGCGACGGTTTCCACGCGGGCGACTTGACCGCGGCTTTGACCGCGTCCGTCGCCAGGAACCGATCGCAGTCACGAAGCATGGTTTCGAGGGTCTCGGGCGCCAGATCGGACGCATCGTGTACCTCGTCCAGCGGTTCCCCACCCTGATCGTCGGTGTTCGTCATTGACGACCAAAACGCACATTCGATGTACGCGATCGTAAAGTCGTCAAGGCGCGAGTCTGAGCCGCGCATTCGCTCGAGTACCGCGAACGTGTCGCTTGGCATCCAATTGCGTCCGATGGCTTCGATCGAATCTTGTAAGCACCCCATGGCCGTTCCCTTTCGTTGCTTGCACTCTCGGTGCGTGCGCTGCGTTGGACGGAGCGCACGGGGCGAGAATTCAAACGTCGCGGTCGGAAGGTTGCGGATCGGCGCACGAGCGGTCTGCGTCATCGTCGTCGTCGCTTGCCTCTGGTGCCGGAACATAGACACTCCACGTCACATAGAACTGGCTTTGCTCGTCCTTATGAAACAGGAACCGCTTGACGCCGAGCCCTTCCAATTGCTTGGCCATCTTGCGCGGATCGTCCGTCTGGCCAGGGTGCCAACCTGTCTCGAAAGAATCCTCATTCAGGCGCACATACCCATGCTCGCCAGGGTCGATCGAACCGATCGAATTGAAACCGTGCTCGTCGGCGAGACGCGAAAGGTACTCTTCTGGATCCATGCAGTCGGTGCAGACGATCGAGCCGTCGCCTACCTCGAATTCAGGTTGCCACGAGTAGCAATCGGGCTCCGTCTGGATCAGGCGCCCGCAGTCATCGCACGACGAGACCTGATCGGACCATTCGAGCTCGCCGCCCATGCGTTCCAGGATGTCTCCTAGGCGCCGCATGATGTTTCCAGGGACGTCCACGTACCTGTTTCCCTGGCGCGTCTGATCGTTGTTCCAATTGGCAACGAATATGCCGGCCTTCGGCGCTTCTCGGCCGTCCGCGTATTCGCGATACCACTGAATGTCTGACGCGTGCGAATTGCATAGGCCGAGTTTTTTCGCCATGCGTTCGGCCACTTCAATAACGAATCCCGGTGTCATGGTCGTTTCCCCTTTCGTCTGCACACTCGCTGCTGCCTTCCGCCCGGATAGACGGAAGGCAGGGACGAATATTCAGAGTCCAGCGTCTGCGTTGTCTTGTTCGATCAGAATCGGGCAATTCGGTTCGTGAAAACCGTACGCGTCCAGCAGTCCGCAATCAGGGCACGCTTGGCACCCACACAAGACGTTACCCCGACCGTCGCAAGACCAATCATCGTCGGAGCCGCATTCCAGGCACTTGCCTGGCGTGACGGTCCGCCACCCTGTAAAAACTGTCGTCGCCATAGGTTTTCCCTTTCCTTGAGAGGATAGACGGACGCGCGCCGCGAATATTCACGCGGTCGCGGCAGAAAAAGGCACGCGTCCGTCGTCCACGTCCAGACGTAGCGCGAAGTCGAAGGCCTCGCCGATGACATCCTTGATCTCGTTTCGGTTCGGGCCCGAGATCGTAAGGCGGAAGCCGAACGCGAGCGACGGACGGACCGTTACCGTGTGCTCGGTCCACCCATCGTAAGATCCGTGCTGATTCATGTGGTGAAAGGACGTCGAAAAGACGATCTTTTCTTCCGTACTGACGTCCAGATCCAACGTTGTCCCGGAATCGAAGCCCGAGCCGTGCGGGAAGTGCTCGTGAACGAGATCGAGTGCGCGCTTTTCGTGCTTCGCGCCCCATTCTTCATTCGTGCCGCCGATCGCTGCCTTGTCGCGGCAACGCTTGTAGGCTCCGATCGTTTGCGCCAGAATCTTGAAGAGTTTTTCCGTTCCCATTGTTTTCCCCTTTCGTACGGATAGACGGACGGGACGCGCGTTTATTCACGCTTCGATCTTGCCCCTTGCGCGTGCGCAATCGACGCACATATAGCGCCACGGGTACGCGCCTGCGTGCCGCGCCTCCCCAAACGAAAGCGCGCGCTCGTGAAACATGAACGCGCGATCTCCGGCCCGCAGACGGTGTCCGCAGATTCCGCGTACGTCGCGTTTCATCGTTGCGTTGCCTTCTTTCGTGCCCATGACAGATAGACGGCCCTCCGCGTCCTTTATTCATCGGTCCGATCGAATATTGCCCGTGGCCGTACGTGGATCTTTTTTCCACGCGCGACGTTTTTCCTCTCGTACCATGCGCCAAGCCTGTTTCCGCGTGAGGAAGCCTTCCCTGATTCGTCGCTCGAATTCTTGCGGAAGCGGTTTCGGCCCCATGACAGATAGACGTACCTCCCTGCGTTCTATTCAAACAATATTGCCTCAGCAGTACGGACCCTGTCAACGATATTGCCTCAACAGTACCACGGTAAAAACGTCGTTCTAGCTCTGCTGTAACGTCATCCCTTTCGGCTTGACACCGGTTTCGCGCCTTTCTGACCCTGCCCATGCGGCTCCCATCGGTTTCCCGCGCCAGCCCCGGGCGTCTCCAATGCACGCGATCCGCGGCCGGTTTCAGCGGCTCTCGCGGCCTGTTTCACAGCGCGTCGTACGGGCTACTCGAGGCCCAAACGGCTGAGTTTTCGAGCTCTAAATTGCATGTAAGTATATGATATTATTGAGTTTTTCGTCGTTTCCTGCTCGATCGAGCTCCTACCCACGATAAGGGTGTATTATCGAAAGTAGTGGCGCTCCGGGGCTTCCTGGCGCAGGTTTGCCGGATGCGAGCACGGAAAGGGCGCCAGACGCCCGTAGGCGGGGTTGGGCAGGGGACGGCGGCTGTTGGGCGGCGGAACGTTCGCGCGCGCGCTGGCGGGCAGCCTGAGGCGGTCTGGTGCCCACTAGGACCGGAGATCTACCGAGCGACGAAGGAGCCGGAAGCGGTTTCGGGTGTAGCCACGGCGCCTGTAGGGCAGTCACGGCTACGGTCGGCGGGCTTCGCCGAGCTCCGGGGCGCCTTGGACGCCGCCGCCGTCGAGGGGACGGGGCTGTTTCTCACCGAAAAGGGCGTGCGCCTGATCCGAGAAGCCCTGAGGGCGTTCCGTGGCTGACGAGAAACCCGACGCGCTCGCCGTCGTCCCGCCCGCTCCCCTCGCAGCGGCCCTCGATGGGCACCGCCAGCGCGGCGCTCAGCACGCAGCACGCGCCCGGTCCAAGTCGACGCTACGGGCCTACAAGGGTGACTGGGAGCGCTTCCAAGCCTGGTGCCGCGACCACGGCACACCCTCTCTGCCGGCGGCGCCGATCGACATCTGCGCGTACCTCACATGGCTCTCCGAGCCCACCCCCGGAGTCGTCGGCCACAAGATCGCGACGGTGCAGCGCGCCTATGCTGCGATCCGCGTCGCCCACGAAGCCGCGGGTGCGCCGATCGGTACACTCAGGCCCGTAAGCGATGCGATGAGGAGCATCGCGCGCCGACTCGCCGAGCTTCGCGTCTATAGGGTGCAGAAGAAAGCGCTCGAAGTCCACGAGGTCATCGCCGCAGCGGCGAAGCTACCCGACACGCTCGAGGGTGCGCGTGATCGGGTTGTGCTCCTCTTCGGCTCTGCGATCGGCCAGCGACGTGCGGACATCGCTCGCGTGCGCGTCGAGGACATCGAGATCATTCCCGAAGGCTTCAAGGTCACCATCCGCATGTCCAAGACGGACCAAACGGGCAAGGGCCACACTGTTGCGGTCATCCGCGCGAAGGACCCGAGAGGTTGCCCTGTTGTGGCGGTTGAAGCTTGGCGACGTCGCGCCGAGATCGAAGACGGTTTTCTAGTGCGGCGCCTCCACCGAACGGCGGGTGTGACTCGCAGTGGCGTCACGGGCGCCACGATCGCAGCCATCGTAAAGAAGGCAGCCGAATCACTTGGGCTCGACCCCGCTCTCTACGGCGGGCATTCTCTGCGTCGAGGGCTCGTCAGCTCCGCGGCGCGCGCCGGCCGCGATCTAGACGAGATCATGAGCACGACGGGGCATGAGAGCGTAGAGCAGGTGCGCACCTACATCGATTCGAGCACAATGGTGCAGCGCGCGGCCGGGCGTGGTCTCTTCGACGTCAGCCCCGCTACGGAGATCAATGCCGCTGAGATGCCTGCCGAGGTGATCGAGCATCCCACTACAGGACAGCCGCTCACTAAGAAGAGAAAAAGAAATTGAAAACCTTTCGCCGAGTCGTTGAACCTTTGGACCATTCGATCGAGATCAACCTTTACGAAGTGATTGAACCGTTCGGGCGACCGTCTCTCCGAAGAGAGATCGAACCGATAGTTTCACTGATCGAAAACGAGTTCGTGTCACTTCGTGTCATAGCTATAGAAAAAATTCTTCCGGAGTACGCCGAAGACGCCTACCGATTTCTCGCTAGATGCGAGCGGAATGGGTGGACATCAGATGCTCGCGGGACTTGCGGCTGTCTACTTTGAGAGGATTCTGCACAAGCAGCCGGACGTCTCAGGTAAGACGTCGTGCAGTTACGCGGGAGGCTACGCCGACGTTGCAGCGAAAGACGGATCGATCTTCGCCGAATGCGGAACACTCAACCCGGACAAGGTCGAGCGAGCGATGCGTGCCGGCGTTTCTTTGCTCATCGTCCCTTGGGCTTTGGCAGACTACGGCGTCCTTGGGTTTCTTTTCGAGCCGAAGAAACCTTTGGGCCCCGATCCTCTGGAAGAGGAAGCGGCCGAAGTGGTGACGCGTGGGCTTGAAGAATGGGCTCCCAAGAGATGTGGGGTCGCGCATCGCCTCGCTGGCGGCCGTCGCTCATCGCTCCCACCTCTCGCCGTAAAGAATCACCTTCACCTCGCGCACGATCTCCACGGTCGCCGCGAAGGCGACAAGGCTTTCGAGGGCGACCCGCAAGACTTCAACGATCATGGCGCCCCACCACCCGCTCGCAGACTTCGCAGCGGCCCTTCGGGGCATGAAAGTAGAGCGGCTCCGCCAGCGACGTCTTTCCGCACGCCGAGTAGTGCCGGCGCTTCCGGCCGGGCCTCGTGATCTCTTCCGGGAATGCGTGCTCTCGACCATCCGCGGGGTCGCACAGCCAGTGCGGGCGCTGTAGCCCAACCCACGCGTTGTGCCAGCAGTCCGCATCGCAGACGTGACCGTGCATCGCTTCCACGACGTCGCCGTTGGCGTTATCGATCGCGTCGGAGACGCGATCCAGAAGAGCACGGAGCATTTCGCCGAGGCCACTCATGACGCCTCGTTGGTGATGCTGGCGCCACCCGGGTTGAGGTAGGCGCCAAGGGTTGCGCCGAGATCGGCGTCGAGGGCGGCGGCGCTGAGTGTCTTGCCGGCGACGAGCGCGTTGCCACGGGTAGATAGTAGGCAACCCGTTGCGCCGTTGAGGGTGAATCCGCCAGTCATCAAGAAAATAGCTTCAGCCTGTCCTATCCCAGACGGATACGAAAATCGAACGGTGCCGCCCACATTGAGGGCTCCCGGACCCCATAGAGTGGCTCCAGTCCCAGTCTGACAGTTGCCGGAACCCACCACATTGAGCGTTTTCCCGTTCTCTATGTAGGCTTGGTTGACCGTCTCAATGCTTACCGTGTTGAGATTTATATTTGCAGCCAGTATGACGTCACTTTGTGAAGCCAATTTGATTCCTGTCAAACCGTAGAACGAGAGCGGACCCGGCAGCATCATTCCGCCATGAACCTCCAATGACACGTTGAACGCGTTTGTGTCTGTTGTGTTGATGCCGCCCGCCCAGTCGCAATTGAATGCACCACCAGAAAAAAGTGGATTTTGTGTACCAGAGATGACCATGCAACGGTCGAAGCTAACTGTTTGGTACCATACACCCTGATTCAGACCGTAGAAAGCGTTTGTTCCCGGTAGACCGATAGCCGAATTTGGATCGAAGATTCGAATGTTCGAAACGATCGGAATGTTGTTAGGACTCAGCGCTGAATCGGTAAACCTTGTGGCTAACTCTACGAGGTTGACGTACGGTAACGAATAGACGACGTAGTTGTCTCCGTCCGCCCAGGTGTCCACTTCTGTTGGTTCGGTAAACGGAACTGTAGGCACACCAAGAGGTTGAGTGATGGCCCACGTCGTTCCGCTCAAATTTTTGTACAGCTTTGCCTCTGACGGATGCGTAGTGTTTGCTATAACAAGTCCGGCCGACAGTCCTGATCCCAGCACCGCGTTGAGCAACTGACCAACCAATTTGTTCTTCGACACAACCCCGCTTAGGGTTCCTGATTGCACAACCGTTCTCTGTCCAGTGACGAGAAACTGAGATCCGTTCTCGATGAACGGACGTAAATAAATCGGTCCGCTATTGTCGGAGCAAGATGATACGAAATTGATAGTTGTACTCTGACGGAGCCTAGGTTCACGTGTTGCCCATCTTCGAACCATCTCGTCGGTGGTCGCGATCGGGTTGATCTCTCCATCGTTTTGGTCGTTACCCCCAAACGATCCAGCAATATCAATTTTCCACGTCGGTTGCTGCTGCGCCGTAGGTATTCCGCCCGTAGCGATCGTAGTTATGCGTTCCCAGACGCCGTTGCCGCTCTTCGTTGCCTGGAACGTGACACCGTCAGAAGCTCGGGCGGATGAGCGCTTGAGTTGCCAGACGGGCTCTCCAGGCCAGCCAACCACACAAGCGATCGAGCCGTCCGCGTACGGGACATCGTCAATCGACGACAGAGACGCTACAGATTCGACCTCGGCGACCCCACCTCGACCCAAGGATCGAGCGATACCCATCTGGGCCATCTGCTCAACCGTTCGAAGATGAGCATTCGGGTTCACGACCGATCGTCTTCTTCGTCGCTTCCTTCGGCCGAAGCGTTATCAAGAAGCTCTTGAACCATCCGCGATCGGCTGATCGCGTGCCCGATCCGCTTGTCGATGACCGCGACCCCTCGCCTGGCATCGGCGAGAACGCTCTCCGCGCCCCTGGCGACGGCTTTCGCTCCGGCGCGCGCGACGACACGCAGAAGCTCGGCGCCGAGGTTGTCGACGTCGCGACTCACGTGGTCCTCGGATAGATGGCGCCTGTAGTCGAGGGCTGCGTGTTGGCGGCCGTCGCCGTCGAAGCCTTGATGGCCCACGCTGCGAGCGCTGCGCCGCCGGCTGCGCCCAGGATGAAAGAGAACAGACTGAACTTCACGGCGTCACCTCCGTAGCTTGAGCTTACCTCGTAGGCTCGCGCTGTCACATGGGGCCTGGCAGGCGCTGACGCTACCCCCATCCCACAAACAGGCGATCCATGGCTCCGTCGAGGCGAAGCCGGCGTACTCCTCGGCGACAGCTTCCACCCCGGCATCATCCGCTTGAAGGCAGCCGGCCTCCACAAGGGCGTTGTAGGTGCGCACCGCGGGAGATACCACGGGTGCTGGGGGAGGCGGCGCCGGGGATGGCTTGCAGGTGGCCGCCAAGAGGACGGAGAGCGCGAGGGCTTTCATGGCCAGAGCGGTGCGACGGCCGCCTCTGCCTGCGTCTTGGCTTGTCCGCGCGTGAGCAGCGCATGACCGCCGGTGAAAGCCGCATCGATAGCAGCCAGCACCTGATCTCGCGTTGGAGCTGTCGTGGGCGCGGGTCCTGGTGGTGATGGCGGGGTCGGCGAAGGAACCGGAACGTTACCCCCCATCGAGTTGAAGTCTTGCAGGATGCTCACCCAGTCCACGCCGTTGGGCGCCTTCGAGGCGCCCTTCATGAGCTGATCGGGCGTCAGCATGACCCAAAGCTCACCTCCAGCCCCGGGCGAGCAGAGATGGGCGAGCGCCGCCTGTGTGAAAGTTCCAATCATCCCCCACGTGTCGATCCCAAGCCCACCTGACGCGTACTTTGCGGGGCTCATGATGCAGTGGCCGTTGTTGGGATCGGGCGAGTCATCATCCCACGTGAAACCGCTCGCGCTCGGAAACGGGTTGACGTAGCTGTCCGGCAACTCGAGACCGAGATAGAGGTTCTCGAAGAGCCAGCAGGCCGTCATGACCTCAGTCCAGTTCGTCGCATCGACAGCGAGGTAGCCGTAGAGCTTCGTGCCGTTCGCGAAACCGTTGCTGGTCCAATAGGCGAGCGCTGTCTGCAAATCGCAACCGTTGTCGGTCGATGGATCGCCCGGAACATAGCCACCGATCGCGGAATAATCCGAAACAATTTGCGCCGAGCTCGCGTGAAAGAGGGTTCCCGAGTTGCCCGTCTCGACACCGACGACGTGGTAGCCGCCCGCGATGACGCAGTCACCGAGTGAGTCGTTGCCGTAGATATCCGACAGGACCGGCATCGCCGCGGGGGTGAAGTCGCACGACGTCGGGGGGCTCGGTAGCGCCATCCGCAGGTAGTTGCGGAGCTTCAAGTGCGGGTGGACGACGCGCGGGCGCTTGCGTCCGAACTTGATCTTGCGCCCTTTCTGCGGGCCGGCGGGGATGATGAACTCTTTCATGGTCGATCTCCTTCAGAAAAAAAAGCCCCCTACTTCGCCGACTGCGCCGCCGTGATCTTTGCTGCCTTCGCGTTCGTCAGAAGCGTCGCGATGGCATCGGTCGAAAGCTGCGCGCGCACCGTGTTGAACTCGAGCAACCACGTCACCAGATCCGCCGCGATGGCGAGCTCGCCGTTGGTGCAATCCTTGGCAATCTGGCCGACGTCGGTCACGCCGTTGATGAGAACGTCGCGCGATACGCAGTTGACCTCACCGAGAACATCCGGTGGCAGGTTCGGAGGCGGAGCCGGAATCGAGCCACCACAACCGACGAGCAAAAGAACAGCGCCCGCGATCTTCATCGCTGTCTTCGCGGCCCGCGCCGCGAGCGTTCTCTTGGGCAGCTCGAAGTGGGCGGAAAGCGCGTTGTGGGTGATGGCGCCCGTGCCGGAGCTGAGTAACGCAAAGAGTCCCGAGAAGAGGGCGTTGACGACCGCGAGCCCCGAAAGGTTGCCGGTAGAGCTGAGCGACTCGTAGATCGCGCCGAGAAAGGGAAGACCCACCCCGACGTAGGGAAGCCACGGCTGCGGCACCGTCACGAGGTTGAAAATCTTGCCGGAATTGTAGGCGTTGGTCGCGAAGGCGAGCAGAAACGCCAGGCTCATGATCACGATCGAAGCCGGAGTCAAACTCGTCAACGGATTCATTTGTCTGCCTCTTTCCTTTTGGCGTGTGCGGCGTGACCGCCTTTGCGGCCCGCGATCTTTGCTTCCTCGGAGGTGAACTCGTGCGCGGTGCCGGCAGCATGCGATGCCTTGCCGCCCTTGCTGGCGATACTTCGGACGATCTTCGGATCCATCGCAGCGAAACCTTTGCGTTTCTTTTCTTCGCTCACGAGACCTCCCAACCGATGACGTCGAGCTCGTTCATCGTGAAGACGCGCGGGAAGCCGAGCACCTTGATCTGCTGAAGCTCGACGACGCCCCACCTTCCAATGACGAGCCGGTCGCCCTCCCGGATGCCGGTATCGATGCGACGACTGCCGTCTCTGCTCCACGGGCCGGGACCTCGCTTCAGTACCGTCGCGCCGAAGAGAGGGTGCTTTTTCTCCTTGGCATCGTCGCGATACATCTCGGGGATGATGATCCCGCCCTTGCTGCGGTCGGCGACGGGATCGCGCATGAGCACAATCACGCCGTGGAGTGGATGGAAGCGGCGAAGAAAGTCGCGTAGCTCGGGCTTGTCAGAGAGCAGCTCTCCGAGACGATCCGCGGACGTGGTCGACATTGCCTCAAGCTTAGCTGCTGGCTCAGCCGTGTCAATACCGCTGGTCGACCGTCAACGAGCCAACCCAGTTGAATAGAGGCGTATTTACCGACGCGGCTTCGATTTCGAGCTGCACCACGTCTCCCGCGTTGAACGCTTGCACCAAGGTGGGAGTGGTCAGTGTGTAGATTTGGCCGGCTACCATGTTTTGGAGACCGACCGACGCTGCAACGCCGTTCACCGTGAGAATCAGCTTGTACACGTCGCTGGCGTTCACAACCGCGCTGATGGTGCAGTCCACCCGGTACGTGCCCGGCTGCGCCATCGTGATGGTCCCACCCGGAGCATTGCCCACAAGAGCGGCGTTGTTTGCCGATCCGCTGGCCGCCACCGGCCCCTGGTAGGCTGGCCACACCGCAGGACTCGGCGTCCCGGCAACCCCCAGCGTGATGGAACTCGTGGTGGTGCTGACTAGCTGCCCAATGTTGCCCGGTATGGCCTGCTCGGCAAAATTCCAGTCGTCGACCCACCAGCCGCTGTTGACCGTGTCGTAACGCAGGCGAGCCCACGAAACGTTCTGCAAGTCGAAGTCGGTTGCGTTGAAGATTCGATTTCCGACAGCCGAACCGATGTTGTTGGTGTTGAGGCTCATCGGGAACGAAGACTCGTTCGTGATCTCGATGACCATGTTGTTGGTGGATACAGGTTGCGTAGGAGCCACAAACCCGGTGAAGGAGAACGGAGCGGTGGTCGCTCCCGGCTCGACGACCGCGTACACGGTCTGCCCGAACTGATTGTGGAACCCGAGCAGGTTGGCGTCGTTGTTGGCTCCGTTGTGGAGAGAAGTGATGAGGAGAGTGTTGGGTCCCTTGGCCGCGAGCTGATCGAGAGAGGTGGCGACCTGGGTGGGGACTGGGTTCCAGTCGGAGGCGGAGGCGGGGGAGTAGGCGACCTGATTTGCTACCCCAGAAAGAACTATGTTCAAAGTAGCTACAGTTTGCGTTGTCCTGACGGTTGCCCCTGGCGATATCTCGCACGTGACCGTACCCGCACCAGCCAAAGAGTTGTTTTGTACCGCCGAGAAGTCGGGAGCGAAAATAAATGAGGTCTGACCAGCATCTACCGTAACTACAGGGTGTGTGCCGTCGCCAAAGTTATATCCTTGACCTACATTCAGTGTCGTCAGATTGCCAGCCGCAGTGACACGAAGAAGAGGGATGGATCCGGTGCTTTTAACTTGTCCGTCGCTACCTAGAAGATTCCAATAAGCGAAACTAGACGTTGTCCAAGGAATAGTTGCGGTGGCCTCGTTAGAGAGGACCAAATGTTGCAATTGCAATCCAGAGCTAGTGAAAGTAGCCCCTTCATCAATATGCAAAGTCGGAACAGTGGACGACGAAGTGTTTGAATGTCCAATAATAGTGGTGTCGTTGAGATCCCAAGATCCCAAGGTCATGTGTGCCGCGCCAAACGAGTCATCCACCGAGATCTTGATCGGACCCTGAATGGTCAGGCGCGTAGCCATGAGCGCGTTCCACGTTGGGAACACGTTTGCTGGCTGCCCCGGAGGAGCGTTCGGGCGAAGCACGAGCGCTTGCGCCGTGACGACCGATCCACCGGTAGCCCCTGTGGCGCCCGTCGGCCCGGTGAAGCCGGTCGGTCCCGTAGCCCCGGTGTTGGCCGCCGTCCCTTGAGGACCGGTACTCCCGGTGGGACCGGTGTTGCCGGTGGCGCCGGTCGCGCCTGTGTTCGCGGCGGTTCCCGCAGGCCCAGTCGTTCCTGTGCTGCCGGTTGGTCCCGTGACTCCGGTAGCGCCCGTGTTCGCCGCCGTTCCCGCGGGCCCGGTTGTGCCTGTGGGTCCTGTGGGGCCAGTCGCTCCCGTGTTGGCTGCGGTGCCGGCAGGTCCGGTAGCGCCCGTGACCCCAGAAGGCCCGGTCGCGCCAGAAGCGCCTGTTGCGCCGGTAGATCCGGTGATGCCTGTAGGTCCGGTGGGACCCGTCGCACCCGTGTTCGATGCTGTGCCGGCCGGACCCGTCGAACCGGTGTTTCCGGTAGGACCTGTCGCACCCGTCGCACCCGTATTGGACGCCGTCCCGGCAGGGCCGGTAAACCCGGTCGGGCCGGTTGCTCCGGTGACGCCCGAGCTTCCAGTGTTGCCGGTGGGGCCTGTATTGCCGGTGAAGCCAGTGGGGCCTGTCCCCCCCGTATTTGAGGCGGTGCCAGCAGGTCCCGTCGACCCCGTGGGGCCTGTGTTGCCTGTGGCTCCGGTGTTGGCCGCCGTACCAGGAGCTCCAGTAGCTCCGGTGACGCCGCTCGGACCGGTGAAGCCGGTGGATCCGGCAGGTCCAGTGCTCCCGGTGTTGCCGGTCGGCCCCGTGTTTGCTGCGCCGGTTGCGCCCGTAGCGCCCGTCACTCCGCTAGGTCCGGTCGGGCCCGTGCGTCCAGTAGACCCGGTGACTCCAGAGGAGCCCGTGGGGCCCGTCGCACCCGTATTCGCCGCCGTTCCGCCGGGTCCGGTTGTTCCCGTGGGACCCGTCGCTCCCGTGTTGGAAGCAGTGCCAGCGGGTCCGGTATTGCCTGTGGCTCCTGTGGGTCCGGTTGAACCGGTGTTACCAGTGGCTCCCGTATTTGCGGCCGCACCGGCCGGTCCGGTGGAGCCAGTATTTCCGGTGGGTCCTGTATTTCCTGTGGCTCCCGTATTTGCGGCAGTACCTGCCGGCCCAGTGAAGCCGGTAGGACCCGTAGGACCGGTGGCTCCGGTATTGGAAGCTGTTCCGGCAGGTCCCGTATTTCCGGTGAAGCCGGTAGGGCCGGTGGCTCCGGTGTTCGATGCGGTACCCGCAGGCCCAGTGAAGCCGGTGGGGCCTGTTCTTCCGGTCGGCCCGGTGTTGCCGGTGGGACCGATGACAGGAAAGAGCGGAAGGCCAGTAGGCCCAGTTGCTCCCGTGGCGCCAGTGTTTGCTGCGGTACCCGCAGGACCGGTCATCCCTGTGGGACCGGTGAATCCTGTCGCGCCGGTGACGCCAGTGGCACCCGCGCCAGTAGCTCCCGTGCTGCCCGTGGGACCGGTGGGACCCGTCGCTCCGGTATTGGAAGCTGTTCCGGCCGGACCCGTGTTGCCTGTAGGGCCGGTGAAGCCAGTTGCACCTGTAGCGCCCGTGTTTGTTGCGGTTCCCGCGGGGCCTGTAAATCCGGTTGAACCGGTCGGCCCGGTGGCGCCTGTATTTGAGGCGGTACCGGCAGGGCCAGTGTTTCCGGTGGGGCCAGTGAACCCGGTGGCACCGGTGGCACCCGTATTTGAGGCTGTACCCGCGGGGCCCGTGTTTCCGGTGAAACCGGTGGGGCCGGTAGCACCTGTATTGGAGGCCGTACCTGCGGGACCCGTGCTGCCTGTGGGTCCCGTGAAACCTGTTGCTCCCGTGGCGCCCGTATTGGAGGCTGTGCCAGCGGGCCCGGTCGATCCGGTAGCTCCGGAGGGACCCGTAACTCCGCTTGGCCCCGTTGTGCCCGTGCTCCCAGTCTGTCCGGTGGACCCCGTTGGGCCGGTAGCTCCCGTGTTCGTCGCGCTTCCGGCGGGTCCCGTGTTTCCAGTTGCACCCGTAGGGCCAGTGAATCCCGTAGCGCCCGTGTTTGCCGATGTCCCTGCGGGACCCGTAAACCCAGTCGCGCCGGTAGCTCCCGTAACGCCGGTAGCCCCCGTTATGCCTGTAGGACCCGTGTTTCCCGTAGGACCCGTGTTTCCGGTAGGACCTATGACCGGAAAGAGCGGCAGCCCCGTCGCACCTGTGGCGCCAGTGGGTCCCGTCGCTCCCGTATTCGTTGCGCTCCCCGCGGGGCCCGTGTTGCCGGTGCTGCCCGTGGGCCCAGTAACTCCACTGGCACCGGTGCTTCCCGTGGGCCCCGTGCTGCCGGTCGAACCTGTGGGTCCTGTCGGCCCCGTTGCTCCGGTGTTCGTTGCGCTGCCAGCAGGTCCCGTATTTCCGGTGGGGCCCGTAAATCCGGTGGTGCCGGTGAAGCCGGTGTTTCCTGTCGGGCCTGTATTTCCAGTGGTTCCAGTGAAACCGGTGGGACCCGTCACGCCACTCGCCCCGGTGTTGCCTGTCGGACCTGTGTTGCCGGTGAAGCCTGTCGGTCCCGTGGCGCCGGTGTTGGTCGCGCTTCCCGCGGGCCCCGTGTTTCCCGTAAAACCGGTCGGTCCGGTGGCCCCCGTATTGACGGCTGTCCCCGCAGGCCCAGTGTTCCCGGTCGGCCCCGTAGGTCCAGTCCCCCCGCTCGCGCCGGTCTGGCCACTCTTGGGGAAACGAGGCCAAGCGATGGCTTCGGCGCGCGCAATGCGGGGATCACCAGGCATGGCTTATTTCTTTCGCAAGACGAGCCAGAGAATCGTTGCGCCTGCGACCACGGCTCCGCCTACGATCCAGGGCGTTGAGCTAGACGCTATAGACGAGGGTGCAGGCGTCGGAACAGGTGCCGGCGTAGTCACCGGCGTCGGTGGTGAAGGGGGCGGAGAAAGTGGCCCCGGCGGTGCCGCAGCCGCCATCCCCACGCAAGGCGTCGGCACCTGCGTCAGGTTTCCCATCAGGCTCTGGAGCGCGGTCGCGGTCGGTGAGTCGTAAGCCCCTTGGGTGTAGCTCGGGTCCAGGCTTGCCGCGCCCGGGCTCATCACCATCGCGTTCTGAAGCATCTGGGTGGGACCCGAGAGGCTATCGGTGCAGCCGACGATGTTGTACGAGCGAAACCAATTGAAGATGGCGTAGCTCAGGTTTCCCGGGATGCCCGACGGAGGCGATGCGCCGATCGAGTACAAGATCTGCTGCATCGTGTTGTAGAGGTACTGCCCGAGCGTGACCATGATGGCGACGTCGGTGGGCGCGCCTGACAAATTGTAATTCGCGATCGTCGCTACCGACGAATTCACATTCTGCTGCAAATCGGACGGAATCGTGGGACCGACGGAGCTGATCGCGGTCATGGCCGCGATGGCGTTGTTAGTTACGTTGGCCTTGATGAAATTGGGATCGCCCGCGTTGAGCAGGTTGCCCATCTGCTGATCGAGCACCTGCTGCGCCTGCGCGGTCGTCGTCGCACCCGCAGCAATGAGCGGAGCCGCCATCCAAGTCGTGCGGACCCGGAGAGGCTTACCTTTCGAGGATCGCCAGCCCATGGGCTTATCGATGGGTCATGCGCCGATGAACAGACCTCAGATGCCTCTTGCCGCCGCCCTTGGCGTAATAGGCCCACCCGGCGATGCCGGCTGCCGCGACGAGCGCGCCACCGATGATCCAGGGGTTCATGCTGGACGTCGTCACGGTGGTCGTCTGACTCGGGTTCACCGGCGTAGGAGACGGCGAAGGCTTGGGAGGCGTCACCCCACCCCCACCTCCGGCCGCTCCGCAGACGGATGCGGGCGCGTTGCCGCCGATGGCGGCGTGCTGGTTGCCGTTGGTGTCCGTCCACGAATAGTTGAGCGCGTTGGCGAGAGCGCCAGCTGTCTGCGGACCGTACTTTCCGTCGACCGTGATGGGGTTTGACTGGCCGGGTGTGCTCGCGTTCCAGGCCGCCTGAAAGTTCTGCGTGATGCCGTCCTGGACGCAGGCCGAGGGCGGGTTCGCCTGAAGCGTCTGCGCCTGGTTCTGCATCGTCAGATCGGCGTTGTCGCTGCTCACGTCGCCGAGGCCGATCCGATTGCTTCGCACCGGCATCGTCCGCGCAAGCTTTGCGTGGCTCACGGGCGCGTAGCCCATGTTGTAGCGCCGACCGCGCGGCGTGATGATGGAGTGCGAATTCATGGCTTCCTCGGATGGGGGTTGTGCGCAGGAAGACGTCGGCGCCGCGCTTCGCCAGCATTCAGGGGATTGTGCTTCTTTTTCCGACTCTCCCCTACGATACCACTTCCCTTGATGAGGTACCCGCCTACCCCTCCAATGGCCAGTGCACCGAGGGCGACGAGAGCGGCAACTTTTGCGTCCACCATGAGGGACGCCGGCTGGGCCGAGGGAGCTGGAGACGGCGCGGGCTGAGGTTGCTGCTGGCAGGCGAGGAGCTGCTGCTCGAGGGTCGCCACCTGAGGACCGGCCTGGGTGATGTCGGCCGCGAGCGCGACGGCTGCCGTCTGGATCTGCTGGATCCCCGAGGCGTCCAGACTGCCTGCTGCCGCCGCTGCGGTGAGCGCCGTGAGGATGCTCTGGATCTGGGTCTGCGCGTCGGCGAGTGTGCTGTCGAGCGGGGTTGCCATCGTCAGGCTCCTGCGGCGGCGGCCACAAGCACCGCGAAGGTGGGGTAGTCGAGGTTGCCCGTCGTCGTCAGCGTCACCCCGCTGTTCTGCGCGTTGACGTACTGCTGGAAGATGGAGAGGGACGTGGCGAAATTGCTGGCCCCGACCGAGTAGGAGAGGTTCGGGATCTGCCTTTTGGCGGAAACAGTGGCGAGCATCGCTTGAGCGCTCGCGACAAGGGCCGGGTTACTGACGATGCCGGTCGTAGCCACCCCGGGCGTCGCCACGAGAACCGCCGTAGAAACGGAACCGGCGTTCGATCCGGCGGGAGTCCACGCGGCGTCGAAGACAGACAGGCCGTCGGAGACGACGATCGAAACGGGAGTAGAGGTACCCTGCGGGGTCGCGACGGTGCTCATCCCGCCACCGAAGATGAGCGCCGCGGAGCTCGATGCCCAGGTGGCGCCCGCGGGCGGAGCGATCGTGAGCGTGCTCCCCGAAGCTGCCGTCACGGACTGAACCCCCGGCTGCAGAACGACCCCGGGGGCAGATGCCGCGGAAGCGTTCCTATTGAAGAGCCAATAACCTCCGGCCGCGAGCGCGGCGCCTCCGAAGAACCATGCCCACAAATGGCTCTCTCTTGTCCGTCTTGACATCAGCGCACCCACTCGGCGTCGATCATGCCGCCTACGCGCCAGTAGCCCACGGGGGTGTCCGTAGTGGAGAAGTTGAGTAGAAAAGTCTCCTCCGGCATCCCATCTAGGTTAGCGGGCGTTACACCTGAGAGCTTGCGACCGGAACTCGATTGCAGCACCGATGCGAAAAACACGACGTGACACGGACCGTCCACGAGCAGATGCAGAATGTTGCTCGAGTGCACTTCGTCCCAGGGAAAGCGCAGATCGTGGATGGTCGGCAGAAGCGGCGTACCGTAGGGAAAGCCGCCGTTCGGCGGCGTGTAACTCGTCAGGTTGACGTAGAAATCAGGACGACCGAACGGGTCGACGTGCGCCGCTGGGAAGGTTGCCGCCTCGTAGAGAAGAGCCCCGGCGCCGCTCGGAAGGGCGTTCCGGTAGATGAAGTTGTCGGCGTTGGTGGGCTTCAGCGTCGACTTGCCGCGGAACGGCACGCGCATCAGATGCCAGGAAACGTTGCCGTCCACGAACTTCCAATTTTTCGTGGTGACCGGAAGCACCACCGGATAGGCGCTGAGACCGGACTGGGCTTGCGCGAGACCGATCTCGAGGAGCTGACGGACACCCTTGATGCAAACGCGCTCGCTCGTGCTGACGGTCAAGCTGGCGAGCTGAAAGAGGTAGCGCGTCGGAAGTGTTGCGCCTTCGACGATGGGTACGAGCGGCGGAACTCGGAGACCCGTGGAGTCGAGGCTGGCGAAGGGGTCGGTCGTCAGCCCCTGGGTGAACTCGTCGATGCCTGTCGAGGCGGACTCGGCACGCGGAAAGGCGCTATCTCCGGACAGCTTGGAGCCGGAGAAGCGCGCGGCGAGGCGATCGAGGATTTCGTTCGTGTCCATGGGGTTCAGTGTAGCGACGGCCTCCTCAGTACGAATCTCTCATGCTCCGAGCTTCCTTGATCATGTCCCCGTTGACGCCCAGCGCCGTCAGCCGCGCGTACACCGCATCGATCCCCATCGAGTCGATGTCGCTGCAGATGTACTGCCACCCGCGGAAGGTGGCCGTGATCGTCACCGGCGCGTTTGGAAGCGTCACGAGCGGCACGAACCGCATGTGCACGCCGTTGCTGCGCAGAAGCAGCCAGCCACACGGCCACGCCTGACCAATGAAATCGGCCGCCGAAGTCAGCGGCGTCACGGCCTGCGCGACGTCGTACCTCGGCGATCCGAGGATCTTGATCTCGACGCCGATCCCCGACGTCTTGTTGTAGAAGAACTGATAGAGCGACTGGAAAACGTTTCCGGCGAATGCCGACGGAACTTGGACGTCGAACGCCAGATCGTTGATCCAGGTGTCGGCGCCGAGGATGGTCGCATCCATGTCGCCTTCGGCCTGCTGCTGTGTCGTCGTCTCGAACGTGGCCTGCACGTTGAAGAGGAACGGCGCCTTTACGGCTCCCGTCAGCTCCGCGAGAGCACTGCGGGGCGAGAGGGCGGCCATTCGCGCGATTCTGTCTTGGCGGGCGCCACCGTCCGCACCGAGCACTCCGAGCATGGGGGAATCTCCTTCTTGATTTGGAAAAACAACAAGGGCGCCATCGACGGCGCTATGGCCCCGACAGCGCCCTTGCTTTATCTCGCTTCGCTTCGAATCAGACCGCGATCTGAAGCCCGCACTGGTTGAGCAGGTTGCACTTGAGCTGCGGGTCGCTGCAGATCTGCTGCATCAGCTCGTCGGTGAACTCGTAGCCCTTGATGATCATCGAGAGGCTGAGGTTGCCGCCCTTGTAGCCGGCGCGGCAGGTCTGCGTCAGTGACGGCGCCGTCACCGGCGTCGTATCGAGGCTGACCTCGGGGCCGGAGCCCGCGACGTTGAAGCCGACCGAGATGTTCTGGTCCGGCTGGATCTGCGGGGGGATGACGCCGGTGCCGGCGCCCGGCGTGGAGCCCGCGGCGCTCATCAGCGCAACGAGCATCTGCTGATGGACGACGTCCGACAGCGTCAGCTTGAGGCCGATGGGCGTGCCCGTCGGGATGCAGTACGGCGAACCGAGCATCCGGTAGGGCTGGTTGCGGTAGTTCTCCTGCAAGGAGAGACCACCGTAGGTGACCGGCGCCAGCGCATAGTCCGCGCTCGGCCGGAACGTATCCTCTTCCGCTCCTTCGAAGCCGAAGAGACCCATGCGGATGTGGTCGACGGGGAGGAAGATCCCGCCGGTGCCCTTGGCGCGGTAGCGGTCGTTGACCCGCCGCGCGAAGTCGATGACCGGCACCTGCGAGCTCGAAGCCCCCACCTTGTCGGCGAAGCTTCCGAAGTGCGCCACGTAGCGCGCGCTCTCACGGAGCAGGTCGTAGCGGTTCCGAACGACCCACTCGAAGGTGTACGCCTCGATGAGCTCCCAGGCCGCGTACTGCATCGGCCAGCCCCACGAGAGGTTCGCGGGGACCATCGCCTGCCCAGGCACCAGGCCCAGCGCGCTAAGGGTGGCGTTGTTCGAGAAGACGTCGGGGCTCATCGGCCCGAAGACGCCCACGGTGGGGACCGGCGAGAGCGAGTTGCCGATCGTGGTGAAGCAGATCGGCTCCGCGAAGACGTGGAAACCGACGGCGACCACCGCGATAGCGCTCTGCAGGATGCCTGGGTGCACAAACGTCGACTGCGTCTGGTCGGCGTTGGCGCTCGAGGGATCGTTGAAGAAGTCGAGTTCCGGACCGAACGCTTCGACGGCTTCGATCTGCGTGAGCACGCCGTCGTAGTCGAGCGTCGTGTGCTCGAGGACGGGGATCGTGGTCACCGGGCTGTTCAGGGCGTCGGCGATGAGATCCTGCGCCGCACCGACGGAGGTGATGTCGGCACCGAGGCCGAGCTTTCGCCACGGATCGTCCTTCTTGAAGGAGATCTGCTTGGTACCGAGTCTCTTCTGAGCCATTTGATTTCGTCTCTTTCTTCGGGGAGCCGGCGGATATAATCAGACCCGGCTCGGCGGAGGTTGTGTGAGGGTTAGGCGACGCGCTTGCTACGCCACGAAGGCGTACCGAGAACGACCTTGGGGATCGGCGAGGGCCGGAAGTTCGGTACGGACGCAGGCGGCAAACCTGCAGCACGCGTCGGATTCGCCTGAGGAGGCACGCTGGTGTTGGCCGTGACGCCCGGAGCGATCGGATCCTGTCTCGGCCTTGCCGAGTTGGTGCAGGGCAGGCCCGAGGCGCAGTTGGCGCAGCAGCCGCCGATGCGCCGGCCGACTTGCTGGGGGATGCCCTGCAAGGCGATCGGAGCGATGGCCGGAAGCACCTGGTTGGTGCTGGTGGACGCGGTCTTCGCCGCGTTGGATGCGCTGATCTCGTCGGCGTAGAGGCGCATGCCGGTCGCGCCCTTGCCGGTGAGCATGACCATGAGGTCCGTGGCTCCCTTGCCGAGCGTGCGGAGCAGCGCGCCGATGCCGAAGAACTGCAGCGACGATCGCGCCATCGGGCCCTTGACGAAGCCCGCGAGGATGATGGGTACCGCAGCGACGCCGAGGCCCGCACCCCAACGCTTGATGCCCATCGGGGCCGCAACCGCCTGGTAGTTGTACACCTGGCCGGCAGCCGGAGTGTCGAGCGAGCCGCCCTGATTGCCCGCTGTAGCGGAGCCTCCCAGGGCGTGCGTCGCGAGGAAGCGATCCAGTACGTCGGCTCCGACGTAGCCGAGGACGCCCGTGATGCCTCCGACGACGAGCTCGCCGCCCGTCAGCGGATTCTCGAGGGCGCGCCCTCGGCGCCGACGCGGAGAAACGAGCGTCACCCGACGTCGCTTGCCAGCGATCCGGCGCGTTCGGCGGCGAACGCGCGGCCTGCGACGGTAGATGTGCGTGCCGCGCGGATCGCGCGCCCGGCTGCGCCGACGGCGCCTGCGGGGAGCCGCCGCGCGCGCCCGACGACGCCTTCGGCGGGGAGCTTCGACCGCGCGCGCCCGACGCCGACGCCGACGCGGAGCTACCGTTCGCCGCGCCCGACGCCTTCGACGCTTCGGTGCCTCCACCGCGCGCGCCCGACGCCGACGATGGCGACGCACCTTGCGCGGCGCTTCCGCCGCCATGGCGCGCGCCCGACGCCGACGCCGATGCGACGACCGCTTCACGAACTTCCCGCCCGGCCCTCGCTTGGGCATCCGACGCTTTCGAGCCATCTTCGTTGTCTCCTTCGCTGCGGTCACACCGCGGAAATACGTCTTGTGACGCCCTGCCTTGCGTGCACGTTTCCAAGCGACGCCAGCGCAATAGCTCTTGCGTCGTTTGCCCTTGAACTTTTTCGGAGCCGAGCGCTCGCAATCGCGCTCGTAGCGATCGAGATCGCGCTTGAGCGACTTCGACCCGGGCGCACCCTTGCGCACCGCGATGCCCTTGCTACGCCGCCGTCGAGCGCCTTCGTAGACGACCCGGGCCGAAGCCGCATGGTTGTCCCGATTTGCGCTCGTTCTCGACGCGTAGGCGGCATAGTCCATCTCGAGTTGAGACCTCCCGGCGGAGACCTCCTCGACGGACTTGCGCAATGCAGAGTCTACATGGCTTTGCGGTTGTGTCTAGGATAGTCTTGACAAGAGCAAGGAGCGCACATCATGGCGGATTCAGGTTGGGGCGCAGGCGCAGTTGGAGCGTTCGGCGCCATGATTGGCAGCGTGGTGGGCGCAGGTGTCGCCGGGGCTGCGCTGCAAAGTAAGAAGTTCCGGCACGTTAGCTCGGACCATCGACAGCGCGCGCTGCTTTTGACGACGGCGGGAACGGGCGTCCTTGGCGCGCTCGCCTCGGTCAAGCTCGCGCTCGACAACGGTGTCGGGTGTCCGCCTTGTCCGGCCGGCACAACGCGTCAACTACCGGCTTCGACGACGACGCCGAGTCCGACACCGGGGACGCCACCGGCCGCAGGATCGACGGCGAACTCGTGGGAGGGTGGAGCGACCGCAGCGTTCGGCGCGATCGTCGGCGGAGTGCTCGGCGGTGCTGCTACAGCAGCCGCTTTGAGCTCGAAGCAATTTCGGCGCACAAGCTCTGGCAATCGCCAGCGTTCGCTGGTGCTCGCGTCCGCGGGCGGCACCGTGCTCGGCGCTCTCTTCGGCGGCAAAGCGGCGGCCGACATGGGGATGGGGTGCGGAACATGTGCTCCGAGTGGAGCGCCAACGAACACTGTGCCGGTGCAGTTGCCGTCGCCGAACGTGCTGCCGCAAGTGCTTCCGACACCGCAGGTGATTCCGCAGCCGCCGAGTCCGCAGGCGCCGACGACCTAGTAGTGAAACTCAGGCAAATCTACCGTCTGACCTAGCAAATCGTGTGAGCAGTCGTCGCCGTAGCTGATCTTGCCGTCTGTCAGCATGAGGTGACATCGGCGTTGCTTTGGGTCGACGTGGTTCTCGCACGTGTTTAGTAGCGACGGCGTGAACGAGGGCTTTTCCTCGTTGCCGTTGAAATTCCAGGTAGTGGGACCTGCAGTGAAAAAGACGTGAGCGTGATCGCATCCGGGGCAGTAGAAGGCCCAACCGATGCGTTTACCATCCTCGCCAACAGGTCTGAGTTTCATGGCGAAACGATTCCTCGATCGTTGATGATACACGTCCCCGGAAGCTGAATCTTCCACCAGCTCCCCTGCCGAAAAAGCATCGACTTCACCGGGAACACCCAGAGCTGACGCTTTTTGAAATCGTGCTTCAGGTAGTAGTTGAGCGCGCCCTGTCGCAAGTACCAGAGTCGCGCCAGTTCGCCGACTTCTCGCCAGCTCGACGAATTTACGGCTGGCGCTATGAAGGTTCCCTCGTTGGGCTGGTACTCGTCGGTGCGCAGAAACTTGCGGGCAGCCCGCGAAACGTCGTCCGTTTCTCGGCCTCGCTTCCAAGGGCCCACCATGAGCACGCACCGGGGCCACGCGTTGCCTTCGGCGCAGTAGATGAGGCCCGACTTCGCGGCGGCGTCGATCTCACGTCCGTCCTCGCGCAGCTTGAAGCTGACGAGGGTGCCCATCACGAGAAATTCGGAGTCGCTCACGAAACCTCGTTCACCTCAAACCCTTTGAGGATCAACAGAACGATCGGAGGCTCCGGTTCAGGTAAGTCCTCCGGAAGGGCGCCCTCAAAACATTTCAACGAACACACAACGCCGAGAACTTCACCGCCACAGGTGTGATAAGACCAGCCGCCGAGACCGGTGATACGCTCACCTACTTTCGGTTTCACTCCGCAAATATTGCACCCTGACGCAGGTACAAGATCCGTTTCTCGCTTCATCATTGGTTTCGCCACGCGTTGCATCTGTTCGCCCACGGGCCCGACACGATGCCCGCGTTTCTTTCTCTTGTGGCCTGCATGCATGCAAACTGGGGCGAATTTGGATCCGTGGCCGAACCAAAAGGTGTCGCTCGCCATGCAGTGAGATCGGTGATGGGTGGAGGTGGCGGAAGCTGATCTGGCGCAACGGGACCTTGGCTTGCGGTGATCGCCTTCGACGCCAAGATCATACCAGCGATACCGGCAATCAACCCAACTCCTCCACCTACAAACCGATGACCCTGACCGGCGACAGCGGCTCCAATAGCCGCGCCCGCCAATGGGATGCCGTACATGAAAAGTAGTGCTCCTCCACCGCCGGGAGAGCTCGGATCGGTTATTGCGCCGAGAGACCCCGGCGGCGGATATGTCGCTAACCTCGTCATCGATTTTCTCCTTCAGCGCCTCGCCGGCAGCCTCTTCTCACGTGCTGGAGGCTTCGGCAGCCACTCGAGCGTCTTGCCGACGATGTAGGCGCTTCCGACGAAGCCAGCGATCACCGCTCCGTACTTGACCGCCGTCATGAGATTCGAGGACGCCGCAGCCCCGGACGTCTGCGTCGGGTCCACCATCGGGACCGTGAGCTTGCATGTGGTCGAAAGCTTTTGCTCCCACGCATAGAGCTCGCGTTGAAGAAGCTGCGCTTGGTCGGCGGCAGCGCTCGTCGTGTTGAACCACCCGAAGCTCTGCGCACCGAAAGCCTTGAGTCCCAAATAGAAGCTCTCCCAGCTTGCTTTGGTGGCTGCATCGATTCCGGTGCATCCAGTCACCGTCTGATCGACACCCGACGCATCCGCGAGGAGCTGCTGCTGCACCGCTTGCAGATCGCCCGGAAACCACAGGGTGAAGAGAGCGCTCATCGACGTCTCCGGCTGGAGTGGCTGCGTTGCCACGCGTAGTAGATGATGCCGGTCACAACACCGGCGCCCGCAGCGACCCCGAGTGCCTTGAGGGCCCCCACATTGCTTCCAGACGACGTAGGCACGATCGCACCACCACCACCAGCCACGATCGCCTGCTGGTAGAGCCCGATCATCTGTCTGATGTAGCCCTGCGCCGTCTGCGCATCGGCCTGCGTCGGCGAGCTCGAATTGACCGCAGCCAGCGCAGCGTTCAGCGTCCAAGCCTGCTGCGTGTAGGGTTGCGTCACGGAAGCGTTCCCGGCGAGGTCAATCTCCGGCCCCACCGACGTCGCCCCCGCATTGCCGGCAGCCTGGTAGGCGGTGACGGCACCCTTGAAATCGTTCGCAGCGAGATAGGTGTCACCCGCGCCGGCAGCCGCGATCACCTCGTTCTGCAGATCGGTCGTCGCCTGCGCATAAACCCCCGTCGCCACCGCCGAAACGGCTCCCATAAAGGGAACCTCCACCCAGGTATGACCCTCATCTTTTGAGGCCCATGTCTTGCCGAACCGCTGCTCGTAAACCGTTCGCGCACCCACTCGACCCAGCGAAACGAGCTGCGGTGCGATGTCCTTCAGCGGGTCCACCCAGACCTCCTTGTCGGCCGTCGCGGCTTTGCCGACCGGCCAGTTCGTCGAAGGATCGACGCGCAGCCACGTGCCGTTTTCGTCACGCACGGCGATGAGGATGTGATCTTGCTCGGCTCCGTCCCAGTGCTGCTCGACAAATTGCGTCGGTATGCCGGCGAGAATGGTCACCGTGGCGAGCGCCACCGAGTAGTCGTCACAATCGGCCACCGGATTGCATTGTCCAGGCTTCAAGCAAAGCGTTCGCGTCGCTCGCTGAATCCATTCCATGTGAACCGGATCCGCGAGGTACATCGTCTGATCTCGCAGCGCGTTCAGGAGCGTCTGCGTCTGCGCGCGCACCCCTTGAGGGCGTCCGGCGGCGATGAGCACCTGACCGAGCCAGCCGCGCGCGAGTCGTGCCTCCTCGACGTTGTTGACGCCGTAGAGCGTCTGAGCGACCACCTCTGCAACGCTTCGCCGCAGGGCGGCCGAGCCGGGCTGGAGCACCTCATGAGCCGCCACCCTGGCCGGCTCCCCGAGAACGAGGGAGGTGGTCATGAACGTATCCTACCTCCGAGCTTGACTTTTGGCTACGTTGGGAAGGGAGGCGGGCTTCCACCCTGCGAGCGGCAAAGGTCCGCCCAGTAGTGATAGGGGCCCGAGAAGTCGCTGGCGTTGGCCGGATCGGACGTCGCGAGCGCCGCCATCTTCGCCGCCTGCGCGCACGGATCGCTTGGGTTTGGCGCTGCCGCCGCCGTAGAAGCCGTCTTCTTTGAGGCGACGACGTAAGCGATGCCGCCGACGACCACCGATCCGCCGAGCACCCACAAGAGAACCCTTCCGGTTTCCATTTTCACCCTCACGCGTATCGACGTCGTCGTCTTACTGGCTTCACCGTGAGTGCGTACGCGATAGCCCCCGTCAGCCCTACGATGGCGGCTGCAGTCCCCCACGCATTCGCAGGTGTCGCATGGGGAAAGTAAAATTGCTTGTAGGCGCCCGTGTTGTAGGTTGTCCAGGGGGTCCAGTTGGTGCCCCCGTTGGATATTTGATACGCGGCCTGCGCGTTGAAGGTGGGATCGTAAAGCTGAGACGCCGTCACACCCGGATGCGACGGCAGATTGATCTGCCAGAGACCGACGCTGCCTCCGTACTGCGCATCGCCGTAAGCGTTCGGGTTGCCCCCGGACTCCGCCATCGCGACGGCCGCTGCTAGATCGGGGTCGGGAAAGCCCACCGAGACCGCCAGATCGCGGAGCTGCGCGAGGTTCACCCGGTCAAACTACCACCCAGCGCCTTTCTGGGCTACCGTCAAGCCCATGAGCGCGATCGTCAGGCGCCGACGGGCGCGTCGCAACCCCACTTCAAGCGTCGGAAGCGCCATCGGAACCGATGCGATCTTCGCGCTCGTTGGAGGCGGCATCGGAGCGGTCACCCATACGCCGCGCTCCGCCGGGGTGATCGCTGGCGCGCAGGGTGGGCTCGCGCTCGCAAGCGTCGGGGGTCTCGTCGTCGCCCTCGTCAGCAAACCCCTTCGGGAGCAGGGGCTCGTCGTGGCCGGCGTCGGCCTCGGAGGCATCCTCGCGCTCTCCGTCATCGGTAACGTCGCGGGCGTATGAAGTTCACCCCCGAGGTCCGAGCCTCTCTTCTTCTGCAAGGCGAGACCGAAGAGAGCATCGCCAAGATCGAGGCGGACTGGACGCGAGAGACCGCGTGCCTTGACCGCTGCGAGTGCCCCAAGTGCGGAGCCACCATCACACGCAAGATCGACGTGAGACAGGCTGGCGCTACGTGCGCCGTACCGGAGCCTTACGTCTGGGTGAACTACCACTGCGATGGCTGCAAGTACCACGTCGACAGAGCGGAGACTATAGCTGACGACGGCTCTAAAATGCCTTCTTGATTTTTTCCCAAGCGATGTCGAGCACCTTCGTCACGGGCTTGCCGACCACGTAGGAAGCCACGGTCGCGACAACGAGCGCGCCGACGCTGAGGCCCGCCGCGGTTCCTGCTGCCGCCTTGACCGCGGTCGTTCCTGCCGATGACGTCGGCATCGCCGCCTGCGCTGCCTGGACGTTCGCTTGAACGATCGGCGCCAGGTTGATGGTGTGTGTTGCCCTCTCTGCCTCGCTCAACAAATTGCCAACGTTGACACTCACAAACCGAGCCGGCGACGGGTACTGCTCGTTGGGCCACTGCGCATAGATGGCGGCGAAGCTTTCGTTTTGGCTGAGCGCGTTGCCCATCGGGGGAGGCGCGGGAGCCTGCGAGAGATCTTCTCCCCACGGGGTCCAGCTCGCGGGCCAGAACGCATAGTAGAGATTTGGGTCTAAGTTACCAGTATATGAATTTTGTACGTTGCTCCACTGCTGGATCATGGGCATCATCGGCAGAAGAGGAGGAACGTAGAAATCCTGAGCGGGGCCCGCGTGGGTCTGGTTCCACATGTTGACCGCCGCATCAACAATGACCGACGGTGGGACCGCGCTTTTGCACGAAAGCGCGCTGGCCGCGTTCACGAGCAGCGCCCCGTTGACAAACTGAGCGAACGATCCGGACATCTTCGCCAAGAATGGTTGCGCAAAATTGGCCGCAAGCACGTCCGGCGTCGGTACGGGCCCGTTGACGACGCACGGCGGAGAGTCGCAGTCCGATTGAGAGATGCCGACGTCGTGGAAGAACTTTGCGGTTGGGCATGCGAGCGGCTGCGCGATCTGATAGAGCGTCTCGAGAGCTCCCCCGAGGATGGGGCCCACGCCGGGGATGAGCGATAGACCGCCCGCGATGACGGCCACCATCGCTTGCTGATCGGCCTGGCTCGTGATGTCGAAGCCATTCTCGGCGAGCTGTCCGGCAGCCGAGATCCCCGATGCCACACGCCCCTGCGTCACGTCGACTCCGGTCGCCTGCTGGATGTAAGCGGCACCGTCAGCGGACGCGGACGTTTTGATGTTGCTCGTGAGCTGGGTGGTGAAGCTTGCGGTGTCGCCCAGTCTCATGAGGGCTACTGTAGCAGAGCTCTTGTCAGTCGTCGCCGCTGACCGCGGCGCGCGCCAGAAACATCATGCCGCCAAGCATGCAGAGGTAGGGGTGATCGAAGAGGAACGCCCACACGGCAAAGACTCCGGCCGCGATGTATTGCAGATAGGCGTACGCCTTCTCACGTTCCAGGGCCCCAGCCTCCACCCTGATTACCCTGCGGCGGCGCTTGCGGCGGTCCCGCGACGAGTTGCGGCGCCGCAGAACTCGGAACTGGTCCCTTGGTGCGGCTCATGAATTCGCGCCCGAGATCGAGAGCCTTGTCAGCGAGACCCACCACCTTGTCGCGCACATCGGGCTTATTCATCATCTCGGCGACGATGCCGTGCAAGGAGGGGCCGCCGGTATCCTTGTCGAGGGCCCACGTGAAATTGTCCCCGATGGGAACTCGTTGCCACGGAAGCATGTCTTCCGGCTTCGGCGTCTCGTCTGGCTTCGGTGGCTCCTCTTCTTCGGGATCCTTGAATGACTCGGCGACACGCGCGCCGGTTGCGCGGAAGGTGCGCCCGAGGTTGGCGAACTGCTCGAGGACGCCGAGCGCTTCGGTAAGCTGACCCATAGCGGCCTGACCGACAGCACCGGGAGCCGGTGGTGGAGGAGCCGCAACCGCCGGAGGAGCCCCCATATGCGTTGGTTTCTGAATCACCCCCCACTCAACGAGCTTCTGAAGCACCGCCATCGCCGTCTGGTCAGGTCCGGATGGGGCTGGGGCCGGTGCGGGCGGAGCGCCAACGAAAGCGGGCATCGGAGTGGGTGCGGGCGTCTCGGGCTTGGTGATCACCTGCTGAAGCTGGCCCGAGAGGTAACCGATCTGCTGTTGCAGGCTGCTGATGAGGGCCACGACGCCGGGGTCTGTGCCCGGAGGGAGAGCGGCAAGAGGAGGAGGCGCCGCGACGGGAGCCGGTGGAGGCGGAGCAGGCGCCGGTTGCTGGGGCGGAGGACCCCAGCCCCACGGAGGCATCTGCGGCATCATCTGTGGTTGCTGCTGACCCATCCACGGAGGTACTTGCGGAGCGCCCATCATCCCGCCGTAGGGACTGGGCATCATCGCCGCGATCTCGGAGTGGCTCGGCAGCGAAAGATAGCCCTGTGTCAGCGTTCCACCCTTCGCCTTGATGTAAAACCGAACCTGATATTTGGCGGGTCCGCCTCCGGATGCCTTGTGAAAATTGTTGATGATGTATTGACGTAGAGCGTTACCACCGCTCATGACATCGCCCGGCTGGGGCGCCGCAGATGGACCGTTGAAGCTACCGAGACTCTGTGGAGTGGGGGCAACCCGAGAGATATGGATTCCGTAACCGTCGGCTCCCCTACCAGGGAGCTCGTATTTGAGCATCCCATCCTCGGTCGCGTCGACCTCTAGAATTTCATTCCAGAGCAGATCTGCCTCACCGCCAGCGTTCTCCCACGAACGCTTCTCCTTGACGACTTTGCCGTTTTTCCGAGGAGGCGACGAAGCCGGCGGAGGCGGAGCGTTTTCTTGGTCGCTCATGAGGCTTTCCTTTTTTTCTTCTCGTTGCAGGCTCGGTAGCCGAGCGGAGGGGCGTCGTAGTAGGTGCGATCGTAGGTGACTTCTTTCGGAAACGGCTCTCCGCACTCAGCGCACCGGCCGACATCTTCGCCACGATCGACGAAGTGCACCACGATCACGGCGACAGTACCGGCGCCGCCGCAATCACCGGGCTCCCCACCGCCTGCGATAGGATGTTCGTCATCATGTTCCAGAAGGGAGCTCGCTGATCGCAGATGAACGGGAAGAGCGCATCGAAAGTCGCCGTGAACCCGAACTCGATCGTGCGCGTCGCTGACGTCGCGTCGTTGCTCGTCGAGTCCGACGTCAGCGTCACCCCGAGCAGTGCCATCATCTGCGGATCCGGAGGCGGCGCGGACAGCGTTCCCGCAAGCTGCAGAGGGGTCCTACCCGCAGCGTTGACCCTGTAGGCGACCGTGCAATGTCCGGGAAGAATCATGCTGCAAGCCTAGCTCAGGCTGTCGGCTGAGGCGAGGCTCCGTTCGCTTGCTCGGCTTCCTCTTCCTCTTCGGGTCCCTGGTGCTCTCCCGCTTCGATGCCTTTGATGGCGTCGGCGAGGCTCGTCGTCGGAGGCAGACCGCGCAGGTAGTCGAGCACGACATCGACCTCGTCGTCGTTCTCAGTGAACGCGTCGAAGTCGTCCCGGATCTCCTTGGCCACCGCCTTGGCGAAGCTCTCGGGATCGGCGATCGTCTTGATGACCATCGAAGGGGTGTCGCGGCGCAGGGTCCAGATGACGAAGATACCTGCCTTCGCCTGCATCGCTTTCGTCTCGGCGGCGCTCATGTTGGGGCGAGCCACCGGCGCGCCGTAGATGCGTACGTCGGCATCGCCGTCGTCGGCCGAGATGTAGATGACCGTGTGGCCGGCGAAGACCTGAGAGGCCGCGCCCTTGTGCACCGCCCACGTGGAGCTGCGCAGGTCGACGAAAGTTTCGGTCTGAGGCAGCTTGGCGAGAGCTTCGACGTCGACGCCCGACATGGCGAGGATTTGCTGGCCGATGTTCATGGCGGCAGGCTGGGGAGCGGGTTGAGTCATTTGGGATCCTCTGATATGATTTCGTCCATAAGTTTGTTAGCCAGCTCGTGAGCCTTTTGGGCTGCCGGGCTGCTTCTGGTTCGAGATAGGTTCAACAGTGCAACCGGCTCTCCATATGCTTTCATCACTTTCATGAAAGCAACCGAAAACACTTCGCTCGTAGAAGCTTCTCGGAGAGCGGTCATGGTTGCGACCATGCTCTCAACTTCGGCATCTGAACTCATTCTTTTTTCTCCTCAACCGGAGAAGGAGCCGCCGGTTTTAGCTGTATTTTGTCGGTCAGCTTGAAAAGCGCTCGCCTGATCCCAGAGGCTACGACGAGTTGTTCGAATTGGGTCTCCAACGCAGAAAGACGTCTCTCCGTTGCATAGGTTCTCCTGAACCGCATGAACTCCTTTCTGGAGAGTTCCGCTGGAATTTCTTCAGGCAATGGAGAGGCTACGCCTAGCTCACGTAGACTACGTACGATCGCTTCTACTGTAGCGGACACCAATCCCTTGCTGAAGTACTCCTCCAGTACGGAAGACAAGGAGGGCGACTGTTTCATCAACTCTTCTACCTTTTTCGATAGAAAGTCGATCTGCTCTCGCTGTTGTTGGATCAACTGTGTAACCGGATCGCTTTGCTTGAGAACTGGAGGCATAGGCGGTATCTGCGGCAGTGGGTACGGGTGTGGAAGTTTGGTGTCCAGCACCAAATAACCTTGTGTTATGGTCCCACCATGGCCCTTCAGATAAAATCTGACTAGAAATTTTTGAGGCAGAGTTGCGTCCCTCATAAAATTGTCGAGAATGTACTGCCTTAGTAAGTTGCCAGCGGTTGCACCACCGTACGGCGCTACAGTAGCACCATCAATTGAACCAAAACTCATCTCTTGAGGCGCTACGCGCTTGAAATGGATGCCGTAACCTGCCGCTCCAACTCCTCTTCCGTCTGGAGATTTGTCTGCGTCCAAGATCTCTTCCCATAACAGATCGGCGTCGGAACCGGCGTTGACCCATAGCTTTTTTACTTCAGCGCTCATTTCGGATCCTCTAGGGTCTTACCCTCGGTAATGGTGTCAGGCTCGTCTTCGAAGGCGAGCAGGTAACGTAAAGCAGACTGCAGACCGGGGAGCTTGGACTCCGCCTCTGCCCGGGGGAGGTCGAGTGCGGGCATCGCCTTCTCTGCGATGTCGAGCAGAGCATCGATAACCACGGGGTTGGTGACGTCAAACTTTAGGCGGGCGCGGGTCACTTGACCTTGTACTTCTTGTTCTCGCGGATGGAGTAGTATTCATCCACCCCGATCACTACGTGGTCCAGGTAAGTCAAGGACGCGTACGATTTCGCCGCCTCCTCGATAGAGGCGTGCAGGTCCCTGTCTGCCTTGGAAGGACTGCATTTCGAGCTGGGATGATTATGGGCACACATGAAATGTGCACCTCCCGGCGTCATCAGCGCCGCCCGCATCACTTCCTCGATCCCGACGCCGACGCTCGATCGTTCGCCGCGACCGACCTCCGTCACTGACCGGAGCTTGAAATGCAAATCGGTAACGACCACGAGGAAGACCTCCTGATCGTACTTGCGCACCTCTGGCGAAAGCAGTCGGTAGATTTTCTCTGTCGTATCGACGGGGCCGATCTTGTCGCCGAAGGCTACCCACTGCGCGTAGGCGTCAGGGGGGATTTCGACGTGCATGGGGCGGGGGGCTTCGGCTAGAGATTCGTTGGCTTCGTGAGGAAGGTGGTGTGTTGATTGGCGTGCGCGGTAGTGCTCCTGAGCAACCTCTTTCGCCTTCTCGAGAGAGTTCTCTCGTCCAAGTATCGTCACCTTGATCGGTGCCCTCTCCGTAGAATGAAATTCGACCCTGAATTTCTTCCCGGACAATCGCTGTATGTAGTATGCCTCGTGCGGATGATCTGTAGGCGCGTGATAGATCGCTGATTTGCTTGATTTATAGAGCTCACTCCATTGCAATTTGCCGTCAGCCTCACAAGCCGTCGTCGGCACACTCGGCGGATGCCGATGCGCACATTTGTCGTCCCCGCAGCACTCCTTCGCCTCCTCCGCCGCCACCGCCGGCACCACCCCCTCGTCCAGATACCTCTGCGCCGCCCCGAAAGCACCCCCCAGGAAATCCTGGTGCCCCAGATCGACGTACTCCCCGCGTCCCCTCCACCAGAGGTGGTGGCCTCGCTTCATCGGCACGACGTCGAAATGACCCCGCGGCGTGTCCGCATGCCAGTGGCCATCGCGGCGCTGGGACCACTTGAGGCTCCCTCCGGGGCCGGTCGATTCGAAGGCGGCGGCGTGGGCTTGAAGCGTCATGGGGATCTCCTTGCGCTTGAGTCTACCTCAGCGCCTGCCTGCCATCACCACCCTGCCTCATACACTCCTCCTCGTACTCCTTCTGCGCCTTCGGTTCCCTCTCCGAGTAGGAGCTCCACGGGATCTCGACGTAGACCGGGATCGACGTCTTCTCGTTGATGGCAGAGGCCATTTGCGCCCACGCCTTGCCGCGATCGAAGTCGGCCACGCGATAGAGAAGCGCAGCAAGAGGACGCCTCTCGGTGCTCCCGTCGGCGTTGACGAAGATGACAACTTTCATCGGGTGAATTTCCAGGGAGGCCACTCGCCATCGCGCTTTCCCTCGATGATGTAGTCCAAGATCGCCCGAACCTCAGGCTTACTGCGATCGGCGGCCGAGAGCTGATTCGCACCCACCAGCTTGCGCTCGATGACGATGCGGTTCGCTTTCACGGCTGCCTTCACACCGAGTTCCATCCCCCGGCTGATCCCGAAATCGTTGTAGACCACGGTGGCGTCGGCTTTTAGACCCCACTCGAGGCCGGCGGTGATGCCGCACATGCGCTCTTCGGGGATCGTGTCGTCGAGCACCTGGGTGTAGAGGAGGTGGGACGCGAACGGAGCTTCTCCGCGACGGAGGCAGTCGAGCATGCAGAGGCGGGCGAAGATGACGTTGCGGGCGACGTCGCCAGCGAAGGGGGTCTCGAGGATGACGCACTTCACTGTTGCTCTCCGCTTCGAGCCCGAGCCGCTCTCCACCCCTTTGTCTGACGTCGTTCTTCCTCGGTGAGCGATCGGCCGGGACCCGTAGCCGGTTCGAGCTCATCGTCGACCTCCCCAAGAGCCTGAATGTGCTCCTCGAGCAAGACAGAAATGCGCCTCGCCACCCGCGATCGTACGACCTCGTTCTCGAGAAGCTGAGCGGTGATCCGAGACGCCTCGGTGAGAAAGACGCGATCCACCGCCTCGCGGATAGGACTCTTGGAGGTTAGACCACGAATCTTTCCGAGCAGAAAACGGATCATCGAAAACTCCTCTTTCCTTTTTCGGTGTACCCCGACAATTCTGGGCACATCCAGAACACGCCGGGTGTCCCCGACCCACTGCGCTACCAACTGACGTATTTCCTCGTCGGTCATGGCTTAGCGCCGCCCCGGCTTGAGCACATCCGGAACCCCATTCCCTCCGCGCATCGCTGCCGCCGCCATCTGCTGCATGGCCTGCGCTTGCTGGGCCTGAACGATCTGCTCGGCGGTGATGCCGCTCCGGACGATGAGCAGCTTCCAGCGGTTCTCATCGACAGGGTAGATGTTGCCGCCCTTCCAGAACTCCGTGGGCTTGCCGAAGCGCATCGCGGCGCTCTGGAGTACGTTCGCCTTCTTAGTGACTGCGCCGTTGACGGCGAGCATCTCCGCGTCGGAGTCGACGAGCACGACCACGACGGCGGATTCCTTGTCGGCTTCGAGCGCTTGAATGAACTCGTCGGCGTTGGCGCAGAGGGTGTTTTTGGGGCGGATGGTGATCATGACTACTCTGCCGCTTGCTCCGAAGCGACAGGCGCACTTTCGGTCGCGGGAGCCGCCGTCTTCTTCTTGGCAGCCCTCGGTTTCTTCGCCGCCTTCGGCTTCGATTTCGCCTTCACGACCTTCGCCGGCTTCCGCTTCTTCGCTACCGGCTTCTTCTTCGCCTTCGCCGGAGCCGCCTTCTTCGTCACCTTCTTGCCCGAGCAAACCTTCTTGTACGCGTCCACCAGCTCCTCGGACGGCGCAATGGCCCCCCGCTCGATGTTCGAGATGTGGGGTTGCGTGTAGCCGATCTTGTCGGCGAGCTGACGCTGGTTCATCCCGCTGCGCTCGCGCATCCGTTTGCAGGCGGCGCCAGGTAGTCGCTTGGACGGCTTGAGCAGGCGCGGAGGGCCGGCGCGCTTTCGGCCGGGCTTGCCCTTCGGGGTCTTCTTCGTTTTTTTAGCAGCCATTTCGTGTCTCCTTTTGAGATTCGTAGCCTAACTTGATTGCCTCAAGCGTCAAGCAGGATGTGCTTCGGCGCCGACCAATTCGTCCCCCCACTGCGTCCACCCGGTCCTCGCTCGCCTGGCAAATAGCTCCGCGTACGGCCCCGGCGTCAACCTCTCCACCAGCTCGTAGAAAGCTTCCGGCTTCTCGGAGTGTTCTCCCGTCGGCGCCTCGAACACCGACCGAATCGACAGACACGCCGGCTTGAACCGACCCCGGCGCGCCACGATGCAGGTTTCGTGTGCCGCGCGCACGTAGCGACCCATCCCGAAGTGCTCCTTGCCGCTCGCCGTCATCTTGCGCCAGACGATCTCCGACTTCGGTTCGAACCCCCACGCCCGGACGACGGAGTACGCCTCTTCGACCTGCGAGCTGACGCGCCATAGCAAGAGGAGCGCGTCCGGCAGCATCGGCGGAAGCGGAAACTTGCGGATCTGGTCCAGCGAGAACACGCCGTAGTTTTTCTCGGCACCGCGCGAAGCGCCTGGCAATTTATCTCCGAACGACCACGGAGGATCAGCCACCAACACTCGGAACATCATTCGGGCTCCCACAAATCCGTCACCTTCCACCAAAGCCTCTGCCACCACGGCGCCCGCAGCACCCGCAAGAGATCGCGCATCTCCGTTATGGTGATGAAGTTAGCCTGCCTGGCTTCGACGATGAGCGACTGCTTGCCTCCAAGCTCGCCGTAGAATTGACTCTTGATCCAGTTCTGGCCGGGGCACATTTCGAGCAGATGCGCGAAGGCGGCGATGCGGGGACCCTCGAGACGGAGCAGTCTATTTTGCTCGATCTCGTTCATTGCCGCTTCGTCAGATGCCTGACGTACCGGGTCATCGCCGAGCTCATGACCTCGAAGGCCGTCGTGAAGCGTTCCACGGCGGCGGCCAAGCGCTCCCGCGAGAGCACCTCACGCTCCCTCAACGGATCGGGAGCGCTCGCAATTCTCTTCTGCGCGTCGGCTTCCGCCTCCGCCAACTTGGCGATCTCGGGCGCCGCGTGCTCGGCGCATAGCGCTCGGCCGGGTCGCACCGACACCCAGACGTGCTTGCCGGCTTCGACCTGCTTGACGTCGGGGCACTCGATGCAGTGAATCTTGAGCGGCGCTCCGACGATCCACCAGCCCGCGAAAGAAGACCACGGATCGAGCAGGTCTTCCATCAGGACGCGGGACTCTTCTTTTTTGGTTGCTCCTGCCATTTTCTCCTCCATTAGAGGATACGATCAACGAATGCGCTCACGCTCATGGCGGCCGACCATTCGTCAATCGTATCCAGTAGCGGGCCCGGGTAACGACCCCGGCTGCCTTCTCCACGTCGCGCGTCGAGAAGGTGTTCCCATGACGGCCCGCATGCGCGGCGCCTACGCGCCGCATCGATTCAGAATGGAGGCTTCTGCCCCCCGCTCCCGTTCTCCCCACCACTCAGAGCCGATCGACCCAAAGTAGCAGCGACGACGGCCGCGAACTCCTTACCTCCGCCGGGCATCGGGTTCGAAGAATGAAACACGCCGCCGCCAGAGAGGATCTGAACGCGCAGCCTCCACTTGCTGTCGAAAGCCTCGTACGTGAGAGACGTATCGACCTCGTTGCTGTCGATCCCAGCAAGCGTTACGAGATCCCTGCATCCGAGAGCACGCAACCGTTCCTCGGAGTACGGGGCGGCGTCCTTGCTGAAATAAAGCGGAGACACGTACGTTCGCCCGAGATCCGGCAGGTACAGGTGCACGAGCAGTTCGGGGCTGCCATTTTTGCTTCGCCCGAACTCGTGAGGGGCTCCTGTCGCGTCAGGTGTCACGGCCTTGGCTTTGTAGGTGCCTTCTTTGGGCTCGGTGGGTTTCGGGCCGAGCTCGGGAGGGCGCGGCGCTTGGGGGATCGGCGGTGTATTGCTCATCACATTTCTCCTTTATGCAACCTTCTCAACATTCTCTTCTTTGGGTGAGCGGACCTCGTTCAGTCGGATCTGCACCCGGTTGAACGCGTCCACCAGCCCCCGCGGGTACTCCTTGAGCCAGTCGCGGACCTGCTTCTCGTAGGCTTTGTCCGCGATCTCGGCGAGCATCGAGTCCAAGTCCTTTTTCATCTGACCGCCCCGAGCATCGTCTTCCTTGACGGCCTTCACGAACTCGTCCCAGCTCAAAGGGATCCGTTCCGGAAATAGCGTCGTACCGCGAGCCTTGGCGTCATAGGCCGGCGTCCGGCGCGTATAAATCCATCTCTCGCCCGTCGTGGTCGCCTTGACCGGCTTATTCTTCTCGCCCGCCAGCGTCACGTTCTCTCGCGCGAAGAGCACGTAGTCAGACCACCCGCGGAGCAGATGCGCCAACGGTTTGCGCGTGGCGAGCTCGAAGCGTTCGTAGCCTGGGCCCGTGGGATCCTCGAACTTCTTCACGTTGGCGTGCGAGATGAGGATGACGCCCTTACCCTTGAGCCAAACGCGCTCAAGCTGCGACAGCAGCCGCCGCCATTCGAGCACAGCGACGTCGTCACCCTTGTTGTAGCCCCCCTCGTACTTTGAGATCGTGCTCCCCGGAAAGAGTCGCGCGTAGCTCATCGACTCGAAGTCCGAGACCGCATCGAGCGCTACGTTGTCGCACTTGATCTCTCCGTTCTCGATCGCCACCAGCCACTCGTACGTCTCGTCCCAGCTCTCGATGAGAACGCGATCGACGTTGTACTTGAAGCTGCCCTTGTTCGCATCGAGAAAGAAGACGTTGGGGGCGCCTGCGGCGAACCCAGTCTTGCCGACCCCGTCAAATCCGTAGACGACGACGCGAGGAGGTCGGTCGACCTTGCCCTTGAGGATTCGGTTCATGTCAACGGCCATCGGTTTCTGCTCCAATCTTGTGCCACCCATTGCAGGGGACCATGAGTTCGCTGACGGCCGCATCTTCGCGTTGGGTAGATTCGTTTAGTAGTACGACGTCGCTTCTTCCGTTCTGCTCGAACCGAATCACCTTGTACCGTCTTCCACGAGGACTTACGTACACATCTCCTACATTCATCCCAGAAATTCCCTTTCATCCCCTTCGAATATCGCATCCATCTTCCCCGCCAACCGAAACGTTTTCGACGCCTTGCCCGTCGCCGGGTTCACAAGGTCAATTTCGAACTCCTTCTCGACGGCCTGGATGCCGCGCGTCGGATCCCCCCAGCGCGCGACCCAGCCGACGAGCATGGCGCGCTCGCGGTTCCAGTCGTACGGATCCTCTTTGTCCAACCGTTCGCACGCCTCATCCAAGCTCATGCCGAGCCGCAGCGCCTCGATGCCGCGATGCACGCTCGACCCCGACCGCAACGCATCCGGCTTCACGACGGGCCTAACACGCATCACGTAGCTGTACTGGTAGCGCCGGGGACACGCCCGGAAGCACCGCATGCTCGACTGCGTCACCAAAACGCGCTCGTCCTCGAAGACGTCCTCGAGTTCTTCGTGGTCGCGGTCGGCCTTCCGAAACAGCAACGGATCATCGATCGGAACGTCCCCGGCGCACGCCGAGAGGTAGTCGCACGATCGGTTCCACTGAAAGCAGGCGTCCGGATGTCGAGGGAACATGTTGAGGCGCCGAGCCTCGCGCATCGTTTGCGTCGTCTGCCAGACGTCCACGGCGCACTCGTGCTGCTCGTCGAAGAGGCGCACCGGGATCGCGCGCTGGTAGTAGGCGTCGGGCTCGGCCACGATCGCGGCGATGCAGCGCAGACCGTACTCCTCGGGAGTTTCGTCGCGGTCGCGCTGGTTGGCGTAGAGCTCGCCGGTTTTCTTTGTGTACTTGCGATTTTCGATGGGCGTCGCTTTGAGGGGGCGCAACAGAGGACGGCCTAAAATGTCGTAGCCTATTCCACCGATGTCCATGCCCATTTGAACCGCAGCTCGCCAGTAGACTCCAATCTGGACGTCCATCCTGAGCCGTTTGAAATACGTCCCACCAGGAGTCAAATCCTCGGAGGACGTTTTGGTTTCCAAAACGAGGAGAGTCATATTTGATTGCACACGATGAACTGTTTTTCGAAGTTCTCTGAGCTGACAGGGTAAATCTTCCCTTCAGCATCCTTCACGATCCAGTCGCCTTCGCCAGCAAGAACGTAAACGCCAGGCTTAGATGTTGGTATTTTGATCCCTAGCTTGTTTCCGTACGCGCTAATATTTCCAGACGCATCAAGATGCGCAATTTCTCCATTGGACAACCAAACAGACTCGCTCCAATTAGAACGAGTAAACTGAACGGCATCGACGTATACGGTTCGGCTTCGGAACCTCATTCCGCCGCCTCCTTCCCCTTCTCCTTGCGCCACTCCCCCGCCCTGATCCTCTTCGGAATCTCCGAAGGTGCCCCGTCCCAGTTGCCGCCACCCCAATTTTCTTCGACCCAGGCCGCAATCGCTTCCGCGACGTCCACCGTTTCCCCCATGATCGCCCGAGCCTTGCGCGCGTTCTTGCTCCGCTTCTTGCCCGGCACCCTCGGCGCCTGCTCGAGAAGCTTCCCCAGCGTCTTCTTGGCGACCTCGGGTTCCTCTCTAGCCAGCTTGTAGCCGTCGCTCGCCGTGATCTTGCCCGAATCGACCGCATGCCGCACCGCCGCGGGCGCATCGAGCAGCCGGAGCATGTTCTTGACGCTCGCGACGCTGATCCCGAAGAGCTGCGCCACCTCGTCTTCCCCGCGCCCCAGATCGATGAAGCGCTGCATCTTCTTGGCGCGACCCATCGGCGAATCGTCGGTCGCGTGCTCGTTGGCGCTGATGAGCGTCGCCATCAGGCGCACATCGCTGGCGCGCTTGAGCAAAACCGGCAGACGAAGGAGTTCGGCGCCTTGCTTCTTCAGGCGCTTGTTTGCCTCGCGGGCGGCTTTCGTGCGCTGGCGACCATCGACGATCTCGATCTTGCCCGACTCGGGATGCCGCCGACCGATGCACGCCTTGAGCACGCCAAGCGGCGTGCCGTCCGGGGCGTACATCATGTTGGCGACGAGCGATTCGCGGAAGTCGTTGTCGACGCGCTCGTCGTACAGGACCGATTTGTCGTCTTCGACGAGGATCACGTCCTCTGGATCGAAGTAGTAGAGGTCTGTCTTGCCTTTGTTACCGAGGGAGTCGCGGGAGGCTTTAGGCATGAGAACCTTTCTTGCTTGATTTTTTCGCACGCTTCTTAGGCGCCTGCGTTCGCGCTACGTGCTGGTGGACGAGCCAGTCGATCACCATCCCAAGAGACACAGTCGCCGAAAGTCCAAATCGGTCGGCGATTTTGTTGGAGGTATCGACACTGATCTGACGAAGCACGTTCTTGGTTTCTCTCTTGAGAGAGGTCGACAGAAGAACCCGACCGTAGGAGCCCCTCGGCGGATGGTACGAGCATGCGACGGCGAAGAAGCGCTCGTCTTCGGGGAGCTCGGCGAGCTTGGCCTCCAAGATGGAGCCGAGATCCATCGACTTCATTTTTTGTCTGCCTTGCGTCGCTTTTCAGCGAGCCATTTCTGAAATTCAGCCTCAGTGAGCTTCGTGGGTTGCGACCTCATCCACTCCTCGAACTCTTCTTTGGTAGGCACCATCAGTCCCTCTGCACCACCCGAAACGACAACGCTTCCACGTCTTCAGGCGGCATCATCCGATACCACTCCCGGCTCTTCTCATTCCAAAGGAAGCCGGCGTCCTTCGCAATTTGTCTCTGGTCATAGCTGACAAGAGCCACAAATCTCTTCTTAGGACGAGCGGCCTTCCGAAACAAATCCGGCAGCGAGTGTCCAAGCTCATGGACGCGCGTCAGGATGCGCGCCATGTGGTCGACGTCGGTGAGCGCGCGATGCGCTGAAGAGACACCGAGGCCGTAGGCGAGCGCCAGGTGCACGAGGTGGTCTCCGCGGCCGACGCCGGGCCAATCGAAGTCAGTTTTGGTGCAGACCCACGTCATCGTCGTGAGCTGCCCCTGCGCCGCGCAGAACCCCCGGTCGAACTCCGCTCGGTGGGCTGCGACGACGTCTGCCTGCACCACCAACTCCGCGACCCGTCGCCAGACGACGATCGGGTGCTGCGCGAACTCGAGCGCCGCCGTCGGAATGCGGTTGTGTTTTTCAGCGTCATTGACTCTGCCGTCTTCCAGACGGACAAGCGACGCGTAGCTCTCGATGGGGCACGCGAGCTCAAGATCGTAGACGCAGACGGCGATCTCGATGATGCGGTCGACGGAACTGTCCAATCCGGTCGTTTCAAGATCGAGGAGGGCGGCGTACCTCATCGTCGTCGACCGTCGGCAAACGTTGGAAACAGATTGCGCAAGAAATTCAAGTCTCCACGTTCAGCAAATAATAAAATAAACGCCTCTAAATTCTTCACTGCCGACTCGAGTCGATCGAGTCGTTTTTCTACGTCGGCTACGGTTCGGCCCTTTTGCTCGCGCTGCAACAAGCGACGCAACCAAGTCTCCGGGCGAACCCCTTCTCTCTCCGCTTGCTCTCGAAGCCAAATAGCCTGCTCCGAGGAGAGACACACCATCTCGGTCGGGACACGCTTCTGTCCTCGCGCGGTCATCTCGCCACCAACCCCGCCCGCCTCTGCGCCATGTACCCAGGGTGCGCGATCCGGTCGCCGTACCACTGATCCGCCGGCCTCGCCGAGAAGCTTCGACTCAGATGCGGTGGTACGGCCTGGCCATCCTTTACGTACCAGTCGATCGCCTTCTGGTCTCTTGCCGTCAGCTCCGCGACAAACTCCTCCGCCTCGCTCTGAAGTTGCGCCGATCCGCAGACGAAGCCATCGTCACGGACGACCTTGAACGGCGGCAACAGATAGCGCGCCGTGTGCCAGCAGTCATTGCAGAGCGGACGCCCGAGCGAGTCGCAACAGATTTCGTCGCGCTTGCAGTCGGCGCAGGGACCGTCGCAGGGAGCGTAGGCGCTCACGATTGGACCTTTCGGCCCGTCTTCCCGTCCGCCATCCACCACCTCCACTCAACGTCGAGCAACTTAGCGCTCGCCGATTGCCTCGTCAATAAGATTGTGTTACGTTTTTGACGAATGAAGAAAGAGCCCATGATTTACGTGGCCGTACGCCTACCCCCGCCGCTCCTCGAGCGGCTCCTGAAGAGGGCCAGACGGCAGGGAAAGAACTTGAGCACCGTCCTAAGGGCGCTGATCCAGGAGCACGCATGAAGAGCAACGGCTACGCCGCCGACACCTCTGTCAGCGAAGAAAAGACGCGCGCCGAGATCGAAACGATCCTCGGTCGTCACGGTGCCACACATCGCGCCGTCGCCACGGACGAAGACGCGCACCTTGCGCAGATCGCTTTCGTGATCCGCGGCCGACGCTACCGGCTCGATGTGCCGCTGCCTGTCTCGGTGTGCGAATCAGGCAAGGAGCCTCGCGGTTGGTGGGTGTGGGATCACGATCGACGCCAGCAATGGCTAAGCAAGCAAAACGCCCAGGAGCGGCGCGCCCGATGGCGTGCCGTGCTGCTCATGCTCAAGGCAAAGCTCGAGTGGGTGCGTCTCGGGGCGAGCAGCGTCGAGAAAGAGTTTCTCGCCGACATGGTGCTTGCTAACGGTGCGACGATGCACGTCGCGGTCGCACAGGCCATCAAGCATGGTCTCGAGACAGGGAAGGCGCCGATGTTGGCGCTGCCGGAGTCCACATGATCGTCGAGACCGCCATCGTCTGCGTCACGGCGATCGTTGTCGCGAGCCTCGGCGCCGCTGCGCGCATCGTGCGACTAGAGAACGAACACGCTGCGCAAGTTACGCGCCTGGAGAACGAGCATAATTTGGCGACACTACCGAAACCGAAGTTGACCAAAGAAGTTTTCGAAGAAAAACGCAGGATCCTGACCGAGCAAAGAAGGCTCTGGTTTGAGAGTTGGCAGATGGCGAACAAGGTCAGAAAAGAGGGCGGAGATGGCGCCCCTGCCGCAGATGCGCAAGCTCGCCTAGCCTGGTCTCACATAGAGAGGCTTGATGGCGAGCTTCTCAAATTGGTCGAATCTCTTCCATGAAGATCACCTGCGACGCCCCCGGCTGCATCCGCGGCCTCGTCCACCACGAAGCGTGGGCGGATCCGTGTAAGTTCTGCGGCGGACGTGGGTTCATCACGCTCGCGGAGCTCTGTCGGCGCCTCGGAGAGAACGAGTCGACGGTGAGGAAACTTTTGAGGCCGCACCGGAAGATGCGGGTGAAGACGGCGGCGAGGCTGCTGGAGAAAATACATGGGCTCATCGAAAGTGCTTGAACGGTTCGCGTCTGAGCTGGAATCGGAGCTGAGTCATTTTGAGACGTGGCCGAACTCCTCAGACGAGGAACGCACCATCTCGAGCGCTGCTTTCAAGATCATTCGTTCTTGCGCAGACGCCGCTATAAGAGCGGCAACCCCCACCGGAAAGAAGCACAAGTGGTGCGGTGGATCTACATGTGTCTCGTGCCTCCAGAGTAGAAGCCAAGCGAAACCAGGGGCATGTCCGCGCTACCCTGTAACCAAGTCATCGAGAGACCAAAGCGCCATCGCCCGAAAGCGAGAAGCTGCGATGACGCCCGAACAGCGAAGCGAACGTAGTCGTAGAGGGCATCTGACCAGGCACTCAAAATGAGCTCATTGCCTCTCTTTGAAAAAACCGCCCTCACCCAAGCGCCTCCCCCGAAGTCGCTCCGCCCCTACCAGTCGCGCGCGATCATCAACATCCGGGCGCTTGTTATGCAGGGCAAGCGCCGCATCCTCTGCGTAGCGCCTACCGGTGCCGGCAAACTATTCGTGACGGCGACCATCATCAAGTCGGCAACGCTCCCGGTGCTCTTCGTCGCGCATCGCAAGGAAATTCTGGATCAGTGTGCAAGCCAGCTCGCCGACCAAGGCATCACCAACATCGGCGTCATCCGCGCCAACGACGAGCGCTTCAATCCGTACGCGTCGGTGCAGATCGGCTCCATTTCGACGCTCGCCAGACGTGACCGACCGTTTCTCGGAAAAGAAGTCATCGTCATCATCGACGAAGCGCACCGCGCGGCCAGCGACAGCTACCGCGATCTGCTCGCCGCCTACGACAACCCCATCGTCCTCGGCTTCACCGCCACCCCCGTCCGCCTCGACGGCCGCCCCCTCGGCGGCGATCTCTTCGAAGAGATCGTCATCATCGCGACCTACGAGGAGCTTCTCAAGCGACGCGACTGGCTTGTGGCCCCGGACGTTTTTGCTGGCCGTGAAAAAGTAGACGTATCTCGCGTCCGAAAGTCCGGCGCCGACTTCGACGAAACCGAGCTCGCGCAGGTGATGCACACCGATAGGCTCGAGGGCAACATTGTCGAGCACTGGCTGGCGCTCGCGCATAGGCACCCCGTGTTTCTCAACTCCGTCAGGGTTCCGCAAAAGTTCACCGAGGGCGAGCGACGCCGCACCATCTTGTTCGCCGTCAACATCGAGCACTCGATGTCGCTCGCCGCACGCTTCGAGAAAGCCGGTGTCAGGGTGGCTCACCTCGACGGCAAGACACCCGAAAATGAAAGGGAGAACATCTTCCGAGACCTCGCGTCTGGGCAGCTCGAGGTCGTCACCAACTGTCAGGTAGCCGTCGAGGGCCTGGACATCCCCGAGATCAAGTGCGTCATCCACGCACGGCCGACCCATAGCCAGACCATGTTCAGGCAAACCACCGGACGCTGCATGCGTCCCTGGAACGATGTGACCCCACTTCTTCTCGACCACGCCGGCAACTTCGACCGCCTCGGCTGCCCCTTTGAAGATCTCGCGTGGTCTCTCAAGGAGAAGGCGAGACGCTTTACTTCGAAAATGCCGATGCGTCTCTGCCCAGCGTGCTTTGCGTACGTAGAGGCCGCACGCACCATCTGCCCGTTCTGCGGCGCCGAGCTCAAGGCCGTCGAGGGTCGGGAACTGCCGCAAGAGACGCTCGAGATCTTGCAGGAGCGTCAGACCGAGCCGGAGGCGCTGCAGTGGGCGTTTTTCTGGCGGCAGGTCGTCAAGGCGAAGCAGTTTGGGTTCAAGCCTGGTTTTGCGTCTGCAATTTTTCGTGAGCACTACGGAAAATGGCCTCCGCGGCACTGGTCCGAGAAGATCAAGGCGGACTTCTCGGTCGATCCGATGTGGCAGGCGGCGCTGGAGCGGAGGCTAGAGAGGAAGGCGCAGAGAGAGGAGAGGGAGCGGCAGGAAGAGCAGGCTCTGTCAGAAGAGGAGTCAGCCATGGAGGCAACGATCGAGGCCATGGATTCGGATGAAGTGCAAGAGGATGACGAGTCGTTTGGGGACTGGTTGAAGGAGCAAGGGATCGAATGAATCTCAACGATCGTCCACTTCTGTCGTTACTGCACGAACATGGGGCCAAGTTATGGATGGCGACTTACGCCAAATCACAATCAGATCAGTTGGCGAGTGAGTCTATCATTCGGTTGATGTATGACAGCGGATTTCACACGACCGCGTACGACAAATCCAGAGGCATCCATAGGCCGTCTCCGGAACTTCTTTACGCCCTGCAGTTCTCGGCCAAATGGGTTGATGGTGGATGTCGAATTATTCAAGCTGACGAGAAATATTTCTCAGCTATGGCTCAAACAAAGTTGAACCAAGACGCATCAGAGGACCTCCATATTCCATATCCTGCCTGGATAATGAAGCTACCGGAAGGCCTTATGGTAGGAGGCGACGGGTGCCGATATGAGTTAGCCTGCTTCTGTCAAATGGAAGGACTCAAGGCTAGCGCCATTCAAAGACAAGCGGATGGATCTATCGACATCATACCCGTCGACTCCACCGAACCTGGTGTTCAGTTTGGGAATAAACATTCGTTCATTTCACTCATGGGCAGACTAAATGGTGAGCCCATGAACCTATGGGATAACTGGCCAGAAAGTTTGGCTGATTCTCTGTTCTCCAACCACGACTGGACCACCCATCTTATTTCAGCTTCACCTGAAATTGAAATAAACGATTCTGACAAACGAATACGAGAGATGGTCAAACGAGCTTGCGTTGGTCTTCTGTACACGATGCAACACACAAACAACTGGCGCTTCGGTTCGACATTGAACCGAGCCGGCAAGAGAATAGGTCGAGAGCCGCCGTCGCATAGAGCTATCGTGATCGGTAAGCCTATTTCTGTAGACGTCTCACAATCGGTGAGAGACGACTCCCGCACTGGTCGTCATGGATCTCCTACAGTCCAGACGCTTGTGCGTGGACACATCAAGAGGCAGGTGATCGGTGTAGGAAGAACAGGGCGCAAGGTGATTTGGGTGGAACCATATTGGAGAGGTCCCGAGGACGCACCTATCCTGGCCAGACCTTATGCAGTGGGTACATCTAAATGAGAAAATGGTACCATAATTGGTGGACCACTCCGATGTGGCACTGGACTCATTTCCTCGTTCTTTCGATCTTCATCTTGCTGCCATGGCCTGTCGTAGTGCGTGACTGCCTTCACCCATGATCCTAGAAACCATCAAGCTCCAGATCGTGACCTTCCGGTCGTGGATGTTTACGTCCGCCGCCAACGACAACGGGGGACGGAGGATCAAATGATAGAAGAGAAGCCGGTCGTCGTCCTCCGAAGAGGCAAGAAACGATGGATCCTGCAGTCTGAATACGGATTCGTTTCGCGATTCTACGGAAAAAATCTAGCTCCCTACACGTTCGACTCCGCAGCAAAGGCTAGAGCCTATCTGCTCAGGAACTTCCATCCATCCACGAAACTTCGCTTCGAAGGCAAATGGGTAGCCATCGATCGTAAGATCGTCCCCCTGATCAAGGCGACGTGGGCGATCGGTCTTCGCACCGAGCTGTCGTGCCAGAATCAGTCGCCACCCAACCCGTACGAAGGTGGAAAACTTTCGGGCCGATGGATGATGGTCAAGCTTCCGAGTCGAGACGCTATTCGGTGGCTCTCGATCGTTCGGCCGACGGAAAAAGAGCTTCTTCATCCGAGCCAATGGGCGTTCAGCGCCTACCCCAACTTCGGACCCACGATCGACTTTCCGATCTTCATCTATTTTCGATGGAGTCTTATTCCGCGCGTCCTCGCTTCTCTCCGGTCCGCATGATCCTAGAAACCCTCGAACTCCAACCCGCCCTCCTCCTCCTCGCCCCGCAGCGCATCCCCGACCTCCGCCTGTTCCGCCGCAACATCCTCAAAGTCAGCATCGGAGCCAGAAAAATAAGAGCCGGCATCAAAGGCCAAGCCGATCTCTACGGCTTCTGGCGAGGCGGCGTCGCCATCGAACTCGAGCTCAAGTCCGCTCGCGGCCATCTGAACGAGGATCAAAGAAAATGGGCTCGCTTCTGTGAAGCGTGGGGCGTGCAGTATCTGGTGCTCAAGGCCGAGAAGAGCGAGAGCGTCGTCGAGACGGTGGAGAGGTGGTGTCGGGAGATTGAGGTGTTGAGGCCATGAACGACGAAGAACGATGCGTTTACTGCGAGCGTTTGCTGACGGAAGAAACCGGCAAGCACCGCGATCATCTGATCCCCAAAAGCCGAGGCGGATCAGACGACGTAGAAAATTGCGTAGTCGCATGCGCGACTTGCAACATGAACAAGCGAGACAAGACGCCCAGCGAATGGCATCCGACTGGACTTCCATCGTGGGTCTACGAGAAGGAAATCAAGCTGGCCATCAAGTATCGAATGCCAGCACGCGGCGTCAAGAAAATCATTGGCTACGGACTGCTCGTCACTCGAACACCCATCTGTCTAGAATTTCACCATGGAATATGCGGTCGCCCGGCCGAGTGTGAGGTTCGTGTTGGTGGATCTTGGGGCGCAAAGTGTTTTCAATGCGCCAAAATGTACAAATTTCGAAATGGGCTCACCGCTCAGAGAAGAGCGGTGCACGTCTTGGTGCAGTTGCGTGATGGAACGCTGAGTCGTGAGCACGAGAAGACGATCTGTACTCTTGCGCGAGCCGGCGGCGTCTCCGTCGAGGAGTACCTGTCCCTGGCTGCTCAGATGGTCGATGGTGGAAAGTCAGTTCGAGCCCACCTGAAGGAGACCTTCCCCGACTTACGGCTGAGCGTGTGGGAGTCTATGTAGGTCCACCGCAAGTCTCCGCGAACCGGATCCTGTCCTTGTCCCAGCCCTGCTCGGTCGCCCACGCGCGTGGGTCGTCCCCGTCCATGGCGACCTTCTGGAGCGTTTTCCAGTCGTCCTTGGCCCTGGCCAGCTCCCCCGGACTGGCGGTCCTCTCCGAGCCCCACCCGCGCGCCTTCGCTCTCTTCTCGTGCAGTTCCGTTGCGTCTTTTCCGTTCTGAGCGGGTGTGGCGCGTGTGGCGGAAGCCTCCGCCACACGTTCTCCATTATCTTTTCCATGACTTAGGTCACGTGTGGCGCGTGTGGCGGACTCGGAATTCGCCACACCCCCGTGTGGCGCGTGTGGCGCGCCCACTAGGGGGGTACGGGGGGATTTTTGATCGCCCATCACACACATCTCCCGATCGGTAGACGGGTAGTGTCGGAGCGCCTTGGGGTTGATGCGGTCCACTTTTATGTAAGAATTCTTCTCACAATAGAAGACAGCCTCCTCGGTTCTCTCCCGGCTACAACCGCCCAGCTCGTCAGTCATGCGCGTTCGGAGGTCCCTGGTCCCAATCCCAGGCGTCTGGGTGATGATGCGAAGGCACACATCCCGGTCCCTCGCACGCTGTTGCTCTCTGGCGCTCAGGGTTGCGTTCTTCTTCTGGGTGGTGGCCTCTTCTTCCTGCCGGCGCTCCTCCTCCTTCTGGAGCTTCTTTTGCTCCTTGACACGGCTCGTCTTTTCGATCTCGGTCATGACGGAGGAGCCCCCGTCACGGGACGGCTCGTATCGGTACCCGGTGAAGTGCATCGGACTCCACCTCGCCCCCGTAGCTCGCCCTTTGGCGGTCGCGAAGACGACGCTGTCACCAACTCCCTCGACGAACGTGCCCGGGACCCGAGACAAGACGCTGACGCTGTCCGCGCTGTACTCGATCTCGCCGCTCTCCTTGCCGAGACCCACGAGCGCATCGGGGCTTGTGATGCGACGGTCGACGATTTCTTTTCCGTTGAAGCTTCCTTGAAGCTCGGCGCTGAGCATCATCGGCCAGAGGCCGTACTTGTCTCGCGCGATCGAGGCGACAATGAGGATAGAGATGTTGAAGCTCGTCGCTGCTTCACGCAAAGCGTACGCCGCTCGCCCGATGCGCTCGCGCAGATCGAGCGTCTTGTACTTACCGTCTTCGCTCTCCTCGGGTCCTACGATTTGCAGGTAATCGAGAACGATCAGGAGCGGCCTGGATCCAGGGCCGTTCTGCTCTGGGTACTTCTCGCGCATCGCAGTCGCGAGCAGACGGATCTTGCTCGCGGGCCAGCTCATGGGGTTTCGGTTGATGGGATGCAGCGGTAGGTTCTTCTGGATGATCTCGAGAGCGGCTCCACGCGCGTACGCGAGAGTTTTTTCGTCGGCCTGACCGGTGTAGAGATCGCTCCATTTTGCCTTGGCATGCTCGGCGACGACGCGCAGATCGAACTGCAAGTCGTCCATCTCGAGACCCACGTACGCAACCGGTACATCCTGCTCGGCGGAGTGCTTGCACACCTGAAGGACGAGCGCTGTTTTACCGCTGCCCGTCGTGGAGCAAATGACGTGCAATCCTGGCCACAAGCCGCCGCCGAAATGAGGATTGAGTAAGTCCCACGGCAGAGGAACCGGTGTCTCTACGCCGTTCGCGCGACGTTCAGCACGGATCACCGAATCGGCGAGACGCTCTCCGAGCGGCGGAAGCCACTCTTCTGAGTACGATTTTTCAGGAGCCGGAGGCGAAGGCGCAGGTAAGTTGAGGTTGAAGCGGTCGCTGATTTCGCTGACGGCTTCTCGAGGCGCAACACGATGCACCTCCGCCACGAGATCCACGTTGGATCGGAAACCGTTCCGACCTCGGTCCTTACATCGGTTGTGGTGGCACTTGAGACCGCGGTTCAGAACCGCTACGCCGCTCGTCTCGCCGCAGCCAGGGCAGACGATCTCACCGCCTGCGTTGTAGAGTCCAAGCCACTCGACCACGGTCTGCGGGTCGACGGCGTTGACGATGTCGAACGGCGATCCGGGGTTGCGTGGCGCCGTCAGGACGTTGGTGGTCGATCGAGGCCGAATCCCGAAGGAACTCTCGATGGCGGTGCGACCGTTGGCGTCTGCGGCATCCCAGAGGGTACGTGCAAGCTCGATGATCTTCTCGAGAGGGACACGCGTCGGGTTTTCTGGAGTGACAATCGCCGTCCTTCGATGCGGCCTCTCCGCCGAGTCGCCCGTCCCCTTCTTCTTCAGCGTCCCGCACGCCGGCAAAATCCTCTTGGCATCGAAGAGCTTCTCGTCGACCGAGACCTCGGCGGTGTTGAAGAGGTGCGCCAGGCCCGTCAAGAGGCCCGCGAGCGCGTTTTTCGAAACGTCGTCGGCCGGGATGGCGTCGAGCGCGATGTGAATCTGCCGACCGTTGCCCGAGTGCAGGTATGCGAGCGACGACTCGCCGAGGTGATGTGCGAGGTAGTTCCAGGCGTTGCCTGCGACGCGCACCGAGCGCTGCATCTCCTCTTCGGTGGCCGACGTCGCCGAGGGTCGCTTGACGTCGAAGTCGACGGCGAGAATGAGGCGTGCCTCGACGTCGGAGTCCGTCGTGCCGTGACTCTTGGGGATGTCGTACCAGCGCCCGGGGGACGCGTGGCGCGTCTCGACCCCCGCGCGGAGGCGCGCCGGCATGAGGTAGATGCCGTGCGCGAGCCATTGGTCGGCGTCCGCGCAGAGCGCGACGGCTTCGTCGGCGTTGCGGGCGTGCGCCGCCTTGGAGCGGTCGTAGGCGTCGTTGGCGTAGCGTTTGACGCCGAGCGCCTGAAACTCGAAGATCGCTTCGGGGCCGACGAAGGCGAGCTGTCGACGCAGATTCGCCGAGAGGCCTTCGGCCTGGGCTATGAGGAGACGCTCTTCGAGCGAGGACGTCTCTGATTTTTTTTGGGCAACGAGCTCCCAGAATTGCTGAGGAGGAAGGGGCTCGAAGCCGTCGGGGGACATCATACAGATCTCCGAGAACGTTTACGCCATCGAATACGTTGGCGGCATTCTTTGCATCGAGATCCGCCAGCTTCCGGCTCCGCCATACCGCACGCTAAACACAATCCAGACCGTCTTCTAAAATCTCTTCGTCTGGCTTCACGCTCTCTTGCCTTAGGCAACCTTATCGATCGATGCAGAGCGCAGTATCCTCCGATCGCGTCCGGAGCGCCGCAGCTTTCACATAGACCCAGAGATCGTCGCTCTGCGCGTATATTTTTGACACGGTCTCCAGTTTTTTTTATGCAACCCTTCTCACATGGTTCTGGTTTCCCGCAAAAAATACAGAGACCCGCGTCACGACGACGAGATCGGGCTAGATTGGTTCTCTCTCGATGCTTCTCTAGACATGCGTCGCATCGGTGAACCAACGATGGTCTGCCACACACTGGACACGGCTGCGGTTCTTCTGCGTCGCGAATAAGTCTTTGCTCTTCGAGCTGCTCTTCAAATGTTATCGGTCTGATTAGGTCTATAAATCCACGGTCGGATCCTCTCGCAATAAGGACAGCGAATGAGGTGGCCACAGGGCGTACGGGCATCACCGTGCGAGGGCTCCCAGCACGAGCACCTCACGACGACGCGCGAGCTGGTGGCCTTTGGCGCAGGAGCCGCTGACTAGCTCCGCCATCCGCTCGGACTCCGGGAGAGAGGCGCAGTCCGATTCGCTCTGCAGAGCCAGACGAAGCCACACACGCGCGGCTTGGTCTGGATCGCAGGCTACTTTTTCGGGGACACCACCGACTTGCCACGGCCCGAGCGACTTGCCGCCATCGCCCTCAGCGCACGGATCGAGCTGAAGGCCGCTTTCGTGTACCGCGTAGACCACCATCCGCGCCGCCCACTCCCGCGTCGGCGCCGTACGGACGATCGCTCGCGCGACTGCGGGTGCACCCTGTTTTTTGTCCCATCGGTAGGCAGCGGAACGAGGGTCACCGGGACGACCCGGTACCGTCGACATCATCCGAAGAACCTCGGTCTCGGTTACCGGAGACTCTTCGGCGGCGACGAGCGTGGGCCACAGAAAAATAAATATAAAAACGATTTTCATGGGCTATCTCCTAGGTCGATTCCAAGAGAATCCGCTGCGACGCGCCAGAGTCGAGCCCGAGCCCAGTCGCACGGCCTCTTGAAGCAGGGTCTGGCTCCGGTCTGCAGAAAGTTTTTGTATTTCTGCAAGGTTTTGACGCGAACGCGACGCGCCGTCTGCCTCTTTTCGAAGCTACGGTCTTCGCGTCGGTTGACATAGTGGCGACATCGAGAAGAGTCGCAGTCGTGACATTTTCTCTGGACTCCCATTTCCTTCACGGGCACCCAGTGCCAGGTGGTGCGCACGAGAGGACGGTGGGCGAGCTGTGCGGCGCTGGCGAAGGTGAGGACGACACCGACGCGGAGCTCGTAGGGATCGAAACTCACGACGGCACCGCGCATAAAAAACCCCCGGTCAGCGCGGCGAAGCAACTGCCGGGGGTGCGCAGTCCGCCCAGGAATTCCTGGAGGATCTTGAAGTTCAGGCTAACTGTAAAAGCCATCACTGTCGAGCCTCGAGTGCACGGACCCAAAGAGGGCGTGAATCGACGGACGGCAGGCTCGCCAGCGTCTCCCTGAGACGCCGCTCTTGTTGTGCGCAACGCATGCAGAAGCCCGGGTTGCGGGCGTACGAGAAGTTGCAGACGATCTCTCGCGGCTGACGGCAGATCGGACACGTAATCCGGTAGGTTTTGCATCCCTTGCGGTTGCGACGAGGGGCGACAACGATGGGGCAGGTCATCGTCGGGTCTCCAGCGCTCTAACCCAGAGCGGACGGGAGTCGACCTTCGGAAGCTTCGCCAGCCGCTGGCGCTCGGCCTCCTCGATAAGTGAATTGGGCAGGTTCACGGTTTCGCCTCCGGCTGAACCCCAAACACTCGCTCCTCGGTCGGCGAGAAGACGATCTTCCCCGCATCGTCCTCAACGGCGTGGCCGGTCGCGAGGTGGTGGGCGCGGGCGCAGAACCAGGTGCAGAAAGGGACTTTGATCGGGAAGACGCCGTTGACGGAGACGGTCCCACCAGCCTGCGCCACTAACTCCGCATGCTTACGGTCAGAATTTCGAATCTTCTCGACCTCGCTCTTCGTTGGTTTCCTGCCCAACTTCGCCGCGAGCGCCTCTTCCAGCGTCACATCGTCCCAGCTCCAGAAACGAAAGGCCGTCCGCCTCCCGCAACGGTGACATGCATCCATACCTTCGCCGCCTTTTTTTTTTGCTCTTGCGCAAGAGCGCAGGGGGAGTAAGTTACATGCAACGAATGGCATCGGCAAGCGAAAGAATGGCGAGGTTCCGTCGGAGGCGGCCTCCGTTCACCTTCCACATGGAGCCCACCTTGCGAAAGAAGCTCGACAAGCTCGCCAAGAAGTGGAAGACGACGAAGGCGGGGGCGCTCGGAAGGCTCATCGAGGAGGCGGCATGACGGATCGAGCCACTTGCCTCTGCGTCCAAGAGGAACATCCAGGCAAGCAGGATGTGGGCTACCACACACCCGAGACCTACGTGAAGACGGGCGAAACCGTCTGTCGCATTTGTTGCGGCTCCGGAGTGAGTCCCAGAGCAAAGCAAGATGAGCGATGAGTCTCTCCACCGAAGAACAACGCGCTCTCCGCCGCCTCGTCCGCGCCCTCGAAGACCTCAACGATCTCGGCGCCGAGTCGGTGGGCCGCATCGCCGACCACGTAGGCAAGCACGGTGTCGAAGATTCGGCGGTGCTGGACGCCTTAGCGGTTGAGTGTCTGCGTGTCGTCGTGGATTCGTTCCGATGAATAAGTGTCCTCGCTGCGGCTATGTCGACCGACCTCCCGACGATCCCATGCGGACCGTACGCGTCAGCAAGCTCGAGATGCAGGCTCTCATCGAGAGCGAGACGGCCAGACCGAGCGAGCCGCCGACGGTACCCGACAAAAGGCGCGAACTCATCGAGTCGACGGACACGGATCCCGAAATCACGACCGGAACGGAACGGCTCCACATAGCGATCGGTGTCGTGATCACGGTCGCAGTTGTGGTGTTTGGAATTTTTATTGCTTGGACTGTGAGTTGGAGATAGGTATGCCGGTCGACGATCTCGAACGCCACGGCCGCAGTTCGCTGCTGGACATCATCCGGTCGCAGCGACTCGAGATTGCCAGGCACGAGCGCGACTTCAACGAGCAGGCTAAGACGCTGCGGATCGTGCAGGCGCGGTGCACGGAGCTCTTGCTCGAGAACCGAGAGCTGCGGGCAAACGACCTGCTACCGCACTGGACATGCGCGAGCTGCGGGGCGTTCAACGGCGAAGCGAAGGAGAAACTCTCGGCGTGTCGGTGTTGCGGCACTGCATGCGCGCGCTAATGCTCAGGTGTCAATGTTGCGGCTTCCGGAGCCGGCAACATCGATTCTTTCGGCAATGGGCTAGCGGTTGGGTCTGTCTATCGACCGCGGCGTGCGCGCGCCGCAAACGCAGGATCACCGCTTTGCTGTTCGTCTCTCGAGCTTGCGAACCTTCTCCGTGAGTTCCCTATTCGCCCTTGTCAGCAAAACGATCTCGTGATCGCGCTGACCTAGCAAATCACGTAGCTCCATCCCTTCACACAACCGTTTCGCCTCGATCTCTTCGCAGCGGCGCTGCCACTCGTTCACCGCGCCTGCGAATCCGTCCCTCTGTAGGGTGAGCTGCTCTATGGCTGTCGCGAGCCCGATCATGCTGCAAGCTTACGCTTTCCAGGCTAAAAAAGCTCATGGACGAAGCCGCTTTGCACGCGATGCTGCGGGAGTACCTCGAAGGGGACGCGCGCAAAGAGAACCGCGAGCTCCGTAGGGATCTCTCCACGCTCGCTGAGCGCATCGCGCGCCTGGAGGCCCTACAGGGCGTGCAGCAGCAGGAGCTCACCGACACGCAACGTCTTCGATTGCCTCCGCCAGGTTGGGCACCCCCTTCGGCGCCACCTCGGAAGAACAGTCATTCCGCTTTCCCTAGAATTGTCGCCCACTTGCTCGATCCGAAGGTGCTTGTTCTGATCGGTGGACTCATCGGCTGGCTCTCCCACCACTTCGTCAAGTAGACTTCCGGCATGGCCGCTGCACGCAAGAACATCGTTCCGCTCGATCCGTCCACCGTTCCGTTGCCCCAGTCGATGGGCTTCGTTCGAAGCGTCGTCGTGCGGCGGCGGGCCGAAAAACAGAAGAAGCAGCGTCGGAACCCCTCCTGAGGTAGCCTTCAGGTGATGGCCGGCGTCGCTCGCGAGTGCCCCATCCTCATCGGCGCACGGCCGGCGTGGGGGGTCGATTGCCTCTCGCCTATGTCCGCGTCGACAGCGAAAGCTTTCGCCGACGCCGGATGCGTCTACGTCGGTCGCTACATCGAGAATCTGACGACGACGGAGCGCGATGGGATCTGGGACGCGGGCCTGGGCATCTGGTGCCTCACCGAGGCCCTGAGCGGTCCCCTGAGCGCGTCGGCAGGCGACGCTCATGCGTCGGCAGTCGCCTCGAAGGCGATGAATCTGGGGGTGCCTCCACGGGTTCACCAGACGGCCGATCTCGAGGCCGCTCAAGGCGCTCCCGACGACGTCTACGCGTGCATGGACCACTTCAGCGCGGGCCTGGTACACGGCGGCTGGCAGTGCGCGCTCTACGTCGGGGCGTGGCCGGTTCTGTCCGCGGTTCAGATCTATGATCTGCCGAACGTGAACTTCTACATCCACGCGGGGAGCACGGGGCTCCCCGAGCCGATCGTGGGCTACGGGATGTGGCAGATCCCGCCGCTCGATCGCGTCGTACTCGGCCAGCGCGTGGACTACTCCACCGTGGGGCGCGACGGCCGTGGGCGCGGACCGACGATGTGGTGGGCGGCGTGATGGCGGCTTCGGGCGGCGAGTGGGACGCGACGTGGCCGGGCGCAGAGCCTGCGGCGAAGGAGACTCCGATGGAGGCCGAGCATGAAACCCCCACCGAGTCGCCCGAGGCCCGGCGCCGGCTTGCTTCGTCATTCGACAGCCTCGTCGAGAGCAACCTGAAGCTGACGAGCGCGGTCGATGGTTTGGTGGGGGTCCTGCAAAGCCAAATGCGCTACCAGACCATCGCCGTCGGGTTGATGGCCGTCATGTTCGCGCTCGCTATGCTACGCTAGAGGCAATGAACATCCTCGTGACCGGCGGCGCCGGCTACATCGGCGGATACGTCGTTCGAAAGTTGCGCGCGGAAGGCCACGACGTTGTTGTTGTGGACGATCTGTCGAACTCGACAGAGCGAACATTCGATTTGGTGTACCGAAGCTGCGACAACGTCCGGGATGAAGTCGATGTGCTCATCCATCTCGCCGGCAGCATTTGCGTCGGCGGCGATCCGCGAGAACTATGGGATAACAACGTCGGTGTTGCGATCGGAATGCTTCGAAATGTGAAGGCGAAGAAGGTAATTGTTGCGTCGAGCGCTGCAGTCTACGAAGGCAGCCCGCACGATCTCTGCGAGGAGCACCTCACCATCCCGGAGAGCGTCTACGGACGTACCAAGCTTGCTCTCGAGCAACTTGTATCGGATCTGCACCCGGGCGCAGTCGCGCTACGTCTCTTCAACGTCGCTGGCGGACGCGAACGTCACAAGCGCGAGACCCACATCTTGCCGCTCGCTTTGCGAGCGACGGAAGAGAAACCTCTTACGCTTCACGGAAACGTTCTTTCGATGATGCGCGACTTCGTGCACGTCGAGGACGTCGCCAACGCATTCGTCCAGGCAATAGAGTGGCCTGCGGGGGCTTACAACATCGGCACTGGTTTCCAGACGAGTGTGCGAGAGCTCCTGCGCTGCATCGAAACCGTTGCGGGGCCACATTGCATGACTTCCGGGCCGGCCCGAGAGGGCGACGCCTTCAGGCTCGTCGCCAACATCGAGAAGGCGCAAGCCCGAGGCTGGCAGCCGAAGCACGACCTCGAGTCCATCGTCCGAAGCGCCTGGGAAAACGAGAAGCCTCAGGTGTAGGTGAACCCAGCACCGAGAATGGCGCCCCCGTTGGGTCCCACCACCGACGCGAGCCCGTTCCCTGTCGCCGCACCGATCGCCACTCCCGTCGTCGCTACGATCGAGGTGTCGCTGTTGATGGCGAACGTCGCGGCCGGGACTCCACCCAGAACGACCTGGTAGGCCTTGGTGAAGCGCGTTCCCGTGAGGGTCACCGAGGTCCCGCCCGTGTGGCTTCCGCTTGACGTCGAGAGACTTGTCAGCGTCGTCTGCGATTGGTTGAGTAGCGCCGCTGCCGCTAGATGGCCGGCGTTGAAGCACTGGCCGAAGTAGCTTGGGTGCGTACCGTCGACATAGAGGACCGTGTTGGAAGCCGCCGCCAGGGGCCCCATCACCGGATCGCCTCCCATGTCGATGAGGTAGTTGATCCCGATCGATCCAAAGTTCGCGCGCAGCCACGTGTTGTAGGCGAGCCTCTGGGTCTCGAACCCTGACGTCGTACGAGGCCAGAGAGTCCAACCGATGACGATGTCCGCCCCATGCGCGACCACATCGCTTACGTACGTGGTGATCCGGCTCTCCACGTCTGAAGCGGTGCCACCCGCCGTGATGTCGTTGCCGCCCCCCGCAATCGAGACGTAGGCGAGCTGGCCAGCGGCGTGAGCTGAGGTGATGTTGGGGTACACGTTTGTCGGCAGATTGGTGATCATCTGCGCGAGCGTTTCGCCGTTCGTGGCGACGTTGATGAAGCTGTTGCCGGGAGGGAAGTTGAGCGAAGCGAGGTACGGGTAGCTCGTCACCGGCGAAGTGTTGAAGCCGACCGTGATCGAGTCGCCGTCGGTGATGAGTAGGAAGGTGGTTTCTCCCCAGACAGACGGCGTCGGAACCGTTCCAAAATTGAAGGCCGCCGAGGCGAAGTAGTTGGTGCCGTTCCAGTAGAGGTTGACACAGTCCTCCGCGCCGGGCGTCTTCGAGAGAGTCGGCGGGACACTCCCCTGCCACTTGATGCCCGCGGGCCAAGTCACCGTTCTAGAGCCGGTGCCGTCCTGGACGAGGCGAAGCGTTGCGATGCAGACCCCGCTCGGGTTGCTCCCGAAGCTGAGCGTGCAGTTGGCGGTCAGCGTGATGGACTGCTGCTGCGCGATGGACCACTGAATCGTAGCGGAAGCACCGCTATTTCCGTTGGAGAACTCCTGGTTTCCGGTCATCGTCTTCGCCGAGAGAACATTCAAATTCCCAGCGTTGAGATCCTCCGTCAGTCCGTTGAGGCGAAGGAATCGGTTCACGTGTTCTGCCCGTAGAGAACAGAACTAGCGGCGAGAGCCTTGAATGCGCAACCGATCGTCTGCCAGGCGCCTTCGGCGGGCGGCGTCGTGATGGTGACCGATCCGGTTCCTGTTTTGATTTGGTACTGAGCTAGATCGATGATCTGGTCGTCGAAGAGCAGAAGGAAGCCGGTGCCTGGGGTGCTTCCACCCGCTCCTCCACCAGGTCCCGCAACGCTTGTCCACCCGAGGACGAGGCCCCCTGGAGACGTCGTCGTCACCGAGACGGTAGGTGTCGAGCTCGCGCTCGCAGACGCGAATTGAACATCATCGAGAGGATCTGAATCTTTTTGTATCCCGGCCCACTGCGAGACGTGCATCGAGTTGCAGACGGGGGAACCCGCCCCGGTTGCGGTCATGCTCACTTCGTTGCCGGAGGCCGAAGCGAGCGAATTGAAGACGTACCAAACCGCCGTCGTGTAGAGCTGGAAGACGGAAAAAACCTTCGCCGCGTGCCACGTGTTGCCGGCTGTATCGGTGGGCGTATTGAACGAGCTGCTACTGTTCCAGGTGGCACCGACGCAGATGAGAAGGCTCCCCTCTGCGATCGGTTCGGTGAACGTCTGAACCTGCGTGGTCGGTGTGTTCTGCGACGCTCCCGCCGATCCGAAGCTTTGTACGAGCGAAATCGACATGGGCCACCATCACGCATTGATCCCGTAGAAGATGGGATCGAGCGGCGTCGTCGATGCGCTTGCCTTGAGGACAGAAGGTGACAGTCTGGGCGAGTAACGCCATGGCACATTCGGCCGAGAGCTCCCGTTGGCGAGCGTGCCGTTGACCGACCAGCGGGTGCCGGAGATGGGATCGCGTGGTCCCGAAGGTGCATCGCTCAAGGGCAGCATTCCAATCGCGCCCGGCCATAGAGGAGAGCGCTGACGTGCCTGCAGGACGATCTCGCGTGACGTGAGCACTCGGCTGTAGACGATCATGTCGGCGATTTGCCCATTGAACGCATCGGTGACGGTTGCCTGAAAGTTGCCGCAACAAAGTGTGTTGCTCGTGGCGTCGCTGGCCGCCGCGCAAGATCCCTGAAACGTGACGTTCCCTGAGGATGTGCCCGAGTAGCCCGCGGTCAGGGTGGCACTGCTTGTGACGGCGATGTACGTCCACTGGTTGTCTACGAGCGCGTTACTGAACGCTTGTACGTTGACCGCGTTCGATACTTCGGGCGTGCTCGAGAATCCGGGAAGCGAGAGCTGGACGTTGTTGCTTCCCAAATCGGTGACGCGCCAGATGTACGTTCCGGCACCCACGAACACCTTGAGGTTGACCCAGCAGATGATCGTGAAATTGAGCTGTGTGAGCCGGGGACCCGTCCACGACAAGGCGGCTGCCGTGGAGGTGCTGAAATCGACCGATCCGCCGTATTGCCCCAGATCGAGCATTCAGACGATCTGTGGGTTGAGCGGCTGGTAGTTGAATAGAAAATTTCCGGCGGTCGCGTCGAGGGCTGCGCCGGTGTTGTTGAAGAGGATGATACCCCACTTCTGGTACTGCATGAGCGACCCAACCACACTCGTCACGTCGATGACGCGCGGATCGGGGGTCTGCGCGTTGGCCGAGACGTAGACGGTGTCGAGGAGGACGAGATTGCTCTGCAGGACGGGCGTGAAGCTCGCGTTGCTTCCCGAAGCGCCGGAGCTGAAGTTGGTCCCGTCGTAACCGTAGAAGTAGAGGCTCGCGGTGCCGGTGGCCGAAACGCCGGAGGCCCCCGTCTTGATCTTCCACAAAAGAAATGCGGCCCACATGAGCGTGGACGTGTTGTCAATTGAGGCGCTCTGCTGGTAGCTTCCGTTGCCGAGGCTCGCCGCCGTGATCGTGAAGGCGGTCGTAGAGCCGTAGAGGGGTTTGACGGTGGAAGACATTTTACGTCACCGACCACAAATGCACGCTTACGAGCTCATCTCCTGGCTCAGCAACATTTCCACCGATCTGCACCTTCACGGCCTTGATGTTCGAATCAGGCCATGCGGCGAGATATGCGACGCACGCTCGGACGGCGCTCTCGATCTGTGCATCGTAGCGAGCAGGCACATGCGCCGGCCGAGCCGGCGCGGAGGGGTTGCCCGGAGCCAGCCTCGACTTTTCCAGGTAGTCCTGCTCGGCTGACCTTCGCTCTGCATGTTGGGCGCTGAGTATCGCGCGCAGGCTTTTCTCGAAGTTGGGACCCACTTCGATGCGGTCGATGGTGTATGCGTAGCTCATGGTTTCACCCGAAATTGAGGCCGTAGGACGCGTAGTAGTTGGTCCCGTTGTAGTAGATGCTCACGATATCGACGGCCGCAGCGGCGGTCGAGAGCACGGGTGCCGCGCTGCCCACCCATTTCACGGTCGCAGGCCACGCCACAGTGCGCGTCCCGGTGCCGTCTTGGATCAGGCGCAAGACGAAGTTTCCTGGACCGTTGGGCGCCGTGAAGGTGAACGTGCAGTTGGCGGTGAGTGTGATTTTCTGCTTCTGCCCGGCGAGGAAGCTGATGGTCGCGGCGGCTCCGGAGTTACCGTTATCGAATTCGGCGTTGTAGGTCACCGTCTTCGATCCGAGGATGTTGAAATTCTCGGCGTTCAGGTCGTTGATGAGACCGAAGAGGGCTTGGAAGAAGTTGGCGAGGGCCATCTTATGCGTTCGGCGTCACGACGTAGCGGACGACGCAGAAGCCTGCGCCCGCGGCCGGAGCCCCTCCAACAGTGACCTGGATCGTAGCGGATGGCGTGAAGACGGTGTCCTGCGGCACCGAGTAAAGGCCCGCGGCCTGCGGGTTGTTGTTCGCCGTCGTCATGAGCAGGTTCGCTGTCGATGAGTTGCCGACCGCGATGGTGCCGCCCGCGCTGTAAGGCGTCACGACGTTAACTTGCGTCTCGATGACGATCGCGTTGTTCGGAAGCGTTGTCGCCGAGTTCTGCGTCGCGGAGTTGGTGATCGCGAAGCGGATCTCGAGTACGGCGGCGGCGCTAGGAGCGGCTCCCGTGGCGCCGGTTGTGCCGGTCGGTCCGGTCGACCCCGTGGGACCCGTGCTGCCAGTAGGTCCCGTAACGCCGGATGCTCCGGTGGGCCCGGTTCCGATCGCACCTGTGGCGCCGGTCGGTCCTGTGACTCCGCTTGCCCCGGTAGGACCCGTTCCGATGGCGCCGGTCGGTCCTGTGGTTCCTGTCGGCCCCGTCGGACCGGTGCCAAGAGCGCCCGTAGGCCCCGTGGGTCCCGTGCTTCCCGTCGGACCCGTTCCTAGAGCCCCGGTGGGTCCCGTGGGCCCAGTGACACCTGAGGCGCCCGTGGGGCCTGTACCGAGCGCGCCCGTAGGTCCTGTCGTCCCTGTGGGTCCGGTTCCAAGAGCTCCCGTCGGTCCCGTCGGCCCCGTCACACCGGAAGCACCCGTGGGTCCGGTTCCGACGGCTCCAGTAGGTCCGGTGGTGCCCGTCGCACCCGTCGGCCCTGTACCGAGTGCGCCGGTCGGTCCCGTTGGTCCTGTGTTTCCTGTGGGTCCAGTCCCTAGAGCGCCGGTGGGTCCCGTCGTTCCGGTCGGACCTGTTCCGAGAGCTCCCGTAGGGCCTGTACTGCCCGTCGGGCCCGTAACACCACTGGCACCCGTCGGGCCCGTTCCGACGGCGCCTGTTGCACCCGTCGGGCCCGTAGCGCCTGTGTTTGCGGCAGCACCCTGAGGGCCCGTAAAACCCGTGGCGCCAGTCGGGCCCGTGACGCCCGAAGCGCCGGTGTTCCCCGTGGGTCCAGTCCCGAGCGCGCCCGTTGGGCCGGTTGTTCCCGTAGGGCCTGTTGCGCCTGTCGATCCTGTGGGTCCCGTCCCCTGAGGACCGGTGAACCCTGTCGGTCCGGTTACGCCACTGGCGCCGGTTGGGCCGGTAAAACTTGCGCCGATTGTGCCTGTGGGACCGGTGAAACCTGTGGGACCTGTCGAGCCGGCGCCCGTGGGGCCAGTGAAACCAGTGGGACCTGAAGTGCCCGTGGGCCCCGTGCCTCCACTTCCGGTCGGACCCGTGTAGCCTGTGGGTCCCGTTCGGCCCGTGCTTCCGGTCGCGCCTGTGTTCCCGGTCGGACCGTTGGCAGGTCCCGTTGGTCCCGTCGCTCCGGTTCCGCTCGGTCCTCCTCCGTTGCCGCCGAGGCGAAGGAGGATGAGTCCCTCGAGTCGAGCGAGCTCCCCCGGTGTATTGCCCTGACCGATCATTTAGAACTGCTCGGTCACTTCGATTTGACAGCCGTGCTGCTGGATCACCAGCAGCGTCGAAGCGTCACCGAGCCCCACGGCGTTGAACTGCACTGGCGTGCCGACGGGAAAGATCACCGGCGCCGCGAGGTTGTAGTATTCGACGATGATCCCCCACGGCATCGAGGCGATCGACTCACCACCCGACGATGGGCAGAGCATCTGCGGGATCTGATAGTCAGTCGGCGTCGCGGCGCCACCATGACTCATGCTCATCGTGAAGAGATGGCCGTTGGTGGCGTCCGTGTTTGTCACGACGCCGGTGATGCGAACCGCAAGCTTACCGGTCAGTTTAGGCGTGATCGTGGCGCTGGCGATGATCTTGTTCGCTGCCGTCAGCGTGACGGGGGAGGCGCTCGCTTGCTCACCCCATGCGCTTGCCAGGAGGCCCCTGAGAGCTGCACCACCACCACCATTGGGCAGGAAGAAGAGGGAGCGCCTGTCCGCGCCGGGCCCGATGGGGTAGCTGCCTTTCAAGCGGTCACCTCTCCGTGGGGAGTCACGGATCAGTGTACGCGCATGGGCTCCCACCCACAACCTGACCGATTGACGATAGGTTACGCTGGCTTACGGTTTCCGTAGCTGAGCATTGACACGCGCCGGGTCGAAAAACGCCAGATGGGCGCTCGCATCGTTCACGCCGTAGCTCGCCACCAAGCGTTCGCCGTCGCGCGCCAGGCCGGCGCAGAACTCAATCCCCACGTGCTGAAAGTAGAAGGGATCGCTGATGGCTTCGACGTGGAAGTCCTTGGTGAATTTGACGAATCGATGCAGGTACACGCGCTCGGGGCGCCAGGCGACCTCGTGGGTCAGGCAGAGCCAGCCGTCGTCGTGGGGAATGACTTGAGAGCCGCCGCGGAGGTCTTTGAGGCACACCGGTGCGGGCTGCCGCGAGAGTTCGGCCGTCTTCTCGCCGTCGTGGGCGATACGAATGGTGGGGTCACACAAGTAAATGAAATGTCTAGGCCATCCGACGATCGGCATCCAATTCTTTTCGGTCGGACCTCGGTCCCGGATGGGTGTGAGAGTTGAGATTTCGAAGTCCTCATCGAGATCGGCGATCACCATCTCGCAGTTGCCGTTGGGGTTGTCGGCCAGATCGCGCACGGTAGCGGAAATGATAAGCCCAAATTCTGGTGAGTGCCAGAGTCGGCAGTCCTCGAAGCCTTCGACGGGGAAGGAGCTGCGAGGCAAATCCGTCTTGTCCTTGATGAGCGTGGATTTGACAACGTTCCACCGCTTGTCGAATTCGATGATGTAGTTTTTTGTCTTGATGATGTTTGAGTTGTCGACGGTCGGATACTGGCCCTCTCGCGTCACGGTGTAGTTGACGGTTCGAACGAGTACGAATCGATCGGTGATGCCGATACCGATCTCGGGCGCCGACACATACACCGACGGATTCATCGGATGCCATCCATCCGTCGGCCTCCAGTCGATCTCCTGCGTCGTCGCCCCAAACAGCTCCGCCGCCGACTTGGCGTAATGCGTAAAATTCCTTCGAGCCTCTTCCCGTACTCCATCGTTGGCATGCGTCGTCAGCTTCGCGCACGCTCGGTACCCCATCTCTCGCCGCCGAGGCGTCGCGTAGAAGCCGGAGATGCTCATCCCCTTGTCGGCCACCCAGTCATAGCTCTCTCGATCGACGAAGAGGAAGTCGCCTGGGAAGGGAAGGCGCGCGAGCTCCTCGTCGAACATGAAAGCGATCTCGTTTTTCGCCCGATCGCGGAAGTAGCACGCCAGCTCCCGCAGCGATTCTCCGCGCGACGGCCGGAAGTTGTAGGCTTCGAGCGCAGCCAGCACGAATTCGGCGGTGTTACCGAGATCCTTGTGGCAGAGGCAGATGCCGTAGAGCGAGAAGTAGGTCTCCTCGTCCCAGCCGCCGATCTCAACCCGACGCTTGTACCAGGGGAGCGCTTCCGCGGGCCGGCCCGTCTCGCGGTAGGTCTGCGCGAGGTAGAACATCGAGCGCACGCTGTTGGGGTTCTTCGCGAGGTCTTCGCTCAGAAGCCGGATGTCGCGCTCAGCTTTGTTACCCTTCGAGCCACCGTCGTCGCGGTCTTCAATGACGAGAGTTCGAAGCTGTTCCGGAGGAGGCCCGTCGATCGATACATACTCGTGGGTCGGGGCCTCGTAGTGCGCCTTCGTCGAGCGAGCGAGCAGGCGCGTGTTCCACCAGGACCGGAAGGGCGTGCGCTGCTCGACGTTGTAGGATCCAGCGGTGAGCTGGGAGCGGTCGAAAGCGTTGCCCGTGAGCTCCATGTCGGCGTCGAGAAAGAGGACGTAGTCCCAGCCAGGAGCGGCGCGCGCGAAGGTGAGAGCGGCGTTGCGAGCCTGGGAGAAGTTCTGAAACTCCGTTTTGCAGAGGCGACCTGGGATGTTGTGCTCCTTGAAGAAGTTGGTGATGAGGTCGGGTGTGCCGTCGGTGCTGCCGGTGTCGGCAATGACCCACGTGTCAATGAAGGGGAGTGCGGCGGTGAGACAACGGAGGATGATTTTGGCCTCATTTTTCACAATCATGTTGAGGCATACACGCGGCGCTCGTGGTGTGATAAGGGCTGCGTCTGATTTCAGCGCTTCTAGATATTTGCGCCTCATACATTCTGCCTTCTCGATGTAGATAATGCTGTCGTTGTGGTCGGCCTCGTACCAATCAAAGAGCGTCCCCGCCGCCTCCATCTGAGCCCACGTGTTGACCTCCCACGTCAGATGCTTCTGACGGCGGAAGGTGACGTGGTAGTCCTCGACGAGATCGGGGATGGAGCCGCGATCGGCGAGGAGGAAGCCGCCACAGAAGCGCCAATTGACACCGTCGTCGTTGGCGTGGTCGCCTTTCCTCCAGCAGCCCGGGGCGAGCACGCACTTCGGGGGTGGCGCCAGCGTCTTGAGCTTCGTGAGGAAGGCGGCGTGGTCTTTGACGATCTTGAGGATGCCGAAGTCGATCCAGGCGTAGTGGCTTGGAAAGTTTACGGGAGGGTGCTCGGCGTCATCTTTTGCGGCGGCGGCCAGGAGATCGAGCTTCGCGTGCTGGAGGAGAAGGAAGTCTTTTGTGTCCTTCTGAGGATCTCGGTGCTCAGGTAGTCCTGCCGGATGGTGACGAAAAGGCCAAAGTTGGCCGAGTTGCCTCTCGATGACGTGAACGTTTGATGGGAAGTCAGGCACATCCTCAGCGAAGCCTTCGTCGGCGAAGAGGGTGATAGGCAAACCGCTCGCCGCGAGCTCGCGAAAGTTCTGAAGCAGCTCCTCTTCGTCCACCTTGCGGTCGCGCAGCCGAAAAAATGCCGTGACGAACGTCACCGACGGCTTGCTGATCGGCAAGCTCACCGGAGCGATCCGTGACTCCGTGCGCCGCTGAGCCTCTCTATCCAACTGCGCCTTGCTCTTCTGCACCGCAAAAATCCAGTCATGCACCGCCTTCGGGTTCGCCTTCGTAATGATGCGCGTCAGCCCTGGCGCGGTGCTCCCAAAGAGGCCCGCTTCGTCGGCAAGGCGCATGACGTCATTTTCTGTGAACCACGACACCCCTGGGTATTGCCACTCCTTGAACACCTCTCCGTGCACCTGACTCCCCGGAGAGCCAAACGGGTTACCCTCAGCGAGCCGGATCGAAGCGACGAGCTTGCCGTCGGGCGCGAGCTGCTCTTTCGCGGCGACGAGGAAAGCCTTGAGCTGCGCGTAGGAGCAGTGGCTGAGGATGGAGTGCGAGAAGATGAAGTCGAACTTGTTTTCGGTGAGGTTGGCGCGAAAGTCTTCGCGCGTCTGCAGATGTGGCCTCTTGATGGCGATCGTTTGAGCTACCTCGGGTATTCTCCTCGATGCCATCCGGAGCCACACGTTAGGATCCACCCCCCAGTAATTGCCCTCGTCGAGGTACTGCATCACCGGGTAGCCGGCGATGAGTGCGCCGCACCCGATCTCGAGCACGCGATGCGTGGGGAGGCAGCCGATGCTTTTGAGCACCTCGAGCTGCGCGAGGCCCTCTTCGGGGGTGGTGGCGACGTAGCCAACGGCATCGGCGTTGTCGTCAGACGTAACAGGCAGAGGACGAATCATGCGCGCTCCAAAATCATCAAGCCGTTGTTGTTCCGATACCGATCCGTCTCCCGCCACTCCGGATGCTTGGCGAGAAACCGGTCGACCGCGCCGATGAGGCCCGGCTCGCTGCCGTCTTCGCCGCGCATCCCGAAGGTCTCGGTATCGTGCATGAGGATGTACTGACGAACTTTCGATGCGTGCATCTCGAGCTCCTGGCTTAGCTGCGCGCAAGTGTGGAGCGTGTCGATGAAGAGCAGATCGGTTGGCTGGATCGTGATCTCGAGATCGTTCGCCTGGTAGAAGCGCAGGTTGACGTCGACTTCGTTTGCAATTTTCAATAGGTCATCGCCGAAGCTTCGATTTGGATCGGGCCTTGGATCGTAACAACGCATGTTGTCAGGTCGAGCATGCGCAAGAGCCCAACTGCTACGACCCACACCGAACTCGGTCACGTGGTCACACTGCGCAGCGTAGGCGCGCAGCGTAGGCAGGTGCTCGTTGATGTCGCTCGGCGTGTCACGAAGCTGGATGTACTTGCGTTCGAGTGCGTCCAATTTGTCACCTCTTGCGATGGCTTCCGCGGAGCGCCGACACATGTAGCCGAGATAGGAATCCCACACGGCGCGCTCGCCGGCAGCGATAGCTGCGAGCTCGGGAACGTGACGGCTGCTGACGCTCTCGGCATGCCACACGCGGAGGTCATCGACGATGACGCCACGGCAGCCTAGATGCGTGAGGAACTGCCAGATCCAGTCGTCGCCATGGTAGATACGGAGCTCGGAGGGGATGGGGAAACACGACTCGACATCGACGCGATCGAGAGCGAAGAAGACGCCGGCTGAGTGGCCGGGACCGTATGGCGGCGGCGGCGCGCTTTCGGGTAGAGATGGTAAGACTGCGGAAAATTTACCTCGATACTGAATACCTCTGCCGAAATAGAACTCGCTCGCTCTCTTGACGGATTCGAATCTTGAGTAGAGAGCGTTTCCCCATTCAGGGGACACGACCGCATCCGCGTTCGCGATGACGAGAATTTCGGCATCGCTCTCCAGGAAGCGCGTCGCAAGCTGATTCCACGCCGGATTGACGTAGACGTTCTCGGGGTTGCGGATGACTTCGATCTTGTCCGCGAACTCTTCGAGCACGGCCTTACACTCGACGCTCGATCCGTTGTCGACGACGACGACGTCGACGAGAGGGTCGAGAAAGGAGGCGAGGGCATCGCGAAGGAGCTCGGCGCCTTCTCTGAAACAGGGGGTGCCGAGCATGATTCGCTTGCTCACGGGAGATTCCCCGGAAGCCTGAAGGTGAGGGCGCGCTCACGCAGTCGTCTCCCGTCGTCTGTAAACATGTAGTAGCCCTCTCCAAGGTTGTCGTGGCAACCGACGAGCCCGGCATCCTGAAGATCGATAGCGATGTCGATCGCACCTTCACCGATCGCGAAGATATCCTCCTCGGTGGCGCCCATACCGATGGCGTCGAGAACCTCTCTCATCATGCTCATCGGCAAGCCTCCTCCGCGCGCACAAGCTCCTCACCGAGCGAACACACTCCCGCTTCCACCGACTTACGCATGATGGCGCACGCCCTCCGCGCTACCGCCTTGTCGCCCGCCTCGAGCGCATGCGCGATGAGGTTCCGAAGTGGTTGCTCCGGCCGCTCGCGCACCAAAGTGTAGTTCGTGACCATCTCGGCGTAGTCGCCGACGTACCAATCGAAGAGCTCCGGCCGGCGGTAATAGACGATGGGGAAGAGCTGCTCGTCGGCGTGGCCGTAGCCTTCGCCGAGGCAGTCGCAAAACGCTTGCTCGATCTCGAGGCAAAACTGCCGCATGGCGTGAACGCTTCCGGTGAAGAAACCGGAGCACATCGAGCAGCCAGCCGCGCAGTGTTGGCACCCTCCTTCGCCGAAATGTGCGTGCCAGTTCTGCGCTCTCCCCTTGCTGATGTAGTCGATCCAGCACGTCGAGAATCCGTCGCGGTCCTGAGCAAGAGCGTTCTGGAAGTGCACCAGGTTCTTCCATCCCATGCGCTCGATGCAGACGTTGACCCACGCGAAATGGCTGGAGTCGAAAGCGTTTGCGTCGATCGCCAGTCGCAACATCGCGTATCGCGCCATACAGAAGAGGTAGTAGCTGGCGGTGTTGCGCGGATCGCGCGAGCAAGCCCCCTGACCACCTCGGTTCTCGATGATGCGCTGGCGAGCTCCCGAGAGCGGAAACGATTCGAAGTCGTATGGGATGACGAGCGTTCGGTTGCGCAGATGCTCTGGCCGCAGGCTCCATACCTTCTCCTCGAGCTCCGGATCGCAGAAGACGACGAGGTTGTTCGGCATCGCCAGCGTCGCGCGCCCGTGAACGTCGAGGTAATGCGAGGGCGGCCGAGAGCGCAGCTCGGGCGTCGCGTCCGTCTTGCCGGTGAGGTCGAAGTACCCGGTGACGAGGGTCCAGTTGTCGTTGCTCTTCGACTTGGGGAGCCTGGACGGATCGCGACAAACGATGCCGGTCCCTGACCAGTGCCCGCACTCGGTAACGTCGGCCTTGAACCGGTCGGGGATCTGGGACCAGCAGTTGTCGCGCATCGGCTTGAAGTACCAGATGTCGTCGAGGACGATGAGACCGTCGTATTTCTGATCGAGGAGCCAGCGGACGAGGGAGAGTTCGCGGGTACCCTCGTGGGGGTCGACGTCGATCAGGATGAGCGAGGAGCTGAGGAGTAGGTTTCGACACTCCTCACTCATCTGACCGTCGAAGAGATCGACGAGGCGATAGAAGACGTTGGTTGACGGTCGCTCGATCACCTTGCGAACGACATCGAAGGAGTGCGTTTCTCGGCCACCATAGGTGAGCGCCAACGCCGAATCGCCCAAGTGTGTCCCTATGTCGATGATGTGTCCCCCAACCTGAGTCGAAAGGTAGGCGAGCAACCAGTAGTGCTCATTTTTTGCCTGAAACACTGCAGGATCGCTCGCCATCGGAGCGAGCTCGGACAGATCGATAGCGTCGATCGCAGTACGAGAGAGAATCATCGAAGCTCCTCAGAGGCAGACGTAATTTGGGATCCCACACACGTGCTGCAACCCGGCCGTCGTGCAATCCATGCACTTCTGCCCGTTCTTACCGCACGCGGTGGTCATGTTGCCGGCGTAGCAGACGCCGCGATCGTCGAGGCAGCCGAGGCAGAAGGTGATGGCGTCGGTGGGGATGGCGGCGTCTACGGAGGCTTCAGGGGCTGCCGCTTCGACTACGGAGGCTTCGGCAGTGGAAGTTTCGGTATTTGCAGCGTCAGCGGTGGAAGCTTCGGAAGATGCGTCAGTAACGCCCCCCTCGACGGCAGCCTCGGGAGCATCGGCTTCGACTGCTGCCGCTTCCGGTTTCGTTTCAGCGCGCGCGCCTGCCTCCCTTGTCGGCTCCTGCTCCGCGGCGATCTGGGGGCCGCTATCGATCTGAGGGAGGTCTTCACCTTGGAGGGATAGACCGCAGCCTGTGAGAGCGAACGTGAACGCAATGAGTTTCATCTTTTTCCTGCATGCTTGAGGGCGAGAAAGAACGCAGCCAAAAGGCCCACGGTGACTCCGGCGGTAACAGCGACGAGCTTCCAGTCGGTGGTGGTGGGGTAGTCGCTGCTGTAGACGGCAGCGTTGGGGTCGGGTGCGTTGAGTGAATCGGTGATCACTGCGCGCGCGCTGGTGTCGCCCGCTGGCTCGTAAAGCGTGATCCCGGGAATACAGAGACCCGTTACGAGAGTGCCGTTACGGTAGGTCCAAGTATGGCGGTCGACTCTCGCGATATAGCCCTTCCCGGCGTAGTCGAGGGAGAACGTCTGACCGAAGGCGTAGTGGCTCACTTGGTGGAGCAAATCGATCGCCCACTGCGTCAGCGGAGGCGGGACCGTGCTCCGCATGATGCGGTATCCGGGAGGCGGCGGCGGGTTTTCGGGGCAGGTCATTGCCCAACCCATTTGAAAGACACCTCGACATCGAGGGCGCGCCATAGGTCGTCTAGCGCGTGATGACCTATACCCATGTGAGACGGGCGTAGCTCGTCGATGACAACCTCTCCGTCGACCGAAACTGTCCACGGTCCTTCACCGTCACCGTTGCGATCTTCGAACATAACTTTTTTCATGACTCTCTCGACGTAGCGCTGATTGCCTCAGCCGTCAACGGCTACGGCATCTTCTCCAGCCGCTTGACCATCTCCTCGTGGACCACTCCCGCCCGGCGCATCGCCTCCTGTTGAGGAGAATATGCGACCTGTCCGGCATAGTCGATTGCGTTACGCCATAGAATTTCTAGTGTAGCCTCCAAATCGTTGCCGGCTTCACGATTTTGCGCTGCCATCGCGACAACATCCGGATCGGTCACAAAGAGGGCGTAAGCGAGCGCTTCGCGGAAGGTGCGATCGGACTCTTCGAGCGAGACTTCGATGACGGAGGCTGGTTCGTTCTTCTGACGCATCATCTCTTGGAAACTATGGCACCGCGTTCCTGCCGAGTGTAGATGATGGCACAAGGAGCATGGTCCCCCCATACTTCCGTGCGTGCATTCGCAGATTTGAGAATTCATTTCAGCCTTTCAATGCCATAGATTCGGTGTGGCGAGCGTCATCGCATTGCAAGTGTTCCCCATCGGCCAGCTCCCCGCCCTCACGTGCCCGTCCGGATCCCAGCACGTACACGTCGAGGTACCGGCGCCATTGCAAACACCGCCGTAGCCGTCGGTGAGCGTGCATCCGGATCCGCAAGCGGTTGCTGCATCTGGCGGATTACAGTCCTGCCAGGTGCGGCCGAATCCGTTGTCGTGCGTCACGAGGGCGCAAGCGTCGACATCCGAAACACCGATCCCGGAGTCGAGCGCGGTCCCCGGAGGCGCCCCTTGGTCAACCAGCCGCGCAGAGTCAGGCCAAGGCGCAGACGAATCCCGAAGGCCGTCCGGTGTTGCGTCGGAGGCTAGCAAGCGATCGTGCTCGACATCAGTATCACTAGTCTGACGTTCATCGCCTGCGGCTTGGATTGCTTGTGCATCGTAGGGTTCCGTGAGGGCGACACCGAAAGGGGCGCCACCGCAGCCTGCGAGGAGAAAGAGAAGCGGGGTGGGTCTCATGGGAGATTGGACGGGATGGGGGCGGCGGTTATTCACTCGCGCGCATCATTGCGCCTCGATAAGTGCCTTGCGGCCGGAGGCGGTGAGAGAGAAGGTGGCACTCCGCGTATCGATCCACCCCTTCGCCTTCACGCGCTCCCACGCCTCCGTGTGAGCCTTCGTCGGGAAGAAAGCGAACGCCGGCCATCCGGCTCGCGCACCTTCGAGTACCCACCGCTCTAGCTCGGTCATCTTGTCTCCGGTTGCGCGCACGGGGTCTACTCCGTCTCCCGAGCCGCGTCGGGATACTGAGCGAGGTGGGCCCTCGCGAGACCAACCGTCACGATGCCTGCATCGCACTCGATTGCTGCCCGCACCACTTTCTCCGCGCTGGCGAGCCGGGCCTCAAGGTCGGCGACCGTCGCGAGTAGGCGCTTGATGACGTCGCGTGCGTTCTCTGGGTTTTGCAGGACGTACCACGCCCCCAGCACCCCGAGGGCGACCGTGCGCAATTGCTCCGCGTCGTACGGCTTGGGCTCGCTCACGCGCCACCGTCCTTGCCGAGCGCTTTTCCGATGGGGCATCCAGGTAGATGCGCCTGTCCGCGTGCAGGCTCGTAAATCTGTCCGGGCGTATCCCAACACCAGAGGCAACCGGCCTCGGAGCACCCGTGCATGCCGGCATCAGCGACCATCTCCAGCGCCTCCCGCAGCCGCTTGCACTCGGCCCTGGCTTTCTCAAGCTCGAGTTCCGCACGCCACAGACGAGAGCCGCGCGGTGGATCTCCTGACTCGAAGCTGTCCAGCGCCTTCTCGAGCGCGTCGGCGGTTAGAAGCTCCAGGCATGGCGGCCTCGTGCAATGCGAGTGATTGTCACGCACCTTCGCAATGAGCTCTCTCGGGTCGGTCGCCATCACTCGCCGCCCTTCTCGATGCGGAGCGCCCTTTCAAGGAAGTCCGTGTGGATGTTCCGTATCTCGCCACACAAGACGTGCACCGCCGCATCCCGATACGCCTCAACTCTGCCCGCTCGGTGCGCCGCGTCGACGGCCTCCTTGACCGAGCCGACCTTGCGCCGGCAGCACTCGCACAGCTTCTCTTCCCCCTCGGCCTTCGCGGGCGCCCCTGACACTGCCGGCGTCTCAGCCCGATTGAGCGCGTCTGCGATGCGTTGCGCTACGTCTGCCGAGTCCAGGAGACCGCAGAGGGTCTCACCGTTGTAGAGCGTTCGTCCGAGCTTGCGCCCGACGCGCCACCGATTGAGCTCCTGCGCGACCTTCGCGGGCGCGCAGTGATGCTCGAACCCTAGGCCGAGCCCCGGCTCCTTCGCCCGCATCGCATCCGCTTCGTAGGCAGCGTCCATTCCTGCCCGGAGCTTGCGTTGCTCCTCGTCCTGTAGAGCCTCGTGCGCCCGCACCTGCGCCTCGTCGAGCCGCATCGCATCCGCAATCTCCGCCCGGACCACGGCCCGCAGAGCCTCTAGAAACACCAGCGGGAGCTCTTGGCTCTCCGGTGCGCCCGCCAGCCGCAGCAACGCCTCGAACGCCTTGTCGCTCTTTTCGCCCATCATGCCACTCCAAAAAGTTGCTTCAAAAAATAACTCTGTGGCTGCGCCATCGCCGCCTTCACCGATTCCTTCTCGAGAAAGCTCCGCAGATCATCGTCTCCGACGAGCTCCGAGACCGCATCCGGGATCTCGCTCGGGCTGTCCACGAACCGACACCCCGACTGAAAACGATCCCACCCTTCCCCTTTCTCGCTGACGACAGCCACGCCGCGAGCGATCAGCGGCAACGCCCTCACCGCTTCGAAGACGCCGCCTTCGGGACCGAAGTCATTGCCGCGGATGTTGAGCACGACCTTCGAGCGGGCGATGAGCTCTTCTCTTTTCACACCCCAGCATGCCTTTTCGTAGTGGACGCGCAACCCTTTCTGTTGGAGGGCGCCGAGAATTTCGCGGCGGCGTTGGGTGAGACCTCCGTAGAAAAGGACGTCGATGTCTTTCGGAGTATCGATGAGAAGATCGGCAACCTCACCCTCTAGCCTCAAGGGCGCCAAGCCCTTGACGAACCCCAGCGGCAACGTCACCGCCGGCAACCCAGCCGCCTTCAGGAGATGCGTCGTCACCTCCGCCCAGCTCCAGATCACGCTTGGCCGAAAGAGCTCGGCCTCCGACTTGATGAAGCGAATCCAATCAGGTGCGGGCTGCTCGCAGCAGAAAAAGATGCTGCCTTCTGGGATGTCGACGTCGGGTTGCGCGATGTGGGCGCCGAGGATGATATGGATCGGAGGTTCACCTTTTGAACCCAGTGCAAGCGGCCCACTTGCGTTCCAGAACGTATTTTTTCGAGCGATCCACGCCTCGAAACCGATTTCTTTGAGTCCTTCGGCAAGCATAGTCGTCACCGGCGCAAAGATATCAGCCACCTTGTCGTTGAACGCGACCGTCGTGATCACGAAACCTCGGCGCATCGCGGCGCGCCAGTTGCCTTCTACGAGCGGACGCTGGCGTCGCTCGAGTTCCGAGAGCATCCACTCGGGCTCTTTGCAGAGTAAAGGCGGACCTTCGGGGAGGCGACGGCCGGCGGGGGCGCCTTCGAGCACGTATTGCGGACCCGAAAGTCGCACCTCATCGGGGTCAACCACGATCGCGTCAGCATGCAAGATCACGCATCCACACCCCAAATGTTTCACCTCACGAAAACGTCTGCCATTGACCTCGCGCGTTTTTTGCTCGCCGTCAAAAAGTTTCACGTCGTAGCTCAATCCCGCACACGCCAACTCATCCAAGCTCGCCCTTCGCTTGACGGCCTGGCGGACGCGCGCCCAATCAATCGCCTCGCTTGCCACCGGCACCATCAGACCGACAACATCGATCCTGTGTCGTACCCCATCCACGAGCGCAAGCACATCCTCCACCCGAAAGTCCACGTTGCCGTCGATCCAGAGTACGGCATCGGGCTTCTTGTGAGGATGGCCGAGGTAGGCACCCAAAAGGGTCAGACCCGTCTTGGCCTCACGGCATTCGATGCCGTGCGTGCGCAGCATGAAAACGATTTCAGCGATGGCGCGCCCGAAGGAGGGCGGCGCGAGCTTCGAGGGGGTCCCGATGCAGATCGAAGAGATCGGGCGAGGGGGGAGGTATTCGGGGGTGGCGATTACGCTACCGGTCACGGGTCAACCTCGCAAGAATTTCTTTAGCTCTTGGACTCATCTTTTTCCTCAAGAGAGCCACTTTTCTTGTCCAAATACGGTAGGTTCCCTGATCGATACGGTTGGCACACACCTCTCGCATGATCGGAGACTTGATTATGATTTCCGAGTTGTCGGGTAGCTCTATCTCGTAGCGAACTCGTTTCGGGGTAGGCAAAGGAAACCTGATCGCTGTGTCGGCGCTCTCCTGAGTAACTTTTTTACGTTTCATTGAAACCTCGATCTCCTCTCGGCCCTTGCAGCCTCTTCAAGCTTCACCCACCAAGCGATCCGCCTCTTCTCGCACTTGGCGCAAAGAATATAGTGCCCATCCTCCGGATCCAAAGTGCAGACCATTGGATCGTCGATAGTGCCCGCGATCGGGCGCTTGCACCGATCGCAGGTGGCGCTCACTTCAGCGCCCGCAGCGCTGCGCAGTAGGCTTGGATCGCTTTCTTGGCCTCCGTCTCAGTCAGACCGAGCGCTTCGTCGAGGACGTCGCCGAGCCCTTCCGCGTCGTCGAGCGCTTGGGCGAGCGCGTGAAGGTCGATAAGTGATTCGCGCATTACTCGGCGCGCAGACCTGAACTTGGATCTCTCTTGCTCGCTATCGTGAAGACTGCGACCGATAAGCCTGACTTTGGGGTGTTCCATCTTGATCCTTTCGTCGAAGTGGCGCCCGTGAGGAGGTTTGCTCGACCGTAGCCGAGTAGTCGACATGCTCACGGGGGCCACTTCGACGCGGGAACCGAACGGACTGCGCTAACGATCCTCGGCTCCCGGTGGAAGGGACGTCTTTCCGCCCTGTCAGGCGGGCCGGCGCGAAAGGGGGTAAGCTACGGCCGCCGAAACTCTAGCTCTGCTCCTCTCTCGGAAAGTAACCGTTGGGTTTGACGTAGGGCGTTCGCTCCTCGTTCCAACGATGCCCGCATGCGCGGCAACGCTTGACGAGACGATCGAGCTTGACCGCGACAAGCTCGGGCGGACCGTGACACTCGGGACAGAGCTCGTCGGCGATCACGTTCGCACCGTCTCGTAGCGAACGACGCGCCGCACAAGGCGCATCGGTTGGCCGCAGCACTCGAAAACGTACTCCGGTTCGTGAGACCACGAATAATCGCCGTGCGTTGCGCTGTAGTCGGAGCCGCATTCGTCGCAGTGAAGCAACGAGCCTTCTGGTGCCGTCTTGAGCTCGACGACCGTGACGCGCTTTCGTTTGCTCATGGCTTCCCCGTCAACTTGACGTAGTCCTCTAAGGACTTCGGCGCGAATACATCGAACATGCCCCGCTTCGCCCGCCTCTCGTCGGCCGCTCGGTTCTCCCGATCCAGCCTGGCGACAAGGCTCCTAGTGCTCTCGCGTTTCAGGCTTCTTTCGAGCTTGTCGTTGGCCTCTGCGAGGCGCGCGGTCACTTCATCCAAAGGCTTCATCTTTTTTCCCTTTCGTCGCAATCGGCCCCCGAAAGCCGCTCGGGGCACTTGGGGGGAGAGCAGCCGAGCGCTTCTCTCGAGGGCCGATTGCGACGGCGCCCGTTGGACGGGGCGCTCGGCGCGTTATTTATTCCTTCGCATCTTCAGCCGCGCACCTCCGGATGTCCTCGAGGGCGCGCTCGTTCGAGGCGAAGAAATACGGAGACCGCCCGGTCGACGCCCGGTAGATGGCGCGACCCGCGTACTCGGCGCCCCCGAGTTTCTCTTCGAGCTCGTAGCCTGCCTTCCCCGCAAGGTGGACAGCCCAGCCGGCTCGACAATGCGTGGTCTCGCAGGTGTGCCAGTTCGCCATATCGAGCACGCCCCCCCGGCCCTCGATGGCGGCCAGGATCTGGGCGTCCAGGCGCTCGACCACCGGCACCTCGGGGTGGTGTTGCCGGTACAGCGCCGCGTGCTCCTGGCGCGCTCGCCTCTTGCGCACGTACGGGGTCTCGGGATCGAGGTGGTCGGCGAGCGACGCGGGAGCGTTCCGCGCGTCGCGGAGGTACGCGCCGCCGAGGTTCGCGCCGCCGAGGTACGCGTCGCCGAGGTTCGCGCCGCCGAGGTTCACGCCGCCGAGGTTCGCGCCGCCGAGGTCCGCGCCGCCGAGGTCCGCGCCGCGAAGGTCCGCGCCGAGGAGGTACGCGCCGCCGAGGTACGCGTCGCCGAGGTTCGCGCCGCGAAGGTCCGCGCCGAGGAGGTACGCGCCGCCGAGGTTCGCGCCGCCGAGGTTCGCGCCGCCGAGGTCCGCGCCGCCGAGGTCCGCGCCGCGAAGGTCCGCGCCGAGGAGGTACGCGCCGCCGAGGTACGCGTCGCCGAGGGTCGCGCCGAGGAGG